>Ga0214544_1000128_pt1 | contig 109251 bp, 59 predicted proteins | sample CNSS3metaG_FD_160074 | JGI IMG/M metagenome (GOLD analysis project Ga0214544, IMG submission 160074) | Root nodule microbial communities from cowpea collected in UCLA plant growth center, Los Angeles, California, USA - CNSS3 | ecosystem: Host-associated > Plants > Roots > Nodule | place: USA...
GAACATATTTATTTCAAATACTTTTAAGCTATATAATTTTATGGACTTGTTTGAATTAGGATATTATTTATATCAATTGTTTTTTCTTTGTGAAGTAAACTCTTACGAGTTTACGATTCGAGTTTACTGGGCTCTCACGAGTTTACGTAAACTCTCGAGTTTGACAACCTTGATGTCATCCATGAAATACCCCCTTTTCAAATTATAATGTTATCCATGAACTCGACCCTTATCTGTGATCATTTACATTCTTTTCTTTTACAATGGTTTGTTGTGTTTTACAATTGAATATTGAATGTCTTGTTTATGATATGTTTTTGTCTGTTACCTTTTGTGATACTAATTCTGAACTAGTATGCATATTCTTCTTGTGGCTAGATAACAAATAATTGTTTATTGATTTGCTTTTAAAACTTGGCAAGTCATTTTTGGTTTAATAAATTGCTGTTGTAGGCTATTCCACATGCTGTTGCCATGGTTAGAGCCGCTGACAAGAAAAGCCCAAGAGAGGCTATTGAGTTTGTTCTACAGCTATTGAAGGTTATTATTTACTTCTTGCTGTATGGATTACTTTCTTATTTATCAACTAATGTGACATTGGTATCAACTGTTATACTTGATATTTTAGGAGGGAATATTTTAGTGAAACAAGCACTCAACTGAACATCAAATGTTGGGCTAATAAAGCAATTTACTAGAGACAAATGACAGGCTAATAATGCTTATCTTATTTCTTATGTTATAATGCACCTAATGTACTTGGTATGTGTTGAAATGTAATTTTTATTATTTTTCTTGTGTGTATCCAGCTTTTAGGGTTAGGGTTTTAAGCAAGTACCTTCTTTGTACCCTATATATATACATCAATAAAAGTCCAAGAGAGTAGGTTGAATACACTTTTTTCAGTCCTCCCATTTGTTCAAGTGTATAATAGCTAACGTATTTTCCAAAAATCCAATGCATGCAGCTTGCTGTAAATACAAGGACATGTTTAGTTTGGAAAAAACATTATTTTTCTTTCCTGTTTTCATAAATACTTATGAAAAAACCACATTTTTTTCACTATGTTTCCTATTTTCAATGATTGTACACAAAGAGTTAACAAGGACGTACTTTCTTTAGGGGATATCAGTTCTTTGATCATGTGCAACTTCAAACTGTTGAAAGTATTTAAATCTGCCCTAGTTTTTGGTTTCTAAATGACCAAAGAAACAAGAAGATCCATTGCACGTTGAATCCCAGTATAAATATTGTTTGCCCTTAGTTCTGACAATATCATTCATGCAGACCACATGACGGGAGACGCTTTAATTGAACAATTGGGTATAGAATTTAGATTGATTTACTACATTTTGGGTCATTCCAAATTTCCAATATTTTTAACATGAACGAATCTCCCTAACCAACATGGATAGTGGTTACAGAAAGAAATCTACAAGCTAATAATTAAATCATGTAATTATCAACAGTTATTTGTTAGATTGGATAATTAGTTGAACTGAAAATAATATTATGAAATGACCTTTGCTTGAGATCTCACATCAATTGAATATATGACTAAACTATAATATACAAGTGGGTGCAAAACTCACTTTACTAAGTCAGTTTTGTAGGGTTGAGGTAGGTTTAAACTCCAGTTTCTTAAGATGATATCATAGTTATTCAATATCTATTGTAGTCAAGTTTGTTGAGTTTATTGTGTCATCTACTATGAAGTTATTATGTAGTCCCGCACTCGATGTCTAGTCCTCGATGTTAAGGGATGTATTAGGATATGACCAAATTATAATATATAAGTGGGTGCAAATCTTACCATTACCAAGATAACTTTGTTGGGTTGCATTAGGTTTTAATTCCACTTTCTTAAGAACCATACTTGAATTTGTTAGAGCACATTGTAGTTTTTGGAGACAATAGATGAATGACAGCTAATTTTTTGTGATTCTGAAAAAAAAAATGGGGTTTAGAACTGTGACCTTTGGAACTGAAAAATCACTAATTTTTCAAGTGGCTCCGTCTCTCTGACAAAAACCTCAGCATTTTCTTCTGTGAAACCTTACTCAGGCTGAAACTAGAGGTTTCTCCTTCAGTGATCATTACTGTCTTCCTTTTCTGATTATTTCTAGTAGTTTTACATTTTGTTCTGCCTTCATTTTTTTTTTTCTGTATGTACAGTCTTTTTAAATCCATTTATTTTACATGGCTGTCATGCTTTCACCATTTGCCACAATGCCATCCCCTATAATTCTATAGCTATTTTTGCTGGCCAGTTTTATCCTTATTTTATATTTAGGATTCAGCTACCCAAATCAAGGGTAATGACTGATTATATCTGTTTTTTTCTCCTTTGGGCTCTTGCAATATTATACTATTTTTGGTTACTCATTGCATACACCAGTACTCTATGGATTCAAATTATGTTGTTTGGGTAGTGGGGTTACTTCTATTGGGAAGTTTTCTTGCTTCTAGGAATATAGAAGTTGCATCATTAGCTTCAGGGCTCATGTATTTTATCCTCGTATTTTTCCAGTACAATGACAACAATGGGAATCCCTACTCAGATGTCTTTTGGCTTTCTGCATTAGTCCAATCGGTTGGTGAGCTTGAGTTTGGGCAACAGGTTCATAAACTATTTTTCTCTTGCTGATTTTCTTTGTTACCTTTGCAAATTAATAATTTAATATACTGATCTGAGCTTCCTGAGTTTGTTTTGTTTTACATTTACCAAAGCTCCTTAAGTACCTTTCTATTAACTAAAACTTGAGCTGTTGAAAAAGAAGTACTGATAGTTAATAATTTGTTTATGGAAAGTGTGATTTTGAGCTTGTGCAATTTCCATTTCTATTTCAACTATGCAAATGTTGCTTGCTATGAAAAGTGTGTTTCTGTGTGTGTGTGTGTGTGTGTGTTTAACAGCTGTTAAATAACGTTTGTAATTGATATGGTTCTTACTTTCTTCAAGATAATCTTAGCTATTAGCAGCCTGATTTGAGTATTAGGCTTCTTTCTGACTCAAACTTTTGACAGAGTATTCTGTTGTTGTCATCACTTCTCAAACGCATTGACCGGCTTCTACAATTTGATAGGTGAAATGATGCATTGATTACTGTAGTGGATTTATCAATTTTACTTCCAACTATAATTTACATTTTTGAAATGTCTTTTGCTAGTCTCATGCCAAGATATAATGGAATCTTGACTATCAGTTGTATCCGAACATTGACCCAGATCGCGTTGAAGCTTTCGGAGTTCATTCCTCTTGTAAGTACCTTCTTATTGAGCATCAAACTTCTTTTCAAAGTTTGGTACAAAGATTCTTAAAGCTTCATCTTTACTACAGGAACGAGTTTATGAACTTGTAAAGCCTTTTCGTGACTTGAAGACATTGTGGCAAGTTCGAATTGAAGCAAGCAGAGCACTCCTTGACCTTGAATTCCACTGCAAGGGCATGGATTCAGCATTGCTTTTATTCATCAAGTACTTAGAGGAGGAGCATTCCTTAAGAGGTTGTTCATCTTTTCCCTAGCAGAGGATCTATAGATGTATGTCAAACTAAGAAATTGGTTCAGAATGCTAAAAGTAAAATATTTATAGAAATGTTTATTAAGTTGGACAAGTTTCATAACATATTAAGTTCGTTTTAGGAAGAAAAGAAATCGAAATTAGTTCCATAAACTAGAGTTAAAATTAGCTTATGCATGAACTAATTTGCAGAAACACTATAATTTCCCCAATTTTTTAATTTAACTTATGCTTCAGCTAATTTTAGGTTTCAAAGAAGTTCAATTTCATTTTTTGTTTTTTTTTCTTTCCGTTAGATAGGTTTATTGAGAAATCGTCCTAACTAGTTTTGATCCTCCAATACCAAAACAAGTGTTAATATACAAATTTTATATATTTGAACTCATCTTGTGGCACATAATTATCTTGTTTTTCAAATATTGACAACCTTCTGAAACAATCAGACCTGTATCTATTTTTCCTTTCCATTTTCATATTTATTTTCCCCTTTTTTCCATCTTAACATGCCCCTTTTTATGCTATAAAATTTCATTTTTTGAGTGCAGGACAGTTAAAGCTAGCCACCCATGTTATGAGGCTATGTCAGATGAGGGATGGATTGAATTCAGATGAGGAAATTACCAGCCAAACTCTTGTCTCTATGCTTAATTTACTGGAAGGGCGTACTGCTTTTAATAATGTCTTTCTCCGGCATTATTTGTTCTGCATACTACAAATACTTGCAAGAAGGTATATGTTTCTTATTCAAATGAAATGCATGCTTGCTTATTTTTTAGCTAATGTATTGTGTGAATATTGCATGTACGTGATAAAGCAAAAGCGGATTTTTAACTCTTCAATTTTTCATTTAGCTTTCAAAAATAATTTATTCGGAACTGAACTTTTTTATTGGTCGTAGTCCCTCCATTCACCTTTTTTGACCTTTAGTTTGTCCAATTTTGTTGTTTGTTGAACTCAATGGAATTTGATTATAGTAGTAACTGTGATTCTTTAGGATTTAAACTTTTTATTTCAATCGGAGAGGTACTTACGGGAACTGTTTACGATTTCTGATTTTGCTTGATAATGTTCCCCAAGAAATGAATCTAATCTAGAATATAATGGCCTGTTTAATTTGACAAAATGTTGTTTTTCCAGATGTTACCTAATAATTACAGAAATATTACTTCCTGAGTTTCCTTTATTTTCTTTTTCTGTTTTCTATACAAGAGACGGTGAAATGTTTTTTTTTCATTTGATAATCACGTATTTGGAAACATGAAGTAAAATGAAAATAATGTGATATTTTTGTAATTATTGACGAGAACAAAACATTTTCTCTATTTAATATTTTATAGTAAGTAACTATTTTCACTTTGCTGCTATTTTTGCAAACATTGAAGTAACCAACCATTTTCACTGATGCCGAACAATGACAATTTGTTCTGGCCGTGTTTATATTTACACTGCAGTTTTGTCTGTATTCGAAGAAAAACGAAAAATTCACTGACTTTATTCCGTGCTTTTGTCTGCAGACCACCAACTCTTCATGGGATTCCCAGGGAAAATAGAACGTTGCATATGAGTCTTACAGAAGCTTGTAACTATCAGAAGAACATGTTTGTTCTTGATTCGGATAGCAAACCTTTGGATCTGCCAAGCTCTACTCAAAACCCTACACCAAATCTTGGCCTGGATGGTTTGAGGGATGCACTTTACGAAGCTTCTAAGGACCCACCTGATGAAGCTCCGACACAGGTGCACATTGAAGCTCTAAAGGAAGCACCCCTAGAGAAAGCCGAAGAAGTATATACTGAATTTCCACAGGAAGCACCAATGGAAGCTCCAAATGAAGTTTCCAAGGAAGCTGATACAGTATCCAATAGCCATGAAAGAAAGAGGCTCATCAAAATCAAGGTCAAACAATCTTCTGCTACCAGTAGGGCTGATACTGATAATCAAGTGGTTGAACGTTCTTTAGGTGGTCGTAATGAAATGGATCATGGAGCTAGCAGTTCAGTTTCTGTAGATGCACCCCAGAGGAATTTTGCCGAGACTCTTAGCATGAGTAATCACAATATAGACGAAGTTAATTCATGGCATGATCGTGGTTCGCGCATGACTGCTAGCATTGGTAGTGCTAAATTTTTGAGTGACGGTGATGAATTGGTCAAAGAACTTCAGTGCACTGCTGATTCAAGTATAGTTTATTCGCAACCTCAGCCAGAAGATCCGTCATCATCTAGTATTATACAGGATAACAATGTGGATGCTGATGCACGACGATATGCCAGCCTTCAAACTCTTTCAGTTGCAAGATTTGATCCTGACGGAGAATCATTAGGTAAAGAAATTCCTGCTCGTGGCAAGGAAAAGCACAAGAGCAAGGAAAAGAAACGAAAACGTGAAAGTAGTAAAGGACACCATGATGATCCAGAATATTTGGAGCGAAAACGACTAAAGAAGGAGAAGAAACGACGGGAAAAAGAAATGGCAAAACTTCAGAGTGATGAAGCAAAGAGATCCTCTGTAGAGTTGTCAAGTAAGAAAGAGGAACCTGTAGTGGACGTCACTAGACAGATTAAATCTGTTGAGCCCAGCGGTGGATATAATTCTAAATTAGAAACCAAAAAGATTGATAGCAAACCGGATCCATCTGAAGGCACGTCTGGCGCACCAAAAATTCGAATTAAAATTAAAAACCGAATGCTCAACAAGTCATAGACAATAAAATGTCCATTAATTTGTAGATGTTAGAATGAAAATTACAACGCCTTCATATTTTCTGGGTTGTATTTTTCTTTTCCTTACCCGGGGTACACGGATTAGGTCTTTACAAATATTGATTCGATGAGCTTCATTCGTTGTTAGTTCTTAACTATGATTTGAGATGTCTATGATTGCAATTTCAATCATACAATATTTGTTATCGATGTAAATGATGCGTATCACGGTTTTGTTTAGGATATTGTTGTAAATTTGTAACTTGAAGTTGTAAATTTATAATTTTGTTGTGGTCAAGTATTCAACTTTTTTTGGGGAAATTGTGGGATAATGCTTGCACCGATCCTTTGCAAATGTCGTATTCCACTTAGATACGCCTTTTGAGATCAGTTTTCATTAAGTTTAGTACTCTGATCGCACTAAAAGGTGATGCCTTCATGTGTTGGACAACCAAACTTGTACTTCAGTTGCATATTTTATTATGGCTTTTCATGACTGTCTGAATATAATTAATCTTGGTATCAATTTTTTTGAGGGAGATGTTATGCATGGAACAACTGTTAATTTCGAAATTTTAGAAAGCGTTAAATATTTGTATTATTAGTGGTAAAAAATGTCTGGATCTGCAGAAATAGCAGCGGAAACGGCTTCTAATTTTCTTCTCTCTATTTACTTTTATTATGAAGCTTTTCGGTGGAGTAGCATTTATTTTTCACAAAAGCTTGTTAACGAAAGAAATGGAAAGGATATTTTCTCAGGAGAGATGGCGTTTGTTTTTTATGCTCTTGCATTTAAAATGATGGAAAGGAAAAAAAAAATTGAATTATTGTTTGATGTCAACTTTTGTTTCTTCCATTTTATCTTCGATTAAAGAAAGTAAACTTATACATTGTTGTTTTTACTATTTTGTCTCTTCTTTTTTCAAAACATATTGTTAGATTTTTTTTTTTGTGAAACTACTTCATATCATTTAATATGATTTATATGCGTAATTAAGTTAATTTGAGTTTTTATATTTACATTGAAGTGTGCTTTCATTGCAAATCGTGTTAATTAATTGTATAACTAGCGGAAATGGGAGCTGAGTCCGCATAAAAAGAGCTAGTTTTGCAAAACATGGTGAATCGAGATTTAAACTTTAACTGAAAAAGCTTATATTCATTTGTCTCAAACATGATTTTATCTCTGAAAATGGATAAAGTGAGAAAGTGAAAAGAGAAAAAAGGAAAAATGAGCTACATCACTTGGATACAAATATTGTTGGTCTTTTTCTGTAAGTAGTCACTCTACCTAATAGAGTTAATTGATGTGGAAATGCGTTATAATTGTAGGTGACTTTTCATAATGTAAGATCTTACAGTTTGCGTTCAGCATTTAGTTTATAATTTTTTCTTGGTACAATAAATTTAGGAAAATGTTAGCTAATACTCCAAGGATTAGCTAAGGCATTTCTCTTTTTATTGGATAATTTAATACTCCACTTCTTTACGATTTTTAAACATTTATAATTAAGAGACTATAACATAATATATACTTACCTAACTAAGGATAATTAAATTATTATCATTATTATATCATAACAAAAATGAAGCACTATACACCAAAAATTTGAATAAAAAGAATTCATTATCAATATCAAATAACTGGTCACATTTTCTAATTACAGATAATTAAAAAAAAGAATTAATGATATAATTTTTCAGATTCTCCAAATGAATGTATTTAAATTTCACCAAAAACCCTAAAGTAACTTAAGTTACGTTCATTTTTCTTTTAAAAGCATACTTATATTAATTTCTTACAACAAACAGATAAAAGATTTCACAACTTTATGTGTACTGCTTCAACTTTTTTTGATTATTTTGTTGACATATCCCAATGTTGTAACTAAATCACGAATCCCTCTGTAGCAGAATATAACTACATATCTTTGTCGTCCCCACCCTGCTATGTTTCTCCATGCACGCCACAACAACATGATTCATCAACTTTTCACATTCTGTGTGTGATTAACCTTTTACAACTCTTCACCAAATTCATTATATGCAGAAGAGAGTTAAACATATATTTCCAATGGTTTCTGTTTTTGTGAAACAATAACTAAACATTTGTAGCAGTAGCATGGCATGGCCCCCCCTCATACCTTTCTTCTTCTTCTTCTTCTGTTCATAAAGAAAAACTCTCATAATTTCCACTCATCATTCACAACCATAATCACTACTCAAAAAGTTGTTAGAAAGTTAATGCATATACCATAATCTTTATCATCATATCATACGCATTATATATGTTAACCTCATCACCTTTTATTTACAGTACTTCTAAATCAAATACATATGGTGGATGCCAAAAACTCATTGATTATTATTGCTTTGAATACCCCCATTCATGAAATCAATAAAAAGGTTGAAACTTATTACTTCAATCTTTCTTAACCAGATAAGACTGAATCAGTAACATTGATTTATTTTAATTAGTAGTTTTGTTTGTGAGTGTGTGTATTTTATAATATCATTTAACCATGAATTGTAATGTAATTAAATTTTCTTAATTTTAATAATATATTTTGAAAATTGCAGTTAAAATGTTTTATTGAATTATAATAGAGAAAAATTATATTCAAAGAGACAGTGTGTCAAAATCAATTTATGTATAAAGTATATCATATGTATTTAAATGAATTTTGTAATTAACACTTTCAGATTAAAACAAAACAAAATATTTAAAATATAAAATAAGACATTCAATGAGAAATTAAAAGAGTTTTTTTTTTTCATCGCAATACAATAAAAGTGTACATTATTTTGTAATTTTCAATGCATTAATGTTGAATATTGTTTAAATTTTTAAACAGTTGCTACGGAAGCTAGTTAGAGAAAACTCATAAGAATGTTAATCCAAACGGGAAACATTGAAAGTGACAATACTCCCAGTTTGACCATTTAGCCAATCTACCTAGTTTCATCAGTCAAACGAAAATGTTCCAAAATAAGTGTTGTGCACACTCCTCTATCATTCTAATGTCTATTTCTTTATATATATATATATATATATATATATATATATATATATATATATATATATATAATTTGTCAAATTCATTATTAATTTATCATTTTTTTAAATTCTAAATGATTTACTTATTAATTAAAAATAAAATTAAGAACTATACAGAATTTTTTTTAATGTTTAAGTATGTTTTTAGTTTCTCAATTTTGACGCAAAATTGAGATTCATTTCTCTTTAAAATTTTGATATATTTTAATTTTTAAACTCTAAAAAGAAGTGTATATACTATTTTTTAACTCAATTATATGTTAAATTTTTTTGACATGTTAGACATGTTTTTCATTAACATTAAGATGTGAATGTGTCAAATAACTTAAATACTAGTATAAAATATGTTTGACATGTTAAAAATATTTAACATAATTATATTAAAAAGATATATTTATTCACTTTTAAAATTTGATAATAAAAATAATTTATAATCTCTTGTCAAATTTTAGAAACTAAAAACAAATATCACCATTTTATTATTTTACATTATTTAAATTGAACCCTTTTCGGGCTTGGATGGAAGATAATTTTCTTTTTGAATTTTTTGTCCGTATTCATATAGATGAAAAAATTAAATGAACAAAGAAATAATAATAATAATATAAAAGGGTATCAATTCATATATTCATAGTATATTCAATAAAATAAAGATAATAAATTTAGCTTAAGAACAAAGCCAATATTTTACATAGAACCAATAACGAATTCCATGAATATATAACTCAGCATTTTGTTGTTCTAACTAACAATGTGGTTCCAATAGTTAGTGCTTGATTTTGTGAAATAAATTTGAACTTGTGCTGTAATTTGTCTGCGTATGAGACGAAACATGAAAGAAGAAGTGAAAGACACAATACCCTTTCGTATAGACATGAAATGACAGAACTCTTTTATAAGTACCTATGATTACAGTGTACCATTTTCTTTTACCATCTTTCCACAAAAAAGAGAGTTTAGAGTGTCACTACTCTTAATCATGGAGAGACAGTAAAAAAATATTCATGTTCATGTTATTAATATTACTATCAGTTCTAATTAATTAACTAATCATTCTTCATTAAATAACCATCATAGATTCCAATCCATATATTCTATATGTAATTGAAAAAAAAAATTATATGTGTAATTAGAAGATATCACTTCTAAATTATCTTCCAATCCATGTGTTCTATCAGAAGTCTATGATATTAAAGGTAAGCATTTACTTTAATAAAACTTTGAACTTTGGTTGGTCACTTTTGCACTTTATATAAAAATAGATTTGTTAGTTTAATTCAAAAAAAAAATGCATGTATTTTTACTTTACTTCTTATTTAATAATAAAATGTAGAAAGACTGTATAAGTGTCTTTTGTTGTTAAGTGATTTTTAAAAACATCTTTTAATTTTGGAATAGATATTCATTTTTCTTATTCTATTTCAAAATACTATATAACTAAAATTTAAATATAATAAAATTACAAAAAACTAAAATTTAAAGTTTTAAATATACAAATTGATTTTTTTTTCTAAACCAATCAACGATTTCATGATTACATCTTTTAAAAATACTATTTGAATACAAAAAGAAATTAATATTTATAAAAATGTACTGTTAAATTTATTAATTCATTATCATATTTATATATAATTTTAATAAATTTAAATATAAATAAAATAAGAATTTCATCATTGATTTATTAATAGAATAAGGAAATGAAATATTATTTTGCAAATAAAAAGAACAATGTGAAAAGTATTTAAGAAAATAAAAAATTAATTACTTATGAGTTTACTGGGATTAATTTTAGGTTTAATTAAGTTTTAAATCCATTATAAGTTTTAGTATTTTTTAATTGAGTTTTTATTAAATTATTTTATTGATATTCAAAAATTTTAAATTTTTTAATTGAATTTCTAATATTTAAGTTTTCTTTAATTGGATGACACGACTATTGTCTATGTGGTCATCTTGCTTTCTTTCAATTATAAAGAGTTAATATAAAATAAGATTAAAACAACAAATCTAATTTATCATTTTATATTAACTATAACATTATTTTATATTAATTCATAAAATTTCATATTTATATATATATATATATATATATATATATATATATATATATATATAATTGAATAAGATACAAGATAATAACTACACTAAAAATTGAATATTCAATTAAAAAATATAAAATTTTAAATACCCAAACACAAAAATAAAAAAATAAAAAATATACAAATTTATGACAAACTTAAAATTTAATTAAACCTTGATTTATTTTCTTTTTTGTCATCTTTTTAAGAGGTACTACTTTTATGTAAACTTTTTTATTTACTATAAAAGCATGCTCAGCCTGATATACTTCAACATTTTCCAAACAATGATGGGAAGGAGCGCGCAAGCTGTATGAGCTAAGAGTGTCATTTTCAAGAGCCGGAGAACATAGAGTTACTAATTAAGAACATGTTTGGTTGTATATCTTGTCTCGATTCAATTAACTTTATATTTATGATTGCGTCTTATTTTAATGTTGTAATTTTCTTTGAATATTTTTTTTTTTGAGGTTCTTTATAATAACTATTTAACCATTTTTTTATTGCACTTGAAAGAAAGATGTTAGATTTAAAAGATTTTTTATATATATTCATATTTGAAACGTGATTCTTCAATTCTAACTAGTTTTCAAACACTATATTAGAGTAGGCAAAGAGATCTAAGTGATTGTAGAGTAGAGTAGTAGTGTGATGGTCCAAAAGCTGCAGCTGCTACTAAGTTTGGGGAACAAAGATAGAACCAAACTTAAACTCACACAATCATAGTCACCACCATCAAACATTTTCAAAAGTCAATTTTGGCTGCCACCTAAATCAAATCTACTTTTACAAATTACATTAACAAAAAACTCATCAATTTTTTTCATTCAAAAAATTGTTGATAACTTTAAAACCTCATTTTTCTTGATGTTATCCTTCTGTCATCTCACTTTAATTCTTGGCTTCACTTTAAAATACCTCTTTCCATCAAATTGCAAACATAATTTTCTACACCATTGGAAGGTTATAGACATCTTTACTTACTTTAATTTGGATCACTACTTTTTCTCACTCTACGTATGAAAAATTTGGATCACTAGCTCATGAGTATTATTTAGCTTTTGAAAAATTGTGTGCTATAGTCTCATGTACCCTTTTGAAAACATCTCTATAGCCTGATTCAAAACACGAATATGCAGTTTTTTCTTGAATCAGAAACAAAAAGATGGTAATTATATTCTTCTTTTTAGTGTAATTTCTTTAACTATATCTGACTTTCAAGTTATGATTAGTTAAAACGTAGTAATCACACAAAAAATAGTAGAGCAATTTCAGTATGAGGGTTACATATATAGTAACAGCATGAATTTTAGACAACATAAACCAGATACTGTAATATAAATGTAAGAGCTTCTTTTCAGTAATCTTGTCGGATCTTTGTAATCTATAAAATAGCTGTGAAAATAAGTATATAACTTTTATATCTAGGTTTACATATAGATAGATAGATACAGATAAAAAAGGTACAAAGTATTAATGCTTCACTAATGAAAAAAGACAATGGCAAAACCTTTGCAGACCTAACTTTAAAAAGACAAGAGTCATTCACCACCGTATTTTACTTTAATAAGCATTGTTGTAATGTTCAAGAACATAATGTACTGGTAATTAATTACAGATATCCAATCAATACAATCGTTGGACAAAGTACCACAGTAGAAATCAAAATCAAAACCTTTTTTTGTCGCTTCTGTTTAATTCTACCATTGGAAGTAACCCTAACGACTGCGTGTAGATTTTAATCATCAAATCACGGGGCCCTACCAATTAACATTGATTTGGGAAAGTTGGCTAGGGTGTGCAAGAAACTTTAGGGCCATCTAATCAAATCATAGCAGAAAAAAGATAATGTAATTAATACAATGAAGAAGCTGCTGTTATAATTTATCATTTCATTCCAGTTAAAACTCTAGGTACCAGACAAGTTCCTCTCATAATGGACCAAGCTGCTTTCTGTCAAAAGCTATACTTCAATAATGAACACAGCTTCAACCAAAAAACTCCAAAACAAGAACCAAACAACTCTATCTTGGTATCTAGTAACTTCAGAGAACACAAACAACCTAGTCAAATTCTCATGTTCTGGAGAAGGGCCAATGGAATACTCCAACATCAAAAGTATCTGTATTCATGTAAAGTTTGCAGAACAGGTTGTGTTGCTTGATTTAATGCCCTAATCACTAGCCAAGGTCCTTTTACTTCTGGCCCACTTCTACATTAATTATCACACATGCTTGGTTGGAATTAATTCATGAACTTCAGATATTTTCAGCACGAGGAGAACTGCACTAATTGTAGACCCATCATCCACCACAATTTTACAGTAAAAAACCAATTTCTGGGTGAAAGGAAACATTTTATTTGTGGTAACAAAGTGTTTACAGAGTCAGATAAATTGTTTTCTAGAGAAAAACATTATTAACCAAACCATCTGTCTGTCTTTTTAACAGTATTGAACAAGTGGGTTGGGTTGGGTTGGGTTGGTTTGGCATGTTATTTATAAACAGTTGATCAATCATATACATAAGCCCACAAATTTATATACAAAGGGAAAAAAAGGAGAGGAAAGAAAGAGGGAAAGTTTTGAAACAAAATGAGTTGAAAGTAAAGGTTATAGAATTTGAAGCAGAAATGTTATCTTGTTCCTTTTTCCTTATATAGTACAGACAGAAAAAAAGGGAAGGCATCCACATGGAAACGAAATAAACGCATTATGAGAAAATATAAGCAAGACTTTATAGAGGATAATGAAGCACTGCTACATGTTTGTACTAGTACACAAATTCACCAGTGCTTGGTTGTCATAGTTATCTCCTGCTTGAAAACAACCCCAGACCAACCACAAGCCTTTGCTTTGCCATATATCTATCGTGTGGTCCTTGCAATTATGCCATCTAAAGTGGTGTTGATCGAGACTGCTATAGCTATAGATAGATAGATAGAGATAGTGAGATAGTGTGGGAGAGGGTTTGAGATATAAGTGGTGGGGAGAACGGCATGTATAAATGGAAAGACAGAAAGAGAAAGGGAGAAAAAACAGCAAATTTTTGGTGTAGTACTATAGAGTGCTTTCAAGTGTTTGATGGACTATTAGCATTTTGACAACAAGTTGGAAGAGATCATGGGGTGTTTTTAGATGTATGGCAAGTTGCAATTGGTGATTAGGGCTTGGAGGGTCTCATACTCTACACATACATGCCAGTGGCAAGTACCATTTTCCTTTTTCTTTCTTTCTTTCTTTCTTTCTTCACTCAGAGGCAGACATAGATAGAGAGAGAGAAACAAGCTACTTCACTATAAATATCAAAGTAAGCACAACACAGAAAGATAAGCACGCATGGGAAGAGAAGCAGCCAACATCAACAACATTCTCTAACACACTCTGATATCGATAGATAGAAAGAAAGATGGATAGATACTCACACAAACATTGACATCCACCACAAAAACACAGCACAAAGAAGAGAGAGAGAGTGATGAGTGATGAGTGATGATAGTGAGATTGAGAATGATAGCGCATCTCTTTTTGGAGAAAGTGACCTCCTGAGCAACCCCAGTCAAAGGGAGCATTGGCTACCATTGCAAGCCGTTCCATGGAAATAATTGTACTTTGTTTCCCCCATTATCTACTTTTAGGGTTAGACACACACGGACACGTGGAGGTTTCCAACAGTGAATCAAAATTATAGTTAAAAAAGACAAAGGGAATAATAAGAAGAAATGAAATTATTTGAGTTATGTGAATCTTCCCATAAAAAGTCACGGCATGTGACATCCCACTCCTACGCACCATGCTCTGTGGGACAACGTTGAACGCAAATAGTATAGTACCCTTAATTTCAACAATCCAATTACTTCTTCAACATATTTATCCAATACCAGTTTCCTTAATTAATTATCGGATATATATATATATATATATTTCATAACAAAACATGTCTCTTTCATGCTCTAATGTTTTTCTGTGATTTGTGGAAGAAAATTGTAGCTGAAACAGTGCGAGAAGGGAAACTGGTATATAGAGTAGGGAATTAAAGGTGTTGGTTTTAGTTTGCTGTCAAGTCGCGTGTGTGCTGTGCTGTGCGCACCACGTGAAGTGGCACAAACTAAAACTTTTTTCCTATCCACTCACTTCTTCTTGCTATGTTATCGTTCTAAAGAGATCACAAAAACTTTTTGCTGAAAAGAAACGATTAAGAAAAAGGATGCCCCTTGTCTACAATAAATTGCTGATGTTGGGTCCTTTGTCTCACACATTATCTTCAGTACTCACACACCACTCTCCCTCTCCCTCTCCCTCCCTCTCTCATAATTCAACCCTCTCATGCTTATATTATTATTGTCTATGTGCTGTCATTCTCACACTGTATTTCCTTCAGCAACCCAATTCCACTGTGCCACCACTCTCACACAAACTAACACACACACACGAACACAAACACAAACACTTGTCCCTCTCACTCACCAGACTCACCCCTAGGTGAAAATAAATAACAGTACTACTACCTCCTAGTAAGTGTATTGATTAGTAATACTCACATGCTTGTCTTTCTCAAACCATGTTATGTCTTCCTTTACTTGCAGGGAAACAGCCAAAACAGAAAATAATGAGAGGTTGGAAAATGATGGAATTAATACCTGCTCTTTCTTTTTCATTAGAGCCACCAAACATGTCGTTCTCAAGAATTTGAAAGTCCCAACCATTAACCAGTTCCATCTTGAAGGGTAGGGTTATTTTGGTGCAGTCTCAGGCTTAATATTAATTCCAGATATGTATTCCTCAAATACCTCCCTCAACGGCAATGACCTACTCTCCTACCCTAGCCAACCATTTTGCTTTAGGCCTTTTTCCTTTGAAAGCAACCCAACAAATTCTTCAAAAGACCAATCCAATTTTCCTCCTCCTCCTCTTCCTCTTCCTCTTCCTCCTCCTTTGTCCTTTCTCCAATCCTTTGACGAAAATATCTTCCTCGAACACCACCATGACCTGCTCTTACTTCACCCCTCTCTATTACCCGACCCCGGACACAAAAACCTTCATGCTGCCGCCGAAATCCCGGCAATTCCCTCCGCTGGACTAGGTGGCGCCGCCCCTATGGACCACTCCACAAGGAAGAGATCCAGCAAGAGAGATCGCCACAGCAAAATCAACACCGCGCGAGGCCTCAGGGACCGGAGAATGAGGTTGTCCCTCGAAGTTGCAAAGAGGTTCTTCGGGTTGCAAGACATGCTAGGCTTTGACAAGGCCAGCAAAACCGTCGAGTGGCTACTAAACCAAGCTAAAGTCGAAATCAAACAACTTGCTAGGGAAAAGAACAGTGTTGGTGGCGCCAAGAGTGCATCATCGACTTCCGAATGCGAAGGGGTGTCTAGCTTGGACGAGGTTGTTGTGAGTGGGGTTAACGAGGAGCAAGAGAGGGAGACACCCAACATGAAGAGAAGAACAAGTAAGGTTTGTAGAAAGAGTGCATTCAATACCATCGATAAGGAATCGAGGGAAAAGGCGAGAGAAAGGGCGAGAGAAAGAACAAGAGAGAAGATGAGGACTCGGAGAGTGCTTGCTGCAGATGCTTCAAACCTTAACCGTTTGAGTTCTTGGAACCCCTTTGAAACGGTTGAAGACTCTGCGGCTACTCAGAGCCAAAGCGTGAACCACCCCTCCTTGGATGTGCACCTTCCTGAGACCGAAGAACCAAGTTCTCACGCAAAGGAACATTTGGGAACCGTGGAGGACATAGCTCGCCATGAAGATAGTTCTTTGGTGATCATGAACAAGTGGAGCCCAACCATGATATTCAATTCTCTAAACAACTCAGCAATCCTTCACGAAGTAAGTTCAAACTCATCGATCACACTTTTTAACTTCACATCCACACAAAAGAATACCATGATTTAACAAAGCCCTTGTGGAAAATACCAGTTAAGAAATTAAACGAATTGAAAGAGGGTTACTGATACAACAATTGTATATTTAACAGCTTGTGTTGGCAAAACCATTGGGTTATAAACTATATTTCATATATATGTCTGTGCATGCTTGGTTTAACCATTGGCATGTTGTTGTTTCGATGAAAACCATGCATTTTCTATTCATACGAAGAGTGTCGGTAATGTTGCTGATGTTCCATTGATGAAATTGTTTGCAGCATCAATTTGCAGAATTTCAGTCCTTGGGAAAACCTTGGGAAACCTACAACGATCACATCTAGTATTTGCGCTGAACTTGGATTGCACCCATCATGTTTTTGTGTCAGCAGAATAAAATACAATCATGCTATGTATTTCTTTACTTTCCTTTTGGCATGTAATGTGGTAAGGTATCTTCCCATCAACTACCATATGGGAAAAATATTTCGTGAATGCTAATTTGTATGTTATCTCTATATATAAAATTTTACATCTTTCTTTTAACCTCAATGTTTGAGAAAAGCTCTTGCTAATGTCCCATAATTGTCTTGGTGGTGTTTTTAATTAAGAAAACACTTAATTGAATCCTTTCCCTAACTCTGGTTGGATATGCATTAAGAAAAGGATTTATGCTGCTATTGCTGTCATGTCATTTTTACATATAATAGTTTTGTTGATGCTACCCTTTTTTTTTTGCTTTGGTGTTTTTTTTTTTTTTTTGTCAAAGTCCAATGATCCCTGGGAAAAGTGTTAGGGTTACTTCTCAGATGTGTGTATGTTTCTAGTTGTTTGTGGATAACTTCCTAAGTGTATTCCAATTTGTGAATTCAGCTTATAGCTTTATAGACGTGATTGAATTGACACTTGGGTGATGATCCACTGTATATCCACTTTCAGAACAAGTTTTGATTAACTTATCCATTTGAATTTTCAATATGATTATTAAAGCTTGATCATAGCACATAATTTAGGATCACAAACAAAGACCAAACAAATAGCATGTCTTTAAGAATGTTATTTGACCCATCTGATAACAATCTTGAAAGATCAAAGCTTTGGCATTTGACATGTATAGATAGTAAAATTACAATTGATGGTGGAAGAAAACAATTATAATACAAGAAATTTATAAAGAAAAATGGATAGAATGAAGTGTACATTTATATTTATATAACAATTTGATGAAGCAATACAACTTAAACAGAAACGATTAAAATAAATTGTAGTTATCTCAATTATGCCTTTTTATATGCACAATTAGTGGTCAATGTGTTTATTTAAGGGTTTCAACTATATATGCACTTTACTTGTCTTTAATTAGTAAATTGTAAGATGGCACATATTATGAATTTAAAGCAACTACTTGACTTTAATGGCACTTGATGTGCAATAGCCAAAAAGCATGGGAATTCAAATGTTGACTACCATATATGACAGTGTAAAAAGTTATCAATATGGTTTATTGCGTAAAATATTTGGTATTGTAAATAAATATATTTATATATATATATATATATATATATATATATATACCTTAATTTTACAAAAAATGTTAAAGAAACTTTCTTATGTGATTCGAACAATCTATTTTTCTCTTCGACTTTCTTCTGGGGGTGCAGCTAGCTAAGTAATATTCTCGATTTAGAATCTGTAAATATGATTGTAAAAAAAAACTATTTATCCACGAGAGGATACAAAAAGAAGAGAGATATAAACAAAGTAATAGAACAAAATAATGAAATAATAGTGATATACAATACACAAATTTTACGCAAACGTTTTACAAAACAAATTATTAGCACAATTTTAAAGATAATTATAATAAAAATCAATTTAGTACATGTCATACATAACCATTAGTCATCAATAATATCTTTTTACATCGTAAGTTTAGAAGTACTTTATCTAAATAAAACAATATAAAAAGCAATCCTTAAATGATATAACCGGTATCTTTACTACTAATACGTTGAAAAGATAAACAAATTCACAGAAAATTTCTTACCTTTAACTTAAAAAATTTAACTACGAATTGAAAAGTTTTGCTCTGTACAAGGATAGGATTTATATTTTTATGTTTATCAACATTTACTAATTGTGTACATAAACAATTTTGACTAATAATTATTTTATTTCTAATACAAAAACTTTAAAATATAAATAAACTTAACTACAGATTTTTTATCTATACTGATTTTCAAGCAAAGAGAAATATAAATACCATATTAGACACATCACAGTTTGAATACCTAAATATTTATTATTTATAATTTATAAGGTGAATAATTTAAAAATGATATAAAATAAGTAGATAAACATAATTCATAAGAGAATTTTCAAATATAACTTTAATATATAAAATAAAAAGAAAGAAATATAATTTCTAGCAGAAGCTGTGAAAAAACTATGACCCAATAATAAAATATGGGCAGAGTAAAATCAAGAAACGTGTAAACTGTGCTTCCCTTTAGCTTGATTTGGAAGCATTTGGAATATCGGAGAAAATGTATTTGTAAACTTTCGTGATAGAACGATAAAGATAGAGAAGAAAAGAAGAAAGAGAAAAATGGAATTAAAAATTAAAAGCGACAGAAAGAAAGAAAGAAACTTATAGAATACAAAATTGTTAAAGAATATATTACATAAAGTAGATGATATAACTTTTTGGAATTTTGATGCCAGATATCGATGTTTAGTCATTTCATGAATTTCGCAATATATGCAACAACACAACAACAATCTCTGCAGAACTTCAATGGTTTTTGCTTTTAGATATGTTCTTCCATTATGGATGGAGAAATAGTCAAATCCAAATGTATCACTACACCAGAACATGATAATATCCACTACCACAAAGTTCTCATAGTTTAAGCACGCGAATGTATTGGTCCAAATATCCCACTGTTATATTTATGTCTGTAACACTGTTTAATTACGAGGTTGCAAGATAAAACACCATTTATTCTAAATCCTTTTTAAGGAAACAACATACGAAATACAGAATATATCTAGGAACACTTAGTTTTTGATTTTTTTTCTACTTCTGCAAATAATATAAAATTTTTGTTGCAGATGAAAGTGTTATATCAGAAGTGTAAATCTGATATATTCCATTTCTTGCGGTCAAAAGTTAACAGTCAACAAAGGAAAAAAAAGAAAAGAAGTATCAGAATTTGGTTTTCTTTATATAACACCCATCTTCCAAGACAGAGAAGAGAAGCCAAACAGTTACTGTTTTTTGGTTCAGAATATCAGCACAGTGTCACTTCAACTTATCCATGTTGCTTCTTTATTTTTTATTTTTTTTATTTAGAAAAGTTTGTTTTAAGTTAAATTTGGTTTTATGATTATTCATAGATTATTTATCACTAAAATATTCATAGTAAAGATTTTTTTTTTTTGGCAGATAGTGATAGCAGTTAAAAACTTACATATAAAAGTCAGAAAATTGTTTTCTGTAGCTTTGATTCCTTCTAAAAGAAGGAGAAGGAATCTAAAAAGTTTCAATTATTAGTACTGTTGCTAACGGAAATTTTTCTGTGTAGTCTTCGAATTAATTTGCTGAATTTAAATCCCTGGTCCCTTCTTTTTTGCATTTTTTAACTACATAATAGCTTTTGTGTAAAAACAATTAGAGATATAATAATGTTTAAATAATTATGTACCTTTACTTCTTCAAGTTCAAATTATTCAAATTTCATTTCAAAACTATCATTCCATTAACTGAAGTTATAATATTGTATTTTTGAGTTCCAATTTTGAAAAGTTATAAGACACATTTCATTAAAGATAAAGAAAAAATTGTATAAAGTTTTGACTAAATCTTGTCCCTAACCACCCAACATCAATGCAATCGCAACAAAAAGACCAAACAAACAGAAGAACATACACTTTTTAAATGAGTAGTGTTTTTTCTTCTCTATAAAAGATGTAACCTACGCACGCGCAAACAAACAAAACAGTATTATTTCTCAATATTAATTAAAAATTAAAAAAAAAATCATATATGTACTGAGTTTACTGGAGTTTCAGCCCTTGAAATACTGATAACTCTGAAACATATAAAACGGATAACAAATTTATCTCTAACATAAAAATCTAGGAAATAATTATTTTAATTTAATAAGATTTTGATTCAAATTTTCACATGGAAAATTGAGAAAAAAGTAAGTTTTTTTCACTTGGAAAAATAAATTAGGCCAAACAAAATATTACACATTTAATTTTTCCATTTTTTCCTGTTATCAGGTCTCAACATGGTGGAGAGTGGATACAGTATCTGAAGACAGGGACAAACTTATCAGAAGACAGAAATCCCAACCTAATCTATTTTCTCTGATAATTTTCTTAAAATTTTCTGTCCATGAAAATCGATCAAGAGCTTAATAACCATGAATACCATGAGAGCATTTTTTGTTTTGTTTTCGTCAAAAAGAAGAATAGCAAGAACAGATTCACAGGAGCAAGAGAAAGGAAGCCTGTGGAAAACCCTAGAAGCGGGATAACAGATGAAGAAACTCCAGAAATGGTAAACCAGAAACTTTCTTGCCAGATCCATCTTTTTTTAGCAGAAAAAATAGTGCAAAAATCTCACAGAACAGAAATCACTGAAACGTTGAAAATGTTGTTGTCTTGTTTTGTACCATGTTTTCCAACTCCATATACGCATCCTTGAAACCCTTTCTAGGAAATTTGTTAAAGGGGAGGAAGAAAGAAGAGAGAAAGAAGATAACTAAATTAAGGAAAAAGGAATATACCCGGATCCAGAAATGAGGTATAAAAGCAATAGCAATAGCAAATCCCTAAAGATTGCAGATATGGTTAGGCAGAAGAGAGTGTTGTGGTAGGAAGTGTGATGAGAAACCCTAGGTAGGTAGGGAAATTGAAGAGAGCTGAGAAACCCTAATGGCTATGGAAAATGGAATGATTGCCCAAAGAGAAAACACCAAATAAGGGCTCAAATAGCAACAGGGAGAGTGCGTCCTTGTATGACAGAAAATGACATTTTCTTTTAGGCTTAAAGGTTATTATTAGGGCAACAAAATAATTGCACCAAGTCCCAGACAAGTGTGCCTTTATTTTCTGCAACTTATCTAACTCTCACTCTCTTTCTGTCATCTTTTGGTTTGTGCCCTTCTTAAGATACCTATACCTTCAAATCAAGGGAAGAAGCACCCTAAAGGGGACTGAAGAAACTCACACTCTCACTACTCTCATTTTCTAATAAATTTCCCTCTTTGTAGTCATAATTAAAGTGAAAGAAATGCAAAGTAATGCACTGTGATTCCATTGCTGCACCAGGAACCACTGAATAGACATTCCATTGAGAGAGAGATCCCTTCATTTTTTCACAAAAAGTGATTCAAACCCTACTCATTCCTTTCTTCCATTCATTTCTTATTTTCACTCATGGAACAATTTCTTTTACCACCCATGTGAAACCTGTCGTCTCACTATATTTTAAGCACACACACGTAACAACATTTTCTGCCACTTCTTTTTTCAACCGCATAGCCTTTCAATTATTGAATTATATATATATATATATATATATATATATATATATATATATATATATATATATATATACACACACGTTTTTTTACCTTCATAATATATACATATGAAAAAGTTGAAAATTTTCATTTTACTCCGTTAAAGATCTATCTATATAAAACACCTCAAAATATGGAAAAAAATTTATTTAAAACGTATTAGACTTTGACTGTTAAATATCGGGGCACTCTAGGAAAATAATATATTCAAATGCCATCAAAACACCTAGAGTTCAAGTTTTTTTGTAGAAAACATGAGATTGAAATAAAATATTTAATTAAATAATCGGGTAGAAATTTATGGAAGAAATTATTCATAAAGTTAATTGTTGCTCTACATGATCAATATCAAGAATAATTAGCACAGTAACATGTTTAAAATTCGACCGCTGACACTGTTTAATATTTTATGCTTCATAGGGCCTTTGAAATATTTTAAAGGTTTAGGATGTTCTTATTTTATTTTCCCCTCGTGTATGCTTTTTAGCAACTTACTCATTTAATTTAAAGTGAAATTAAACAATCTTAAAACACTTCAACATTTGATTATATTTTCAATTCAGCACATAAGACACTTTTTAGAATAAACATGTTGGTATGACAATACGTATTTAATAATACATGATTTTTCAGAATATGCTTGATTTTTGTAATAAAACATTCAATTGAATTTTGTTGTTTTTCGTTTGTGTATACTTATTGTATGTTGCATTATAATTGACGCTCATATAAAGGTTTATCAGTTCAGTATTAGTTAGTTTGAGAACTACATTTGGAAAGGTTTAAAAATCAAATCATTAGTGTAACAATAGGTATAAGAAAAATGTTCTGGATCTGTTATATCATTATGACAATGATATTTTGACTACTAAATTTTGATAACTTTCTTTTACAATATGAGGATGTCATCTTCTAAATGATTTTAGAATATTGAGAATGAAAAAATAGAAAAATGAAAAATCACTTAAAATATAACACAGAAAGTTGTCAAAATTTATTAATCTAAAAATATTTTTCCATTATTATTGATATATGCCTTCTCAGTCTTGAAAACCAAATACAAAATGCACATGATGCATATTCAAATGATGCACCAGTGCATTCAGGAGATTCAGGAGATAATAATAAAATAACTTAGGTTTAAGTTACATTAAAATTTATTCTTTTAACAGTAAAGTATAATATTTTGACCTGTTTTTGTCTAGTTTAGTGTTGGTAACGTGGAACTTATTCCTATATATAACATAATCATTATTAATGCATCATTTCTTCTTCTCTTTTTTTTTTAGTATAGTTGTATATAATTTTGGTACCTTTCATACCATTTTATATGAAATGCCTTGCTGATAAACAAAAAAAGTTATGTTTTTTTATGATACAAAATATTTATTTAAGAAATTTATGGACGTGAACCACTTTTTAGTTCCGGACCCAAAATATATTCTGGATTCAGCCAATAAAAATTATATTTACAATACGTGAATAAAACAAGATAAAAACAAAATAATTAAAAATATCTTATGAGATAAGTTTCAGCACGATATGCTGAGTGACCCCAAAAAAAACACGATCATAAAACTATTTTAGAATTATTTTAGAATTTATATTTGTAAATAGATATATACAAAGATACGCTTAGTTGTAAAATAAAAGTTTAGATATTAGGGATTTGTTCATCTCTATATCTATTTCTACAGAAGAAAAAAAAAGATTTATGTATAAATTAATTTATAAAATTAATTTTAATTTATATATCTACTTATTTTAACGTGTAAAATTTTTAACTATAAGAACAGGAAAATATAAAAATAGTTTTGCTCTTTTTTTATATCTGCAATAATAATTAAGATATAAAAATCACATGAGTGCTTCAATTCATATACAATTTAAAAACCAAAAACAAAAAAAAAACAAAAAAACTCTGCAAAACCCTTCCCTACGATTAAACAAATCTAGTGCCAAAGTATGTGTTTTTTTAACAAAAGCGATCAATGAAGTTTAATTTTTCCAATTGATGGGTTTGTACGATTTATTTATTTTTTTCAACATCATCGAATAGTCATTATTTGTACGAAAGTGGATCATATAATCGTGCTCCTCTATATTACATAATAAAAAAAATAAATTCTCAAATTTTTATTTGTTTCTTATGGCTGTTGGTCAAAACCGTACAACTGCTTTCCGTCAATTTTCTTACGGTTTTTTTTTCTCTAATATCATTACATGATTCTGAATCAGAAATATACATTTATAAATGTTGTTTTTTAGAAAATAGCTACCATCACACTGCAGTTTTTGTGGAATTCTTGTATCTTATTATTCGTAAAAATCAACCACACATAGTTATCACATACATATCAAATAAATTTATATTGCAAAATGGATTAAATTACATTACATTACATAAAAGTAACCTAGTTAGTCTGGGGGTATAAGAAATACGAATGACATTCTTTAAATTTTTTTGACAAATATAACCAAGTATAAATCATATATATATATATATATATATATATATATATATATATATATATATATAAAAGCACTATTTAAATTCTGAAATAATTTTTTTAAAATTGTAAATTTCATCTTTCCAACAGAATTGCACCCCGACCAAACATATTGTAAGAATACCAAACCATATCATTACCAGATTAAGTAACTGAGAACTCTTGACACAGATTGCATTGTTTCAGATTCAGACTTATTCACACCAGACAAGTAAAAAGGGCTTATCTTATCGCCATTTTTGACTACTTTTTTTTTTTCTGACTAGCCCCTATAAATTCATAAACCACACTAATAAATGCACACTATTCACATGCTATCTTTTCTGCTCATTTACCTAAACCCTATTATTAATTTGGACATTGGGAAGTACCTTTATTATTCCCTTTGCTAAAGATAAAAAAAGGAGATAGGACTTATTTCCAGAATAAAGTATTTACAGACATTTATTAATCTGTTAGTCCTTCATAAATTATAATCTATATACATTGATTTTACGTATCAGGTATATTGTTTTTATGTTAAAGGTATTTTTGTCAACAAAACAACCAGAGAACTCTAGAAGTTCTAAAAATATGATTCCATTCTTTATGTCTATGTCAGTCACTAGTCATAAATATATATATATATATATATATATATATATATATATGAGATTATTAAGATAAAAATGATATTTTCACTGTAAAATTAGGATTTATCATCAAAAACATATGAAGACTGCTGCTATATATTTTTTTTATTACAAAAAGATGACAAAGTTCTAACACCCGAAACACCAGTAAAGGGAAAAAACTAAAGTTTCTACCAAGTAGAGAGAATGAATACAAAACATTAAAGTTCAAACTATAATAAAACCACAAGAGCAGAAAAAGAAAAAATGTAAACACAAGAACAATATAAAACTGCTGAGGAAAGTGCAGTTGCAACTCACCTCGAAAAATGAAGGTCTTTCTGTTCTCAAGAATGTAAATAGTTTTGCAGTCTGGAAAAAAAATTCATATTGCAATAAAATCATCCTTCAACAAACATAAATCTTTTCCTTCATTGGCGAATAAATAGATTTTGAAAGATAACTAACCTGAGTCGAGGGAGCCATGGAAAATTTTATCTCAGACCAGCAGCAAAGATAAAATGGTCGATCATATCAGTTGAAGATATATATGTATACAAACAAGTATTTGAAAGCATTGATAATGGCTACAGATTGAGATAGTGAAGGAAGGGAGCAAATTCAAAAAAGAATGGAACAAATCTGTCAGAAGAAAGATTTCATTTATAGGCATGATGATGAAAGGTGATACTTGTTCGATTTTGTTACGTTGTTATCTAATCACTATTATGTAATAAACAATAGGGTTTATAAGTAGTATTAGAATCTAAACCATGGTTGGCACGTAAAGGAACAGTGAGCTCTCTAGTCTCTAGTGTGTACACACAACTGCAACTAACAGAGTTTGCAACAGTGTGTTATGTGCAGTGTTGAGAATCACATTTACTAGAATGGAGAGTCCTACTCCATCTTATAGTGGTATGAAATTACCTTGATTTGTGTGGTGTGTATAAGGGTTTTGTGTTTATAGGTCTGTAACAATAGGGTAGCTGGCTAATCAATCACCTTCATATATATCTTTTGTTACCCTTTTTCGTTTAAGCGTAAGTTAAGCTGAACAGCTTCAGAAACTTGCTAATTGAGGGAAAGTGTGCTAGCTATATATAGTCACAGGTCTACTCGTAGCATCTACACTTTAACATTACCAATTTCCCATATCTGTTTTCACTGTCTCATGTTTCAAACCATAATTCATATTGTTTTTGTTTCACCTACACTTCTTTTGTTGTTTCTGCTGCGCCATCTGAAGTAAAACATAACAATCTTTGTTTCTGTTATATATGGATCTCTCGTAATATTTTAAATGTATGTTTTTATTATGTGTTATGCAGAAGTAGCTGAATTGCTTCTAAGAAATGAAGATATTCAAAAGTATGCCAAAACCACAACAGTGAAACAAAGAATCTGTGTTGTCGATTGACATAGATTAAGAGAATCTAACTAAAAAAACAAAGCTTCTTGTGGTATCCAATAGTTTTTTTTAATTAATATATTTGTTTATTCCTCTTATGACGACCTATTTGTACTCTGCTGCTAAAACTGAAAGATTTTCGTGGGCTGTTATGGCTTTATCTCATAGAGAAGTCCCTTTCAACACTCACTTCAATTGAGATCAGTAACAGTGCTTCGTATTGATATTAATAATAATTACTACACATCATTCATATCTCTCCACTTACTAAAGACAAAAAATTAGGAACATTAGTAACTATAAGCATACATTTTTTCCATTTATGCCTTTCTTTTAATAACTTTTATCATTATTGGTCATTTTATCATTTTTACCTTTACTTTTATTTATTTTACAAGTTTTTTCTTGCATCTGAGGTGGATATTTAAATTTTTTCCTTGTTATATCTTATGTGTAAATAACTTAAAAGCTATGATGTACAATTTAGCAAAAGGACAAAAAATGTTTGTATATATATGCTTAGTAAAAGAAAACAGAAAATATATGGTGGAAGTTAATAACACAGTCGAAAAAGCATAGATAACTTTAAAAATCTAAATGTTTACAATGTTAATCTGATCATATCAAAAAGTGAATTAGAGAGCTAATAAGCATACAATGCCTATGAAAATAATAGGGTTCTTTAGCTTAATCCTTTCTTCTCACTTTGGCACAAATTTATAATTATTAAACACCTTTTTACACATAATTGCATACTTTTCACGCCAATCGTGGATATGGATTGTTTAATTTTTCCTTGAAGCAACTCATAGCTGAAAACGTATAAAAGATTCGTTTTCCATAATAACAAAATTGGACATATATATTATTCTATTTTATAATTCATATATATAGAAAATATTTATCAAATTAGATAATAATATTTTTTGTAAAAGAAATATGGGTAATATCAAATTTAAAGTAATAAATATGTAATTATATATTATATATATATATGCAAAAAAATTAAATTACTTCAAACACTTTTTATTTATTCAATATTTATTACTGATTAAAAAAGCAAAACTAGGCATATAGTTTTTCAATTTTTACAACGGCAGCGTCTTTTTTTCCTACCCAATTGCGTACAGACATTTCCTTTTGTCTAACAAGTAGGTCTTGGTAGGTATATAAAAAAAAATAGAAATAAAAATAAGAAGTAGAAAATGTATGAAAAAAAAAGTGACAGTAAAAAGTAATTGATCCAAAAGAAATAAAAAATATATATATACATAGATAAATAAAATATATATAAAAATGATACAGTAATTTCTATTTGAAATCTTCTCCCATTCTAACCTTTTCTTCCTATCATGCACACTGTAATGCTTGAGGGTATGTTTGTGTCCCTAACTAGTAGGGTTCTTAATGGATGTACTGTTGTTCTTTTTGACCTTTGACATTGCTTTAGTTATATATATATATATATGATGTGAATGAATGAGCTATGGATAGTAGCTGTGTGTGTGCTGAGCTAACTGAGACAAAGGTTAGTACAAGGCTATATATCTGGTGGAATATGTATGTGTATGTTTAAGCAATGATACTTTTTTTAGCCTCCAAAGCTGCTAAAAAGAAGACACCTCAATTCCTTTTTCAGACATGCATGGATTCAAATTAATGTAAGCAGATCTTAAACACTGTCGCCTTATGATTCGTGAGTCCTGTGTAGTTATACCCATCATTGTCATCATCACCCCAAATTATCAAAACTTTGTCCTCCATCTGCATCACACATATAACATCGTGGACTATTTACTGCCACATATACATCATCTTTCACCTTCAAATGCCATATCGTAAGTACCACTCTCAATTCTCTCCAAATTGTGTCACATGCATGAACTTTCCACTTAAATGTCATGCTTTCAAAAAAAAATATCACAATTTACTTAATTCTTAGTTACAATTTAAATAAAGATTCACCACCAACATATATAATTAACAATTTACTAAAATAATATTTATGTTTAATATTTCTTCATAACTAAAACAAATTCGTACAAGGCATCATTGAAAGGAAAGGATAAAATCAAACCCTGTCTTCTTTTTTAAGCAAGTAAACATGTATTGAATATTTCAAAAAACCGATTAAAAATAAGTTCAACGTTTGGAATTTATATTATTCTCAACAAAAATTTTAAGACAATAAGTTTATGGTCTTTATTCATTCCTATATGATGTTTAATTTTTTTCATTTGTACTTTATTTATATCTGAACTCACTAAGGCAGATCTTAGTTGATCCAGACCATGTCCCCCAAAAAAATTATTTTTTTTAAATTATATGCAATATATTTTATTTATGAAAATTAAATTATATATTTTTATTTCTTTTATAAATTATAATATTTAATGTTAATAAATAATAAAATATAAAATTAAGCAATAAAGAATAAACATATTTATTAAAATATTTTGTATGTTCTCTCTTATTATGATCTCATCATATATTGTATTTATCTCCTACTTTCGTATGTTTTTTTGTTTATGAAAAAAAAAGTTAGACAGATACAAACTCATCTTTTGTATTATGATTTCTCATATGTTATAATAGAAAATGTAACTCTCTTTTGTCTATTGATAAGGAAATATTAGTTCAATAAATAGTATTTTTTTTATCTCATAATTTTTTTTATATAATTATCATAAAATTTTCTTTTAACAATTACATATCTCAATTTTGTATTAAATTTTGATAAATTATTTTTTATTTATTTTAAATATGTATATAGATGAACAATAAAATAATAGATTATTGTTTAGGAATGATAAGAGAATATACTCGTAGAGAAAGATGAATTTTACTTCACATAATTTTAATTCTTCACATTCTTTAAAAGATAATACTAAGAATTCAATTTTTGAATTAGGAAAAGCCTTCTCTAGAATTCAAATAATTATAGTTATAAAATAAGAGTTGCATATTAACCCTTTGAGAGATATATGAATTTTAATTTTGAATTAGAGAAAACCTTTTCTAAAATTCAAAGAATTATAGTTGTAAAAGAAGAGTTTCGTATAAACTATTTGGAAGATATATGAATTTTAAATATATTATTTTAGTCCCTCCAAATTTTAGAACCAAGATCCGTCATTGCCAACTTATATATAAAAATTGTCCAAAAAAGAAACTATTAATACATAACTGGTAAAAAGAATGAATAAAGACTTTGGGCAGCAATTTGTCAAAGCCATCAAATTTATTAGTCAATAAATCACAATTTTCATTTATTGACAAATATTTTTATTGATAATCATAGTTACCAACAAATATTTTTATTGGTAACTATTTTGTCCAATTTGATGAAGTTTATCTTTTTATATATTGGACGATGGTCGAGAAAAATAAAATGAGAGGAAGAGGAGAGGAGTGACACACATATAAGTAACGCGTGTCAGTGACATTGATGATTGTCAATGATACGTAGATAGAGCACGTACAATGACAATGATGACAGTGGTGAAAGTGAAGGTGGAAGAAGAAGAAGAAGATAAAAATAAGAGAGAATGACAAATAGGAAGAGGATGAGATCCCAAAGGTTAAAAATGACCTGCAATGGAGATGGTAGCTGGTTGACAACAAGGAGATAAAAGACGATAAATAATAAAGGAAAAATAAGATAAAACTTGTATCCATCAATAAAGTTTAACTCGATATATTTTTGTTAGTAAGTAATTTATCGATAGACACAATCTACCAATAAATTTGTATTACTACTAATGGTAGCTATAAATGTATGTTTGATCATATTTATATTTTTTTATGTAAAAATATTTATGATTATTGTTTTATTTAATATTTAACTAATAAAAAATTTGTGTTTAATTTTCATTTTCACAAAATAACATATTATTAGGATGAGATGAATTGACTAAAAATATGAACAATTATAAAATATAAAAACACATGAAAAGTAAATAAAATTTGGGAAAAAAATGTACGTACCAAATAGATATTATGGTAGATAATTCACATAAACCTTTCAAAGTGAATGATTTATTAAAATGACTATAATGGGAGAAGTTTATCTCATTATGTGTTTGAGGAAATGTGAATGCAAGAATCAAGAAAAGAAGAAAACAAATATTAAAAGAGTAAATCCATTAAAAGAACGTTGTTTTTAAATACTAAGCAGTTTAAAGTCACTTTGTGACATGGAAATTTCACGTTTTTACATTCATATGTATTACTATTACTATCTTATGTATTTTATGAATGTAAATTATCAATAACTTTTAATTTATAAATTCATCAACATAATAATTAATTATATTTTGTTTTTAAATATTTTATTGTATTGTTTTATTATTTATAAAAGAATTACAATAAAATATCCTAATATTGTTAAAAAATTTATATCAAATAATTCAATTTGATGTGAACTAACAAGAAGTAAATTATAATTACATAAAAATTAAAATTAAGATCTCATATCTAATTGCATAAATTTATATTTGTGCAAATTTAAACAATAATAATTATCTGTCATCCTAATTATAAATCAATAAACCTACATTAAACAAAAAATAATAATAAGGAGACATGGGAAACGTAAAGACATTTATCCTGTGTTAAACGTACTCTTTGTACAACTTTTTATTATAGAAAAGATAATTATTTTCAAAATGATTGAAATCAAAATATCTTAAAAAGATACATAAGTATTGCAAATTATAATTATTTTAGTTCAACCAGAATCCTTAATATTGTCACTTATTATTAAATCTCTTATACTTTTAAAAGAAAATAAACTAAAGTCTGTATGTGCAAATAAATTTTAATATTTGAATGAAGAATAAAAAATGCCAAATCCTCCTTTCTTTATAATAAATTTGATGTGATTTATACTCCATATCAAAATGAATTGATATTTTTAATTTGCTAATATGGTGGGTTATAATGGATGATAAGTTAATATTTTTTTAAAACTTATTATAATGAAAAAAATACAATCTTTATATTGTATTATTTAAAAGTATAAAAAATTTATTATTGTTATTTAAATTATGATCATTTATAAATTAATTTCAAATATAAGCTAGTAATTTATTGAAAATATTAATTAATTAATTAAAAAATTGACAAAAATATTTACATAATGTATTTTTATAATATATATTTTTAAAATTAAAAGAAAAATTCATCTCTGACTGTCTTGAATATAGGTGGATCAGAGAGAAGGCAGAACAAATAAGATGAATTAATTGACCATTTTATCATCTTTACTCTATATAATACCTGACTTCTTAATTTCAAAACAGAAGTGAGGTGAAAAACATTGGAATTAGTTTAAATAGACAATTAAGAAATAGACTCATCAAAATAAAAAAATATTTTAAATAAAAATACTAAATTTTCTAAAAAAAATGACAAATTGAAAAATGTGAAAAACCTCAAATATAGAGATATTTTGGACCGGGTTTAGTTACAGTTACCCAGGTTTGAAGTCACGGACTTCGTTTCCGCGACGGGCCTCTGAAAAGCCCGCGAGTATTTCCCGCCACCAACACCACAGAAAGTGGAAAACCTCCCACTCCCACCATATCACTCATATGTATGAACAAATGCAAGCCTTCTCACAGTTCGTACCACCATTTCATAAATCTCAGGCACAGGTTCAAATACAGTTTTGCTCTGAAACTAAACCCTACTTTCAGCAATGGCTGAAAATGTCGATCTAACCAATAAGCTCCCTGAGCTCAAATTAGGTAATTATCATTTTAAAGAAGAGAAAATTGATAATATGTTGACATTATTTATGTGTTAGTACTTTGTTTTGTTATGGTTGGTTATTTGAAGTTTGCTAACGGTTTTCCTTGTTTTCTTTTATGGCTGTTATTAGATTCTAAGCAAGCACAAGGGTTTCTATCATTTTTCAAAACCCTACCTGATGTAAGTCTTATAATATTTCTCCTTTCTTGTTTCGTATTGGAATCGGACTTGGTTCTGTTGCGAGATTGTTGTTAGCATTACTTGCGTCATTAATTGTTGTTTTTTTGTTTTCGTCATTAAAGATACTACAAATTTAGCGCATGATTTATACACTTCAGAAAGAGGCTAAAGATCAAGTACTTAGTTGTATACTTATTGTTGTTTACACTTTCTAAATTTAGTGAGCAGTATCTGGTGGTAACATGTTTAGACCCATCGTAATAATTCTCTACACCAAGTCATCTATACATGAAATTGTATACTGGTGTCAATGCTTTCCTTACATATTGCTTAGTAGTGAAAATTTAACATTTTGTTGATTTAAACCACTATTTTCTTGACATGTTTTTTTGGTTACTTTGTTGGTTTCCTCTTTATTAAAACAGGTTATATGGGTTCATATCCATGCAATCCATTTTTTGCCTCTTTAATTGATGCTGGTTTAATGGTTATGACACCTTGTAAATTGGTGTGGTTACTTTTCCTTTTTTACTTTTATTCACTATTTTCTTTTCTGTAACAGGATCCAAGGGCTATACGACTTTTTGATCGTAGGGTAAGTTTATAGATGAAATTGGTCTTTTTCGATGTTTAGTTTTGAATTACTCTGTTCAATGGATGTCAAGTGGTTCAAATTCCGTACAGGCATGCCCCCTAGATATCTTGAGAAGTAGCTTATGATCTCTGAAATGTGACAATCTCTTTACTTTTCACATTTTGTCTTATATTATATGGGTTTCTTAAAGAGGAATAATTTTATATAAAATGACTTTGTTCATCTCAGCAATATTTATTAGAATGTAATCCTGAAGTACTTTGTATAGAAATAGGGCCCAAAATTTAAGACTGACATAGTCCAGTTAATTGTTCTTTAATATGTGCTAGAACATAAAAATATCTTGGTTAGGTATTATTTGTGGATTGTGTAAAATAAAATGCTTAAAGCTCAGTAACCTGAAAGTACTTCTAGAAAAAATATTATCCAATTGTTCTGGTTTACAAACCATCTTGCTGCAACTTATTTTCATCTTTTGAAGAGTTTCTTCAAAATTTTTATTATAAATTTTCACAATGTATTATTGTTAAATTGAATTTTCTTATATTATATCAACAAGTTTCTTTAGCTTTATTTCCTCCTTTTTATGCATTATGATGATCATAACTGGATTAAATGCCCTTTTAAAATTATTCAGGACTATTATACTGCCCATGGCGACAATGCAACTTTCATTGCAAAGACCTACTACCACACTACGACTGCCATGCGACAACTGGGCAATGGATCAAACGCTCTTTCCAGTGTTACTGTCAGCAGAAACATGTTTGAAACAATTGCTCGTGATCTCCTTTTGGATAGAACAGATCATTCTCTTGAGCTCTACGAAGGTAGTGGTTCTAATTGGAGACTGGTCAAAACTGGAACGCCTGGTAATCTTGGTAGTTTTGAAGATGTTCTGTTTGCTAACAGTGAAATGCAAGATTCTCCTGTTATTGTTGCTTTGTCACTTAACTTCCGTGAAAATGGTTGCACCATTGGGTTAGGATTTGTTGATCTAACTAAGAGAGTGCTTGGGATGGCTGAATTCCTTGACAATCACTTCACAAATGTGGAATCAGCATTGGTTGCACTCGGCTGCAAAGAGTGTCTTCTGCCCATTGAGTCTGTCAAATCTACTGAATACAGAATGTTGTGTGATGTGTTGACTAAATGTGGTGTGATGTTAACTGAGAAAAAGAAATATGAATTTAAAGCCAGAGATCTGGTGCAGGATCTTGGTAGGCTTGTTAAAGGTCCTATCGAACCAGTTCGAGATTTTGTGTCTGGATTTGAATATGCACCTGGTGCTCTGGGGGCATTACTATCTTATGCAGAGTTACTGGCAGATGAAAGCAATTATGAAAACTATACCCTTCGTAGGTACAATCTTGACAGCTACATGAGGTTAGATTCTGCAGCCATGAGAGCACTTAATGTCCTGGAAAGCAAAACTGATGCAAACAAAAATTTCAGTTTGTTTGGTCTCATGAATAGGACTTGTACTGCTGGAATGGGAAAACGGTTATTGCACATCTGGCTTAAACAGCCATTAGTAGATGTGGCAGAAATTAATTCTAGATTGGACATAGTACAAGCATTTGTAGAGGACACTGTGCTTCGCCAAGATCTGAGGCAGCATCTGAAAAGAATATCAGACATTGAGCGACTGGTGCACAATCTGCAGAAGCGACGAGCTGGTCTGCAACATATTGTTAAACTTTACCAGGTAGAGTCTTGTCTGTACTTACATTTAGGTTTTGATAAGGTATGGAATTTTACCTACGGTATGGATATCTTACAATTGGACTTGTACTTATTTTGTGACTCAATATTTTTGGTTCTTAGTTTTTGTTAAGTTTATTATTATTTTTATCAATTTTGTTGTCATTTAACTACATAGAAATTGCATCCACCTAACCATATTGTTGATCGCTGATAAAAGAACCATATTGCTGATTATATGTAACTGTTTACATGGCCAATGATACAGCATGCTGTTAACTCCACTACCATCTTTTGGTTGCAGTCTAGTATTCGACTACCTTTCATTAAAAGTGCTTTGGAAATATATGATGGGCAATTTTCCTCAGTGATGAGAAGTAGGTATTTGGAACCTCTTCATTTATGGACTGATGATGAGCACCTGAACAAATTCATTGGGCTTGTAGAAGCTTCTGTTGACCTTGACCAACTGGAGAACAGGGAATACATGATTTCTCCAAGCTATGACTCTACACTTGCTAACCTAAAGGAACAGCGAGAATTACTAGAGAGCCAAATACATAACTTGCATAGACAAACTGCTGATGATCTTGATCTGCCTATAGATAAGGCATTAAAGTTAGACAAAGGCACACAATTTGGACACGTTTTCAGAATCACAAAGAAGGAAGAGCCAAAGATAAGGAAGAAGCTCAATACCCAGTTTATTGTACTGGAAACCCGTAAAGATGGAGTGAAATTTACCAACACGAAGCTCAAAAAACTAGGGGATCAGTATCAACAAATTCTTGAGGAGTACAAAAATTGTCAAAAGAAGTTAGTTGATAAGGTAGTTCAAACAGCGACAACTTTTTCTGAGGTGAGTATATATGTAAAGCAAGTTTAGATTCAATTAATGCATAGAAAAAAATTGTTTTGTTTTGTGTTTCTGATACTGCTTCAACATGCTTTCAGTCAAGCTGTATTAAGTACAATTTAAGCTAATCCAAACACACTTGTTATGTCTTAAGATTACTTTTTCTTCTGCTCTAAATTGAAGAAATTTTTGTTTTGCAGGTGTTTGAATCTTTAGCTGAAATAATCTCTGAATTGGATGTATTACTGAGCTTTGCTGATTTAGCTTCTAGTTGCCCGACGCCCTACACAAGGCCTGATATCACTTCATCGGTACATAGTTTGCTGTTTTCAAAATAACCAGATTCTTTTCATCTTGCATTTATCTCCCTTTTCTATTTATCCCTTCTTTTGGTTGGAGTTGTCTTTTTCAGAATGATGTTTAATGTTTTCATTTTTATTTTAATAGGATGAAGGAGATATTATCTTAGAAGGCTGCAGACACCCTTGCGTGGAAGCCCAAGATTGGGTGAATTTTATACCAAATGATTGTAAGCTTGTAAGTGTTAACGAGATCCATGGAATTTTATACCAAATGTTGATTTAAATTAGGAACTTATAAGTTGATTCTTTTTATTTTTCTTTTTGTAACAAACCAGGTCAGAGAAAAAACTTGGTTTCAAATAATAACGGGGCCTAACATGGGTGGTAAATCAACATTCATTCGGCAGGTGTGTATCTTCTATACCATTTTAGTGGAAAAATTAATCACTATTTAATTGGCTTGTGAATTTTATTGTCGGAGCTGACCTCCACCTTCTACTTTTGCACTGGTGTTTTTGTAGACATTTTATACCTCGTAATTCAGATATGAGCATTCTTGCTACCCACGGTTAACAGAGTTTGTTCTCTATATAGGTGGGTGTGAATATTTTGATGGCACAAGTTGGTTCATTTGTTCCTTGTGACAAAGCCAGCATATCTGTTCGTGATTGTATTTTTGCCCGTGTGGGTGCTGGTGACTGCCAAGTGAGTCTATTGCGCATTATTTGCCCTTGTTAGTTGCAAATCCCCACCCTTATCTCTGAAACTGTTTGAGGCTTATAATAAGAAAAAAACTACTTGTATAATTGTTTTTTTTGTTGCTTTTAGACTATTTGGATGCATGAAATTAAACTTCTTTCGCTCTTATGTTACTTTAATTTTATTTCTGTTAGAATAAATGACATCATTAATGGGATTTTTAGTTGCTTAAATATGGTAAAATTGTATGTCTGTAAGGGTATTACCAACTGCAAAAAGTCCATTTTTTCAGTGCCCATCTAGAATGGCATTCTGTTATTTTTTAGGCTTATATTTAAAACTGCAATTTTTAAGTTACTGTTTGATGCTCAGTAAATCTATTGTGGTCTCCCTAATTCAAATTCTGATTTCTTTTTTTTAATCTCCCCAGCTACGTGGTGTTTCTACCTTCATGCAAGAAATGCTTGAAACTGCATCAATATTAAAAGGAGCAACTGAAAAGTCTTTGATAATCATTGATGAGTTGGGGCGTGGGACATCAACTTATGATGGATTTGGTTTGTCTTACTCTTCCTTATTTGTGTCATGTTGCAATATCTTAAATCTGAATAATTGTTTTCAAATATATGTTGAACAAATAACTTACTCATGTTGTGCTCTCTTACTGACCGGTACAATGGCTTCTTCTACCTGAGATAAAACATAAAATTAAAAAAGTAGTAAATCTCATCTTCTATCTTAATTCTGAATGTGAAAACGTATGTCTTAAAATTTTGTTCTATTGCTTTTTCCTGTCTTCAGTCACTTATTAATTTATATAATTGAACCATTTTTGGAAATTTTATGGCCTTGGAATTCTCTGCTGCCAGAGTCTTTGTATTTCACGTGCTTGTCTAGTGTTTACTACTAAGTTAATAGCTATAGCTGATGGCAAGGATACTCTGATACAACTTGTTAGCTCAACCTTCACTAGGCCAAAAAGTATACTTGATAAGCAAGATTGCAACTTTGTTTTCTCTAGGATTCTCAGAGTTGCGTCTATATTAAGGGACTACACCCTTTATGAATGCGATGATCTAAGATATTAATTATGGACAACATCTTAATTCCTTAATTTTTGAAAATATGATTTTAGTCCTAAATTCTAAATTTAAAGGACTTAAAACAATTTCTAATTAGTCATTTTAGTCTATCAAATTTAGTGTTTACGGAATAAAACTATATTTTTAAAATTTGAACTAAAAATAGACTTTTTAAAATTTGGGGTATCAGAATCAGTTTTTTTAGATTCGGTCATTCTTTTTATTTTACTGGAAAAGCACTGTACAAATGCCAATTTGTAATTTTTTTTTATAAAATGTCTTCATAGAATACAGTGTTGCATTTAAAGCTTCTATCAAATGAAGTATCCTCTCCTCAACATTTCATGTGGATTTGAAACCAATTCGTACATTGATAATATTGCTTGTTAAATATAACGAGCAAAAATAGTTGTCAGTACAAGTTTATTGATATCCTATTTTCTTAAATTTAGCATGCAAGGTAAATTTGTGATTACTTGTACCGTAATGGTTGGATTGATAAGAATTTCATTCTGCAAAAAGATTATTCAGTGGTGTGCATTGGTGTAATAAACAGTTGGTTTAACCCAGGTTGGTAATCGAAAGCCCTTACACTTTTCAGTACATTTAAACTTAAAACATGTTTTTATTATATGCAGGTCTAGCTTGGGCCATTTGTGAGCATATTGTTGAAGTTATCAAAGCACCTACTTTGTTTGCCACCCACTTTCACGAGCTGACTGCTTTAGCCCTTGAAAATGTAAGCAACGATCCACAGAAGCAAATTGTTGGCGTGGCAAACTATCATGTTAGTGCGCATATTGACTCATCAACTCGAAAGCTAACTATGCTATATAAGGTAAATACATTCCAAACATTTATGACTAATGTTCCTCATTAGGGGAAAGCACTTTTATGAAAGCCTATTTGGAACTTTTTTCTCCCCAGAAGTGATGAACTTAACCTGTTTTTACTCTATTGAAAGTTAATTCAAGAATTCTACAATTTTTACTTTGTACCTCCGCATCACATGCCAGCAAAATTTTTGGCAGATTGTCACCCGTACCCTTCAATAAGTTTTGATTTTCTAGATTTCGTCAATCCTTTCATGATGTTTCATTTATACCTTGGTTTACTAGAAGGTGATATTGCTAAGAAATTTAAGGATATGAGAAGCTTTAAAGGGGGCAGACAATGAAATAAGGTAGTTATATTTGGCTTGAACATTAAACTATAATATTAGACTTACGTTTATATTGAAAAAAAAAAAAATCCTCTTATCCCTTTCCGGTGATACATTTCTTCGCACAAACAATTGACCATTATTCTGAAATCAGAACAATCAATCAACAACCGGTCAGAGTCATGTTTTTGTTAGCCTAGCACTTCCGGAAAGGAAAAAAAAGACCTACCCAGTTTTCTCAAAAGTAGTGTGAAGAGATTGAATGACTCGCCATATACTTATGTGTCCTGTTACCAGTAAACGCCTTGTTACTGTTGATTACAGAAGTCTGTCGTAAATGCATCATCCACTCATAAATCTTCCAGGATTCTTGTTATTGTTGATTATTAACCAATTTTTGGATTACATTTTTTGGCAATGAGCTTACAACAGTCCTTCTCAACAAGTCTGGCCATCATGTTCGAAAACTATAGTAATGTAGTCAAATAGGAATCTGCATTTACATCAACTCTTTTTTCACACTTTTCTACATTTTAGGTTGAACCCGGAGCATGTGATCAGAGTTTTGGTATTCATGTTGCGGAGTTTGCTAACTTCCCTGAAAGTGTTGTTACCCTAGCTAGAGAAAAGGCGGCAGAATTAGAAGACTTTTCTCCCCCTGCAGCATCCCTAACTGATACTACACAGGAGGTATTGCTAATTGCAATTTTTTGTTTCTCTCATTGATATGTGATATTAAAAAACATCATTTCTCAGAATAAACAAATTGGAAAATAAGGATTTCTCTTAAAAAAAATTTGGCTTATGTTATGAGGAACCTATGTGTTTCCTTAATTCTGGCGATTGAAGTACCCAGGTCTAATTTGAAAACATCAGTAAGTGAAATGATGTTTGGTTAATATATGACTATTCTTGTAATACTCTAGTTTATTCATCAAGGAGAGAATCTTCTATGTAAAACTGGTTCCGTGTGAATATTCCATGGAGGGAAAATATCACATGCACATGCACTTAACTTTAACCCTCTCCTCTTCGAGCTTCAGAGGATTTCACTGTCTCGTGCGTGCCTGTTTGCTGAGAGCCACTTTTAATTTCTTACTGTTGTATTTTATTTGACATGTTGGAAACGTTTTCTTCACTTGTCTGAATTTGAAAAAAAAAAAAAACAGAAATAATAGCCATGGTATTGGCAACAGCGAATCTACGGCATTGAAATGAATTATTAAAAATTTGCGATTATAATTTGCAGGTGGGTTCTAAACGTAAGAGAGTTTTTGAATCCGATGACGTGTCTCAAGGGACTGCAAGGGCACGGCAATTTCTCGAAACATTTGTTGATTTGCCACTGGTGACCATGGACAAAATGCAAGCATTGCAAGAAGTAAGGAAGTTAACAGAAAATTTGGAGAAGGACGCCGAAAACTGTAATTGGCTGAAGCAATTCTTGTAAATCGAAAAAAGTGGTTAGTACCCATGCATGTTGTGAATTTTGAAGAGCTTCTTGCTGTGTACATGATGTGTTCAATGGGTTAGGTAAAAAACAGAGTAGTGCCAGGGTGTTTTGTAAATTTATATACGAGCTATAGGGGGGTTAAGGAGAAATGTGTATTCTAATCTTAGTTTGCTTTAATGTTATTTTTCAAAATTTTAGATTGGACTTGCTTCCCGAGAGCCTATGGATAATATATTTAAAAGCTATTTTGATCTATTAAAATATGTTTACTGATGTCACAAATTTCACCGTTTGAGAAAAGAAACAGGTCATTGTAAGACTGGATAATTAACGCAAAAAATTGTCAGAAATAAGGTGAGGGCAGCTCTTACAGTTCCAATTTGAAACAAGAATATCTCTTCTCCGGCCCAAAAAAATCTGCCACTTGTTGTCGAGATATTATACTGATTTTGAAAGCAAACAATGAAAGGGTATAACAGCTGAACAAGATATTAATATAAATATCTGCTTTTTTGTTGTGAAGATATTCATTTTGGAAGAAAAAATAGCGAAAGAAAATGTGGCTGGAGATAAAAGCTTTTGAGCAGGTATGTCTCTTCATTGTGGCATAATAATATGTTTTCGTACTTAATATGCCATTGGGGTAAGACGTGGTGGATACTTATTTGTCATATTCCATTGAAGTGCTTCTTATCCATATCCAGACTCAAATCATTAGTCACTTGTCACTATTCTTGGTTGTGCAAAGGGACAGGGTAGTGATTGCGATTTCTTAATTTTCATCAACAATAATAAATCTTGATCTCCCTCATTACATGATTAAGCGCAACAATCATTTAGGTTGTTGTTTATTGTTCTAAACCAATAAGTTTTCGCCACTCATCAACTGTCAAATATAGTTGTTAATATAGAATCAGTTTAGTTTCCCCTTGAGGGACTAAATCCTCCCCGATTGTTATTTTATTGCATCATACTGGCGTCTTGTTTGATTTCAAAATAAACATATTTTTAATAAATTATAATCACTCTCGATTTTAATAATAATATCCACACTCTGTTCTTTAAATTTTACTACAAAAAGTTAAATAAAAATTATAAAAATTAAAAGTTAGGTTTTAAAATATAAAAAGTAAAGAGCTTTTCTTATAAGTAGAATAAAAATTAATTTTTATACAAGAAGTTAAATAAATATCATTTTATTAAAAAGATGCATGTCATTTATTAAAATAGATGAATGTTAATTTTTATTAGGTAATAGGGAGTCCGCGTATTATGTATTACGAATATAAAAGTAGTAAGTGTCTAGGTTTGACTACCATTTGATGAATTAATTTATATTTTTAGAAAATTAAAACTGTGGCATTGTTTGCATATAAAACTTTTAAACTTTAAAATACTTTTCAATTTATATATTTTAATTATTTGACATTATGTAATTTCAAACTCTTTCTTAAAAATAGTAAGACTTTAATTATTTTATTAGATGTCTTCTCTTATTTACTTTTTACTCTCGTTTTTTCCTTTTTCGTTTTCTCTGACAATTTCCTGTTCTCTCCTTTTTTTTTTCTCTAAATGTCTTTTTCATTTTTCTTTCACTATTTTTTCTGTCTCCTCTCTTTACTGTTGTTCTTTCTCCTTTTTCTTTTATCTATATAGAATCTGTTACTTTTAACAAAAAAAATGGTCAAAAATATGTTATACTTTAATAATTGTTTTATAATATATCAATCGTTGGATATTTAAAATTAATGATGGTTTACTTTTTGTAGAAGATAGTATTAAATTTAATATATATATATATATATATATATATACGTGTGTGTGCGTGCTCACTTACTAATAATAGAATTTTAATGACTCTATCTGAACAAAGCTTTCTTAAATAATTCAACTAATATTTTTTTAGTTAATATTACACCTTCAATCAAAAGTTCATTCCCAATTTAACAATTATTAATGCCTATACTTTTGTCTTGCACTTCCTTACTTTTTTTTCCCTTTACCATTATAAAAGTATTCTTGTGTTGCCTATTTCATCAATTTTTGTAAGAAAAAAACATCTTATGATTAAAAAAAAAAAGTAATACAAAAATAAATATTTTCTAAAACATATTTTAAACCAAATTTTGAAATATAAATTACTATAATAAAAGAAAATTACAAGATATTTATGAGAATAAATGATTATATCTAATGTTATTTCACATTCTTTTCCCTATTTTAAGCCTTAGGATGAGTACATTCTTAAGTATTTATGACAACCGATTTACATATTACTTTAAATGGATTTGCTCAGATGATTTGAGGGAATTGTTGGATTGTATGTTTGAGGATGAAAATGTAAAAATGAAAGAAATTTGAAAAAAAATTATTAAAATTTGGGAATTATTTAATATATATGATAAATAAAAAAATATTTTAATAGATGTAAGATTACATCATATGATAAAATTAATAGAAAATAAAATTTAATTAATTTAAATTAATTTAAATTAAAATCTGGACAATATTTTTTAAAATACAAAAATTAATAGAATTAATTAATTATTATAAAAAAATAACAAAGAATGATCATTTTCATATTTAAAGATCCTCCTTCCCTTGAATCTATCATTACAAATTCACTCAAATCCCTTACAACAAATGAAGGGTCACTCCCTCACCAAAAGGAAATTCCTATTTCCATTCATGTTAGTTAGAGGGCATCTTTATTCGCCATTCCCACAATATAAAATAATAATAATATGTTATGTGTAAAGTAACTACAACAAAACTTAGAAGCCCCAAAAGAATAATAAAATAAAATACCTTTCTACAAAAAGAGTTGAAAAATATATTTTTTAAAATAAAAATAACACACAACATACAAAATTAAAAACTGAAACCATTTGAAACAGGGTGAACAAATTTCTATTCATTCCTCATCAATCATGGAAAAATTCCCTATTTCTATTGTTTTTTATGACAGTGATCTTAGAAGTATCTCAATAATGATTTTTAATGGATTAATTAAGAAAAAAAAGACAAGAAAGATGAACATCAGAAGGGAAGGTTGTGTGGGTCATGAAATTGTGACATTGTTGATATCATGGATTTTTTGTCTCATTTGGTCTCTTATTTTGCATCTCCAACCACTCTATCAGATATCATATGTGATCATGCTTCTGATGGATACTGTAGGAGCGCTTATGTCTTTTATGTCTTTTATTTGGTAATTATTAAAAATATAAGGTCAACAAACCCTAAACCTAAGCATTTATTATAATAATATACTTTGCTTAGCACGTGCTTGCGGATTCAGATCATCTATTACTTCACATTCCCATCATATTTTAACTTTCATTATAGAAAATATCTCTTATATTTTATCTAACATAATTGAAAAAAAATACAGGAAAGGTTATAATGTAAAAAAATCTGGTGAAGAGTCTAAAAATATCAGGAAACATGAATGGAGGAAAGGAAGCGGCGAAATGAAAAGAACATAGTGACAAAGAGTGGATTTGGCTTTATATCCATTAATTCTATTTAGTCATCATATAATATTAATGATCGTTTTTATTTTGAAATTTATTTAAATTAGGTAAATGTTATCCTAACATTACTGTTAAATGCTCTAAAACTAAAAACAACATTTTTTTTCTATGTAGTTGATATGTGAAAACAAAAAATGAAATTAAAGTTAGCATAAAAAAATATATATTATATAAAGTATATAATTTGTGCAGACATAAGAAAAATTGTTATAATGAATTAATTATGTTGAAATGAAGATGAAGGTTTGCTTTCCTCTTTGAGATGACACCCTTGTAATCCTGACCCAAAGAAAGGTTTGGTTTTTCTTTTTCATCTTCCAACTTAGAAATTCAGCCCACTACTGACTGTGCCTCACTCACAAAATTCCTTTCATCGACGAACAAAGCTAGGGCTTTTTCGTTTCTTGTTGGGTTGTTGTGTCACCAAGTGCTTGCATAAATTCTGTGAGGGTTATTTGTTTTTTTGTGGTTTTGGGATTGAGATTTGGTTTCTGTGAGGTGTTTGTTCTAAGTTTAAGTTATCAATCGATCAAGAAAGGGAAGGAGGTTGGGAAGATGAGCTGGCGCAGGGTGTTGAACTCAGCACAGGCCCTGGCCGCGCACACCTTCCTGTTGTGCTTCACTCTCTTCCTCGTTCTCAAGCTTGATCACGATCTCTCTTGTTCTTGGTGGTTAGTTTTTCTCCCCTCACTCCTTAATTCTCTTCTACCCTCTCAATCCTTGCTTCAATTTTGATTTGCCTACTTTTTTTTATTATTATATTATTCTTATTATTGGTATTATTACTATTATTATGATTACTGGTATTATCATTGTTGTTGTTGTTATGATTACTGTTATGATGATTATTATTATTCCTTTGGAGATTTGGGTTTGGGACCTCATGAAATGCCTTGTCTGCTTTGTTTTCTGATAATTATTACTGGATTGTGGTTCTGCCTTCTGATGATTGACCTAAATTTTGCGTGGTTGAATTTTTTGTTAAGAATATAGGGTGGTAGTACTATTACTATTAACTGATTTTTGAAAAAGACGTGTTTCTATTCCTGGAAACACGTGCAGAGTACAGAGTGATAATGTTGGTGATTTTTCACATGGGAGGAAGTTCTGCAATTTTAAGTTTTTTTTTTTTTTTTTCCAGATCTTTTAACTATTGAATTTGTTTGCAAGAGTTATGCTTAGGATAAGACGCTGTAGAACCCATTTTTGTAATGGTATAATTGCTACCTGAGAGGTGGTGCTTGGGGGTTATTGGCAGTGTTAGTTTGTTCCCTTTCTCTATCTCTATTTTGGTGTAGGATGTGTTTGAGCCGGTAGAATGGAAATTGGAGATTGGGGTGAAGATGATTGTGAACTAAAGTAATGACCTAGAATGAAAATAAGTACTCTTCAGTATTGTGAAATAACAATTGGTAGACCAAGATAATCAGGGAGTGTGCAAGCTTCTGGTTCAATTGGAGTTGGGATGATGCCTGCGTGTTAGTTAGTAAGCTACGAAAATGAGTGCCTAACATATGAAAGTGGTGCCCACCTTTAGGTTGAGAGGTTAGAAAGACTCCATAGGTGGTGAACTGTAAAGTGGCTTCATATAATCAGGTTATGTTGTGCTTCAAAAAATTAATAGTATCTAGAAGTTATTATGGTATTCAATTAAAATGATTGTTTTGTAATACTAAAATTATTAAATGCAGTGTAAGGACATATTATGTTGTTGATTTGGTGCAAATCCATTAAAACTCATAATATTTTGTCAAAATTATAAATAAATAAAAAAAATGGTTAAGGTGTCCTGAAATGTATGCCATGGTGTGCTGGCAAGTTTATCAATATGGAAATTTTATGATCGTAATGATGTGTGGAAAGATGTGGTGTATATAAGGTTCTGAGAAGATGGTCACTGTTGATGACTGATTCACCTTTAATATACATACAGGGTAGTATTTTTACCTCTTTGGATGTTCCATGGTGTTGTGGCTCGAGGAAGGTTTTCATTACCTGCACCATCTGCTCCACGTAATCGAAATGTATGCCATCGTCATTCTTAACTGAAATTTAAGCCAGTTTCTATTTTCAGTTTTGAGCCATTTGACTTCGAAACCATGAATATGAGTATTATTCTTTTGCTATCAAGGATATAAACTCAAACTAAGGTGCTCCTTGTTTTCCTTTTCTTGTCTAACTAACTATTATACTTTTTTTTTTCCATGACAATGTTGACATGACTAAATACGATACTGAATTTTTATATTGTGACAGTGGGCACCATGTCATGCCGTCGTTGCTACGCCGTTGCTTATTGCGTTTGAATTGCTCCTTTGTATATATCTTGAGAGCATATATGGTATGCTTTCATTGTTGCATACCTAGAATTTCCAATAATTTTCATATATTCAATAAATATTTATTTCAATTACAATTTGTTCATATGGTTAGCTTGGATTTCACAAGTTCTAACCATAAGAACGTGGGCATTTTGCCATCTGTAAATGAAAGAATTTTGTTGCAATAGAGGACTTAAATTTCTGTGGTGACCTTGATGCAAAATCTCCAATTATACTAACGTATTTGTTCTTACACAGATCTCGGCTATGCAGCAGTTGATCTAAAGATAGTGTTTCTTCCCTTACTAACATTTGAAATCATTATTCTCATTGACAATTTCAGGTAACTTCTTTTGAATAGCTCCAATAGACCATAGTTTATTTTTGGGTTGTTCTCTAATGTTAGAGTAATCAATGGTCACATGAATACTTTTCTGAATTTTTTACATCTGGTAGACCAGTTACTTAAGTGAATTTCTTTATCATATTTTACTTCTTTGGAATTTTTAAATCTTAATCATTAATGTGCACATTTGTGTTTGCTATGATGTGGTATGCTTTGTTCTGGAGAGATTAATGTGCACCCCTTCAGCATGATTCGTTCATTTTAGGATCTCATATTCATCAATTATTTATCTGTCATTTGTAACCAACTATGCTGTATTTTATGTGCAGGATGTGTAAGGCTCTGATGCCAGGGGATGAAGAAAACTTGAGTGACGAGGCAATATGGGAAACTCTTCCTGTAAGGATTTATATCAATTTTTTTGTTGAAAAAATAGGCATAAGCTGCAGTGTTTTCTTCTTCTGAATGACCAAAATATCAGTATATTTTTCATGTGCTTTGTTGGGTTCTCTAATATAACTAACTAATTAAAATATACAAATCAAAGGAACTTTAAGTTGTGTTTGAGCGGGGGAAGAAGAATACGAGAAATAGATAACTGAAAGGAGTTATATTTTTTGTAAAAAGAATTTTCAACAACTACTCTTGCTAAGCAATTTTTTTAATAAAAAAACAGATTTTTTTTTCAAAAAATAGGAAACACAAACTCTCCTACTTAATGGTGCTCAGGCCTTTGAGGTTCCTACTTAATGCTGCTCAAGTCTTCAACAACAGTTTTGTAACTGTCTATGTCATAAATTATGTGGGGGAAAGTGAAAAAGTATTTCTGATTTATTTAAGTATACATGCCACAGTAAAAATGCATAAGGAAAGGATTCAGGAAACAATGTGTGAAAGTTGCGGGTTTCCAAATTATCTTTTGAAGAGTTAAATTGTGGTGAATTTAGCATCAATTCCATCACCAATTAACCCTGTATCCACGCTCTTCCCTATTAATATTTGATTTTATTGTGCTGTGGAGAAACTGCTATTGCCTTTTTGAAAAAACTTCTTAATTGTAGTTGAGTGTTATAAATTGTTGCAGGTATCCTACTTTTTAGCACTCTAAATTGTTTAACAGAAAGGGTTATGTTTTGCATTAGTTTACATGTGTGGATATCTTTGTCATGCCACAAAAATTCATTGGATTACTCTAATTGGAACATGCACCAAATAGTTAAAGAATACTAAAATTAGGAAATCTTGTGATTGCAATTTATGCTCCAGTCAAGTTGAAATCTTGTAATGTTTGTTATGTCTCTTCAAGTATGATCTTTAACTATCTCTTTTATCATTAAAGTATTTTATAACTTGAAATTGCTAAAGCCTTGTTACGCTTTTGTTATTGTTTTGGCAGCACTTCTGGGTTGCAATTTCTATGGTGTTCTTCATTGCTGCTACAGTCTTCACACTCCTAAAACTGAGCGGTAACTATTTCCCCCCTAAATGTTAGTATGTACCAGCCCCCTTTCATTTATTCTTTATAAATTCTGTCATTATTCTTTTGGAATTTGTCTTATTCTGCCGTATAGTGTACAGTATGTTTTGTTATATTCTTCTTCAATACTTTCCCTTGCAATATGGACTTTAGTTATACAAATAAATAATATGGCTTCATTTTTCTTGTCTAATACAGGTGATGTAGGTGCTCTCGGCTGGTGGGACCTTTTTATTAACTTTGCGTAAGTTTCTTTTGTCTTTAGTGCTAACATGCATTTTGATAATTAAGCTTGTGTTTGTTGGAATGCTGCTGTGAAAGTTTTTAAGGTTTTATGATCTATTATTTTGCAGTATCGCCGAATGCTTTTCTTTCCTTGTATGTACAAAGTGGTCCAATCCTGTAATTCATAGAAATTCAAGAGAAGCCAGTAGTTCATCTTCAACTACTATTAGATATCTTGACTGGAACAGTGGTTTAGTAGTTTCTACAGATGAAAATCGACCACAGGGGAGAATCTGTAGCCTACAAGACATAGGGGGGCATTTCATGAAAGTACCAATTATTGTATTCCAGGTTCTTCTCTGTATGCATCTAGAGGTATATGACACAGAATTGTGTGCTTGGTCAGCCTTAGGAATATTGTTTTTGGAGATCTGAGATGTTTTTCATTTCAGGGAACACCTGCTTCTGCTGTAAATATACCACTTCCAGTTATTTTCTCTCCGCTTTTTGTACTTCAAGGAGCTGGAGTACTTTTATCTGCATCTAAATTAGCGGAGAAACTTGTGCTTCTCCTACGAAGTGGAGCTGCTGCAGGAATTTATTTTAGATTTTCTTCAAGAGTTCATGATTGCTTGGGGTTCTTGCATCATGGTTCCAGGTAATTGATTTTCTTTTATTGCTTGTTAGGGAAACTTTAGATTAAAATCTGTTGTTTGGTCTGACTTCATTTTTGTCATTCTGTTCCCCTGAGCTTTAATTCTGGCTCTTTCCGATTTATAACTAATCTTAACAATCAACGTATGAGTGGGACATGTGATATAAAATCCCTTTCCCCTGCGTTTTCTCAAATCAAATAAATCCTTGATTACCACGTTCTATTTATGAGCTATTTTCAGTTAAATTTGGATAAAAAAAGCTTAGTTACATGTTAAGAATACGAAATTCAAAGATAGAGTGATTCTTTAAGCACCTTGAGTCTAGGGGTGTGCAAAGTGATACCATAAAATTAGTTGTTAAGTACGACTGTCACCAGATAAGAACCACTTTAAACCATCTGTTATAACAATAAAAGGATAAAGCTACACTGCCGCTGGACGTGGTAGAAACAGTAAAAAATACATAAGATAGAGTAAAAATACTCTAATTAGTAGATAAAATATGGCATGCACTGAACCAATAGAAGCAACAGATTGTTCTACACTTCTTAATTTGGGACATTTTATGTGGAATTTGGTAAACTAGATGTTCTTATCGGTTGGTCACAGTTGAATGTATGCCTTTCATCTATTATTATTTTTACCACAATTAGATGCAAATCTAATATAAATTGGGGTCAAATATTTCATAAAGATGCTCTGGTTAATTCAGTGCACAAACCTCAAGGGAGTAATCTGAATACTTATCATTATTTTTACCTCTATTTTTATCGGAGGTAATACATCTAATTTGGGGTTAGTTTTTTAAAAGGGAAGTTGTGATCTTGTTGAATTACCATTTGCGTGTATTGTACTGGCACTGCATCTAAATTCTGAAAATTGATGCAATCAGATTGTTGGGTTGGTGGTCAATTGATGAAGGGAGTCGGGAAGAACAAGCACGAATATACCATGAGGGAGCATCTGGGTAAGCATCATTCATTTTATTACAAACCTTGGTGTGTACCATACCATCAAAGAATGTTATGTGTTGTCTCATACATAATCACTGCAATGTCTCTTGATAATTCATGTGCCTTGCTTGTGAATGTTTAATTTCAGAAAGGTGCGATTTTGGTCCTTCAAAGAGACGCACTTACCCATTTTCTCAATTTCCATTGAAGTATTCTTTTAATGGACAGAGTTGTTATTCTATTTTTTGAGTTCTGTCCTTCATTTTCAGGGTGCATGGAATTCTAATGTAAAAACCAAATTTTAAGAAATGAATCAATTAAGTTCTCAAGTGATTCTCTTAACATAAGATAATCAAATTGAGCTGATGTTTTATCTTTAAGTACCAAAATAGTAGGTTCCTGTTTTTTCTTATTCTTTTTCTGTTTGACATTTGAGCTTGTTTACAACACAAGTACTATATGAAGACATCCTTTTTACCTCTTCTCTCGTGAATTAAGATACGTTAAGCTATTTCCATTTTTTTGCTATACGTTAATCTCGTAGTTGTTTCTAATGATCTTTGTACATTTGGCTTCGTACTGAAACAGGTATAATACGTTCTGTGGTTATCCTCCTGAGATTGTTAAGAAAATGCCGAAAAAGGAACTCGCTGAGGAGGTGATGACAATTCTTATAATATAGATATAAATTTATAGTGAAGTATGTTCAGGTCTACACCACGTGTATAGATGAATATGACCTTGTGTAGTATGATTAAAATAATCTGCTTAGGTCTTACTTCCTTATGTTATGTTCGTTGCTCAATATTAGGCATACAAATTCTCAATAAGTCTGTAACTCTGATTTCCTTCAATAGGATGCTTATAGTTTTCGAATGACAGGTTTGGAGACTCCAGGCAGCTCTTGGAGAACAGACTGAAATTACAAAATTCAGCCAACAGGAGTATGAAAGACTTCAAAATGTAAATCGGCTAACCTTAAATGAGTAATATAGTTAGTGATGTGTCTATCCTGTGTATTTTCCAAAGTTCCTTATATGATGCATTTATGCATGGACCCTGTTCTGTTCTGACTTCTGATGTGTTAATCAATGTCTGTTAGTCTATTGGATTATTATGTTTACAGGCTATTCATAGCTCCCCTGTATTCAATAGACTAACAGACATTGATTAACAACATCTGCAGTGGAACTATAAATAGCCTGTGCATGTAATAATCCAATATACTGTCACTGCTATGTCATAAAAGTGAAGCAGCAATTACGTGGTTGTGTTAGTCGCATATTGTTTTGATTTGGTGACAAAAATTATCAATGAGTCCTAGCCCATTCAACTGGTTAAAAGGAAGTTTCCGATTGCTGTCATCACTGGCATGGTTAGATCAATTGAAATTTCATTTGACCAATTTTATGTTGTGTGCAACAGGAGAAAGTGTTGTGCAGGATTTGTTTTGAGGGAGAGATTAATGTTGTATTGCTCCCATGTAGGCATCGCGTCCTTTGCAGGTGAGATCAAATATGTGATGATCAATAAGGCCACTTAATGCATCATATTTTATTTTTGTACTATTTTCTTGGTCAAAATAGTTATGGCCTTATGCTTGATTTGCATGTATTGCAGCACTTGCTCAGAGAAGTGTAAGAAGTGCCCGATTTGCCGTGACTCTATTGCTGAGCGTTTGCCTGTATATGATGTTTAGATGTTAACTTGGTCCAGTTTTTTTTTTTTCGTTGTTAAGAGACCATAGCGAAAGGGGCTAGAGAAGATGTTTTAACAGAGTTTTGGCGATGATAATATTCGACGCCAACTTGTTCACTGTCTAATACAACATCAAAATGATAGGAAGAAGAATAGAGCATCCCACTTTTGAATTTGATTTGTTTTGCGTTCACTCCCTTCTGTAATTTGTATATATATACTCTCTAGCTTTTTACAGGCTTTACAAATGAGTGTGATGAGTGTTGAATTATAGTAGCTGAGCACCTATTCTTTCCTTTTCAATCATTTTCTAAGGTTAAATGCGTGCCTGAAAACGCTTGAAAATAGAGGTAATTTAATACCTATTATGAAACAATGTGTTGATATCTCGAAATGATTGTGAAACATGATGTTGAATTGTAATGATGTAGAAAAAGTTTTATATTTTGATCACCAATCTTCTTTTCTAGTTGTTTCAATCAGAAAAAACATTGAGAATCTTCCGGTTCTGTTTATCAGAACCAAAGTAAGTGTAGTTTGGATTTGTCTTCAATAAAAAACATTGAGAATCTTATATTGACTATTCGCATAATAGTAATTAAAGAATAAATATATTCACAATGAGACAAACTAAAAAATTAAAGCTAATAAAATATTTGAAAAGGAATATAACCATAATGTTAAATATACTTTTTAAGTATAAATTTTGAAGAAAAGTAATGTTTCTTATTAAATTAATTTCTCTAACCTCGTTATTTAGGTTTTATAAAAAAGTCTAAAAGGAGTATTGTTAGTATTTTTTTTTACCAGCAACCATGTTTCATTATCATAATTGTTTTTGCCAATAATTATTTAAAATCATTAAAGTTTAGTTTGGAGAAATTTCCCCATAAACGCTTTTAAAACAAAAGAAAACAAAGTTAATTGTTTCATAAATTAAAATTAATTTAGATATACACGAATTTGCGATAGTTATTCTTTCAGTTCATTCAAAATTTGATTTTTAATGCTATATAAGTTTATTTTTATTTTTATTTTCACTTTTAGAGGTACTTAAGGGTATTTGTTTTAAATTTGTCAGTGTTTAAAAATTTAACCCACAGGATCCCATGCAGTGACACCATTTATTTTCAGAGGCTCTTCTTGATATGTTATTTGAACAATTTCAACTTCTAGCTACCCATGGTCTTCGTTATTAACCAATTCCAATTTTTTATTTTCTGTAAAAAAGAAAAACTATAGTGTGCATATTAGAAGGCATTAGAACCAGTTGATTTTTATTTACTTTTATTAGAACCAGTTGATTTAGCTTATATTAGTTTAACTTTTCTACAAGTGTTTACAAGTGCTATACCATTACCATCTTGAATCAGCCATGAACATGTTGAGTCCAATACTCATTCCTCCACCAATTGTAAAAATACTTGGAGGTGCAGGAAGAAAGCCTCTTTTTATCATCTAAATAGACATACAAATACGGTTATTGCTTCCTGCACTCTACAATTACTAACTTACTAACTGCACCCTTATAATATTAGGAAAAGATTCAAAAAATTCTTCATTATTATACCACATCACACCAGCACTGTTACTATTTCCACCACCACCACAAGAAGAAGAAAAGAAAAAATGCAGAAAAAAAAATATTTCAAAAAGTTTTGCTTTGAGAAATTTTTTCTCGAACATATTTCACATATGAATATTTTAGAAAACTCATTCCAAAAAGCATTTTGAGTTTCAGAAAGATTTTTTTCGAAATTTCATTCCGAAAAATTTATTCCAAGACACATTTTATACGTTCCAGAAATTTTATTTCAGATCACATTTTGAAATTTTGTTCTGAAAATATTGTTTTAGAATTCTAGAAAGTTGTTCCGCAAAACTTACAAAATTTATATAATCTGAAAGTACTTTTCAAAAAGGTAAAATAGTCATTTCAAAAATTTGAGGTGTGTACAAAGAAATTGTGGGGTGCATAAAGAAATTGTTGGTTCAAATACCTATGTTAAGATGAATGTGATATTTAATTTTTCGCATGAATGTTCTTATTATTAGGTTTTCTTAAATCTTAGACGAGACTTTTTAACCGGAACAAATTTAAATTAGTAAATTATTTTTAAATCATTTTTCAAGTTAGATTTTTAGACATAAACGTGAGTGATTAATTTGTAGCAGTTTGAAATCATTAAAATATAATGTGACAATTTTAAGGATTTCAAAAACTCTTAACAAAATTGCATATCCAAGAACTCGATTAAAAGAAAATACTAGACAAGAGAACTATTAGAAAAATGGAATGATTATAAGATTAATTGAATAATTTTAATTTAACTCATTATTTCAGAGATACTGTTGTAACTTATAAATTATAAAAAGACATAGTAAAAACTTTTCAAATGATCATGTTGGTTCCGCATAAACAGGGAAACCTCTCCTCACAGCCCAACTTAATTTAATATTAAAACCATTTATTTGGATGAAGGGGCAGTAATTTCAATTTCAAATATGTACACAACTTGCAAACTATTTCCATTTATTTAACTACGAATGAAAAATTTGTTACAGATATGTCTTTTCTCTTCAGGAACTCATTATTGATTTGGATACCCATTGCCGTGAGCACAAAAAGTTGTTGAATTTGGAACCACAGTTACTGGGACCAAGTACGAGGCTTAAAGCTCCCAACTTTGTTTGATTTTCTGGGAGATTTTCGATCAATTTGGTTTTCTTTTGTTGCTGATCCAGATGGTTTCCTGCTAGGAACTGTGTCTTGGTTCCTGACTCCTATATTCAGGTACCCATTTGATGGATCTTGTTGAAATTGAAGTTGCGACATTCATACGATGATTTTGGTTACTAGCTTTGATTGCCGCGGAAATGAAGGGAACTATGTATAATTCTAGATCTTGCATAAGCTTTTGTTCTGAAAACTTGTTTGGTTCTTAGTCAAAGTAGCACAAGTAGTTGAGCATGGTTGTTTGAACTAGACTTACTGATTTTGCAGTGTTCCAGAGGAGAGCTTTCAAGTGTAATAGTTGCTATTTGCTATCTTTCTTTCTCTGTTTCTTCTATGCGATGAGGTACACTTTATCCTTCTTCTTTGTTGTTAGTGATTCCCCTAACAGAATCATATATATGAGCAAATTTAATACGTGTCTTTGTATTTGTTTCACAGGCTTATGAGTTATCTGTAAAGTTGAGTTGAACTTCTTTGACCAATGAAGATGCTGCTGGTTTTCTAGCATATTGATCAATGAAAGTATGCATTATTAGTGTTTTTATCGGATATGAGTAGGTCTCCTTCCTTTAAAGTCAGAGAAGAACTTCTTCCCAGTCTTGATCCTGAGTCTTTACAGAGATGGATAGTTGGTTTTTGTGCTATAAGGTTTGATCTTGAACAAGGCCAGCTTGTAGAACTATGTTATCCTCCTGGCTGTCTTACGAATGATGAGGAACTGGAGATTGCATATAGTTCGTTTCCGGATTCCATTTCCCAGCAGCAAAACCGCTCAAGCATTCATGATTCTATCTTCTTTTTCCGATTTCGTAGGCACCTCAAATCTCAATCCACTGAACTTGACAAGGACTTTTCTCCAAACTCCATAGATAAAAGTAATGTTGGTGAAGAATTATCCAGTACAAGCAGTGCTGATGTTTCTAAATACATGTATGGTTTTGTCTTTAATAGACAGATACATGATGAGAGGCTAAAGCGAGGAGGGGAGCAGAAGTCTGTGGTCGTTTTGTCCCACAGTCCTTATTCAAGTGTGTTTAGACCTTTATTACAGATTATAGGTCCCTTATATTTTGACATTGGTAAGGTAGCACTGGAGCATATTGCAGCTTATGTTTCAGCATGGCCTGCTCCTGTTCCTGGAAAGCTAATGGATCTTCCTATTGGGAATGAAACCCTTAAAGTGAACTTGCCACCTGTTCACTGCTTGCCCATGGAAAATGGATTATCTTTTGATGAGTCTGCTTCTCCTGTGGCACCTTTACTTCCTAGTAATCAGTCTATTCCACAGGGTCTTTTTCATGATGCAGACATTTTTGGTGCTTTCCGTGGCATTTTATTGCAGCTTTGGTTGTTATGGGAGTTGTTAGTCATTGGTGAACCAATTCTGATCATTGCACCAACCCCTTCCCAGTGTTGTGAGGCCGTTGCCAGTCTTGTGAGTTTGATTGCACCATTACTATGTAGTGTTGACTTCCGGCCTTATTTTACCATTCATGATCCTGAGTTTTCACACTTGAACTCAATCCGGGAAGGGGAAACCTTCCCTCCAATGGTTTTAGGGGTGACAAATCTTTTCTTCCTTAAGGCTCTTCGGAAAATCCCCCACATTGTTTCTGTTGGAAGTCTCCATACCAGTTCAAATAGGGTTGCCCTTTCAACTAGGTCTTCTGCTGGCAAAGTTTCTGGTAGACCTGATGGTGGGCTTCAGCAACTTTCCCTACAGAACCTACAGAAGTTTTCTCCTTCAAGTTTATTGAATGCAATTAAGCTGCGGAGAGATGGTCCTCTTTGTCTCATGACAGAACATAAGGAAGCCATTTGGTCTACATATTCTGCCATAACTAAGCCCGACACCTCTATTTTAAATAGGCTTGTAGATGCTGGCATGTCACCAAGAGTTGAGGAATCAATGTCAGTTGTTAACAATGAGATATTACGGCGACATTTCTTGGAGCTCACAACTAATTTTCTGGCCCCTTTTGGTCCATATTTTAGGATTATAGCTCCATTGGAAGGATCTTCTCCTTATGTTGATCCTCCTTCTTTGCCTCCATTTAGTGCTGATGAATTTCTTTCAAGTTTATCAACCAGAGGCCCAGGGAAGTTCATTTTGAAGAGAATGAAGTCTAACTGGCTCAACTTCTACAGGTAATGAATTTTATTTGCTATAGTTTTTTATATTAACTTTTGCTACCTACCTCTCAGTATTGTATTTTACAGAGCGATCTTCCTCTAGAATTTTAGTTCCTCAGACTTCACTTATTAGAATTTTGGTCAATGGTTCGCATGAATGTTCTTATCAGGCGGTTCCTGAATGGACCCAACTTCATGCCTTGGTTTCAGAGGAGGCGTGCTGTAGCTGAACGGGAACAAGATAGATTGTGGAGGCATGCAAGAATGAAAACTGATATGCAACAGCTTGTATCTAAAATGTCTGAGTTAGAAATTGTGGATTCCTTCAACGTTATAGAGAAACTTCTACATAGAGAATTGCAGGTGGTAACCTACCCTCTTATGGTCCTCAAGTTTTTATTTTATGTCTTTTGGTACTTTCTCCACATGAATAGATGTCTACATTTATTTTAATTAGTGATTATTTTCATTTGCTAAGAAGTAAGTATCTAATCTAATGTATGATGTCACAATACAAGTTTTGGTAGTGTATTATTAGAACTTGAACCATTTTTCTACTAGCAACTTATTTGTAGTTTGGATCCAACGAGGTAAATGTTCAAATTGAATATACCAGGACCGGTTCTCGACACAGAAGTTATGAAAACTAAATATGTCTTATTTTATCTTGGAGATTGTTGGGAAACAATCATCCTCGAGAAAATATTATGCGTCAAATACTGTTGTCTTTAAAGTATGAGTTTGGAGTTCCACGTAATGTAAAAAAACTCATATTTGAGGGAGAGACTGTTAGAGTTTAAGTGTGAGTTTGGAGTCTAACATTTGTATAGAAACAGGCAAGTTGAACAAAATATTATGCGTCAAATACTTATTGTCTTTAAAGTTTTGGATTGAGTATGTTGCCAAATTCAGTTCTGTAGTTGACTTATTGACAAAGATCTCTCCTGAGTTTTCCTTCGAAGAACCCAATAAAACTTATCATTTGTTTCTTCATAGGTTAGGCACGCCATTGCTAAGCACAAGCCTCTAGCAGATTATTATTTATTGCATATTGTGATGCAGGATATTATTGTATGTGTAAAACATAGGATTGTTTAAGCTTACACAGTGCTTTTATTTCTCAATCAAATGCAATTATCAGCTGCAGCAACCTGGAAACGGAGGTATCAATTATACTGCAACTTGTGAGAAACTAATGAGAGATCTTCAAGCAGTTTTCAATGCGCTTACAAAAGATCTGCAACAAATCATGCTTTCAAATCCAGAAAGGGCATCCCTTCTGCAACGTATTGTGAATTGACAGTGCATCCCAGTGAACAAACTGGGGACATGTCTTCTGCATCGCCCAAGTTAATGGAAAAAGCATGAAACAAGTGGTCTTCTTATGGTCCTCAAAGACATCCTTGAAGTCATTTCCTCTGTCTGAGGGAACTTCTGTAACCTGACACATCAAGGGGTAAGATTTTTTTTTTGCATGCAATTCGTTTCAATAGAACATGTTTGCTGATTATTATTTTTCTTCAATAAACAGTTGTGCGGTAACCGCAATTTGATTGATCAAATCCCCTTCAAGAAGCAGACATATGAAATTGGCTCTCAACAAACTGTGGAAATTGATTTATTTGAAACTTGCCAGGTTGTATGTTCGTTTTAGCCTTTGGTTATGATCTCTATTCCACAAGCTCTCTTCAATTCTAAAACTCTCAAATCTATGCAGTAGATTGTCTCTCAAGGAAAGATTCATTTACAGGGATTGTATCTTACACTGGCAGTTTCAAATTGCTATTTGCAAGTCCCTCTGCAACATCCATTTTCTTAGCAACAAAAATATTGATACAATGATATTAATAATACGGGGGCAAGTATAATGTGCAGAATTTATGTTTGATTAATCACTTCTGAGAGGCTTTGGAACTTTCAAAAGCTTATGAAGGTGGAATCTGTCTAACTCTCCCCCTTTGAAAATTTTAACCATTGGGTCATACTTAGACAGATTATCAAGTATAAACGGTTCAGATTATCAAGTAATATTAGATAAAATTAGAACAAGGACTGTGTAGCATAAAAAAACTGAGTTGAAGCTAGACTTGGAAGTTGATGACCTGTTTAATCTGAGAGCACTTTTTCTGTTTTTAATGATTACAAATACTTGACTTTGTTTTTATTTTATACATCAAAAGATTGTCCAAAAAATAATGTGAACCAATCAGAGTTTTTAGTCCAGTATAGAGTGATTATGATGAGAATGGATTATTATGATCATTATTATAATCATAATTATCACAATGATTGTTCTGACATGTGTCAACCATTGCATCTACTTGTCATTTCAATGCTCGATTTGCTACATCCTATTGTAATTTTATGGCGTGACTAAGGATTAGGACTCTGATTCATATGTTGATGAAAAGAAAGATGAAGCTCAGTGGTACATGAAAGTTTTAGGATGTGGACACTTTGTCCATCAGTCAAGGTTGGTTGCACCGCATTTAGTTTATGCTTACCATTTCAGGGTCACTGGCTCCAACCAAAATCAAAACCATCCTACAACGCAACTCAGTGGAACCTACCATTTTTAGAGAGGGAATGGTGCTTCCAATAGAAGTAAAAAAATAATATGTTTACCTCAGTCCAAACAAAAAGTGAGTAAAAATCTAAATTTCAAACAGATACATACTATTTGACTCGACTAATTTTGTTTGTCCTACGGTTCATATTGTTAAAAGTCAATTTCATCTGTGATATCATGACTGTAATTAGTACAAGTTTTCATACACAGCACATATCCAGTAAGAATTTTCTCTATGGATAATACCCAGAATCAATTTCATATAGATATACCTACATCTATCTTATTTGAAGAAAAGAAGTAGAAGTTTGAACATGGGACCTAATAAATATACGCAAGACCAATCTTTTGGGACAGTATCATAGATAAGTGAGTTCTGCCTCAGGAAACAATGTGTGGTAGCAGTTTTATTTTACAAGAGAAGTGAGATACTTATATCATTAGTAAATGAGAAGTGAAGTAGTTATATGGTAACATCAGCATGTCTTAATCATAAGCAAATGTTTTGTTGCTGCTTGCCATAAAATTGTAGTCCTTTTAGACGTATCTGAAGGATGTCACTTCTGACTTACATACGCTAAAGGGAAATTACAAACTAAAATCTCTGATTTTTATTTTTTTTCCTATGGGCATAAATTCCTCAAATTTGATGTATAAAATTGCAAGATAATCAATTGATAGAACGGCAACTTGAATCAAACACATAGAAGATGAAGGTGGATCTTTTAAAATTTAAAAATTAAAAATCCCCGTTATGGAAAAGTGGGGGTAAGGGGAGAATAGTGTTGTAGAAGTTTGGGTTGATATGGTGCAACTTGACGTTGTACAGTACTATTCCCAGCTGCAACTTGAAACTCTACATAATATATTTTGATGTGAAAAGTGATCACTTTTATAAAATGAGTGCGTGGATGTGGATAGTATTGTTCTAGTTTTCATAATTTGAATGAATGAGTGAATGAATAGGTTCCTCTTTGAGAAAAGGGAAACTAAACAAATGTGGTTCATATTATCCCAGAGCAGACGTTGAAAATTCGCCACGTCTCTTCTTTTCTCTCTTTCAATAAGACAAATACTATAATTCTGCTGCGTGTACTAGCATGTGTCATGTATTTGTGAACCTTCCATTAGGGCACCATGATATCTATCACATTTGATTTCAATTTCATAAAAAAAAAAAAAAAACCTTTTTGATGGAGAATTTTAGGTTGAAACGTATGCTTCTGTCTCCTATAATTGTTTTACTATGTTCAGTGGTATCAGATAAACCAAACAAAATCACTTTTAATTTAATTCAAAACGGTAATTAAATAGGAAGAAGTGCAAGAAAATTTTAGACGTGTTGAAAAATCACAAGCTATACTTAAATGATTGAATAACAAGGGAAAAAGAAGAAGCCATACCTTAATGAACTTGTCTTTATGCCCAGATGTCTATTCATTGGCATGGTCGAGATTCCATTTTATTATGGTTGTATTGCGAAAAATTCTATTGGACCTACTATATACTCATTCAGAAAAATATGTACTTACACATCCAAAAATTTACACCATTTTTTTGCTATTTTGTTCATAGAAAATTAAAAATCATTCAACATTCTTTTTTAGCAGAGGTTTTTCTTTTTTCTTTTTTCTGTCTATGCACCCCTAAACAAAAACATATAAAAAATAATTGTAATATTTACTCATACTGATTAACGTTTTGTGGTGAGTGTAACTGTGAGGGAGAGTTTTTCTGCAGTAATATGCAAACAGGAAAAAAAATATATATGTGTGAATGAAGATGACAAATAACACATCCCTTCAATTACAGAGTGTGGTCCTCTTGAAATGGATTGTTTGATACCACTTTACTTGTTATCCTACACACATTATGATTCTTCTCCTTATCCTACGCACCCCTTCTGCTACTTTGTTCAATAGAGACAAAATCCACACACCAAAAAAATGACTTACACACCCATCTACTACCACTTCCACCATTCTCATCCTCCAAAGCTGAACCATAATTGCAAATCCAACCAAGAGCCACCATGTCATCAAGTGGAACCCTTTGGAGCTATGAGGAAGAAAAGGCATTTGAGAATGCCATAGCTATGCATTGGATTGAAGAAGCCTCAAAAGAGCAATGGGAGAAAATTGCTTCAGCAGTTCCCACCAAAAGCATGGAAGAAGTGAAGCAGCATTACCAGGTTCTAGTGGAAGATGTAAGTGCAATAGAAGCAGGTCACATACCCTTCCCCAACTATGCTTCTGAGGAAACCACCTCTTCAAATAAGGACTTCCATGCCTCTTCCAAGGCCACAAATTCAGATAAAAGATCAAATTGTAACTTTGGAACTGGTTTTTCTGGTTTAGGCCATGACTCCACCACTCACAGTAGTGGTAAAGGAGCCTTGTCAAGGTCATCAGAACAAGAAAGGAGAAAAGGAATTCCATGGACTGAGGAGGAACACAGGTACTTTCCAAATACATTTATTTTGCTTGATATAATATGCTTCATACATACTCACTCATATCAATTCTATCTGATTCAATTCAAGCATAATTAACTCCACAAAGTTAAGAGGTGTTGTTTTTCAGGTTATTTTTGCTTGGTCTAGACAAGTTTGGAAAAGGAGATTGGAGAAGCATTTCAAGAAACTTTGTGATATCTAGGACTCCCACACAAGTGGCAAGCCATGCACAGAAGTACTTCATAAGGTTGAATTCCATGAATAGGGACAGAAGAAGATCTAGTATCCATGACATAACTAGTGTGAACAATGGAGATGTGGCTAGCAATCAAGCACCAATTACAGGGCAACATAGTAGCACAGTTTCTTCAAGTACAATGGGTGTAGGACAATCACTGAAACACAGAGTGCAGGGTCATATACCACCTGGTTTAGGCATGTATGGAACACCAGTTGGACACCCTGTTGCTGCTCCTCCAGGGCACATGGCCTCTGCAGTTGGCACTCCTGTCATGCTTCCACCTGGACCCCACCCTCATGCTCATGCTCATGCTCATCCTCATCCTCATCCTCATCCTCATCCACCTTATGTTCTTCCTCTTGCTTACCCTATGGCACCTCCTACAATGCATCAATGATTCAATGACAACCCTTTTTCTTTTCTTACTTGTAGTTAGTTTCTTTTTCTCTTTTTAGTATCTGTATGTGGAAAGTCATAAATATGGTGTGTCAAATTCTGCTCCAGTTTAAGCAAAAGGAAAAATGGTTCAATCAATCCAATGCTGTTACTTACTGCTACTTAGTTTATATCTCAGTATAGAGTTAGCTGTTGTTCTTGCCACTGAAACTGTGAGGTGGTGGATGTAATGCTCAGAATTTTGCCTTGTGGTGTATATGGTGATAGAAGTGGATTTATATATAATACCAAGGCAAAGACTTGAAGTAAATCAACTTCTCTTTGTTATTATTTAGTTTGTCTTTGCTTCACCATTGTTCACTGAGCTGCAAATGCTTTTATACAGATTTCTGTGACCTTGAAATACTTGTTTCTGGCCATTTTTCATATCATTCAAGTTTTTGGGTGACTTTTACTTGAAAGAAAGGGAACAGGAGAAGGTAGAGACGCAGGAAAATAAATGAGAATGGAACAGTAACAGGGAATTTTGTTTTGGAAAATGTTAGAAATATTGAGGTAAAAATAACAAAATTAAACATATATATAAAAAAAAAAATACTCATAAACTCATCATATTATGATAAAATACTCGAACTTTTTTAGATTTTAGATTAAGTGGTGTGAATATATATAATTTCTTCGGATAAACCTTTCCTCTGAAAACAAAAATCAGAAAAGAGCAAAGTGTGATTGTTGTGATAGGAATATGCAGTTTACTAACACAGTCCGAAAGTAATTAAAAAAAATTGTATGACTTAACTATATATCATCTCACTTTCACTTTTAAACTAACTACTAACAAAATTCATAAATTTACCCCTCACAACATAGAAATGACATATTCAATCTAACTAAATTCGTTATTTAATTAAGTGTTAATAAACTAGATTTATTTTAGTTTGGGTTTTTATTTTTAGTGTTACTAATAATTTATTTTGTATCTTTGCAATATATTAAAAATATTTTCCTTAAATAGATTATATTTGAAGCGCCGTAAATTTTTTGTAAAATAAGCTAATTTTTAACCTGTTTAAGTTAAAAGTTTGCTATACCAATATAATTATTTGATAAAGTAATTTGTTCTATTAACTTATAACATTTTTTTATGAAATGGTTACTTAGATTGCATTTGAGCTTTTAAGTTATTAAGTTTATATTTTTTTACAAACTCACCACCATTTTATTAAAATTCATTCTATTATGGACCCCTTATACATTTTTTTTTCGCTCTCATCAAGCATCGTTTCTTTGCACAAAATTCATCGAAATTACAACGTAAACCATTCATACTATCTATTTTTATTTACAAAAAATAGTAAAAGTGTTAAAAATTTTAAAACTACCCTAATTTGAAGACTATTTTTATAGAAAAATAAAATATAATTAGTGATATTTATTTAAAGATATATAGAAACCAAAAATTAAATTTTTGAACAACGATTAAATACATCATTTCATATCATCTTCTCCTCATCAATTCGTTTAATGAAATCTTTATTTATCATATCTTCTTTTTTTTCTTATTTAACTGCAAACATTATAAGAACTGTGATAGTTGTTATTTATTATTGATCATGGTATAAAAGACAATCTTATTAAAACTAGAGACATTTCAAATATGGTTAGACTAACTAATTTAGTGAAAGTTTTCTTCGTAGATAAGACTTAAAAAGCTCTTGTTTGTTATGATTTTTTTTAGGATGAGGATTACGATAGTTCTGACTTTATCAGAAAATTGATTTGAGATTTTCATGTATGTTCAAATTGATTTGATTTGCTTTTTCTTGTCTTTAAACAACTCTTCCACTTCTAATAAAACCATGCAATCTATCACTTATTCCAAGTGAATTCCTTGTGTATAATAACTAAATATAAGAAAAATCTTTGACAACAGTTCTAATATCACAAACAAACAGAATTAGCAAATTTGAAGAAAAAAACATCTTTGACAGGATAAAACTGAATAAAAGTAAATAATAAGTGAGTTGATCTTCTTCAAAAGCATTTAAATTCATAATAACTGAAGCATAAGGTATCCTAATTTTATAGGTGAGAGGGAGGAATTAATGGCTTTATGTTTACTGCAATGTCTACGTCTATGTTTGGTATCACTTCCATTCCATCTCCATCTTCTTGCTCAATGCAAATTAGACAAAGAAGCCTGAACTGGAACCCTAAATTATTTCGGACAAGATCCACATATACAGCTTAATAAAGTTCACTTCATCTAATGCCTGTCAAACAATATAGACAGCAATTTGTTTGCTTCCATTGTCATCTGTTCAGAAACAGTATCAACTCCACAACGATCCAATGCAATATACCACCTAAGATTAGGCCACAACTACCGGAACCTAGTGTTGCAAGAGATGAATTGAACCAAACCCAAAATTTCAATCAGACCATTTTCAAGCCAAAACCCAGTTGAAACGTTCAATAATGAAACGTTCAAAGTGAAGGTTATGCTTCTCATGACTATATAAGATCTGTTTACTGATATGGCTATATTAATAACCAAAAAAATAAGGCCTCAAGACTGAAGCCTTAAGCCAAGTTAAAAGAAATCATGTTTTCAACTCTGCTTCTATTAATGCCGCCAAAACATAGGACGAAATCATGGCAAATAGCAAATACAAAAGTTTGAAGATTTAAAACAGAACAGGAAAATAAAGGATAAGACCACACATATTTCAGTTTTTATCGTTTTTTAGTTGGAGCAAAAAGTGTTAATTTCTCATTTTTCCCATTTGGTAACTATCAAAATTCAATGTTCAAATAAGGAGCTGGGAAATTTCATCCTCTACACTTGTCCTCCCCCTCTTTTTTCTCCGATTCATCTCACCCTTCGGCACTTTGCACGATCAAAGAAAAATCATGTCATTGAAGATAGAATATACAAAACATGCTGATAACTACTACGTATTTCCTGTGCTTACAAAATTCATCAGCTCAACGCAATCACTTTGATTTTTTATGAAGATGGCCGTTCATAAAATAGAACAATGAACTTCTTCGTCCCCACCTCCACCACATTGGAATCAGAATTCGGCGTCGTTTCTTAATCTGTTTTCCTACAAAACATTAATAACAATAATAATAATAATAATAATAATAATAATAATAATCACCAATTTAGAATTGATGCTTCTCTAAAAATACTAAATTCTAAACTCTAGCAGAGCACACAGTATGTTAGTAGAGCAGAGAATGAGATAGATACTCCCCCTTCCCCACAAATATATCTCACAATTAGTCCAAAGATGTAAAAAATAAAACAATATCCAAAAGAAATAAGGTTGTAAAATTCAATAAATAAACCAAAGGCAGTTCCTTACTTTTTTTTTCGAAACAGTACATCCTCCACTGAGACTCCAAATTCACAAAAATCGAACCCAAGGAAAGCCAAAATTTCATCTGAATTTTGAGGACTTCCAGAACGGTTAGAAGGCCAGCTTTGGAAGGGAAACTATTTTCCAGTTCACATCCAGGACTCTCACCCAGTAATACCTGTTCCAGTAGAACCCAAGTAACAAATCAAAAATATATCAAGGAGCAAGAAACTCTGATATATCGATCTCACCATGCAAAAGATTGAATACACACATTAGAAATTAAAAATGACCAACCAAATAAATCCTTCATCCTGAAAGGGGCAATAAAATAAATGAAAGACGAGACACAACCCAAACAGGGATATCACTACATATAATGAAAAGGGCAAGAGAATTCACCTTGATTACTGCAGTTGCGGAAGATGATATAGATCGAAGATTATAGCTGCAGTGAAGTGAATGTAAATCAAATAGAAATCAAATAGCGTCTAACACAATAAGTATGAAAGGTGAGTGGCATACCCCCCCTCAAGAATAACAAGCAATTTTCCACCAGAGAGGGTATTCAACATACGCGTCATGTGTGCATAGCCAGAGGGAGTTATCTGCATCATTGATGAAAATTTCATTATATAACTCGTAATATACTGATTTATTATAGTCAAAATTGGAAACTTTAGTTAAAGTATATTGAATGTTTTTAACACTTGAATAAACTGTAAAACAGGTTAAAGTTTTTTATACAGCAATTTTATGTAATTTATTGCACAGTCCAGCAAGTGACTTAATCCAATTAATCAATTCATTAAATTTTAAAAAAGGAAGAACATAAAGAGTGTGTTGGTAAAACTCTTACATCGCAACATCCTAGGGGATCGCCTCTTGCAGCATCAAATCCAGCGGATACTATGATAAAATCTGGATTAAACTCAGAAGCTGAAAAGGAATGCAGTTCATTATTAATGTTTTAGAGATTATTGTACATTTTAAGAGATACAACCCAGAGGATGGGAAGAATAAAATATCATATTCTACAATGCCACTTCTTAAGATGCATGCATGCCACAATCTAATATTATTCTCATTCCTTGGTAATTTTAAAATCCTTGCCAGCTACCAACAACAATCAATCTTCCAAAGCAGCACGCCAGGCAAATTAGATCAATTACCAAAAGCATATTATTGATCACATTAACCAATTGACAAAAAGTTCAAACATTGATATCACGATTACCAAATAGGTTCCAGTGCATTAATTATTATTATGATTATATTACCATTACTGAGATCATAAAAAGGCGTCAACTAATACTTGATTTCATCCACCATTTCACAAGATATTCTAAAAGACACTGTTCTGAAATTATTGATCAATCAATCTCCCAAAAATCAAATTAAATAAATTCCAGTAGTCCACAATATACGCTAACCTATAGGAAGGACAACATGCTGAAATGCAAAATTGTAGTCATTGTCACCAACTCCTCCTCGACTCCATGGAATATTCACACAGTACCCTTCAGCGCCCATACTACCAACCTGAAAAGATGAAAAAGGACTTAAAATCACTTCTCAAAATTCAAATGCATTTAAAATAAGTATTTTAAAGATGTATAGGCATTTTACACCCAAATGGAAATATGCAGCAACCAGCACCACACTAAAAATCACTTGATCAAAGCACACAGCAATAACATCCATATAATTTCAACATTGAGCTTCTAAAGAAAAAGCACATTCACCAGATGATCTTCCAGAATTTTACAACGGAAAACACATTGAACTCAATAAAACCAATTCATATATATATATATATATATATATATATATATATATATATATACACACACACACACAATCTGCAGGAGCAGGACAAAGTCAAAATACACAGTCTAGATTCTAATTGTCATTGAGATTACCCAAGTTATATCACTCAATGCAATACTTGTCTTCATCCCTTTTGGTTTACTATTAAAAAAATTTTACCAAATAAATAATAATACTCCCACTACCAGACCAAAAAGCACCTGGCTAAGTTGGCCAGCAGCATCAGTTTAATTTGAAAATTTGTCTGCAGTCAAGTACCTCTTCAGCAGCTCCAGTACCAGGATAAAATTGTCCACCCTCGTGTCTATGCAATGATATATACAAGACCTACAGGTAAGAAAAAACTAGTTAGCACCAGTAAAATCATGAAAAAAGTTATTGGCTTAGTTCCTTTAAAAGATCCAAAAAAAGAGCAGGAGTAGCACATAGCTAAATTTCATCCACACAAGAGGTGGAAAAAGAAAACAGCATTTAATATCAAACAGCTCACTGATTTGTTCTGTTCAAATATTTCTTGGGTCCCGTTTCCATGATGAACATCCTGTAATAAATTAATAATCATGAAGCTCAATCAACTCTTAATTTAACAACAATTAGACCCCATTCAAAACACTTTTGGACAAAAACAAATAATTTCACAAAGGCATGAGTGGCAACATTACCCAATCTAAAATTAGCACTTTCCTAGCCCCTGCAGCTTGAGCAGCCAATGCTGCCACAGCAGCATTATTGTGAAGGCAGAACCCCATTGCCTGTCTTACACCAGCATGATGACCAGGAGGCCTAACCTGATTTGTAGAAGAACAAAGTTACACTTAATAATTAACGTATACCAACCTTCAATTGCAACTAATGACGATAGTTATCAGGGGCAACTCAATGATTCCCACCAAAGCGAATCCATTTTTTGCACGTCCGGAAACAATTGCAGATGCCAGATCAGCACATAACCCAGCAGCCAACCTAGCAGCAAGTGCTGAATGCTGATTGGCATATGTGTCTGGAGTGAAATAACTGTAATCACATAGAGACATTAATCAAAATGAATCCTGTCAACATAGTTCAAAAAGCATTAAGCATATTTACACTGAAGAATTGACTGAATCATAAATTATTTATTATCCAATTAGAAGATCAGGGTCCAAGGATTGCTACACGATAGTGGAGACTTCTGCCCAGGGATAAAATCACCAAAGAGGAGTACAGGTTGTATTAAAAGAGAGAAATGATAACAAAGTCTTTTAACATACAATTATTCACTGAAATTTTCTAGAGACCACAATGATGTGGGTCCTACTTATTTAATGAGTCTCACTCACGATTTTATAGTTGACAATAAATTTTAACCAAGAGTATAGGGAGTATTAGCACTCTAAAATGACACCGACATCAAAACATAAAATAAAGAAACAAAATATGCATTAGAGATAAACAGAGAGATTAATGCACCTAGACAGTGATTCAGTTGTAACTTCCACAGACTCAATATGCTCCAAAGAATGAACCTTCAATTCCAATATCGAAAATGATAAGATTGGTTAAGGATGCAAGAGTTACTTCTTAGACAAACTGATAAAGGAAAGGGGGGAGGGGGAAAGCAAGAAATTAAAAACAAGTTATCCTATTAGTATAATCAGAGAATATAAAAAGGCAACTATTACAACAAGTTATTCTATATTTATTTTTGAATTTGAACTTACTGAAAACTATTATACACGTGTCACGGATGACATATATCATGTATTATATTTGAATACAAAATTTATCCATTAATACACCCTATCAAACAATATTAAGCATATACCATTAAGTTAGGTCTAGAAATTGAACAACATTTGTTTGTAGCCCTAGTGTATCTTACATATTCTTTGTTGAAAAAGGAATGTCATAGGAAATAGACTCATGTATGTGCCCATGCACATACTCATTAAAGTTACATAGAAATCAATTACCGCAATAAGTTCTTCTGGTGTGATTTCCCTAGCAGGAATTGCATAGCATTTTCCGGGAAATATGCCTGTATGATCAACAACACTATCAAATATGAATATAAATAGAAAGGGCATCAGCAGGAGTAAATATTTAGAATAGATAAATACCAGCTCTAGCAAGACTAGCAGCAATGGCTTGAAGACGATCTGGCCTCTCAGGATGTGGAGATGATTTCTTATCAACCTATGATAACCCAAAAACCACCAAACAAAGTATCATCATACAAACAGACATGCATCACTAAGTAAAAAAAAAAAAAAAAAAAAAAAGCTGCAATCATTGCATTTACAAGACACACAATAGTGTTGCCAAAATCTAATCCTACTGTGCTGAAACCATTGCAAGCTGTACTGTACTCTGTAGACCATAGATTTTAGTATGACAATTACCATGATAAAGATTTCAGATAATTGTTTAAATATCAGATGTATGAAACCTTCATTCAAGGGTATATAATCAACACTGAGCAACAAAAAATCTTGTCTGATAGGAGTATATTTACCCACATTTTTTTTTCCTCTAGCTTCCCCTACCCTTATCCACTGGAATCAATGTTTTCTATGAACTTGTTTGGACGAACTTCTCCATTAGCTTTTTTTAAGAGTGAAAAATAAGAGGAAAAAATTGAAATTAACATTTTCATAATCATAAGCTAAATTAGCTTATACATAAGCTAATTTGTAGAAACTCTCTCATTTAGTTTATCTAAACTTTTATTTATTTTTTTAACTTGTGCACAAACTAATTTTAGCTTATAGAGAAGTTAATTTCAATTTTTTTTCTTATTTTTCTCTCCTAGAAGGACTAAGGGAGAACCTCGTCCAGACAAACCCAAAAGGTATCAATATGAGTATAATATACCACTTCAACAGAAATGGAAATAGAGCCATTTTCAAAGCAATTCAAAATGATTAAAACTGAAATGGAAGTGCAATCTTGAAACATGTAAAAGCTTACTAGAAACAGATCATATGTAAATTTAAAAGATTGTAATATGAGAAGCACATTTGAGTATACTGGAAGTTTTTAACTAAATTGGAAAACAGTAGACAGCATTAAAAAGGACACAAATAATACTACACACATAATTAAAAATACATATTAACTGGAACTAAGTACTTTTCAAAATATTAAAGTAGATCCTTGGAAAGAAAAGGCCTTACTTCAACATTTATCATCATAAGTTTGCATTGTCACAAATACACTTGTCTATAACACTCCTAGAGTAGGATGAGCACTGAAAATCCTCTATTCCAGTTTGATATTCAGAGAACACAAGACACAGCACTGGTGTTTGTCGAAAATAAAAGAATTTGTATACCTTTTTTTATTGGACAATAAACCAAATTGATACTGTCTTATGAGATAGTAGGTTACAAATAAAGCATAGCATCCATTTTGAAATGAGGTAAAAAAGGAAACAAAATATAAGTGGAACCATACTTCTGCATGCAACAACATTCTCTCATCAAAGCCAATCGCTGTAGAACTGTTTGCCACTGATTTCTGTGAGCCAACATCTACAAAGATATAGATCAAACTTAAATAAGTTTGGAGCTTAATATCACATTAGACAGGGAAAATACGTGCAACCATATAAAAATAATCAAATCACAAGAACCAAAATATGGACTTATAAATTAGCATGGCAGACTACCCCTACCTGCCATTAGGTAAATCTACAGAAACAACTCTTCTAGTTTGAAATATCACCCTTATTTTGAGTTTATAATACTGATACCCAGCCCTGGATAAATTTCTTTTTGCCATAGACACTCCATTCGTACACCAAGCTCCCTAGGATTTTGGGTTTCCTACACACATCTATATTTTTAAAACCTACAAAAAAGATAAAGAATTAAACTAGAAAACTGATTTGCAGATTTTGATAAATTACAATTTTGTTATTCAATAATACTAAAAAAAGGCTATATGACTTTAAATTCAATTAGTGCCTGGTGTTAATTTTACTTTATGCCTTTCAGCATACTTTTCTTCACATTAACTTAAACAGGTAGGGCCAAGTATAGCTAAGGGCGACAATAATACTAAGAAAAGGCTATATGACTTTGAATTCAGTCAGTGACTTATGTTAATTTTATTTTTATGCCTTTCAGCATCCTTTTCTTCACATTACCATAAACAGGTAGGGCCGAGTATAGCTAAGGGCGAAAATATGTTTTTATCCATAGTTTCATCTTATATAAAGGTTTTTTTTAAAATATTGAATTAAGTCAGTATTTTCTAAATTAGATATATTTTTTGTGAGTCTTGTTGATATCACCCAAGGTTCCAATCCTACATCGCCCCTTTCCATTCCACATGCAACAGCTAAATAATTATAAGTAATACAGCAGATGCAGTTTTGAAAGTAATAACAATACAACCTTGGCTATGACAGCTTAAAATGACCAGCCATACAGAAAACCATTAATCGAAATTGAAAGATTCCTTGCCAAACCAACATTATATATAGTACCAAAACAGCATATAGAACAAACAACATTTGGATTCAAGTATAATCATCACAGAATTATTAACCAAGCATGCATATACACCTTTCAGTCCTTTTACATCTCCCTGGACTTCAATCAGATCCTCGTCTTGAGCTAAAGGAGATGCAAAAAACCCATGGCTGAGGATTTTAGACTCCCTGTGCTCCCCACATATCTACAGGAAGAAGATAGCACTAAATTATTCACCAAAAACAGAGTGATCCGTAACATTGATAGGTTGACTAGTTTATAGTTTATCACCAAACCAAACACATTCCTATACATCAGAAAGAAACTCATAACAAAGGGAATGGCATAAAATACAACAGAAAGGTAAATTGTAAACATACATAGCAACAGTCATTGCAATCCAAGTTAATCATAGTACAATTTCTGCAGCACCACTTTTTGATTTCAAAATCAACACACTTGTGTAACTGAAACGGCTCCCAATCACTGTCCTCCTCGTCATCCTCATCAAACACGCCCTCATTTTGATACATATCCTGAAACGTCAAGTCCTTCTGCAGCCTGGCCCTCTTGGCAGGCTAAACAGACGACAGTCAGTCACAGATAAAACACAACATGTTCAGTGTAAAATACACTGTCCTAAGAAGCAACAACAAAAACTTCACAAATACAACAGACACATACAACATGAGGGTCAGCAACTGCATCATTGGCATCAGAAAGCGAGTTGGCGAGTGCAGCAGAAGCTGGAGAAACCTGTTTGTGAAGACCGTTCTCAGCTTCCCCATTTGTTAAACGATTCGTTTCAAGACCTCCGCCACCCATTACAATTTATTCGAAAACCTAGCAGCTACCACATTTCCTTACAGTAAGACAGAGTCACCACCAAAAATTACACAACAACAAAGACAATGGTCCTATAACTTGACAGACAAATTAGTAAAAAAATACTTTTTTTTTCATTTCTTACTAAAATGGGGCTATAAATAGTGGGAAAATTTAACAAGAAAATAAAAACACAAAAAGAAAATAAAAAGATAAGAGAGAGAGAGAAGTACCTTTGCTATGGAAGTGACTATGGATTGAAAGTGGGAGAACACAAAAATAGGGGTTTGTGAAAAGGGTAGGATTGACAACGAGATCCAAATGGGTAAAAAGATAAAAAGAAAAAAAAAAGAATAAGAAGAGAAAAAGAAAAAAAGATGAAACCGAGGGAAGAAGAGCACATAGAAATAGAGGGCGGTAAGTGTTACCAGTAATGGGTTTGGACTTTGGAGAAGAACCTGCGTCTGTCCAAGATTCACTCTTTCTTTGACGATTTGGACAGGGCAAGAATGTAACAACACTGTTATAAATATATTTGTTGTCTCTGTTTATTTATACTACAAAACATGTCACATTAGCTTCTGCTAGTTTGAATTTTTATTATTTTATTGAGTTGAAATTTAATTGTTATAATAATTATTATTATTTAACATTTTATTGTCTATACTACTTTCAAGTTTAATATTTATATGTACATATTTTTATTTATAACCGTATATAAAAGAATTTATTTGTGTGACAGCTGTTTCGATGTGCATAATTTTTAAATAGTTTTACTTTTTTATTAATATATTTATTTTTCTTTTTAAGTTTTTGTCAATATTTTTTTAATTCACTATTATGTTTACATCATTCTTTACCAATTTAATCTTTTATCAATATATTATATTTTATTATTTTGTTTTTTAAGCTTTTGTAAATATTTTTTAACTTAATTAATTATATAAATATGTGATATTTTTTATCTATACTTATATATAAATAGAAATATATTTTTATACAAATTCGGATTTACTCTTTATAATATAATTGTTAACTTATTTTGTTAAATATATCCATTATTTTGAAATTTTCTTAATAAATCTACCACAAGTTTCATTTTGTTTTTCTTGTTATATTTGTAACATTGATGTATTTCTTAAAACTACTGCGGAACTCTTTCTTCTTTTCTCAATTCATCTAAATATTATTCATTACTTTAAGTATTGAGATTTTATTATGTTTGGTGATTTATGAGAATTTGATTGGTTTATATCAATCAAAAAATAGTGCTTGTATTTAAATTTATTTGTTAATAATTTTGTATGGCTCCTGAAATTTGAATCGTTGTCCCTAATAATTTCAATAATTATTCATATAATCTTACGTATAACGGATATTTCTCTCCTTGTTTACACAATTCATATTATGAGTTTATTTTCTTAATATAATGGTTACACCGTAAGGAAATTTTAAAGAGATCATCTTCTTCTTTTTTGTCACAATTAGGTCTCTATTTCGAAAATTTTGTATTGTAATTATATCTTCACCAGGTAGTTTTTTTAATATTTTTAACTTTTTTTTATTTTCTTTGTTTACAATTTAAAAGAATTTCACGTGTTAAACTGTCATTGTATCACGTGACAGAGACAGTATGATGTGGCAGTCACAGTGCCACATGTCACTATTAAATGTGACAATTCTCAATTTAATATATGTATTTTGTTATTTTGTCTCAATTTCGTACCATTTTTTTAAAAACTAAAGTAATTTCATCTCTACTCAGATTGAGACAAAATTTAACCTTTATATAAATGTCACTGTGATATTTTTAACAAGATTAAGTTTTTAGTTTACATTGAATTTTATTTAAATATTGCTTCAAATATTTATATATCAACAATTAATAGACAAATGTTAGAGTTGCTGTAAAAATAAAAACTTTATAAATTGAATTGTAAAATTTTAAATAAATATTTATTTTAAATTGTTTTGAAATTTTATATTTGAATTTGTAAAGTTGTTATTTTTAAAAACATTTATCTATAAACTATATATATATAAATATTTAAAATAAAATGTAAACAAAGTTCAATGCAAAATATACATTTAAATAAACTTAATTTTGTTAAAAATATCAATTAAATAAAAATATCATTGTAAAATGTATATAAAAATTAATTTTGGCATAGGGATGAAATTGATTTAGTTTTAAAAAATTGTAACAAAATTGAGATAAAATAACAAATACAAATACTACATTAATATTTTTCACATCCAATAATTACATGTGGCACTGATATTGTCACATCACACTGTCATTGTCACGTTGTACAATGTCAATTTGGCACGTGACAAATTTTTTCAATTACAAAAATATATATAAATTAAAAAAAAAAAAAAAAAAAATAACAAAAAAAAAAATTTTTTAAAAAAAAAAAAAAAAAATAAATTAAAAAAAAAAAAAAAAACAATCACGTACTAACACGTGACATTTAGATAACTATGTTAGTGTACTATTAACATAAATGACCTAATTGCAACTAATTTTTCAAAATAAAAATCTAATTGAGACAAAAAGACGAAGGAAATCAACTTGAAATTTCCGTTAAAAAAATGAGGACTAATGAAACGATTTATCCTATAATCATTGTTAAGTAACCTTTTAAGAGTAACGTTATTTTGAAAACTTTTTAATAAAATTGCCACAAGTTTCATTTGTTTTTCTCTAATTTTTTGGTATTTGTAACATTAAGGTACTTATTACTGCTACTTCCGATTTTCTTTTCTTTTTTAAAATTTTCGAGACATTTCCCACTACTATGAATATTGGAATCTTCATCATGTTTGATTGGTTTACATAAAGAAAAAATGAATGCTTATATCTAATTTTATGGATTCATAATTTTGTGTAGCTCCCAAAATTTGAAAAGTTCCCTTGATAATTTCATTAATTATTCATTCTTGTTAAACATTTTTAGCATATGTTCTCAACACATCTCATCTCACTAGGAAGGAATCACATAAGATGAATAGTCAAAACTTAAAAGACAATTAAAAAAAAAAGAAGAGAAAAGCATTAGAGTTTATTATACTTTAAAATTCAAATTAAAAGTTGTCACTTAAATTATTTAACTTGTATTTCATAATACTACTCTAACTCACACATTTTTTCACCTTTATAAGTTAATCACTTCTACTAAATTAAAACTTTTAACGGTTAGGATCGAGCGCTTACCACTAGGCCAAAAATTATACCCATTAGTCAGGGCGCAACTCCTTTTACTTAGCTCATTAGTCAATGTGCAACTTTTTTTACTTAAGACTGTAACATTCCTCAAACGCCATGATTCAATTAGACTCAGTCCACTTGGATTCACAGGACAATTGATGTCACATGCAACAATCTCCTCCTCAATCATTGTCCTACTAGGAATCTCACTTGAATTGTGACTTGACCCACTAACATTTGTCATCGGACAATTGTACAATCCACGACATTAACTCATATTTAAATAGGTACAAAACTATTTACAAAAGATATCCAAGTACAATTTACATGTAATGGCATGTGTTCATAATTTTGTAACTCTGAACTTTTCTTTTCATAATAACTTCATTGAGTATTCACTATTTTAAACATTTTTAGCTTTTTTTTCATATTTCATTTTTATGTCTTCGTAATTTTATACTTCCAATATTTTTTTAATATTTTAATTAGTTTTTCATTATCTTTAAATATTGTTAGCATCTCTTTTCTATATTTAATTTGGCAATTCGATCGTAATTCACACATTTTTTCACCTTTATATTAAAACTTTTAACTTATATTCAAATCGTAACATCTCATCTTAGCATATTACAACAAATAAAACAGGACACTTCATCATGATATTCAAAACAGGTAATTCAACGTGTATAAAATATATTAATATATTAATATAGTCTTATAAAAGAAAAAAAATATAGGACTATAAAAGTATATCATATATACACTCGAACTAAACCAACAAACTCTATAAAAAAATTGACCAAAACTAAAATTCTTTAACATTTCACTACTTTGACTGATAGTTCATTATCTTCTAATGTGCTTTCATCCAATAGGTGATTATCACAAACAAATAAATAAATAACTACACAAAAAACACAAAAGGGTAAATTAGTGTACAAAATAGTTGTCCTATACCATTAAAGCATATTAACCATTAATAAGCATGATTAACCAACTTCACATATTTTGAGGAAAATAGATACCTAAAGAATAATTAAACATTAGTATAATTAGTAATTAATTTTATATATAACTCCATATGTTGATCGGAAGATATTCAGACACATAATTTTTAAATATATTTTTAAATATTCATAACTATCATCAATTTTATAACATGGAAAATTCATCATCATTTGATTATTATGAAAACAAAGGATATCCTGTATTCTTTCAACAACACAATATTTTGATTAAGTTAGTTTAATATGTTGGTTAAATTAAAATAATATAAGTTAAAATTCAAAATAGTTAAATATATTTTTAATATTTAAATTTTAACTAAAATTGAGATTCGTTTCAATTTCAAATGTGTATTCATTTAAAAATAATTAAATATAATTTTCTTAATACAACTTTTTTATATTTTTTTATGAGTAAATGTTATGTCTGATTTGTTTATGACATGTAAAAAAATAATGTGTTTTTTTCTTTAATGTCAATTAAAAAATGTGTTATTATATAAATTTATAATCAAAGTATAATAAAACAATAAGACAAAAGTGAAATAAGTACATGAACTGTACAATTTTACACAAATAAAATTATATGACACTTTATTAATTTACACCAATGTCAATGAAAGAATGTGATAAAGTTTTAAAAAATAAATAAAAGAAAAAATATTGAAGTTTGTATTCTTATAAAAATGAGGTATATCTTGTAAAATATTTTAGAGTACTTCAAATATCACATCTTCAAATAATATCCATCCTCAAACTCTAAGTATTTGAATTTCACAAGAGAAATGTGCTTGCAGGATACACCTTGGTGCTAAAGTCGATCTGAATCTGATGTGTCAGAATATAATAAATGTTAACGTAAATACGTTAGTAATGTACGTTGTAAAACGTGTCAAAGGATAATAAATATTAACATAAATACGTCATTAATGTATTTTGTAAAACGTGTTACTTGTGTTACTTGTACTATTGTTCATGGACCTTACCTATGTGGACTTTGATTTAAGACACTAATTAAATGATAGTTTTGAATTATTGTGATTAACCTTGTGTTTATCCTAATGAATGATAATGATTTTGTCTCCACTAGCTAATGTAAGTTGGATACATGTCGTTTTAGAGGACTGACATGTTTTCATACTTACCGTGTACTCTGTAAGATCGAGTAATGCCTTGGACTTATACAATATAATTTGAAAACATTTCAGATGTCTTTTTATTTATTTTCTCTAATTTAAAGTGAAATGTTTTTCTATACATTGATAAATTTTAAGGAAAAAATTATGGACTAGACAAATGTTGAAAGATAATGACAAATATTTAGTAAAATAATAGTTATTCAAATGAATTAAAAATTAAAGATATAAAACATTAAAGAAGATATATTTTATGTTAGCTCAGAATAACCAACGCAAAAATTGAGATTCAAACATTTTTCATGTAAACAATGAGTAAAACTATTATAAAGGAGACAAATATTAAGTATGAGACATAAACACTATTTTATTAAATTAATATAATAACATTTAATTTAAGCAAATAGAAGAAAGGGGAAAATTTGTGTTGGGAGGAAAACACTGCTGAAGTGGATCCAGATTCTTAAAATATTTTTTATTTACATTTTTACCCCTTTGAGATCTTATTATAAAAAACCCTACCTTTTTGTTCAGTTTTTGGTCTTTCAATTCCTGTTCTCAACTGCTTCCTTTGCCAAGGTACTTCTCCCTTCTTCACTCCACCTATTCCAACAACAACACAAGTACATGTATTTTTATTTATTTTTTCTATAATGTGTCTATTAAGTTAGAACCATTGTCTTTGTTGTTGTGTAAATTTGGTGGTGTCGCTGTCTCACCAAAGGAATTGTGTTAGCTGTTATGTTTTCGAAAATTTTGTTGGGATTTACCGTCCATTTCAAGACTGCATTGGTAATGGCCCTGAGTAAGGTCTGGCACTGTTTTTTTGCTTAGTTGCTGCTTTATGGAGGAAAACCTGCAGGGTACTGTTTATGGGTACTGGCCAAAGAATGAATCAGTGACTCAGATTGATAGAGAGGAGATGCAATAAATGGGTTGATTTAATATTTACCAATATGTCTTATTGAATGAAAACTGTCTTACCATCCACCAAAGTATATTTTGAGTTTAATGTTAAATTAAATAAAGTGGTTTGTTATCCATTTCAAGAACAAGAAGTGAACGATGTCTTCACATTTGTTGGCGCTAGTAGTGTGTGTGTACAATCATTTTTAAACCAATGAATAATTTTTTATAGGATTATTGTTTAACCAAGTCGACTTGCGTTGAAACTGAAAAAGATCCTTGGCATAGCATTCGTTTGTTTGGCAATTACTTTGGGGTGACATTCAGTTTGGTTAAACAAGAATACAGGAAGTGGGATGAATCTGTTAGTGTTTAAGTTAATCGGCATGTATAAACCACTTGGAGTGTGCTGCAAATCTTTCAATTTCATTTTCACGAGGTAGTCTTGTTGAGTTTAAATGATCAGTATGCAGATAGGTGCAGCTTAACTTTTAGGTAGGCAGTGTTGAAGGCTGTCATTTTTCTTTTTTCCATCATTTGACCTGCTGTTGACCCGAGCCTTCTCGAAATCTATTCCTTGGAACTTCCTTTATCCACTTTGTCCCTGTATTTTTTGCCTCTATTTTAAGTTGGAAAAAGCTTTATTACTCAATTGATTCTCTACAATACCCCCACAACAGTTTTAACAGTGGCATTGTTTTTTTGCTACACTTTGGTGACTTTGGTGACCCTTATACATGCGATAGGTTGATTGCAATGTGGCTTTTTACTGGGAATTGCATACCTTTTTTTATATCATAATATATTTCCTGAGAGGTCAGATTGTCTTTGAGCCATTGCTGCTAGTCTTCTAGAGCTGATATTTATCTATTTGTAAATATTTGCTGCAATCATTCATTTTTCTTGACTATCAGTATTTACCTCATCAATCCTTTACCATTTTGGAATTGAATTCATTCTTTGGAGCACATTGAATGTGTGAAAGTTGCAACTAGATCAATTTTTAGATGTGTTAATCTCTCATCATTTCTCAAATGAATATATTGTCCCTTCATTTTTTCCTTTTGATGTTGATGCATATTTCTATAATGCTAACACCATCTACTATTGGTTAAATTTATTGGAAACTACAAAATCCCGAATGTGGCTCATTAAATAATAAGTGATACCCACAAAAGAGTGTAATTTTTGTGGTGATGTCTTATTCTGATGAATGTTATATCTAGGTTTTGCAAATAGAGTAATGGAAAGTGAAGCTCTTGAAATGAATTGTGTAAAGAATGGGGAATCTGAGAACAGTCCTAACAAGTTAGCTTCTCAAGCTCATGCACTCGACAACTTGCTTTGTGTTGACAATGATGCAGTTGCTGACCGTGAAAAGCTACCAAAACCACATCTTGATGAGAGCAAGTTTGATGTGCAATTCAAATTATGGGCTCTACAAATCCCTTGTCAACATTGCAAGGTTGCCACTCGAATCCTCAATGGGTCGGTACCTTGCTCTATCTATTCTTTCGATTCATTATCATTTGCTTTTAATTTCTGCTTTATTGAATGTGTAGTTACATGTTCGACAAGCCTCGAGTCAAACCCATCATTGAAGACCCTACATGTGACAAAACCCGTTACCTTATACTCTCTGACAAAGTTCAGAATCAAGGTGTGTGTGAACTTTTTCTTCAATATTCTTGCACAGAAATTCTTATCTATAATTTGTTTTGAATGTTGTGGGGCAGATTTATCTGATATTCCAAAACAAAAGGTTGATGAGCTCAATGGCTTGTGTAAGATTGAAGTTGTGCCCTATTCATTGACACTAGGGTATTCTTATTGGAGTGCAGGTGAGTGAGTGCAATGTGCTGTTAAACCATACTGTAGAGGCTGCCTTTCATGTTGAATTTTTCATATTGATGGAGTAGTTGCTTCAAAGTACCTCTTTACTCAGGAGTATCATAATAACTGATGAAAAATTTACATTTTATTCTTATAGAATTACAATAAGTGGAAACATATAAGTATCTTGTTATTTAATGAAGTGATGTTGCTATGCTATGTTGGTATTACATTAGTTAGAAACATTTTTTCAATGATTCTATTGTTTCCTACAGTATGCTTTCCCCATCCATCCTAAATCATTTACAATCGTACAACAAATTTTGTGTTTGTAGATCATGTGCTGAAGCAGATATTGCCTACTGGAGTGGAGGTGCCTTCATCCTTTGAAACAATAGTTAAGTATTTAGTTTTTTGACCTTTTTAACTGCTACAAATATAATTTATTTAAATTTTTTATCAGCTCAGCTCAGCTCACATTCTTTGTTAATTCTTTAATCATGTTTCTGAGGGGAGCGGTGTTCATTTTATTTTACAATTGAATTTATTTGGGTCAGCCACTGATATCAGGTAAACTAACACCTGTTCTACCTATACAGGTCAAATTGCTCATTTAAACCTACACGATGAATTACTTCCCTACAAAGATGTTATTGCAAAGGTTATTTATGATGTATGTGTGACTACACTAAGGTTTAAGACTTCCAAGTCTTGGTTTCAATATATGTATATTTAAATAGTCTTGTTTATTTGTCAGATATGAACATGCGATGATTGTCTTCACTGAACTCTGTTCTTTTAATTGATTTTGGGTCAGAATAGTCAACATTTGACCATTCCCTGTTTTGGTATATAACATAGCTATTGCTGCAGCATATGTGGCTTCATATCACTGCTACTTGTAGGGTAATGTCAGAAGGAGCAGAGAGGAATTTGGACTGTAAAGTGATATAACAACCTTGCCTACTTGGCAAGGTGTATTATGGCAAAAGGTGGTGACTGGTTAGCGTAAAGAGAACTGGGGAGGGAAGGATCTAGGAGAGGTAGGCTAGATTGAAGTGAATGGAGAGGCTTTGGGTGGGTTAGGTTATTCTATGCATCTCTAGAATTCCCTTGCTATTTTTTTATTGTCCCCCTTTCAGTCTTAACAAAGGGGACTAGCTCTACTTTAAGGAGTTTGGTCTCCCAATTTTGTGCTCTAAGTATGAGTTCCTGTTGGATCTATTTGATGCTGCTTCCTCATTTTAGTACTATATGCATATTTCTGTGTTGGTTCATGTATGTTTGAAGCAAAAATGAACGATGTTATTCTACAGACTAACATATTGCATTGATGTCTGTATGTGTTTCAATAGCATGCCCTTTGCAATTTTTACAAATATGTCCATTTAAATATCCATTCACGAATTCTATCTTTAAACTGTCAAGCATGTTGTATTATACTTGTTCTTCCTATTATTTTCACGTTTTCGCTGTTTGTGCAGAAAAATTATCCTAGAATCAAAACTATTGTCAACAAAGTTGGAACCATTACAAATGAGTTTCGCGTTCCAGAGTTTGAAATTTTAGCAGGAGAGCATAGTATGATAACAGAAGTGAAGCAATATGGTGCCACTTTTAGGCTGGATTACAGTTTGGTTTATTGGAATTCGAGATTGGAACATGAACACAAAAGGTTAGTGTCAATGTTCCAAGCTGGGGAGACCATTTGTGACATGTTTGCAGGGATAGGTCCTTTTGCCATTCCTGCAGCGCAAAAAGGATGCACAGTCTATGCAAATGATTTAAATCCAGATAGCATTCACTATCTGAGGATTAATGCCAAAATCAATAAGGTTGATGATCGTATTTATGCATACAACATGGATGCTAGAAAATTTGTGTCCCAGTTGATGGAAGTGCCAAATACTGAGGCTACATCTCAACTCTCATCCGAAGTTCCCATTTTGGATACTTGTCACACATGCAGGATACAAGACAATGCTGAATCAAATTCTGAAAATGAGTTGCTAACTGGTAATATCTTTATGGTAAATTACTGAAAGTATCTTAATTATGATATGGAAACATGTTGCGTAGTAGTTAATACTAATATTCCCATTGTAGTTCATACAAAAGACAATAATAGTGGTTTAGGGGATGTCAAGGGTTCAACCAGGCACAGTGCTACATCTGTAATTGCTGGTAAAAGATCCTCTAGTTATCATGAAGGTATTCCACGAACTGCAATATCAAATCAGGCTGTCACTAGATGTAGTAGCTGTTACTTGATTGTCTTCTAGCTTGTAAAAGATTTAAAAGACAACCTGTTTTGTTAATAGTCCCCATCCTCTAAGGAAACAATTACAATATTGATAACAATAATCCGTGTAGGTTTTTAAATAAAATTACAGTTGTTTTCGTTTGACAGGGGATGTGGAGGCTCATGAAACTGGCATCCTTGAAGGTGTTAAGAGAAAAGGAAGCACAAACAAGAGAATGAGAAGCTCTGAAATGTCCGTCACAAAAACTTGGGAACATATTGATCACATAATAATGAATCTGCCTGCATCTGCTGTTCAGTTTCTAGGTATAGCATCATTTCATATAATATGGTCTTTTCTTTTGTACAAATCATTTTGCCTTACTCCCTTAGGTGAGACTTATTTTTCTCCATGTAATAGAATTAGGAGTATTCAAACATGTTCCTTTGCTTAGTACATTGAAATTGCAGGCAATTTGTCTTCTACCCCCTTTGCTGGTGAGCAGCTCTACTGTTTTGGGTGGATGTAGATTGATATATATTTTGACATGCATATGTTTACAATCAATTTTAGTGAGTTTTTCTTATCTTCATTTTTTTTTTGTGTGGGAGATCCATTGACTATATCTGGTTGACGCTTAACTTATTTCTTTTGATGAGCTATCATAATCTAAACCAAGATTCATTAGTGACTTTATTAGCCTTTTGTTTGTGCTCTACTATGTGATTGAATGCATGCAGTTTTTTTTTTATTATCCAAGATTGAATGTATGCAGATTTTTTTTTATTAACCAAGATTGAATGTATGCAGATTCTCTTGCAAGACTTATATATATATATATATATATATATATATATATATATATTTTATTACCATTTTAAGAATTATAGACAGATATCTGACTTAAGATAATGGCCTTCCAGATTCATTCAGGGGATTAATCCAGAAGAAATATTGGAAAGGATGTTTACCATGGATTCACTGCTATTGCTTCATTAGAGCGACTGAGACTCCAGAGACTATCATAGCTGTGAGTTCATTGTGCTAAAAGCATTTCATGTTTTCCTCTTTTTTCTATGTTAAAGTTAGAATATAAACGACTTTACTGTTTTGTTGTATTTAAGATCCTCCACATCCTGATGGTTTACGTATCATTAGCTACTCGGATATGGACAATAATGATAGAGTGCATGTATTTTATTTTCTCTGATAGCTAATTGAACTATATCTTTCAGGTGGCAGAATCTGCTTTAAACGCTCCTATACATGATTCAAAATTTCATAGGGTTAGGGATGTGGCTCCAAACAAGGTATGAATACTTCTATTTCACGTTCTTGATTGTTCGGTAACTCAAACTCGTTCTTCTTGTTACTAGAACTTGTATTGTTACGTACTCATGACTTTTTCTTTTTATTTACTTTGCAGGCAATGTTTTGTTTAAGCTTCAGGTTGCCAGAAGGATGCGTTAAAGAAGATGTTCAATAACATAGTCCTTGGTGATGCTGAAGAAAGGATAGCTTTACATAAGTTGCATTGATGGATTCAGTGCGACCTTCTATCTGACTCAAAAGCAAGGATAGTGAAATATGACAAATTTAACAGGAAGGAATAGGCCATATTTATTGAAACTATAGAATGATTTTAAAGCTGCGTTTGGTATACTTTCTTTGGAATTATACACAATGAACAGTAATACTATTGTACCTTGCACTGTGTGGATTAATCTACCAATAACTACTATACAAATCTATGCAAATATAACAGTTTGCTAAATTGTATTCATCTAATAACGCCACTGTTTCAATCCATCTAGATCTTGGGGTGTCTTCATCACATAAGAAATATTTGATAATTTAAGTTTAATATTACTTTTTATCAGAAAACCGGAAAAAGGGGGATGAGTAACAGGGTGTGCAATCTTGAATGATATCATGTCCCCTTCTTTCGGCAGAAAGGAATATATATTATTAAATACGACGATGGTATATATATCTGGGTTCCTCAGGTACAGTCACTTTGATTACTAATTATCTGTATAGAAAATATTTTGGAGAGGCAATTTACTTTGTAATACCCATATTTCCTTATCTGTTACTGATTAGGGAAATCCTTTAGTAAACTCCAAAAAAAAACCTATGCAATCAATCGTTCAATCGTAATCTCTTCAAAGGATTAGATTTTGAACAAGGTCAAGAGTTTCCTGAAAATGGTGGTTTTTGATTGGTTGGTAAGTAAAGTGATAAAAAGAAAGGAAAGAAAAAAAGGTGACAGAAGTTAGTGGATTATTACAATGGACAAGTGGACAAGTTTGTGACCGGTTTATCTGCTTATTTTGTTTAATATGAAGCACCAATACAAATTTGGTGCTTCCTCTGCAAACAATCGTTCATTCGTTGAAAGTTGGAACTGACAAATACTGCGTCACATTGACAAGAAGTAACATCTTAGCCTAGCATTAACAAATATATTAAGAGTAAAATCCTTAATGGTATGAAAACTTTTTGTCAAATAGTATGTACCATTGTCTTCCCTACATTTCCGTCAAATCCATGCTTTTGCTTATTAGCTTTCCATTTAGCCAACAAGAATAAACAGGCAAAAACACTTAAATGCAGCAATTTTGTTTTCAAAATTATCAAAATGGTATAATTTTGAAGTTGTTCAATGTCACATCATAAAGAGTTTGAAAACATTAACAATTTGTTTTTGTTTTCCTAATGAAGTCTGATATATATTAGTATTCACTCGTAACTGTACATTATCAATTTCCTTAGTATTATATTGAAAGTCAAATTATTTTAATATTACGAAACCAGTTATTGTTGCATCAAGATAATCTGAAAATAGTAACATTACAACACTATTAAGTGATGTGAAAACCATTAATGCGCAATGATTAAGATTCATATTCATGTCATTATCTGATGACAGAACAAGAGATGCATATGCACTTCGGTTAATGAAGGAGTGGTAGATTTTGAATTAAACTCTGTTTGATCACATAACTCATTTTGAAAGAAGGTCTTTATCATAAAAAAAAAAAAAGGAGGAGGAAAGAGGAGTCTTTGTCCATCATTTTGAAGGTCTTAATCATAAAACAATAACTGGGAAACTAGAATGAGTCATGGGAAGTTAACTTTAGAGTATTTAATTTTCTAGATTTGGGAAGTGGTGTTGCTCTTTGTAATACAAAATGGAGTCCTTAGACGTACTCTCCTTTTGTTAAAGCAAAAGGATATGAATGCTTTACCAAAAAGATACACAGAAAGGATAATAGGATTAAGAGTACACGTAAATTGAAGGTGGAAAGTTACAGAATTGACGACCCTGTCTCTCTTCTATTCTAGTCAATTACGAGTCAATGCGTTGTCCACAACCAAAGTGTTTTCTTCTGTGCCCATTTTGCATGAGCAGCAACCAAAAGTGTCTTCAGTACGCTACCAGAATCTTTTTTATCGACGATGTTAGTTATTAGTTTTTTGTTTATACAGATAATTGAACTCATGATCTCTTCCACCATATTTTCTAAATCCAAAACAAAAAATCTTATATTTTGAAATGATACTTTAAATCATTTTTTTTACCCATTTTTAACCCACCATTAGATCATCATATTACATCATTAAAAAGAATCAAAATAGATGATTTAATGATGATTGAAGTAGTGGATTAAAAGTGGGTAGAAAAATAGATTAAAATATCATTATCCATTTTTAAATTGTTAACGGAGAAGTTGAACCCATAATTTCTCCTACCGTCATTTCTAACTTTATCATCTAGATAATGATATTTTGATTCGTTTTTAACCCACCATTCTAAAAACCCTTATTATCTATTTTTATTTTTTTAGTAGTGTGATATAATGATCTAAAAATAATAATAATTGAGTGATGAGTTAAAAATGAGTCAAAATATCATTATCTTTATCCATCATTCTCGTACCCTTACGCTACCACAAACTTGAATCAAGTAATGACACCACCAAATTTCTCACTCACTCTACTCTCCCACTTCCTAAATTCCACAAGGTTTTGTGTTCCAACTGTGTGAATAGAAAACTGTTTAAAAAAATAGAGAAAAGCATCTTTTTGTTCCTTATTATTTTTATGAAATTCATTTTATATCAATGAATATTGAACTGTACAAACCCACATGTGTTATGATTAGTTTCTTGAGCATGAACGAGAGAGAATATTGAGAACCTCTTAGAATATTTACAAACTATGTAGGAAAGTAGCTCTGTGAATATTCTGCACACAATCAGTTCCTAAATTATAAGAAAATAGGTGTGTGGTGAGTATTCTGTATATAACTTTATGGCAAAGAGAATACTACACGATTGCCTTTTCTTTAGAGCATCAGAACTTGGCCGTTTAAATGATTCTTTATATTTCTTATAGTTTGAGAATATGGAGATTTGAATGTATGCACTTCTCTTAAAGCTAAAATTTCCAACACATGTGTTCATTAGCTTTATATTTTATATGCATTGGTAATTTGGTTGGGTAGAGACCATACTTGCATATAGTATGATTCATTCTTTTAGGAAAGCAAAGGGAGAAATTGGAATTTGAATTCTTTGAGTTTTTTTTTTTGTTCCTTGTTGATATATAACGATGAACATTGATTTTAATGTTTTAAAATATGTTAAAAAAGGAATTTTAATATACTAACAACATCGGTGTATTTTTAGTCTATGCTTTTTTGAGAGGAAGAATCACAGGAAGAGGAAGAGATCGAAATGATTAGAGGGTAAAGTTGATATTGTTTCTTTTAAGTGATTCAGAGGTGATTATAGAGTGGATTAGATAGTGAAATTTGTTAAAGTTTGTGACTGAATTAACTTATGTGATATATTAAAAAAAAACTTTAATAGAAAAAAAAGTTAGATTACCAAAATATCGCTATTGTTATAGGTAATATAAAATTATATATAAATAATTTAAAATTATTTTATAAATTTTATTGAATGATTGAAAATATACAAAAAATATTTATAAAAAATGAATGATACAATAATTTTGTATAAAAATATCTTTAATATATAAGGTGGAAAATAATTAATTTAATGAAAACTTTTTTTAATAGTAATTTTAGAAGTAATAATTTTTTGTTATAACCATAATAAATTATTATTATTGTTAACATAGAATTAAGAAAGTGAACTAAAACCACATGCATTGATTTTAACCGCTAAATTATATGTAACAAAAATTAAATAATGAAGGATAATTTGGTAAACCCATCTGTGTCACCCTCTAATTTCACTATAGATGGTGAGATTGAATTTTCAGTCAATCCTTCTAATCATCTCCTCCCATCACCTTGTTTCACCTTCAAAAGAAGAGACTACTCACCTCCTAATCTTCTTTTCCATTCCTTATGAATAATACATCCACCCAAAAGAACACAACCTTGATGTTTATGTATCTTTAATGCTTATAAGAGGATAAAAAAATTACTATTTGAGAATATGTGATCATTAGTGTCTTGAGATTTCACTTGAGAATCATATAAGTTCTCTGAAGAATCAAACCCAAACTATGTTTGTATGACTTGAATTAAGTTTCAATACATTGATCACCCGTGTCCAATTCCTTGATTAAGTCAACCTAATTTTATACTAAATGAAAAAATGATTAATTTTAATATTCACATAATTTATTGTATATATTCATATTCATAAAATATCAATGAGAAAAGAAGTTATACATAAAGATATACGATGAGTGTTTATTATTTTTTATAATAGCTATCTAAAAAGGAAAAATGATGTTTGACACCATTTGACAACTTGTATAAGGGTAAAATAGTATTAACTAAAAGAGAAAATAAATAGTAATGAGGGATAGTTTCAAATGGTAATAAAGAAAAAGAGTGATGTCAAAATAATAGTATCTATCTGAAAAGGAAAAATATTGTTTAATACCATTTGATAACTTGTATAAAGGTAAAATAACATTAACAAAAATTAATTTTTATATTTAAAAAAAAAAAAAAGTAATAAGGGGTAGTTTCAAATAATAATAATAAAAAAAAGTAATGTCAAAATACCGGTCCGGTGCACGTGGAAAATCACATGCACCTTGTAGGATTTGATTGATTTTTGTAATCAATGATTGGGTTTTCTTCGTAGAAAGAAAGAGTAAAGCTAATAGAATATTATTATTGTCCCTCTAAACAGCATTTAATTGATGATTAATTATGTAATGGCCGAAATGCCCTGTGATGTGTGTGATTTCGTATGCATGGTGGTATGAGAGCCACTTGATTGGGCTTAACAAAACTCCTTTTAGTCTTTTACTATTATATGATTATGATTACGACGATGAGGTAAGAGCTTAACACTAATGCAACACATGCTGGCATTATTACTGAATTAAGGAACGAATCTTTGTTCCATTTTATGATATTGTAAAAAACTCCATAATCTACTCATTCTTTTACCTTCTCTCTGAAGGCACTGAACCACACGCACTCACAAAGAAACATCTTTTAGTCTATAAATTCCCGAGCCAAGACTTATACCTTCCCCTTTCTTTTTCTCCCATTTGTTTGGGTTCTGTTCTGTCACTTTTCTTGAATCTTTGCCAGTTTCAAGACCAGAATATAGAAAAGCAAAAAAAAAAAAAAAAGAAAAAAAAAAGCCAAAAAATGACACAAGAAAAACCACCATGTGTTTGGTACTTGGTGGCATTTGTTCTTGTTGTGTTCTTAACCATGGTGTCGTGTGGCTCAGGGGTTGGAGTCAACTGGGGAACCATGGCTACTCACAAGCTTCCACCGAGTATGGTGGTCAAGATGCTTCAAGAAAACGGTGTTGATAAACTGAAGCTGTTTGATGCTGAAGAGTGGATTATGGCAGCTCTGATGGGAACTGATATTGAAGTAATGCTGGCAATTCCCAACAACATGTTGGAGATTATGAGTGAGAATCCTCAGGTTGCAGATTCTTGGGTTTATGAAAATGTCACTACTTACATGTACCCTGGTGGACTAAACATCAAGTTAAGTACTCCCATGAGTATATACACCATTCATGATCACGTTCTTTTGTGTTTCTTGCATTCTTCCATGGAATCTTTCATTTCTTTTTGTTCTGTTTATCAAAGTTTTGTTCTTTCGTTCAAGATGCTTGAGGGTATATTTGAGTCAAAATTTAACACTACTCTGGATATGGTTGTGATGCAGGTATATTGCAGTGGGTAATGAACCTTTCCTTAAGGAATATAATGGCTCCTATCTACAGACAACTCTGCCTGCTCTTAAGAACATACAAACAGCACTCAATAGTTGGGGTTTTGGTTCACAGATCAAAGTCACTGTGCCCTTCAATGCTGATGCTTACTATTCCCCAGACTCAAACCAAGTGCCATCAGCTGGTGACTTCAGGCCAGAAGTACGAGACCAGACCATTGAAATAGTCCAATTCTTATATGCAAACAATGCACCTTTCACTGTCAATATCTACCCTTTTCTGAGTCTTTATGGAAATGATCATTTCCCTTTTGATTTTGCATTTTTTGACGGAAATAACAGGCCTCTTATAGATGGTAATTCGGTTTACACCAATGTGTTTGATGCAAATTTGGACACTCTTGTCTGGGCCTTAGAGAAGGCAGGGTTTCCAGACATGGAAATCATAGTTGGAGAAGTGGGGTGGCCAACAGATGGTGATAAGAATGCCAATGTTCAGAATGCAAAAAGGTTCAATATGGGTTTGCTTAAGCATGCACTGAGTGGAAATGGTACTCCTAAAAGGAAAGGTATTATTGACATTTATCTATTCAGCCTTATTGATGAGAATGCCAAAAGTATTCTTCCTGGTAACTTTGAGAGGCATTGGGGGATTTTTGAGTTTGATGGTAAACCAAAGTATGAATTGGACTTGGCAGGACTTGGACAGAACAAGGGTTTGGTCCCTGTGGAGGGTGTAAAATACATGGAAAAACGTTGGTGTGTTTTTGATCCAAAAGTTAAGGATCTGCACTTATTGGCTGCAAGCATTGACTATGCTTGTAGCCAATCAGATTGCACTGCTTTGGGTTATGGTTCTTCTTGTAACACTCTAACTCTCCTAGGGAATGCTTCTTATGCCTTTAATATGTATTATCAAGTAAATAGCCAAAAGGATTGGGACTGTGATTTCACTGGTTTGGCCACAGTAACAGATGAGGATCCATCAGATAAGGGTTGTCAGTTCCCTATAATGATCTCTTGTGCCTCTTCTTTACATGGAAACCTCACAAACATTCTCATGAAAGCTTTGAGCATATATTTATTTGTAATTTTGCTATGGTTTTCTCACTGAAGAAGCCAAGGAGCACTTGAAGAATGTGTTCCTACAGTTTTTGTTTTTACTATATATATTCTTGAAAGAGTTACATTTGTTTATCTGGTTGTAAGATAACTTTGGCCACTGTTAACCACCTCTGATATGGTTATATCAGAAAGAAACACACGATTTTTTTATCAAGTGTATGCAGTTAGTGTTGGATCAATTCTTCTTATTTTTCTTCTCAAAAAGAGAAATGGGGTTACCCGAAAAAAAAAAAAACTTTAAAGGAATTAAAGAACTTCAATTTGATAAAAAATAAATAAGAAAAATTGCTTTTAAAAAGGCTCGTTAAAGTAACTTTTAATAAAAGTTGCAGACCCTAATCTCTCTCTCTCTCTTTCAGCTTGAACAAATTTATGTTGGATGATAAAAAAATGTTAACTTCAGAGAACATTTGAAGCGATTTCTACTTGGGCAGTAAAAAGTGTAAGTGAATTTTGAGTTGAAAAAAGAGAGTCAAGTTTTACTACCATGTTTATATATCATGTTGGCATAGTTTTTTACATTTTGAATTAAATGGAGTTGATATTGTTTTTTCTTTTTTTATATCTTTCAGCAAACATATGTAGCGTCAAACGTTTTTGTTGGATTTCCGAACATAGGGTACAATCAATAGCGATGAGACTTAGTTTATAAAAATTGTGCCTTTATTTTTGTAACATGACCATATATCATTTTTTTTTCGGTTACATGTTATTTCTGCAAATTTGGCTAGCATATGAAATGGTGGTCAACTTGTTTGATCTGTGTTTTTTTTTTTTGACATCTTTTCATAATTCTTAGAAAAGAAAAAAACATATGTACTATCCCTGGCACTATGCTCGGTGTCCGATTTGCTTTAGCAAGTCAAGATGACAGTCGGATTCTGACCTCTAGTATTGGGTCTGACCCATCCGAGTTAGCTATCAAACCTATAACAAAATACTCTGGAAAACCCCACTGAAATGCAGTTACAAATATATCCGTTAGGTGCAGTTACAATTAGGCAAAAATGGGGGGTTAATATAACCCTAAAATGAAGGACTAAATATCAGCAAAAAAAATCACGAAATGGTCACGTTCCCACATCCACTAACTGACTTAAAGTCTATATAAAGAGGAAACGGTGACATAGAAACGAGAGATTTTTTTGAGATAAGATTTTTTGAGGTAGAGAGTAATTTGTTCTTGTTTCCTATCTTTGAGATTCGAGACCAGAACATTAGCGTCCGGTAAAACTAACTAGCAGTCCACTTATAATGGAGTAAAACCATGACGACTGGCACAAGAAATAATGACAGTGATCCACCCACTGTTGAGCAAATCATGCAGCATATCGAAGACTTAAGATGAGAGAACGAAGCTATTCGAAAGAGAGTCGACGAGGAACGCGCTCGGTGGCAGCAAGACGAGGAAAGACGCTGACTCGAGACGAATGTCGAACAAGAAAGATTACGAAGAGAATCGATAGAATCTCGACGACAACTCAAAGAAGCATTGCGCAAACAAGAACAGTTGCAGAGGTCAAATGCTGAACTCCGGGGATGGATGAGGGAGCATGACACCTACCGAGATCGAGGGGTTTCAAGACGAAACCTGAACCTGGACAAGGGGCATCCTTTGACTAGGCAGATTATGGGGGAACAAATCCCACCCCATTTTTTGATTCCCAAAGTGACATTTTCAGAGAAGATGGCGATCCGAAAAATCACCTCAAAGATTTCCGAGCACAAATGCTAATTTCGGGAGGAAGCGACGCCATATACTGTAAAATGTTCGTCAGAACATTCACTGGAATAGCCTTAAAATGGTTCAGCAAGATCCCAAACGTCACTATTTCATCATTAATTGAATTTTCTCAAGTGTTCCTCGAACGATTCGCGGTAAACCGACCAAAACAGTTACAACTCGTTGACATGTTCGACGTAAGACAAGGCCTAGATGAAACCTTGAAACATTTTTTGAACAGATTTTGCGACGTGAGCCTGGGTCTGGTAAACCCCAATGAAGAAATGCTGGTAGTGACATTTGTAAAAGGCCTATGTGCAAACCCTTTTAGCGAATCATTGATAAGATTACATGCGACCTCTCTAGTAGAAATCAGAGGATGAGCCGATGTCCATATAGACACCGAAGAAGCAATGCAATGGAAGATGGCATAGGAAAGGCGACCACAGGCCGAGCAGAAGGGTCGAGAACAGAGACGATAGGTAATGGAAGTATTCTCTCCACGAAAACGAGCCGAGCATAAGTTTTCCCCGTACTCTACTCAGCGAACATGAGAAAGAAAGATCGGAAGACTCGCCTGCCCTCAATTCAATGAAACAAAGGCTTAGATAATGAAAGACGAGGAGGTAGCACGACACTTAAAATTCCCCGAGGAAAGTAACAGGCACCTCGCCAAATGGGCATCAGCATGGTGTGAATTCCATAGAACTCACGGTCACGACACTGAAAGTTGTTTCTCTTTGATCGATTAGTTGACCAATCTAGCCTGCAGAGGCATACTCAAGAAATATGTAAAGGTCGAGCAACATGAGGTAAAAAAGACGCATCAATCCACACATTCTGACACATCAGACGACCCCCATGAAACTCCCATCTTGGGAGAGTTTAATACAATCACAGAAGGTTTCTCGGGAGGAGGAGCAAGCAAATCCGCTAGGAAGCGCTACGCTCGCAGTGTCATGATGACCTCAGTCTCAATGGGTACCTCGCCCACTCCGAGCTTAACCTTCACCGAAAAAGATTTTCAATACGTGGCACCACACGAGGATGACCCAGTGGTTCTTTCTGTAATCATGGTCGGTAGGAAGGTATAACAAGTCTTGGTTGACCAAGGAAGCTCAGCCGACGTCATATTTCGGGATGCGTTTGTGGGTTTACAAATTTCCAGAGATCAAATTCAACCATTTGACGAGATTCTGGTGGGATTTTCAGGTGACCAAGTCGAAGTCAGGGGATACGTCGACCTACGGACTACGTTCACAAACGAGCATGCGACTAAAACAATTGTGATTAGATACATGATGTTGAACGCCCCTTGGTCTTACAAATTAGGAGCAGTAGTCTCTACTACGCATCTCAAACCTAAATTTCTGACAGAAGGCAAGGTCGTAACCATGAAAGTGGATCAAGAGGTCGCTCGCAAATGCTATGAAAACAGCATGCGAACGCGAAGGAGTACCTACAGTATAGCACAAGTACCTACACCAATAAGTGAGGAAGAACCAACGGAGCTAGATCCAAGGATGCTCGAGGACCTTTGTGGCCCAAAACCTGTAGGGGAGCTCCGAATAGTAGAGATCGGTCGTGGGAAAACTGTTCAGATCAGAGTTGACCTAGATTGCCGAACAGAGTCCGAGCTACACCAAGTATTGCGAGCTAATCTTGCATCATTCGCATGGACTGCTAAGGATATGTCGGGAATCGATCTAGACATAATTTGTCATCGTCTAAACGTCAACTCGCAAATAAAGGCTAAAATCCAAAGGCGCCGGAGGTTGAATGACGAAAAAGCAAAGGCAGCTACAAAGGAGATACAAAAGCTAAATAAGGCGGGTCACATCAGAGAAATCTAATATCCTGAGTGGCTAGCCGATGTGGTAATGGTCAGGAAAGCTAATGGAAAATGGAGAATGTGTGTCGACTTTACCGATTTGAATACAGTGTGCCCCAAAGACTCATATATGTTACCAAATATAGACACCATGGTAGATCGTGTTTCTGGATGCAGCTTACTAAGTTTCATGGATGCATACTCAGTCTATAACAAAAGAAGGATGCACCCCGAGGACAAAGAGAAGACAACCTTCATGGGAATAAAATCAAATTTATGCTACAAAGTGATGCCCTTTGGTTTAAAAAATGCGGGAGCAACATATCAGAGAATGATGGACAAAATTCTCCAATCTATGCTTAAACGGAACGTAGAAGCCTATGTAGATGACATGGTCGTCACCTTGACCAGCAATGAAGGACACGCCAAAGATTTGCAAGAATTATTCGACACTATTAACAAGTATCAACTAAAGCTAAATCCGGAGAAGTGCGCATTCAGGGTAAAAACAGGCAAATTCGTATGTTTCATGTTAATCGAAAGAGGAATAGAAGCGAATCCAGAGAAGTGTGCCGCCATCATTAACATGAGAAGTCTGAGCTCAATGAAGGAAGTTCAACAACTTACAGGAAGAATTGTGGCAAAAGTGGTGAAAAGTGGTGACAAAGGTCGCCCATGCTTTCAATGCTTATGAAAAAATGAGAAGTTCCAATGGTTATCTAAGTGTGAGCAGGCATTCATCCAACTAAAGGAATACTTAAGTAGGCCACCTGTGCTCAACCGACCAAAACTAGGATATCCATTACAACTATATCTGATAGTTACAAAACACGCCATCAGCTAAACCCTCGTACAAGAAAAAGAAGGAGTTCAATGACCCGTTTATTTTGTAAGTCAGCTATAACATGGCGCTGAACAGAGATACCCCACATTGGAAAAGGTCGCTTTAGTGATTGTCATCTCAGCCAGGAAACTTCGGTCATATTTTAAAAGTTTTACCATTGAAGAAAAAATTGACCTTCTAGTAAAACAAGTCTTAAAAAAGATGACATTAGGTACAAACCTCAAGGTCCGATCAAAGCCCAAATATTGGCTGACTTTATAGCGGAGCTGACACCCTCTGAACCCATCAACAAGTCTGCCTCACTAAGTCAGGAAGTCGTTGAATGGGTACTCTCCGTCGATGAAGCCTCCAACCAACACGAAAGTGGCGCGGGAATAGTTCTAGAAGGTCCTGGAGGCATCCTCATCGAGCAATCAATAAAATTTGCATTCAAAGCAAGCAATAATTAAGCCGAGTACGAAGCCCTAATTGCAAGAATGTTACTAGCTAAATAGATGGAAATTGCTCACCTAACAGCTAGGAGTGACTCATCATTGATAACCGGGCAAGTCAACAGCGAGTACGTGGTCAAAGATCCCAATTCGCTCGATATCTCGAATACGTGAAGAAGCTAGCTGGACTTTTTCAGAGTTTTAAGCTAACTCATGTACCCCAACAAAAGAATAACAGGGCAGACCTCCTATCGAAATTGGCCAGTTGCACAAAGCCCGACCAACAAAGGTCAGTCATCAAAGAAACATTAACTGCTCCACGAGTAGAAGCGTCTGGGTATTGGGAGTGACAACCCCGGGGAAAAGAGCTAGATAAGAATTCCTGGATGATGCCCATAAAATCGTACCTAGCAGATGGGATATTACCAGTAAATCAAAGCGAGGCTCAACGTGTGAAGAGGAGTTCTTCTCATTATACGCTGCTAGATGGCCACTTATTCTGTTTCGGCTATTCACGCCTGATACTAACATGTATAGACCATGAATAATCGAAGAAGGCCATGTTTGAGCTTCATGAAGAAATTTGCGACAGTCACGTAAGAGAGCAAACACTCATGTTGAGAGTAATTAGAGTAGGGTACTTTTGGCCCATTATGAAAAAAGATTGTCTACATCATGTAAAAAAGTATGACCAGTGTCAAAGGCAGGGAGATTGGCACCAGGCTCCTCCCGAGATCTTACATTCCATTAATATCCCTTGGTCGTTCCACACATGGGGGATAGACATATCCGACCCATTTCCCCTGGCTGCTTGGCAGATGAAGTTCCTCATCGTAGCAGTCGAATATTTTACGAAATGGATCGAAATTAAGCTGATAGCATCCATCATAACTATTAAAGTCAAGAAATGTATTTAGAAGAATATAGTATTCCTAGAGGTGTCAATTTCGCCCAGCCCACAGGGCTTGGCCCTGGTCCATGTCGGCTAGGTCAAAAACAGCTCACATTAAAAAAAAACCCACATCAAAGAAGTCCACAAGGCCAAAAACCCTACAAAAGCCATGTGGGTCAGGGCCAACCCATGGACTTTTAACTTCAACATGAAAAACATATTATTTTTTCAAATACATTATTATCTGTGGGACAGGCCCAACGACCCGGACAAGAACGACGACCCGAACAATCACAACGACCTAGACAGCCTCGATGACAAAACGGGTCCAACGAACCAAACGGGTCTGACGACTCGAATGGGCCTGAAGACTCGATAATTCCGACGATCTGAACGAGCTCAACGACCCGGACAAGCGCGACAATCTAAATGGGCCCGACGATTTAGGCGGGCCTGACGACCCAGACTTGTCCAATGACCCAGACGGGCTTGACGACCCCAACGACCTGAACGGACCCGACAACCCGGACAAACCTGACGACCCGGATGAGCCCAACAACCCAAACGGGCCAAACGATGCGGAGGGGCCTGACGACTCAGACGGACTCGATGATCCAGACCATCCCGACGACCCGGACGAGCACGACACCATGGACGGGCCCGACAATCCAAACGAGCCTGATGACCTGGACGGGCCCAATGACCCGTTCAAGTCGTCGTGTCGCTCCAAATCATCTGGCCCATTTGGGTCGTCGGGTCCGTTTTTGTTTTCGAGCTCATTTGTTTTGTTGGTCCTGTCCGGATCGTCTAGGTCTTTTGGATCGTTGCGCCCGTCGAGGTCATCGTGCTTGTCCAGATTTTCAAGCCTGTCTGGGTCCTCAGGCCTCTCGGTGTCATCAGGAACGTCTAGGTCTTCAAACCCGTCCAGTTTGTTGGGCCGATTTGGGTCTTCGGACCTTAGGGCCCGTCTTGGTCGTCGAGCCTGTTTGGGGCTTCGGACTTGTCCGGGTGATTGGACATGTTTGGCTCGTCGGGCCTGTTTGGGTCTTTGGACTCCTCTAGGTCGCTCGACTTGATCTTTGACTTTGGCTTAATGTAGTATTATTTGGGGGGGGCTAACCCACCTTAGTCCTAGCCCTAACCCACTAGAGAGGGGGCTTTGGGGGTTGGGGATTTTTTTTGGCCCCCTCATTTGGGGGCCCCCTAAAAGGGGGCTTTATGAAGAGTGGGTCAGGGCTGGCTCATGGGCTAGGGGCCAAATTGACACATTCAATGATGTGGTCAGATTCTTACCTAACAACGGAATAAATTACTTCCGGATACTGTGTGGAGGCATTGATGTGTCTCTAAGATTGGATATAGATCAACATGAAAGGTAATGAAATTAACACTTTTACTTAGATATTTTAATTAAGTGATTATTAGAAATTTTTAATGAACTTCTTATGTTTTCAGGCTCTTCTAAATTAAAATTAGACAACATGAAACTTTATACAATGTTGCAACAGGTGGACATTGATGAAGTTAGTAATTTTTTTAATATTTTATTCAAAAATAAACTGCAATATAAATTGGTAGTGATTTTTTATTTGTTTATTTTTCACAGAGAAAGGGGACTTGTTGATCCAAGCACTAATTATGGTTAAACATTTATTTTTTTAAATATTTTTGTAAATACTCGTGGATACCCGCGGGTACTCGTGGGTACCCGCGGATATGAAAAAAATAGACGGATATCCGTTATACGGATATCCGTTATGCGGATACCCGACGGATATGGATACGGGTACGGGACGAATATTTATCCAGCGGGTAGGGTATGGGGGAGCTACTACCCGTACCTACCCGCCCCGTTGACATCCCTACTCATATGCAGGGATGTCAATGGGGCGGGTAGGGTACGGGTAGTAGCTCCCCTATACTCTACCCGCTGCATAAATATTCGTCTCATACCCATACTCATATCTGTCGAGTATCCATTATGCGGGTACCCGCCTATTTTTTCATATTCACAGGTATTTACAAAATTATTTAAAAAACAAATATTTAATCATAATTTCAAATAAAATACATCACTATCATAAATTTTAAATAAAGTTCAAATAAACTCAAGTTCATACAAGTCCAAATAAATATAAAATGATGTTCAACGTAATGGAAGTTCTTTAATTAGTGTTTTGATCAACAAGTCCACTTTCTCCGATCGATCCCTGCAAAATTAAAAAAATTAACAAAAAATAAACTTAAACTGTCACGTGCCTATTCTTAATTTTTGATTCCATCATTTGACAACAAGCATACCATAAATGTCACTGTCTATATAGAGTTTGATGTATATGCCCAATTTCAAAGAAGGAAAAGAGAAGAATGTCAAGGGGGTGTACTTAGAAGAAGACAACATACCAAAACTGGAAGAATGAAGACAGAAGACAAAACAAGATGTGCAGCTTAAAAGAAACGAGGTGAGAATGTTTTTTACTAATATATATATATATATATATATATATATATATATGAGGGTATCTTTGTAAATTAAAGTTTAGTCGGTTATGGATATCCACGGGTATGGATACTATAATACTCGTACTCGTCCCGTTAACATGTGGATATCAAAAACACTCGTACCTGCGGGTAGTGGGTATCCATTCTTAATATTCGTTTCCTACCCGTTGCGAGTTTTATCCGCGGATACCCACGGGTATAGATTTTTTTGACATCCCTACTCATATGTTTAATATTTTATTTTATGTTTATTTATAGAAATTACAAGTCATTTTAGATATTTTTTTAATGATTATATTAAAATTTTGAGTTTAATTTATAATTATGCTGAATTTCTCATTTATGTTACGAGTTATTATGTGTAGTGTTGATAGTATATCCAATAATCAGTTGTTGGGCCTGCTTGAAGAAGCATTTCACATATGGACAATCTCCTCTTTCTAGTCCATCCAACCAACCACATTAACCGAAAGAGTTTTAGATTTACACTGCTAGTTTATTTTGATTATAATTTATACAAGCAAAATATAAAATATAATAATGGCGCGATATACATAAAAAAGTTAGAGAAAATAATTTTGAAAAGTGAAAGAAACGTTGAAACGTGAGTAGGGTGTGGGGTAGTGCAGCCTAATTAAAATAAATAAATAAATGGCGTGATAATAGTAAGTAGAAGAGAGAAGAGAATCACAAGAGTAACGGGACAAATATTTGAATTCAAAGACACACACCACACAGCGCATACAAAACCACCACATTGTAACGGCTTCATCTCAATCAGTCTCAGAGCAAGAGAGCAAGCAATAGCAATGGCTTCCCTCACCCCAGGCATTCTCCTCAAAATGCTGCAGGCCATGAACACCAACACCCGCGTCACCGGCGACCACCGTTCGCCGCTCCTCCAGGTCATCGGAATCGTCCCCGCTCTCGCAGGCTCCGATCTCTGGTCCAACCAGGGCTTCTACCTCAACCTCTCCGACTCCCTCAACTCCACCTACGTCCTTCTCTCCCACCCCGACACTGACCTCATCCTCTCCAACCGCCTCCAGCTGGGCCAGTTCGTTCACGTCGACCGTTTCCAATTCGATTCTCCCCTCCCTTCTGTCTCCGCCATCCGCCCCCTCGCCGGCCGCCACCCCTTCCTAGGCACCCCCGAGCCCCTCGTCGCTCGCATCTCCCCCTCCACGCGTCACTTTCTCATCCAACCCCTCCCCGACTCCGACCTCGACCCACTCTCCCTCTACCTTTCCAACTCTGATCCCACCCAACCTCGAAATCCTAACCCCAGCCCCAGCCCCGAAGAACTTAAACCCAAAGAACAGAAACCTAAAGACAAAGAACGCGTCTCCCGAGAGCCTCTCGCGCCTCGCGACAACTTGCCTCCGCAGAGATTCTCCTCCCCGGCCACTGCCAAGAGGTCGCATTCTGCGTCCAGGAACAAGATCGTTGTTGCGGCGGAGCGGGATCCCTCTCCCGCCGGAAAGGGGAAGAGGTCCGCGTCTCCCGTGCCGTCCAAGTGCGTGGTTCCGAGCCTCGTTTCGGCGCGTGAGGATACTCGGAAGGTGTCCAGGGAGCCCGCGATTATTGTGCCGTCGAGGTACCGGCAGGCTTCTCCGAACGGGAGGAAGCAGCCGTCACCTAGTCCTCGGCGGGCGTCGCTTTCTCCCGGGAGGAGGTTGTCCGGCGGGCTTAAGGTATCGCCGGTGGTCGTGGACTCCGCCGCGAAGAAGAAGATGGCCACCATTGTCGCCGGGATCTCGAAGGTCTCCGATGCGCTGGTTGGGTCCAAGAGTGCGAGGAAGAATTGGGATGAGCAACCGCCGGCCACGCCTGTTGAAAGTGAACACAAAGAAAAGGGTGGTTCTAAGAACAAGATTGACGCGCAGGCAATTTTGCGTACTCAGGTAAATGAAATTGAGATGAACCAAAAGTAGAAAGTGTGTGATCGAGCATGAAGTGACGAGTTGCAATTGTTGTTCTTGTTTTAGAAACAATGCAATGCACCTTACTTGGTATATGTTTGGTTTGTCCCTTATGCTGATACAATTTTGCAGGCTGCGATGTCAAGACGTTTGAGTGACGTGAGTGGTCAAAAACCGGGGAGCAATTATTCTTCCAGCAATGAGAAAACTAAAGCTTTATCTCCTCAGAGTTGTGTCCTTGAAGAGAAATCCAATTTTGCAGCTATGGGTATCACCATTCATGAAAAGAAATGGACCGATGGAAGTGTTCCATTCGATGCTGTGTCTGGGAACCTTGCAAGACTTGGAAAGGTATGTGTTTTGACAATTTACTACTCCTTTGTCGTTATCGTATGATATAAGCTAGAATTAAACATAATAAGGAGAAAACTCTTATGCTTTTTGCCGCAGTTCTGAGCTTCCATTGGTAATCGGTTAACACTCTATTGAACTGATTACCCTTAATTACCAATTGGATAACAGTCTTGAAGATGTCTAGGTAAATGCAACTAAATCTTGTCTCAAGAAGTAATAGATTTTGCACCCTTCTAAAGTAAAATGCAGTGTGGTGACAGTGAATGTACGAGAAAAAAACAAGGGCCTTTTCACAATGCATGCTAATATAGGGAGTTATGCTTTTCTCATACTATGATTTGTTCCACAAGTGTTAGCATCCTGACTACAGGTTTCTTAACATAATTTTTAGTCCACAACAATAGGAGATTTTAATCCAACAAAAACAAGCCAAATAATAGATAGGTCTATATCATTCTGATGAAACGAAGGGGCTAGAACAGAGTCAGTAAATTTTCATTTTTTTTTTTTTGATGAAGAGACTCGGTTGATTTGATTTAACAAGTCCAAGTCCCTTTTTATCAACCCAATGCAGGAAGCAATGCAAAGAAAGGTTCTTGCCTCTGCTGCTGCTGCGGAAGCATTAGAGGAGGCCAATGCTACTGAATGTATTATAAGAAGTTTAAGGTAACAATTCGACTTTTACCTTAATTTGGTACTGGAAAGAGCCTAAATATTCTACACTTTTGAATTGTATCAGAAGTTTCACTATTTAAACCTACAACGAAAATTCCATTTTATTTTCAAGGGTTTCAATTCATATCTTTCTTTTCACATATTTTGGCTTCCTCCGTAGTGGCTAACATGAATGTATTTGTTTTTGTTCCTTCGACATATCAGCATGTTTTCAGACCTGTGCTCAGTGTGCCAAGCTACAAATCCTTTGCCAACCATAGACAGATTTTTCACTATCTACGATGATGTTTTGAAATCAACTGCGATGGCTGAAGCCGTTGCCAACAGATATTATTCAGAGACACCTGAAGACAACAGCATTCCGACAGAACAGTCAAAGTCCCTCACTCTCTGGGTTGAAGCTGCCTTGGCCACTGATCTCCAGATAGTATCCCTTCTTACTGGCACCGCCGCTGATCCACCATCAACATTGCAGAAAAGTTTATCAAAAAGACACTCTCTCGGTGCAGCTAAGAGCCATGTGAAGGTTCCTTCATCACCACCATCCCGTCAGAGTGGTAGTGTGTGGACAAGAGGTAGTGGAACGAAAGAGACAGTAGAGCTTGGAGCAAATTTGCTATCTGAAATGCAGATGTGGTTTCTACGGTTTGTTGAGGAGTCCCTTGATGCAGGATTTAAAGTGTTTGGAGAGTGTGCAGCTGATGGGAAAAAAACATTGCCCCTGGACGGTGGCTCCATTGCTGTTGTTTTGTCGCACTTGAAGCGTGTGAATGCATGGCTGGACCGTGTGGTTTCCAAAGGGGATGACTCACTTACAGAGAAGATTGAGAAGTTGAAGAGAAAGATCTACGGATTTGTCATTCAGCATGTGGGAACGACTTTTGATAGTTCTGCTTCATCATGAATTTCTGAGTTTTATTTCCCATTTTACTTCAAAAATTCATTCAAATCGATGAACGGGAAGTGCTTCTTCCCTCATCGGATAAGAATGTTCTCAAATGCTCAGGGAATAATTATTATTATTATTATTATTATTATTTAATTCTATTTCAGTGTGGCTGAGATAATGGACTGAATGTATTTACAAAAGGATTGAACAGGTCATATAGCTTGATTATTGTTTGTTATATATATTTTTCAAATGCTAAAATTAGGTATTTTTTAAAGTAATATGATAGAAAACCAATTGTTATAGAAATGCTAAATCACATAGGACACCGGAAGACTTTTAAAAATATATAGTCTTAAAGAATATAAGTACCAATAAATTAAATGAAAATTTAATCATTTTAAGAAAATCTAAATTATAATTAATAATATAGTAAATGTTATTTGTATAATAAATATATTTAGTAATATCCTTTTAAATTATGACATACTTTAATGAATTTGATTGAAGTTGTATTTTTTGCAAACAGTTTATCTATGAGTCGTAAATATTGTTTTTAATGAGTTTCTGATTATAGGAACAATTCCTAAATAGATATCTGTTTTTGTATAGTAAAATTTTTCATATTATATACAAAAATAATACTTTAGCATTCTTAAAAAAAATACACTTTTCTTAAAATCTACTTCAATAATATATGTTAAAATTTGATATTAAAAAACTAAATAAATTTAATTAAAAAAATTTAATTTTTTTGGTTGTAAAGTGGATTTTTTTATTTGATGATGTAAAAATAACGTAATTCATATTCATTTGCGTGACAAAATATATTTACCACAAATTTCAATGACTATAAACTATGACAGTACAATATAAGAAAATATTTGAATAACAACAAATTTTAGTGACAAAAAAAATTAATTATTATATAGTGGTATAAGAAAATATTTGAATAATAATAAATTTTAGTGACAAAAAAAATTAATCATTATATAGTGGCAATTTTAAGTACCAATTTAAAAATTAAAAATTATTTGTAACTAAAATAGTTCAAAAAAATTATAATTGGTGTCTAAATTGATAATTAAATTAGTTTTTATTATGAATTGATTTCTAAATCGGTCCCTAATATTAGCTACCAAGATTTTGACTATTAACATAATTGGTTTATTATATATTTTTTGTTACTAAAATTTGTCATTATTTGAAAGTTTTCTTATAGTGGTATTTTACAATGACAATAATTTTTATTTTTTTATGTTGACAACTTTAGTAAATATAGTTTTAATTTGGATTCACACAATAACAATCATATATTTATTATTTTTTAAGAATTATTGTACATTTTTTCAATATTCATATATCTCGTATCTATCACGTACGTCGATACGTATCGTATTCGTGCATCATAGACTACAAATTTATAATTTAATAAAAAACAATTTTTTCTTTCATTTCTTTCCAATTATTGGGAAATTTGTTTTTCTCTTTTATTATATTCATCTTCCTAACAAATGTTAAAATTTCAAATGTTTTATTTAATCTCGGTGTTCTATAGCTCCTGGCCCAAAAGAAAATAATATTTCCTCTCAACTGAAAGAAAAGTAAGGCAAAAAAAAAAAACATGTTATTTGTAACCTTTTGCATCTAAATAATTTGCGTTATAAAATTTCCTTTTGTGCATTTTCTCTCACTTACGTTATCATATTACTTAATCATAATAGATAATTAGAAGCTAATTGACAACTATTGGTAATTATATATTTCTCAAATTACATAAAATAAATATATAAATTCTTTTAATTATAGTTTTTCATTATTATTTCAATAAATTGATTTTAATATCTACTTACATGGTGTGATAATGGTCTAAGAATTAAAAAAAATAGCAATATAATATTTTAGTAATAAAAAGTTAAAATTAAAAATAGACTTTGTATTAATTAAAAATTATTTTATAAAAATCATTGTCTCTATATTTTCTTTTTAAACTCTTAAACTTTTTCTTTTGACCACAATCTTCGTCTTTTTTAAGATCAATAATCATAAAAGTAATTTAAGTAGAGAAACTCTACACATTTATTCCATCAAAGTAGAGAATAAAATAAATTTACTTTTTATTCATTTTTAAGGTTGTTGAACTCTTTCAACAATTGTACGTGGGTTGTAATATAATGTTGTGACCATGTCACTCAAATGTAATCAAAAGTGAGTTTGTATTAGTCTAAATTATGATGATATGCATAGATTTCTAATTAGGGTTATATGTGTATAGTTTAGTCATACAGGGAGAAGTAGAGTTTTTAAAAGTAATTATGAGATTAAAGGTTATTTAATCAACGTAAAGGAAGTTAATGTTATTTATCATCTTTTATATTGATTACCAAGCTCTATACTTATAATCAATATGGAATTTTAATAAATTGGGTGAAATTGTATTTTGCGCTTAATTATGATCTAATTATAATTGTGAATGTTTTTGATCGGAATCAAACTATCTCAAAAGCCTTTTGTTCTTTGCTGCCTCTATCTCTTGGAACTTGTCTCTGAATAACTTTTGAATTGCACATCTGGAAGTCAGGTACTTGCAGTCACTTTTACGCTTAAGCTAGTAATAATTCAATAGAGCGTATATATTCAAATTCAGTTGAGTTAGTCGTACTTACCTTCGAATAATAGACCTTAGTTTATATTACTTGGTCTCGATCCTGACTTCGTTACTCTCACGAACACTTTTCTTCTTTCACAAATAATAATAAACACCAATGAATATCCTATCATGAATGTGTCCTATTGTAACTGTTCAAAATATGAGTGCACCGTTATACATTCGCATCCTAAATGAGACTCCCTTGTTTGTTACCCCACATGACCAAGACTTGGTCTGCCCTAATTAGGCCGCGTTGTATTCGACCTCATGGGTTGGGAAGTACTCGGCGGCCTCCCTGGACGAGATACTCTCGACCCCTCCTTGTGTCAGCCCTTTCATCCATTTTTGCTCCCTTGGCCATTCCTACATGCAACTGGGCCGAGTACATCTCGGCTTCCCTCTGGACCGTGTGTATTCGGGGTTTTTGTGATTTGTTTCCTACTTTTTGTATTGCCTTTATACTTGAATTTGAGTGGACGAAAATTGACAATTGAGTTTGAACAATTGACTTATAAGGAGGTATTTTCTATTGATTTGGTACCAATTTCAAGTTAGCAAAGAGAGAAAAATGTATTACAAGCCAATTGCACATGCATAATTGTCTATTATGACGTTGGCACTGAAAGGGTACTGCAGACCCTATTTGGAAATCCAAGTCAGTTAGTTTCAGTGGCCTTAGCACTGGACATCACTCAGAGACGGCTAGACAGTGATGCAGAGCATTGGGCACCAGAGCGTTAGGCATAATGTTCATGTTATTTAGGGTTCATTTGACAAGGACTCCTAATGTTTCTACCATTGAATGTTGTTTAAGTGGTTGACCGCCAATTTAAAATTTAAATTCCAAAGAGTCTTTGGACTTTGGGCGCTAGTTCTACCTCTAAGGCGCAAGTTTAATAATTTTCCCAAAAAAACTTCCTATATTGTATATGCTATAAAAATAATTATTATATTTTGGAGTTATTACATATGACAAACCAATTGATTAAAAACAATACTCATTTTAATAAATTGATGATAGATGACATGTTAGTTTATTATACCATCCATAAAAAGACTTGTCATCTCGAGTATTTTTTGATAAATTTCTTAATGGATAGTTATTATCTACAGGTATTTATTATCCACATATAGCGGATACACATGTATTTTAATATCTATTTATAAAATGAATTGAATGCGAGTATCACATTATTCGTATCCCCAGATATATGTCACTTACAAAATATTATTATTTTTTTCATGTTTTATTAAGTTAAATTTAATTAAAATTAAAATTATATTTTATTATATTAACTTTATTTTTAATTGATATTTAATTGATTTTATATTTAAAAAATTATAATATATTTATTTAAAAATATTTGTAAATATTTATCAATATTAGACGGATAAACGAATGAATAACAAATGAATTACTTAGTCGGTTACACATCAAATTGCAAATAAACATTCTTTCTAAACCTAACTCATGTTATCTCATATAATAATTATAAACGAATTTATATAATTTATATTTAATTTTCTTGAATTTATAAAAAATTATAAATATATTTACGCAGCAAACTACCTTTAAAATAAAAAAATATTAATAGTCATTAAAATTGTAACTTGAGAACATTTTAAGATAAACTTATTTGTCATCATCATATAATATTAGAAAAAAACACATTTTTATTTATATGTGTGTTCACTTTTTTTAATTTAAAAAATATAAATAATTTTAAATTTTATTATAAATATATTTTATTTTATAAATAATTTTTTATTAAAAATACTTATTTTAGTCTGAAATTGATTAATTTAAAAAAAAAAAATGTGAGATGAAAACAGTTGTGAATACCAAAATGATAAAAAAATTATTTTAATTTAAATAAATAATTATTATTGAAAGTTAAAATTGAAAATAGAAATATAGACACCAAAATAAAAAATCCTTTTATATATAAGTATAAATAAATACTCTTATTTTATAATGTAATTTTAGTTATATCTGTGGAAAACTATCAAATAGAGCTGTCTTTAGTATCTCTCTAAAACTTCTAATGAATTTAATAATTTTATTTTTTATTTTAACTTCTTTTTACTGTATTTTTTTTAAACAATTTTAAGAAAATATTATAATTAATTAATAATATTGTTATTATTATAAAGTTTTATTTTTTTCTATTTCTAATTCAATTTATTTACAAATCACTATAGTGATAATAAATTTTATTCTTAGTTATATTACAAAACTAATATCATAAAACTAGAATTAGTTGACATTTATGCGAAAACTTCTCTTCCAGTAGAGATGGCAAATAAACCCGTGCCCGTGGGTATCACCCGAACCCGTCCCCGTTTTGACGGGAAATCCCCGCTTTGACTGGGTATGGGTATGGATATGGATAATACCCGAAATTTTCAACTGGGGATGGGGATGGGGATGGGGATATATATATACCCGCCCAAATACCCGTCCCCGTTTAAATTACTAAACTATTTATAATTTATTAAATAATCTAAAAAATATATA
>Ga0214544_1000135_pt1 | contig 107935 bp, 55 predicted proteins | sample CNSS3metaG_FD_160074 | JGI IMG/M metagenome (GOLD analysis project Ga0214544, IMG submission 160074) | Root nodule microbial communities from cowpea collected in UCLA plant growth center, Los Angeles, California, USA - CNSS3 | ecosystem: Host-associated > Plants > Roots > Nodule | place: USA...
TTCTAAAAAAATTAGAATATATATATATATATATATATATATAATAAAATTACTCCATTTTACCTTCGTATAAATATTAACAAATAAAAAGATAAGATGTTGATTCATTATTCCAGAAAATGAACCGAAACAACAGAAAATTATACAGACAATTTAGTATATGTTATTGACTTTATTCCAAACTAATTTATTTATGATATACAAACTAACTTTAATCCAGATAAAATAATTTTTTATCAGTTGTTCCGTTCACAAAGTTTTTTTATATATATTTTTCTTTTTCTCTCTCTTCTCATATATATATATATATATATATATATATATATATATATATATATTCTATTATTACTTCATAGTTTTAACCCCTGTTAAAAAATATAATCATAGCCTAATAAAAACATTAACCTTTTTCAAAGCATTGGAGGGAAAAAATAACTGACAAGGATGGAGAGCAACAAAATGCAAAGAATATTTAAAACTTGTAAACACAGAATGAAAAAACTCTACATCCGATCAAAACTCCTGAAAATATGCCAAAATGATCTTATCTCAACAAAATTCACTTTCCTAACCAATTTGTCTTTGCTAGGTGGTTTGTCATCCTGTACATACAAGTTACAATAGTAAATATAACATATAGCTACAAACATTCAAAACAGAGCAAATGCAAAATTTCATTTATTGCATATATAGAAGCATCAGAAGAACCTTATATAATCAGGACAAAGTCTAAAGTTACAATACTTACATTAGATTTATCAAAAAATAACTTTTCAGAAGGCGGCAAGCAAAAGAAATCAACATCAGCACGCATAGGCCAACCTAATAGAAAACAATCAGTAGGTGTATATATTGTTAAAACTTAAATCATTGACAGGTATGATAGTCAATACAGAGAAAAAGTAAAACATTAACCATACCAAAAATATTCATTTAAATCATCATAGTTCCTCCATTATGAATGCTTTGACTGTCCCTTTTTGGTGCGTCCAGCTTCCTTTTGACCAACGAAATATCAATTTATTCATCAATGTGAAAAATGAATGAAAATAAGTTTATATGGATCTGACAGCCACAAACAGAAAAGGAAAGAAGGACATGCAGACTACAATCAATGCAAGAAAAACCTTAGCAATCACGTCGTAGATATGACTACTTTCCTTAAAAAAGCTTATTCTCCACCTCCATAAGCTGGCTTCACATTCTCTCCAATCATTGGATTGACATTGCCGGCAAGCATACCATATAATTCAAAAGCCATCTACAGGAACCATTTTGAAAAGAACCAATTCATGTCAACATTCACAAAAAGTAGCAAGTTACCATCAAAATGTATAAGTCCTGCCAGTTGAAGATGTTATGATGCAGTTGGGATTATTCAAAAAGCCACACAACTCTTGGAACTCTTTTTCAGAATGCACCATAATGGCTCCCCTAGTATATACCTCCATTGACAAATTTGGAAAAATGAAGACTCTGACTGATAGAGAAGTATATCTTCGTAAGAACTCTGCAACTGTAGATGATAACTTTTTATCCATATTTGTAATCATTATCATACACACATTTTTCGTTCCCCCGAGATCCCTGTCTTCCATTCTTTGGTCTTGACAACTGACTAAACAAAATATAAGGAAAACTAAAAATCAAATGAAATCCAAGGAAAAATTAAAGGAAAAGGTAAGAGGATTCATATTATGGAACATCCTTGTAAAAATATAAATAACTACTACCCTAATAAAAGTCAAGGTTGATGAATATAATATTGGGTGTCTAGAACTCTGTTAAATAGAGAAAAAGCTATGAAAAGAGCCACAAATTTCTTAATCACAACGAAATGGTTTTTAAGCTGAACCTATCGAGTTTAATCTACTTATAGTGTTAACCTCTACTATTACATCGGAACAAACCTTCAGGTGAATATGCACTCACTATAGACCGCCTAGCACATTGTGTTTCCTGTAAAGGGCAATAGATTAGAGGATATAATATTAGCACCAGAACATGTCCAGTATCACTATTTTATATCTTCCTCAGCAAGCAAGTTCATAGAAAGGAATCGTAGTAACATAGAGAGGCATGTACTACTTGCCTTTATCATTCTTCCAAAGTAAGTAATTTGACGTGTGGAGTAAGACCTGTTGCCTCGATATGGAACCATTCCAAAGCTAGAATTCCTTTGGCATTAAAAAAGAAGAACAATTATCCAGAAATGAAGCCACTGCAGGATCTAGCTCCCATCTAGTATTTGCAAAGCAGAATGAACCAGAAGTTATGCGAATCACCAAAATGTCTGGAGTGCTTGTGGCCATAGTATATTAACTAACATCACAAAATGCTTTTTTTCTTGGAACTCGGCCTAAAACTTCTATCCCTAGTCTGATTGATTGTATCAGTATCTTTGCAAAGGAAATTGACAACCACACAACAAAACAAGGAAAGTTAGGGCAAAATGAAGAGATAAATAAACAAACATGTTCGTGGTGAGAACAGTGAGAGACACGTTGAGATCAGAAGACATAATTGCATTGAGACGAAAATAAAAGCATGGAGATTGAAAGAACGACGAAACTGAAAGTAGTGGAAATGAAATCGAAACAAAGACGAAATTGAAAGCAAGGAGAAAGGTGTTTATTACCTAATTTCAGAGAGAACGATGGACTCGAAAGAGAAAACGTCTTCCTCATAAGACATGAGCCGCAACCTCCTTGGACACGAACGATAAGCAAAAAAATGAAATTGAAATTGAAATCGAAAGAGATTGAATCAGAAAAACGAAAATGGAATTGAAAGCCACGATTTACCTTAAGCGAAGAGCATGAGCCTCTTTCTTCTTCCTACCAGCAAACACCTTCTTCCTTCTCCCAAAGCAAAAATAGTTAATTGAGCCACCGAGAAAGAAAAAAAGTCTCTGCACAAAGAGAAAAATCTTACCCAAATTAAAATCTTAAAAAGTTATAAAATAAATAGAATAATTTTAATGGGGTTAATCACAAAACCCCTTATACTCAGCAAGGGTTTATAAAACACCAATTATGTATATATTTTAGTGGAGATTATTATAACCCAAATAATAAATCCTAATTAAAATTATAAATTCTTGTAGTGTATATAATAAGGAAAAATTATCTTTTTATTTACTAAGTTATACAAGTTAACAAAAAATTACATTTTCATATTATTTTAATTATTAAAAGTTTGTTGCTTTATTCTTAAACCGAATTTTATTAAAAAGTATACAATTAAGTGTAGATAATTAAATTTAAATAAAAATATGAATTAAAAATAAAAATGTTAAGTCTAGAAAGCAATTGCCGATTCAATAAACCAGGTATATAAGAAGACTTAGTTCAGGCCATGAGAACATTGAAAGCGCGAAAAATCAAATGAAAAAATTAAACTAAACCCTTCCATTGCTGTGTTCTTGCAGTGTTAGGGTTTAACTTTCTTTTTTTCTTCTTTGCTGTTCTCTCCTCCAACAATGGCCGATATCAGTTCCGTCGATGCTTCTTTGTGGTGGGACTCCTTCACGGTGCTCCTCACAGAGCTTGAGAATTCCTCTCTGTCCTCAGATCTCCCACCGAACTTGGTACACTCTCAATAATATTTGTGCCTTTGTGTGAGTCTGAATTTGTGAACTTACACGAATCATTTTCATGTTTATTTAGGCGAAGAAGTTGAAGGACAACCATGCCTGGTTCGTGGATACACTCTCGCGCTTCAAACCGCCCAATCAGAGTTCCAAGAAAGCTCTGAATTCAAAAACGTTGAAAATTGGATCTCACCAGCTCACTGTTCAGCCTCACCTGAAAGATAAAGCGTTACAGATCAGTTCCATACTGGTCAGCTAGTTCCTTGTTTGTGTTTGCTTAGTGATCATTGGTAATACTGTATCATAAGTTTCGTTGTTGAAGTTTTTGTAGTGGTGAAGAGTTTAGGATGCGGTGAAATTACTTGATTGCTAAGAGAAATGTTTTTGACATTGAAATTTGAAAGTTTATTCTATGGTCTCAGAAATGATTTTGTCCTTGATTTGTGTTTCTACTGTGTGGGGACGAGTGTTGTTTTTTCATTATCTGTATTATGGGGAATTTACTTATTAATGTCAGTTATTCACTGTCGGTGAGTTATGCTGATACCTCAAAGTGACTTTCTATTCCCATTTCTTGTTTATTTCAGCTACTAGACGAGGTCCAATCATACATTTTTGTTGAAAGGTCCATCAAACATAACGATGCAGTTGCTGATTCCATGGCTCCGGAGTTTCTTCACATGGTCAGTTGCTCTATCGCCTTACTGCATTTCTGTATTAGTCAAGTGCTTATTTCTAGAATGATCATACTTTGTACATAATAAGAAGGATTTGGCTGATTCAGTATGTTTTTACAAACAAATTTCAAATAAAGTAACTTAAGTGGATTATGTGAGCTGTGAAGTCATGGTTGGACGAATTCCAATTTTTTTTTTTTTTTAATTTTTATGTGGCAGCTGGTGCTCAGGACTTAAGATTTGTGGTTGGGGGTTTAGAAATCAGACTTAGTAAAATTTGGAATAAGATCCCATCGCATAGTACATCTATGCCTAACACCAAAAGAAGCAAGTTTGTAAGCACAACGGTTCCCCGCTCTATATATTCGAGATACATGAAATCTCATATTCCTAAGCCCCAACATATTCTGCCACCGAGATTGAAGATGCCAAGGAATAATGTGATGATTGGAGATAGCTTGACCCACTAACATAGAGTCACTTTCAATCCACAGACCATGTCATCCTTTCTCAACAGCAATTTCAACAGCTCAAATAACACCAAGAAGTTCTGGATAAATGGTAGTGAGTGAAACCACCAACAAAGGCAGTATCTCTATCTTGAAATAAACTCCCACAAGCAGTAAGACCAGGAACACCACGAGCAGCTCCATCAATGTTACACTTCATCCAAAATCAAGGTGGAGATAGCCACAAAACAGGTGTGGGGCAAGATTCAATTTTTTGGAGTTGCCATATTCTTTAAAAATGCCAAACATTTTGATGTTAGATTTCTTAGTGGACTTTAAAGTTAAGTCAGTATCACAAAATCAGCTTGTAAGGTTATATCACAAACTCCAAGTGGTAGCATCTTAAAGCACTATCTTTACAGGTTTGCTCCATGCAGTATAAATACATAGCAACACCAAATCTAGGTTTTGATGATCAATATGAACTTGAACACATGAACTAAAGCCAATACCAGAAGTTAACAACAAATGAAAAAAGAAATGTGCAACAATTTTAATGTGATTTTGACAATGATGACATCTAGGAACCATATACCAACCAACATTTAAGAAGATTATCATCAGTAGAAAATCTATTATATTGCAATCTTCATATTAGAAATGATTTTGAAGGAGGGGTGTACTGGTTCCAAAGCTTGCGACTAGAGTCATATGAAGGGATTGACTAGAAAGGTTGAGTTAGGTTTCTTAGTGTGGAGCCGCCAAGATTTTGACTTTTTAGTCTTTATAAGGCTTAGACAATCTTTAACTTGTTGAGTTAGGTCATGAACTCAAATTCTATGATGGTATTAGAGTTTATGTTGCATCCAATGTTGGGCCACCTACATTGTCAAATTTCCAGATGTTAGAAAGGTGCCTTAATTGTGGTCACTGGTATGTTGAAATGGCTTTCCTACGGAAGGGTTGACTTGTAAGGCTTAGTCAAGTGTCACAGAGTCAGCGTCCGTGATACAGCTCTTTGGTGGTTAAAATCTCACGTTGATTACAGGTATGATCTATGTAGTTCTTATAAGACTTGGGAAATCCTGGTCTTACAAGTTTGTTTTATGGGATTGTGTTAATATTGAAGTCTGAATTCTAAGATGGTATTGGAGAGCCTATCTAAGATGGCATGGGTAGTGTTGGAACACGTCTTAATTGTGGTCATCCCTAGCTACCATTAGTTGCGGCCCTTGTGGAGTTGGCTTAATGACAGTCTCAAAGGTGAATGTTTAGTTTCTCATTGACCACAAGTACGTTTAAATATAATTTATAAAGTTTGTAAGCTAATCTCACTACATGATATGCTTGTTTTCTGTCAACTGGAAACCTTTCAGGTTCTTCCCTTTTCTGTCTTCTATTATTAGTGGGTTCATGATAGGACCCAAAAGAATAAATGAGAAGAGGGTCAGATTTAGTTAGATGGTTGGATGTTTGTTTAGTTAGTTATAGTCAGAATCTATTTAGTGGATAGGTAGTCAGGCACAGAGGCTTAAGTAGCTGGATCAAGGTACAAGGGAGGCATTTCAGAGTTTAGATTTGATCACAGAGCAAAGGCTCTGTTGTGGAAAGGCCAACCCTTTGTGAAGGGTAATCCTTTGGAAGGAAACTTTTCTCCTAAGGTCCCATGCATGTAATTTAAGAAATAATACTAAAGTGATATTTTTTGCTTTCTTTGTTTTTCTGGTCTCTCTGAAAACTTGGTTGTTTCTAGGCTGCTTCTTTAGATTGGACAGTTCAAATGTACTGGTATTTTAGCTGCTTCTGAACTTTCTAAGGTCTAATTTGATATACATAGTTCATTTAGAAATATATTTGCCACAGTGTTTTTTTCTGTGATGCTTTCTTTTTAGTTCATGTTTCTTATTTATTTTCTTTCTTTTTATGAAGATGTTAATTCAATATTACAAGGAGCGACAGTGCTTGCTAAAGTGTATCAGGTGGATTCTCATGCATGCTAGTAAGTGTATCATGTTTCTTTTTATGGCCACTTATAGTATTTGTTTTGTTAATTATCTATTCTGATCACACATTCATTTTGTGCAAGTTTAGTAAACATTTATACTTTATGTTAATTCATTCTTCTTGCTGATATTTCTTGGGTTTTGACTCTACATCAGTACATAATGGTCCTGTGTCTGAAGATAATACTATGAAGGAGGAGGCAAGAAAATTGTTTCATGATGGTCTTCAAAGTAAATTAATATCATTCTTTGACAATCTTCTGTCCTGTAGCTACCCAGAACAAATGGTACGTTCAGATTCCATTTACCAGTCTTCTTTAATTTGCACCATTACATTACATAATTTAAATGGGTAGATGACTTGTATTTTGTATGTGATCCTTATATAACTTTAATGCAATAATCTATGTGCATGCTGTAACATTAATAGGTGAGTCTTGTTCTATCACATTCCCTTCTTGGACTATTCTTTCATGTTCTGGATTCATGTGCTATGTGTCTCAAAGCTCTGAGATGTTGTAATTGTATATTTTCATCTGGACCATGCGAACACTAGTTGTTGGAATAGTCCTTTTCTACTCTCTAATGAGATTTTTCTTTTTCTTTGATTTGTATCTAATATGATTGATAATTGGAAAATATATTGCTTGATGACTTAACTATTGTTAATTGTGGAATGCTTGAAGGATGTTGAGCTTTTTACACTGTGGGCTGAGGAGACTCTAATCGAAGACAACTTGGTTTTAGACATCCTTTTCCTGGCATATTATGACTCATTTTGTACCTGTAGCGGGGAAATCTGGAAGAAGTTTGGTTCTCTTTACAAGGTATAAAAATTATAACCTGATTGATTACATTAAGGGAAATATTATATGATTTAACGAGGAAATATCTTACCAAATATTTCCCATTATTTGATATTGATTTTGATCCTTATTATTGTCTCTCTTCTTCATTATAAATGAAAATACTTATGTACGTACAAATCACACAATTGCAAGCAATCATTTCAATATGCTATCAAAGTCTATCCTAGATCCATTGAAAAAAGACCACTCACCATGTTATATACCAAATCCAATTGTATTGGACGTGAGGAGATGTATTGGAAAGAAATCCAAGTCTCACGGAAATTGTGCCAAAATACAGTATATTATTAAGGGCAATATTAATCTTACAAGTTAATTTTGTAGGATTGAGTTAAATGTGTGCTCTTTGTAAGACGGTATTCGAGTAGTACCATCTTTTGTGATTTTTTCTTTTGTCACTAATCAGTTAGGCCATGACTTTTTTCTTATATGCAATTTTTCTCGGTGGCTTTGTCACTCAGATTTTCTCTCGGGTAAATAATACCTGTAGCAACACATTTTGCTCTTCGGCAGTTGCTGCCCTCTATAAGCATTTTTTTTCTCTTCGGCACTCTTAATGCCCTTTAAACTTTTTTTCCTTTGGTAGTCATCATGCACTCTAAGCATTTTTTCTCTTCAGTAGTTACTGTGCCCTCCGAACCTTTTACTCTCCAGCAGTCGCTGCATCCTTGGACCTCTAATGCTTGCAATTGTAACCACCCTTTTCTATTGATCACTGCAATACCCAACGCACAGCTAACAATCACCGTGTGTTGCTAGTTCTTTGGCACATAATCTTCAAACACTTGTGTCAAGTTGATGTATGAAGTTGTTATTATCGATTTTGTCAGGTCCAATCGCCAACTAACTGATATGCTCACTGAGTCTCTCCAGAGTTCTCAAATTGATGGCATTTGTAACAAATTTGACTCATACAATACATAATTTCGAGCTCGAGAGGAGTGTTACAGATATGATTTGATTTGATAGGGGAATATGTATCAGATATTTCCCATTATTGATTTTGTTCCTTATTATTGTATCTCTCCATTATATAAAAGAACACTCATGTTTGTATAGATCATACAATTACAAACAATCCTTTTAAAAATATATCTTCTAAGACTTGACTTGGGATATGTTTTTGAATCAAATCCTTGTTCTTTTTATATATATATATTTACTTTTTTTTTGTTTCAGGGGATCTTAGCTGGTGATTATAACTTGGGAAAGCTAGCAATTACTACAGAAACACAACAATTGTCTTATCATGCTAAAGTTCAGCTGCTGCTTATTTTAATTGAAACACTGAACCTGGAGAATATTCTTCAAATGGTTCATGATGAAATACCATATAGGTTCGCCTAGTATTTATTTATATTGTGGCCAGTTCTTCGAAGTTATAGCAAAAGCATGTTGTGAACCGTTTGGTTAAACTAGGATGTGCTGCAGATTGCAAGGCTATAATCTGAAACCTCATCTTTGATGCAATGACTGGCTGAATGTGGTCTGCCTGGCTTTTTTCTTGAATCTGAAACAAATTGTTACAGAAAATATCTTGTGATCTAAGTAATCACGAGGCAAATAATCTCTTCATTGGACCACCTTTCTTAAATATGTCATTTTATTCATTAACCAAGTATATTTGCAATCTGCAACTGCATTAGAAATTACATAGTTTGTCCTATTCTGTTCTCTAGTGAAATCCAGGTGTCTCTCACCTTTAAGACTCTTTGTAGCTTCTAATTTTTGGGATATTAAGAATATTAAAGTTATATGCTATGCATCATTATTAAAATTTGTTAATTTTACCAATTTTTATTTGTAAGCTTTGGATATGGAACATTTCCATTTATTTCGTTTTATCTAGTGATATTCTTTGTCTGGAGCTATGGCTATTCAGTCAAATTCTTCATTCCTTGTGTGGTATCCTTAGTTTGTTAACTATATAGCATGGCAAAAAGTTAATTGAGTCTGTATTTTACACTTGATTTTTTAAATTAATGTTTTGTTGAATGATGTAAAATCTGTTCTGAATTTGGATTTCCCAGGAAAGGCGTGTCTACTTTTTCCATGACCGATGTCCAAGAGATGGATGCACTAGTTTCTACTTTCAATGCTTTTGAAATGAATGAAGCTGGTCCTCTAGTTCTAGCTTGGGCAGTATTTCTCTATCTGCTCTTGACACTTCTGGAAAAAGATGAAAACAATGAGCTAATGGTATGCGGTTAAGTTTTATGTGATTTTTTTCTTTACTTTCATAGGTTTGTATTACAAAGTTGACCCTTTTTCTTTTGTCTGCATCCAGGAGATTGATCACATTAGTTATGTCCGTCAAGCCTTTGAAGCTGGATCCTTGCGTTATTGTCTTGAAATTCTGGAATGTGACATTTTGAAAGATTATGATGTGCGTCATTTGAACTTGAGCAGCATAACTTGTTGTAGTGGATTGATATTTTTTAAATCTTGAGTTATTCCTTTCTTTTCTCTCATGAATCATTAAGCTTTCTACTAACTAAATTGTGTTTATAGAAAGAAAACTAAGCATGATATTGGTGGTATGGCGTATATAGACTTAATTCTGTATGCTGTCTGTATAAATTATATCATAAATAATTTCCTCCATTCATTTCTGCCACTCATCTGCCATTCAGGGCCCAATGTCTGGATATCGCAGTGTTTTGAGGACATTCATTTCTGCATTCATTGCATCTTATGAAATCAACCTTCAGGTATGGTTGTAAAGTCTGCAGTTAATTTTTATGATATCTTTATGTGTTTCTCATGTGTTCTGCTTCAACAAATCTACAGCCTGATGATGGTAACCCGACTCTAATACTGGACATTCTATGCAAGATTTATCGTGGAGAGGTTTGGATGTATAATTGTTCTCCATTATATTCATTCATTAATTTTCATTATATCTCCCACTGATGATATATTAATTCAAGGACTGTGTTCCTTAACTTTCAGGAATCGTTATGTATTCAGTTTTGGGACAAGGAAAGTTTTATTGATGGTCCAATTCGGTCTCTTCTTTGCAACCTAGAGAGTGAATTCCCTTTCAGGACTGCTGAACTTGTTCAACTCCTGTCATCCCTTGGTGAAGGAACTTGGCCTGCGGAGTGTGTGTAAGTAAATGAACAACGCTTGTTATTTTTTTTATCTCATTGGAATGGAATTAGAGTATAATTGGTCCTTCAAAGTCAAAGATAGACTTTTGTTACTTGAGTCCCTGGTAGCCTTTCTTATGGATGCATGTTTTCTACAGGTATAACTTTCTAAATAGGTCTGTTGGTATATCATCTTTGTTTGAAGTTTATGGTGATTCACAGATAGTTGAAGCACAACAGGTAGTGCAAGTTCCCGGGGTTCAAGGTTTCTTTATTCCGGCTGGAACTCGTGGTTGTGTCTTGAGAGTTGTTGGAGAGAATACTGCCCTTGTACGATGGGAGGTGAATTATGCTAATACTGTTACTAACTTGCTATGCTGTATTTTACATTTCTCAGTGCTTCCTGTACCCAGATTTATAATCATTAATTTTCTTCACTTTTTTTGTTGGTGTTGAAATAGTTGAATTATTATTTTTAAAATTTTATTGCTTGTTGTATTATTTCTTTTCTGTCTCCTCTTTGCATTGGACTATGTATAAAAGTGAGACTCATTCCAAAAGTTCCTAATAGAAATTCTCGTTAAATTCTTTAGTAATTGGTTTGCAATCTGAAATATTATTCTTTAGTGATTGATAGAATATGTGAAAAATACTTCATCAGATCTTTTAGTTATGCTTTAATATTAGTTTCCTTATTTCTCCTCTTTATGCCTTACGATTAGTTACCATATTTCTTTATCTTATCAACGTTTTCCATAATTAGCTGGGATTATTGATTACTGTAAATAGGGTATTGGAAAAAACTCAAGTCCTACGTTGACTAAAGATAGTACTTGAAAAGAGGATACAAGTGGGGGAGAATTCTAACCTTTTAAGTTTGTTTTGTGAGGTAGAGTTAGACTTAAACCCAAATTGTTAAGGTGGTGTGTTTGAGCCATTTTATATTTATAAAAAAAGCTCACTCACCTTATTACTGTCCGTGCACCAAACCCTATAATGTTGAACATGAAGGGTTGTATTGGAAAAAAATTCAATTCTCAAGTTTACAAGAGATACGACCAACAGAGTATTTAAGTGGGGAACAACCCTTACATGTCAAATATAAAGAAGGGTTTAGTACTATAGGTTTTATTAATATATACCAAATATAACAATGCATTATCAAATCAGTGTTTCGTTTTTTTTTTCTCTTTTCCTCCCTCAATATCTAAAAATATAAAATTTCAACAGTGATAATCAAATAAATGATGACGTTCCAGTCGTTAATTGTTGTTTCCTTTTTCCTTTTATTGGCACCTTCAATTGTTGTTTAGGTGGAAATTTTAAATGTTGCTTGTGCTTTGCACTCCAAATAATTTATTTTTACTTTAATTTGGAGGTTATGTTATTACTTGCAGTGGGATACTTATCTTATCAGTATCATCTCTATTTCTGAATTCACACTGACTAAATCTTGTTTTTTGTAGTATTCATCATCTGGAATATTCGTATTACTCTTACATTTGGCCCAAGAAATGTATTTGGATAACAAGGATGAAGTTTCTTTTATACTTGATCTGCTTAGTAGATTGGTGTCCTTTAATACTGTAAGTTTATTAAGTTTAATTGACCATTTATTTTCAATTTGGTTCTTTGTAAGGACACAGCCACTGCATGATAATTGTTGCAAATCCAGTTAATAGTTATGGCAGGAACCTCTGTTGACCTGAGTGCATAAGAAATCTGGTCAATGATTCTCCTACTGCGTGCAGGGTATTTGCTTTGCTGTGATGGACATCAGCAACTCTTTGCAATTTGATGCTGTTGGCTTGGTGAATGAGCAGGTTGAAAAGAGGGTCTGGTAAATTATTCAATTTGAATGGTTGTCTTTATGTGCATGTATTTTCCTTCATTAATTTTTTGATATATTCTGTTTATCTCTTGTTTTTAAAATGATATTTTTCTTTTCTTTACAGGGTGGTTGAGATAATTTGCAATTTAATTAAAAAGCTGCCTCTGAATTCCGGTGGTGCTGCACTTATGTCAATGGGTATCAAGATTTTATCCGTTATGTTGATTTGGTAATTTAATTTATTCTTTTCTGCATGTAGATCAAACTGTGCTAATAAAATATTTGATCTGTATGTTTGTTTTTTGAATTCATAGTGTAATTGAGAAAAAGGCTAACTATCTCTTTTCCTTTCCAATCCAGTTCTCCATCTAACGTTGCAGTGGCTACTCTAAATGCAAACCTGTTTGACATGACTTTGCAGACACCTATGTTCAATGTAGGCAGTAATGGCTTATCAAGGTAAAGCCCTATTTTTAAAATAACATGCATATACTAATTAGCCCTTTTTTTGTCTTTTATTGTATGGCTTGACGTTTTCATATATTTTTCTGGTGGTGAGTAGTGTCAAAGTGTGAAGTTACATCTGCCAGTTCTCATGTCTTTTTTTACAGCGGGTCATGGTTGCTTTCTTCTAAACTGGCTAGGATGCTTTCAATTGACTGTGAGCAAAACAGTAATGACTGCCCCTTGGCAATATCAGGTATGGCTAACATTGATTTCTTATCCACTTTATTGTTGTGATGATATTTGTCTTTTTGTAATTGTTTGTCTCTAAATTTCTTGTGCATCCATTTATAATCCTCCTGTGTATGGGATAATCAATTTGACAAAATAAAATAAAATCCCTGCATATCTGCTTAATATATCTTATATTCTTATTTACGTTCAACCTAATCATATTCTCAACAGATGTAGTTATTTATTGCATATTTAGGTAAGGAAGTGAAAGTGCACATAGATTGATTAATTATGGGGTTAGTATATGGGGAGACTATTGGCGGGAGAGTCTTCCAGACTTACTTCTTTAGGGATAGGTTCCAATTGCTTAGTTATAGGTCTGGTCTTCTCACTTTTTCTTGTATTTTCTTTATTTTTAATGGTTATATGATATCATGCGCTTCAGAGGATTGTCATAGATTGGGGTGGCATCAGATGGGATTGCATTCTGTGAGGTGATTTCGTTGCATATCTAGTTTTATTAAAGAAAAACCAAGGACCTCCACTTTCCTGAGTGAACACTCTTATTTATATTACAGGTTGACCTCACTTTCTTCTTTCTTCTCCCTGTTTTTTAGTACACAGTCTGCCTCGTCAACACTAGGGGTACTTTATTTGGGTTACTTATTTGATTTTGCAAGTGTTAGTGCTACAATAGTCATTTCTGATAAGATTCGACGCCTTTTGCTTTGACTGTATTGCAAATTTACTACAGTGGTTGCTTGAAAAGGTAAAGAGACTATAATCCACTCTAGTGCAGTTGCACTTTATGAAAATATTTTGATGTATATTTATCCTAATTTAGACTTGCAATAAATGATTAATTCAACTGAGCTGATGGTTTTGCATGATTTTCTCAACTTATGTGGTATATTCCATCTTTTTTCTCTCTAGTCTTATTTGTGGTCTGAATCTTGTAGTGCTGGACTTCACCATACAGCTTGTAGAAACAGGAGTAGAGCATGATGATCTGCTGGCGTTGATCATATTCTCTTTGCAGTATGTTCTAGTCAATCACGAATATTGGAAATACAAGATGAAGCATATTAGATGGAAAATAACACTTAAGGTATGCCCTACTTCTGTTCGAAGTAACCTAACTCTCGACTTGGTTTTTATTAAATCTTTACTGGAACACTTCTAAGATTCTTTGTAGTGACTGGTAATCACTGAAACAATTGAGCATGAGCAAGAAAATAAAGATAAATGCAGGAAACATGATAGTTAGAAACTTAGAGTGTCTCCAAATGTGCAATTTATATTCCAATTTAAAATAATTTCTAAGCATGCAAACATTTCCTGTATTGGATGAATTGCTATCCCAGCTGCATCTCGAGATTCTTGCAGTTGGCTAACAATATTACTAAATATTTGTGTATATTACTGAAATTTTAATTTAAATATGATCAACTTTTTATTTAAACTTTTATATGTATTTTAAATGTTTAGAGATATATGTTTTATTTTAGTTTTTAGAATCATAAAGTTATGGTATATATTTTTTTTAAATTGTTTTGTATTTTCAATTATAAGAACAATTTTATCAATAATAATAGTTCTACTCCAGTTGAATCATTAAATCTTAACAATTTAATGGAATACTATGCAGGATTGAAAGCATAAATCTCAACCATTGTTATTAATTTCAAACTTTGGGGTACTATGCAGGTGCTTGAATTGATGAAAAAATGCATTTCATCAACGCCTAATTATGGAAAAATGGGTGAGATCATACGCAATGTGTTATTCTCTGATTCTTCCATCCATAACACATTATTCCAAGTTGTTTGCACTACTTCACATGCTTTGGAGGTGACATATGTTAAAACTTCTTGGGTTTATTATTCCATTCATTTGTTTGCTTATTTTACATATTCTTACGTCTAATCGAGAAGAGTATTTATTTTTCAACAGAAATTGCATATAAGCCGCATCTTTGATCCAATGGAAATTGAAGGATTACAGCTTGCTATAAGTTCTGTTTTAGACATTCTTTCCGTCATGTTGACCAAACTTTCTAAGGTGCACAAAATACTGTAATATGCTTGGTTTTTTTTAGTTGCATGGATTACAGACATTCGTATTGATGGAATGACATATTCTTCTTGTTATACATAGAAGTTTATAAACGTTGTTTTTGCACTATAAAATCTCTCCTAGTTACTGTGTATATATGTGATCTTTTCTTCATGGAAATACTGAAAATAAGTGTGTTGTCCAGGATACTTCATTGAACTTTCCAGTTTTTCTCCAAGCAGTGTTCTCTTGCACGACCAAACCAGTCCCCGTTGTCACTTCTGTTTTGTCCCTGATTTCATACTTTCAAGATCCGGTATGAACATTCTCCTTGCTCAAATTGGAGTGTCATAACATCTTTCTGAACATTATTATGTGATAGAGTTTTTATTGAACAATAATGAGCATCTGTCTGTATTCCCTTTTCTTCCATTAGATATCTGTGAGCTCTTCAGTATATACTTAATTAGTCACATGTTCTGTTAGTATTAGCGGATCAAAGAACTGATATTGGTCCATTTGCTTGATTGTCCTTTTTTAAAGTTACGGACTTACACTTGGGCTTCCCATTTATTGTTTCTCTTTTCTGTGTTTATTGCCTAAACTTTTTAGGCTTGCTTGCTGACAATAGGATGCACTTCATTGTGCATTTGATAGCATAATACAGCGGGTCCTACATATCTCTGGATAGATTATTTGTTACTTATTTTACAATCCTTTCAGTGGATGTTTACCTGTTTATACCTGATTTTCTATTGTTTTGCTTGACAGTTGACATCTTATTGTCTGTGTAGGCCATCCAATATGGAGCTGTTAGGTTTATTTCAATGTTATTTGCCATAGCAGATTGTATTCAACCATTTTCATATGGAATCTCATGCTTCGTTCCTGATAATGAGGTTTGGGGTGTTATGTTTGGTGTCTTCATATTTATTTTTCCTTTAGCTCTTAAGCTTAAGTAATTTTTGTAATTGGTCTTAGATCATGGATTTGAGACAATCTCTGAGCTACATACTTCTGGAGCAATCAGTGTCAAATGAAGATCTATTTGTTGCTACCGTAAATCTGTTTACTTCTGCTGCACATTACCAGGTTTGAATTTGTATAGTAGATTAAAGAATTGTTTTTCACATTTTGTGGAGAAATTACAAGGTTACTTGCTCTGAGTCTTATTCGTTTTTTTTTTTTTAATTTCTGGCAATCTTGAATCAGTCTTAAAACAGATAGAAAAGCACATGATTTGAGTGTGAAACTTTGTTAGCTGAGAGTCTCCCTGTTCTATCATATATATAACAATATTGTACAGGAAGATTCCCAAAATTAGGGAAAGAAGATCGATCTACAAGAGTTTTTCTAGCTACCCTAAATATGTGCAACTAACAAAAAACAAATAATTAAAATAAAACCAATCAAATATTCTAACACAACGTCAGCTTATATCATAGAATTCATTACAATTTATCACAATCTCAGCAGCAATATTTCTTTTTGTAAATTTCTAAATGGATTCTACGAGTTTTGCTTCTCTATTTTAATGGAGAAATGCATACACCGTTTGAGTTCTCATATTAAAAATTTATTAATTTTTTATTACTAATATTATAATTTCATTTTATTTTTGTTTCTTTATCTGCCAGTCACACTTTCGTACTAAAAACTCTTCCAAATTTTCAAAATGATTTCATGAAAGAAAATGTTGACACCAAATGTGGTGTTTTCAGATCTTCACAAGCCTTGAGTAAAGTTAATGCTAATTTAAATTATTATTTCAGAACTGTTTCAGTTTTTATTTTATTTTATGGGGGAAGGGGTCTCAAGGTAAATTTTTCACCACATTAAGTTGTGTTCAATCGCCATTGTCTTATATGAATTTTCCTTTTGCAGCCTTCTTTCATTGTTGCTATCTTTGCTCCTGAGGAGAACACCAAAGACCACTTGAGCATTGGTAATGCAAAGCTGCAAAAAGAAGAAACCTCTCCTATACATGCAGTTTCTAGAAAACCAAGTCTTATTGATGCACTTGTGCACTATATTGAAAGGGCGGATGATCTGATCAAGAGGTTCAAACTGTTTAATGTGTATTTTTTTGGGGGGAAGGAGTGGCTGTTTATCTGTTTTTGCTTAGTTTCCGTCCTTATTGCTTGTGCTTTTGCTGGTCAATTGTAATGCTCATTGAAATATGAATACGTTACTTACTGTATTTTTCTTTCTCCAGCAATCCCCGCATACTGCTTTGTGTACTTAACTTCATGATTGCCTTATGGCAAGGGGCTCCCCTATATGCCAATCTCTTGGAGTCCTTAAGAAGGCATGGAAAGTTCTGGGAACACTTAGCTAATGCAATCTCAAATATTGCTAGCTGTGAAATTTCCTTGCCCACAAGTGTGAAAGAAAAAGATGCTTTCAATCTGGCATATACTTTCCATTGTCAGTCTTCGATACTAGGAATCATGGCATATGAACTATTCTTGCAGAGAAAGTTGTTTCATGCAGAGTCAACTGTGAAGGATGCAGCAGAATCTAAGGAGAAGGAGCAAAATGTCACAAGAACTGAGAAATCTAAAGCCACGAATCTTCATGATCTTAATGGAATCTGGTCTTCATTGTTCAATGATTCCATGTTAGAGAAACTAATAAAGTCATACACTTCTTATGGATATAATAATGATATATATAATGGTGCAAAGGTTAGCTTGATGTTTTTTCCCTTGTTGAATTAATGGGTGCGATAGTATTTTCTATTATTGGGTTAATTTTGTAATATATTTTTCGATTACTTGCATTTGTCATGCTGATGTATGTTAATACTTTCAACATTCAATGGTTTTCCACTCTTTTCTGATTTTATTTTTCAGTCTGTAATATGGTCTTTTGCATAACGTAAATCAAAAGATAAAACTCATTAAGTATTCTTTTAATTGTATGCGATGCAATTATAGATATATTATGAACTTCTCTTTCCTTTTTTTTTATTTACTTGCCGCATGTAATTTTTCAGGTCGCCACCAGTTTATTCTCTGTTCATGTGATGATGAAATTAGCAGTTTGCGACTCTGGAAGTTTATCTGTGTTATTGCTTCAGAAGATTCATGAAATTCTGGCTAAGGTTCAATATCTAATCTTTTTTTTTTTTAATTTTCTAAGAAAGTCATTTCTTCTAATATACTTTGTAATGTGGTAAAGGGTATTCAAATTCATATATTTATCTTTAATGTCATGCAAATCATTGCGAATATGTTACACATAAAAAAGTAAAAAGTTTCATGTCTAAATTTCTATTTACGCATTGAACTCTCTGTTTTTAGTTTACTATTTTGTCAACATTTTCTAATGTATAGAAACGTTCCTATGTTTGCAGTTGAGCATTCATCCTGCTTTTTCTGAATTGCTGTCTCAGTATTCACAACGTGGTTACAGGTGATATAGACTTATCCATGTGTTATTTTTTACTTCACATGTCATAACTTATTGGGCTTTTATTTCAATTAGATATTATTTGTGTCCAAGATGGAACATTACAATTCATTTTGCTTTCCATATGCCATGCATGACCTTTTCATGGAAAATCAACTAATATTTAGAACACTCTGATTTCTCTATGATAGAAACCTAATATTTTATTAGAAAGGGTAAGGGATTTTCTCAATGCCTGTAAACCCCAATTCTCTCCCTCTCAGCCCCGCGTTTTATTTATAGGCAACGTGTTCTAACTTTTCTAATAATCTCAGCCCAACAAACTAATTCCCCCATCAAACGAATAAATGGTAACAGAAATCTAACACTAATAGACACCTTACGTTATTATTGTATTGTATCACAAAGAATTGGGAGACTGAGAATTAAGGTAACAACATTTTTTAGTAAATGCTCAGTACTTTCAATTTCAGTCTAAGTCATGTTTTTTCTCCCCACCATACAGTTCATGTATTGGATTTACTTTGTCTTACACAAACAAATGTTTATTTTCTTACGTAATGTCCATCAACCACAATCTGGTTGTTTTCTCAATTTTGTAGTGAAGGTAAGGAACTAAAGAAATTGATACTCAGTGACCTCTATTATCATTTGCAAGGAGAGCTTGAAGGGAGAAAAATTGGTATTGGACCGTTCAAAGAATTATCTCAGTATCTTGTCGAATCAAATTTTTTGGGATCCTATCAACACCAGTTCAATAAAGATGCTTTTACAAAGAATATGTTTACGAAGAATGTATACTTGTTTGACCTTGCCCACTTGCGAGAAGATTTGAGATTAGATGTGTGGGATTGTAACAATTGGAGAACATCCAAGGAGGTTGCAGAAGTCATGTTACGTTTCCTGCAGGATGCAAACTCAGTCATGTTGCTTTCAAGTTCAAAGCTTTCTGCATTAAAAGGACTGATAGCTGTTTTGGCTGTCAACCATGATGTGAGAATTTAAATTTCTGATTTCCTTTCATTGCATATCCCTGTCTGAATAATAAAATTAGAGTTGCAAGTTACAAATGTTGAAACATTCATGTGTTAGCCCAACTATTCTGTTATTGATGCCATATGGTTGAGTTTGAGACATGCAGTTGGTTTATGCATGGTTCTTATAGGTTGAAATGTTTTCTGTTTTAACTAAAAAAAAAATTAAGAAATCACTCTTCTTCATTTATTATGCTTAAAGTGTCGAGGGCTGATTGGAAAATATGCTATGCTTGAATTGGTTTTACCATGGTGAATAAAAGTCATTAATAGGATTCTTTGTTTTATAATTATCATTGTTTTGACCGCATGCATCAAGATTGGAAGTACATTAAAAAGGTCTGTTTATGATGGAGTTTTTGTTGATTATTTTGAGAAAGGTACCATGTCAATTTTGTCCATACTTTGTGGTTCGTTTTTGTTAACATTGGAACAAGAAAATGCATTGAAGTTTTTGCCTGGGTTTATCCCAATATTAAGTTACGTAGGGTGGGGGAAAAGAAAGTTTGACTATGAACATTGGAAACATTTTAGCGTGAAAAGTTATTTAAACATTGATGTTCCAGTTTTCATGTATGACCTTTTGGTTTTTGGCTTGTCTCTGTTCAATTTTCCTTTTTCACATGATCTTGCAGCCACAAGGGAGGGCTACTGCTGGAGGGAGGATCTCAGATGAACTCACATTCACTTTCATGGATAATATATGCCAATCTTTCCTTTCTAACATGGAGATATTATCATCTGTTCTTGATGCCTCCGAGGATATTCTCAATTTTCTTGCATGTGAAGTAGAACTAATCTTCCAGTTGACTAGAACTGTCAGTAAAAGCCTCTCGCTAGATGTATCCCTACTTGTTTTGAAATGTGCTAGTTCGGGTCTTAGAGTGTTGGGTTCACTTAAGCCGGCACCTTCTGAGGTTAATGTGATCATGAAACTTTTACTCACATTACTGCTTTCAGTATTACAGTCCAACTCCCTTAATGCACATTCAGGTGTAGTAACCAAGGACAATTCTGGTGAGGACTTATCAAAGGTTTCAAATGCAACCCTGGGACTACTGCCCATTCTTTGCAACTGCGTTATGACTTCTGATCATTGCATGCTATCCCTGTCAGTCATGGATTTAATACTGAGAAGCTTCTTGACACCCAGGACTTGGTTACCTGTCCTGCAGAATCATCTCCAATTGCCAGTAGTTATGCTTAAACTCCACGATAGAAGTTCAACTTCTATTCCAGTAATAATGAAGTTCTTTTTGACCCTTGCACGAGTTAGAGGAGGTGCTGAGATGCTTTATTGTTCTGGCTTTTTGTCATCTGTGAGAGTGTTATTTGCTGAATCTGGTGAGGATTTGTCGAGCATTAGTGAGAATCTTGGGGGCTCATGCGAGAAGTTTGTAATACCCCAGGATATCTGGGGGCTTGGATTAGCTGTGGTTACAGCTATTGTTAAATCCTTGGGAGACAGTTCTTCTGGAACTGCTATTGTGGATAGTATGATACCTTACTTTTTTTCAGAGAAAGCTCGTTTTATCTTTAATTCTCTAAATGCCCCAGACTTTCCTTCTGATGATCGTGACAAGAAAAGACCTCGAGCACAGAGGGCATTTATATCTTTAGCTACTCTTAAAGAAACAGAACATACTTTAATGCTCATGTGTGAGCTAGCAAAACATTGGAATTCGTGGATTAAGGCAATAAGAAATGTGGATAGACAGCTTAGAGAGAAGTGTATCCATCTTTTAGCCTTCATTAGCAGGGGATCTCAACGCCTTGGTGAATTGTCAAGCAGGAATGCCCCACTTTTATGTCCACCTACCCTGAAAGAAGATTTTGAAATTTCCTCAAAACCTTCCTTTGTGAGTAGCAAAAATGGATGGTTTGCTCTTTCCCCACTTGGATGTGTGCCAAAAGCAAAGATCTCTTCTTTCTCAACCGCTTCTACCAATGGCCAAGCAACTGAGAGCACTGATCTTATTCCGAAAACGTGCTTCTCTGATACTGTAGCCCTGCAGGTATATAGAATAGGATTTCTTCTTTTAAAGTTTCTCTGTTTACAAACTGAGGGTGCTGCTAAAAGGGCTGAGGAGGTTGGGTTTGTTGATCTTGCACATTTTCCTGAGCTGCCAATGCCAGAAATCTTGCATGGATTACAGGTACCGTGAACTTAACAACCCATGTATATAATGTTTACAAGTTCATAATATGCACAAATTTAGAAGTATGTGAAGTACTGTTAATGGTTTGATTTACTGATGAGCAGGCTTTGGTTTATGCCAAAGATTGTTTCTTTGTGGGGTGCCTGAATCCTAGAAGCTAATAATTAGATGTCTGTCTGAGCTTGACTTTCATTTGGGTGCAGGATCAAGCTATTGCCATTACTACGGAACTCTGTCAAGCCAACAAACAAAAGGTCTCTCCAGAAATACAGGATGTTTGCAACTTACTGATGCAAATACTTGAAATGGCCTTGCACTTGGAACTTTGTGTTCTACAAATTTGTCGCATAAGACCTGTATTGGGGCGTGTGGAGGATTTCTCAAAGGAAGCAAAATCTCTGTTTAGTGGTAAAATTATTCTTCGTTCATCTGTAGCACCTGTGCTTGATTCCACTGCCCTTGTCATTTTTTCAATATTTGTCTTCTGTTGTGCTGAATATTTCTTGATGACTTGTGCAGCACTGGAGGGTCATGCTTTTCTAAAAGCATCTCGCAACTCTCTGAAACAGATGATATCGTGTGTCTATCCTGGATTGCTGCAAGCAGAGAATTTCATATGAGATTTGATGTAGACAAAAGAGCACATTATTTATTGTACAGAATTTCATAGTGCCAATTAGTCAGTCTTCTTACTATGTAGCTAGGTATTCCTTGTGTTTGGTTCATAATTGAATTTTTTTTCTGACCGTTCTTTGTGCTCTGCATATTTATATCCTTTTCTTTTTTAGGAGAAAAGGTTGTCGCCACTCATCAACATGGTGATAATTCGTGCGTAGTGTGTGTTGTATGATTGTCGGTAGAAAATGAATTCTTTAGGGAGGGTCCCTGCACCGTGCCACGGTGAGTCGGTGATTATTTATGCCCAATGCTGTCTCGGTTCCGCTTGATCAGGACCTATAGAAAAGGAGATGTCTTTGACACAATTTTGCAAGAGAGGTCATATACTCGATTTTAACCATAGTTTGAAGTTTCTTGAAAATGGACTGTCATGTGGAATCGCACTTTACTTACCATATTGAAGATCATGGCTTATAAGATCTAATTTATATATATATATATATATATATATATATATATATATATATATATATATATATATTGAAAAAATACTGTATAAAAGATTTAACTCCCCCAAATTTAGGTACTGAGCTGACATGGAAGACAGCTGTAACCTGAGAGATCTTTATTATCACTTCAGTTCATTTGGTATTACCAGGCATGAGGCGTTCCTATTCTACTGCATAATTTAATACAATATTATATATACGAACACACACAATAGATGATTTTAAATCTCAAATATAGATCAAGTTTTCTAGTTTAAAAGTTTATCATCTGATCATTTTAATTTAGTGCAAGCATTTATTGATAGGAATTCATTCCTTTAAGTAAGCATGTATATTTTGTAATTTATTGAATTGTTTAAAATGTCATCGGCGTTTATATTTTGAAAAAATAAAGCTACAAATCCGGAAACTAGTCATGTTTGATCCGAATAGAATGGACTAAACGTCCCCAATAATGCATAAAGCATTGCATTTTCTTTGCTGCATCACAATTATTCGATCGAGTAACAAAAAGTTAAGGTAAATTCGGAACATAAATAAAAGTAAAATAGAGCGTAAAAGTATTTTGATTTGATTTGTTCAGTGATTGTTTCAAACAGGCGAAACACAGGTAAGATCAGGTGGTGGTGTTTTGGCGCATCATCATCAGAATTTTTATTTAACAGTCGATATTGAATTTTCGAAAGATGTCAGATGACTAAGGATGTTTGGTCATGTTTCATAGGTAATGTATGATGGATAGAGATTTTCTTACCTTTTAGAGATATTTTTTAAAACAAAAATTATGAAAATGGACAACTTATAAAAGAAAACTGTTATATGGATAAATTGAGTTTTAAAATAATACTTCTAATGAAAAAGCCCTACATTAATACATTAATTAATATTTGTAATAAATAAAAATAATGTATTTACTGAGATGATAATTTTTTAAGTTAACTTTAATAAATATCATATTCTTAGTCTTTATAACAAATATTAAATTACACCATTTTATCACACAGAATATTCTCAATTTTCTTACATTTCAAATATTGTTTAGAAATAATGTATATATTTATCATTTAATAAAATGCTGATATTTTCATTTTTGATTTATTTTTCTTAAATTATTTGTTATTTTAAAATAAAATATATATAATTTTGTGATGCTGAGTAGATATAAAGTAAAAAATGGAACCTATTGTTTATAAGCATCTCTGAATTGAAATGATTAACTGACTATAGAACTTTTTTTCAGAAAAAGAAAACACCTCAGCTTTTCATAATCTTCGCCTTCTCCTCCATTTATTTTTCGTGTACTTTGTTTCTTTTTTTCGTTCCTACGATCGGAAATATATCGTATTAACATATATCTGGTTATTCGTTTGATTTGACAACGACACAACTTTTACTTTATTCTTCGAGACTATTTCTATTTTCTATATTCCAAAATTTTATTTTAATATTTGATTTTATAAAAACAAAAGTATTTCAAGACTCTATAAATAAAGTATCATCTCTATCATTAAAATATATAAAATCAGAAATTAAAGCCTCAGCGCCATAAATGACTATATATAATATCATTATTATTAGTATTATTTTATTATTAAAGTTAAATGGCAATATCTAACTCTTATGTCTTGGGAATTAAGGTGGACTGCATTGACTTGACACACTAATCAATGTGTCTTGCCAGTTACTTCTAAGAGCATTCATAACACATTTTTTATATACAAAATGATTCAAGTCTCACTTTTCACTTAGAAAAGTTGTTTATATTTTAAAAAATCTTAACTAGGGCCAAAAATGTATATTAAAATAATGTAATAGAAATATAAAAAAATTGAGACGTTTTTGTGGTGCAAAAATGTAACATAGTGGAAGTGACAGAAAAATAGTGAAAGAAGAGAGCAATGTAGATGAATGGTCTGGTCCCGATGAATCCTTGTCCACATTCATTACCACTATCTTTTTTCACATCAACTAATTCTCACGCTATCTCCACCAAATAAAATAATTTAAATTCTCACGCAAAGGATATACATTTTATCACCAGTTTTTTCTTTCCTATTGAAAAAAGCACAAATTAAATATTTTTTAATTTACTACATAAATTAAAATTACTGATTCAAATAAGTATTATACCATAATTTTGGTATAATAATTATAATTTCAATTTTTTAATATATATTTGTTCAATATAAACCATCTATATTCTCACATCAAGTGTGTGAAAAGACACATAAATTGTTAAAAAGGCATTTTTGAAAAATTGAAAAGAAGAATATATATATATATATATATATATATTAAATAATGTCTATTTTAAGATGTAGAATTCTTATTTTATCTTTGCAAGACATCTCAAAAAACTGAAAGGGAATTTAATCTTAACTTTTAAATAATATGAACTTATTCGATATATGAAGTAGGAGAAAAAAATTATACTAAAAACTTAAAATTGACTGTTATATGTTACAACTATTTGTATTTAAATTTAAAATTAATTATATAGTACTGTTACATTTCAAATGTTTTTGTTGACTTGAAAATGGTTTATTGGAAATGCAAAACTAATGGATAATTAAGACAGGGAAAATGTCTCCTTGGTTTTGGTATAATGAGATGACTAAGCTTGATAAATGTATAACATCAGTTAGTTATTTGATACTAAAAATTAAAAATTTAGTTATTAGCTTAAATTAATATGGTATTTTTTTCATAATATTTTATAAATGCCAATGTTTTAACATTTTTAAAAAAGGGTTCTTTGATTTTCATAGTAAAAAAAGAGGTTAAATTTTGGTAAGAAAAAACGTGTTATGGAGGAAAATAATTGGACGTGATTTTTGTTGAGTGGAAAAAGCTTGGAAAGTGGCATAATCAAAAGAGCATATCCGTGACATCGATCCGCTTAACTAACCCTAGTCAACTCCAAACTCAACCATGGTTAATCCACTTCTCTAACACCCAGCCACGTGTCCCATCAAACGGTCACTTCCGGAGCCATTCGCCATCACGCGCCACTATAAATACATCTCTCTCTCGTCAATCACAACGTCAACCAAAACCCTAATCCCTCTTTTGTTTCCCCTCTGTGATTTTCATTTCCCGTCTCGGCAACTATGCAGAACCCTAAAGTCTTCTTCGACATGACCATCGGTGGCCAACCCGCCGGCAGGATCGTGTTTGAGCTCTTTGCCGACACCACTCCCCGCACCGCCGAGAACTTCCGCGCCCTCTGCACCGGAGAGAAGGGAGTCGGTAGGAGCGGCAAGCCGCTCCATTACAAGGGCTCTGTCTTCCACCGTGTGATCCCGAACTTCATGTGCCAGGGAGGTGACTTCACCGCCGGAAACGGCACAGGCGGTGAGTCGATCTACGGCGCCAAGTTCGCCGACGAGAACTTTGTGAAGAAGCACACCGGTCCCGGCATTCTCTCCATGGCGAACGCCGGTCCAGGAACCAACGGATCTCAGTTCTTCATCTGCACAACGAAGACGGAGTGGCTCGACGGCAAGCACGTCGTGTTCGGTCAGGTCGTTGACGGACTGACCGTGGTGAAGGAGATCGAGAGGGTCGGATCCAGCTCCGGCAAGACCTCCAGGCCCGTCGCCATCGCTGACTGCGGTCAACTCTCCTAGATGGACGGCGTTGACCCGAGGCGGTTGTCTCTATGCTGGTGGCTCTGAATCTGTGTCGTGTTTTCAGTGTTGTTTTTCCTCTTTTTTTTCTCCTGTCTTATAGAGGGATTGTGGCGTTATAGATATCATCTGGAACCCTTCCCTTTTGAATCCTTTCCTTTGTTTCTAGTATCAGTATGTGGTCATAGAGTGATTCGAGTGTGTCATCAGAAACATAAAAATGATGAGCTACCTTCAATAAAAACTTAGGACCGTTATTGTTCGCCTAATTTTATCTTCCATTTTCTCTTTTGATCTGCGTTTCGTTGTTTCAAATAATGAATTTTCTTAACTACCGTTTGATGACTATGAATGAACCGCGATCCGTGTTGCCATCATTATTGTACTTTTGTGTAGATATTTTATTTGTTTCTGAAGAAATTTTTTCGCGTTTGGATGTTTATGGAGGGTTTCTGGTACTTGCCAGAACTTTATTGAACACAGTTTTGACGTAAGGATTGAGAAAATCGATGTGAAATAACACGTGCTAGTGTCTGGCTCAGTAGTCGTGTCCAGGTTATGTGAACGTAGAGCACGGACAAGCCAAAATATCTGCTACAGAGGATAATGCAATCACATTATCATCAATCAATAATAATTAATAAATTAATAATTAATAGTTAATAATAAAAAAAATTAAATTCAAAACAGAGGATCATGGGGAATCGGTGATGTGGTGCCCCGCAACCGCAGTTCCTTGACACGAACTTTTCTGAATTCCTTTTTTTTTTTTTCGGTATCTTATTAGGGTTTAAGATTGGATTTGAAACACATTAGTGGTTGCAGATAACGAATATATCGAAAAATTTAAGGATTATAAGATGTTTGGTTATTTGTAGGTGGTTCAGATGTTGTTACATCAGAAGGGATGGGGTAACTTACATTTACGTTTTTAACGCACACGTTTCAGTGTTCTTTGTTTCCGTTTAGTATTAGTGTCCGTTGCAGTAAAATGGTACCAATTTCCAAACATGGTCATGTTCAATTCAAAAAAGGAAAATTGCGTTACAGTAAGGGAGCTTCCTTTTTGGTGATTTTTATTTTAACTTATACAACAAAGTTGAATTAGGAATGGAAGTGAGAAAAAGGTTAGAAAGTAAAAAAGAAAAGGAAAAAAGAAATGTATATATGAAAATAGTAAGTAAGCAACTTAATTTATAAAATAAATTAAAAATATTTAATAGTTTGATAATTTAAATATAGGTTAAATATTTTTTTGTCCCTCAAGTTTTAGTAAAATTTATAATTAGTTTTTTTTGAAATTTTAGACTAATTTAGTCTTTCATTTTTTAAAATACGTAAATTTAGTTCTTTTAACCAAATTTTGTTAAGTTTATGTGACGTTTCACACGTCATTTACGATAATATTTGAATAATATTAAAAGAAAAAATGTGTCAAAAAGTGTAAATATTTCAAATACTAACATGTTTCAAACATCATTTATAATAATATTTGAGCTAATTTTAAAGAGAAAATATATTAAAAGGTATAAATATTTTAAATACTAACAATGCGTTTGAAATGTCAAGTAAACTTATCAAAATTTAATTAAAATGACTAAATTTACGTATTTCTAAATATAAAGAATTCAATTAGTCTAAAATTTTAGAGAGAAACTAATTTCAAAAACTTGAAGGACAAAAACATGTTTAACCCTTTAAATATTACTAAAGTACATATGTATTTAAAATCAAGTTTAATCAAATATAGATAAATATTGAAATGCTTGTTATCCAGTTCAGCTTCAAAAATTGGTCAAGTTCGGAGTCAATTATCGGTTTGAAAAAATATCTTAAATTATTTTTCTTTTTGAATCATTTTTAATTCAGTAAAAAAAATGACGCAAAAAATAATTTTTAAAATTTAAATTAAAGGTTGAAAGTAAAAGGAAATTTGAATATAGATAGCAGATATTTAAAAAATATAAATTCGAATAAAAAATTATTTTTAATTTTTAATAACTTGATATATAATTTTGTTATTGTAGGCATCATCCGTGATTCATAATTCTCACGAAAATATTATATTGTGTTATATAATGCATCCTTCAATAAATTATGAATTTAAATTTCAACGTATATTAATATTAAATGTCATAAGTTAATCAAGTTAAAATATTTTAGTACGTGAGCACCGAAGAACAACATTTGATAATAATAAAAAGTCACAAATATATACATATATAATATGCAAGTCATAGTAACTTTTTTTGTTAAATATTTATTTTAAATATAAAGTCCGATTAAAAAACTATGTAACACAGTCAACAGAAGGTTACATTAGTTAATAAATATAAAATTGACTAAAGCAATGGATTTTTTGGAATTACAATCACAGTAGGTTGTTGCTAACCCACATATATACACATATTTAGGCTATTTTTATTTTATGGTTGATAAGTAAGAGAAGGAAAAAAGGCCAAGTGAAAAATTAAGAATAAATTAGTAAAAAGGAAGAGTCAAAATATGGATAGGATTCAAAACAAAACGATTGTATAAAGTAATAAAGAAGTTGTTTTTTTTTTATAGAATCATGTTAGAATTAAGTTTATTGTTTCTGTGTTTTTTTCCAATTTTTTTAAGATAATAAAAATAAATAGAATAATATTAAAATTTGCTTTTCATTCTATTTCCTTTTTATTTACTTTTAACCAAACCATATCCATTATTATTTTTTATCTGTTTCTCTATTTTTATAGTTTTTCAACCAAACATGAAACACGAACTATAGAAAATCGGGTCATTTTTAGTTGCTAAATGAAAAACAAACGTTTCAGATAAATAATAGGAAAATTTGGTTAATATAATAAAGGAATAAATTACAACTTTAGTCGTTAAGATTACATAATATTGTGAGTTTGGTTTTCTAAATTAAGAAATACTAAATCAATTTCTTAAAAAAACATTTCAATTACATTTGTTAAAAAGAACTATTTAAATTATATATTAAGGCAAAGTGGTTAATTTTAGGCATGAATAAAACAATTATAAAAAGAAAAATAATCTTTTTACACCAATAATCACTTGATAAGTTATTTTTATAAGCAACAATTATTAAAAAAACAAACTTTTGCGTTTATGAAAAATTAAAAAGTAGAATAGTTTAAAAATTTGTTGAATGTGAAAATATCATATTTAAAAAAATCAGAAAACTTATTTTAAAATGTTATAACTTCAAGCAGAATATGCAAACACTTTATATTCTAAAGACTATAGGATGCTTTATTTATTTTATTCTAAAGACTATATTTATTTTTAAATATAAATATTTGGCTCATCTTCTGACTTTAGAAAGAAAAACTACAGTGTTAATCAGAAATTGGGCATTTACCAATTTGTCCAAAAAAAGTTTAAGATTGTGTGATATTGTTTCCTTCCTCTGAAACCCTAAAACTTGAATCATAGATGGAACTGACATGGTTGAGTGCCATTCTGGTGGGAGCTGGTTATCTTGCTTTGGGTTACTTCATTGGTTCTCAGTATCCTCCTCGTTTCCTCTTCTCACGTAAATTATTGACAAAACACAACGATGCTACACTTTTCAACGATACCGACAATAAGAGGAATAGTAAGTCCAAACTCAAAGACCCCCTTCAGATTGAACAACTAGCTGACATTCTCGATGATTTTAAGATGGTACACAAAAATCCCTTCTTTTTCTTCTTTTCTCAAAACCCATCTACTCAATCTTAATGGGCTGCCTCAAAAATTGTTCCTTTTTCTGCAGATTCTCGTTGTCAGGAATGATCTTAAAATGGGTAAAGGGAAGATTGCTGCTCAATGCAGGTGTGTAATTTTTCAAAGTGTTAATTTTGAATGTGCTGAGAGTTTGAGACTTCTATCAATCTGGTTGTCTTGTTTGTGGACTGATTTATAGCTCTCTCTTTTTTTTTCTTTTTTTTTTTTATTTTCTCATTTCATTTATATGGACTTTTATGTTATTAATATTCAATGTAAACTTGATAAATGGTTCGAACTCACTACTTCCTCTGTTTTTTTGGCAGTCATGCAACGTTAGGTCTCTATAAAAAGCTCCTTCATCGAGCTCCAAAGGCGTTGAATAGGTACCAGAGTAACTTTGATTGCACTTGAAGATTACTCTGCTTTGTATAATTTCATTTTTGAAGTTTTTGTCAATATCAATGTGCAGGTGGGAGATGTCTGCGCAGCCAAAGGTTGTTGTCAAAATTGAGAGTGAAGAAGATATGCTTGCTTTGCAGGTGAGTATTGTTTAGGGCAGTTTTCTGCATTAGCTATGGTTTTGTGTGATCTATTTTATAAATTGCATTCAGTACTTGGCTGCTATAATGCATCTAGAAAAATGTTAGCTGCTATCGGCTGAAATTTATGAAAATAACAATTTTTAGGTGTCTTCTTACGTTGTGAGTCTCGTTACTTTTGTAGTTTCTAATGAGTTTTAACCAATAATAAAGTGTATTGTAAAGGATGCCTTAGAAAGAGTGTGTTGTTAGCATTCCTTATACATTAATCAGTTATTTGATCACACATATAGATTCACAATGAATTTTGATTGGAAACCAATTAACTTTAATTCAATAAGAAAGATGTAAAGTTGCCTATCTTTTGCTTAATCTTGTAAAAATTAGGTTGCAAGTTTAGGTTTTAGGATTTGACCCTGTTAAAGGGGTGCACATTAGAGGATAAATGTGGAGAGATAGCTGTTAATCGAAAAGTCAATAGCTAAGATTGTAATAGTAAAATGAACTTTTAAATGATGAAGATATCAGTAAGTAGTTGATTTTCACTCAATAGTTATAAGTCCACACTTTTTCCCATGAAATGAACCACATTAAGTAGTTTGGCCATTACATGAGAAATTATGCAAAGCAAGGTCAGCAACTAGGAGTAAAATAGATAACTCATTATTTTTGACACTTCAACTAGTGAAATGAGAAAAATGAAAAGTCATTTTTTAACTTATTGGAAGTGCCTAAAGCCTTTTTTGTTGAATGGATGTTAAGGAAATAAGGAAAAAATATCGTGTTAGAGCAAAGCAAGGCATGAAAGTTTGGGCTCTACTGTGAAAATAGTCTGGAAAAATGAAACGTGGGAAATTTTTCTTTATACTTACCCTATCAGTGCAAATGTTGTGGCTACTTTTATGAGAAGCATCATATACTTGGCATTATTATCTATTAGTGTTATCTTTATCTACAGAATCAATTCCTCTTCTATCGATTGCTTGACTTTTTTCAAAAGTAGACTAAACTTAATTTCTCTGAAGTATATTAAACCAATTAATCTGGTTTCCATTGTCTTCTTCCATCATTTTCCCTAAGATGCAATTGCTACATTTTTTTCCTTCTTGATTCTTTTTATGCATGGCTCCTTCTATCTAAAGCTGATTTTGTTTTTTGCAAAATATTGCTTAATGAGTTAGGAAAGGGCTAAATCTCTGAAGTTACCCACCCATATCACAATTGATGCTGGGAGAACACAGATTGCACCAAGTGAGTATTTGGAAATTACATTAAGTAGTTGCTTATAGATATCAAGTAGCTTTTATCAAGTATGAACCAGCTGTCAAGTTATATGAAATTTTGTAAGTGAGAAATCTCAGTTCTTGTTAAGTTATTTAAAAGACAATACTTACTTTTGGATTAAGGGAATCTTCTCTTTCTCTCACACACTTTTTGCCATAGATCTTGATTAAATTGTGTATTATGTTACTGTATCTATGGAAGTATATGTATTGGATATGTATCTGATATGGAAACTCTTAGATGCTTCACTTCACCAGTATCTAAGTATCTAAGTTTCTTGTGTTTTAGAATCTAATGAAGACAGAGATGAGGTATAGATGCTTGTATAAGATAAAAGCATAGAATCATTGCCCCCTAATGAACTCAATGTTGAAGCTATCCTCTTTACCAATGATATTCAAGGACAGGATACGTTTTATTCCTATTTGTTGGCAGTAGGCAATGATATATGATAACAATTGATTATAATCTTTTGGACTGTCTATAATTTGTCTATCTCGTGCGAAAAAAGATTGTTTGATTTCTATGTTAAATAGTAAAGTTAGATAAATTACTGGCTTTGCTTTGGTTACTCTATACGTATTCTACCTGTTTTATTTTATCTGTATAATATGATTTTTCTTTTGTATATATTTAATACGTTTGGCAGTTAATTTAACTTTTTTTTTCCTTTTTGTTCTAGATTCCCGAACAGTGATGGCAATTCTTGGTAATTCTCTCCCCTACTGAATGAACTCTTTTGGTTATGCAAATTTAAGACATGTCTACTTTGATAAAAAAGAAAAAATCATTTCTTGTTCTTTTAATTACAATATACTATTTTTTTTTTGTCTGCTTTCGAATATTTGTATATGAAATAGTAAAAGGAAACAATAAAAATCTGTTTTATTATTTTCTATACAAATCTTTGAAACCGGAAAATAAAACGAAAATTTGGAAAACATTCTCTGAAATCAAAAAGGTTCTTAGCATTTAGTTTTCATTTAATACAAATAGAAGTAGTTTGATGTAAGATGATATCGATGTGCAGGACCCGTTGAAGTAGTAGATGAGGTAACAGGTGGACTTAAACTATTATAATCTTTGTCGGATCAAGATGGTGCTGTTAATCATGAACCTCGAGTGTTCGTTCACCAAGGATAGAATGTAGAACTAATTATGGATCACATGAAGATTTGCCGTGTTCTTTGCCTACAAAATGATTTACGATTTATCTTTAGTTGACAGCTCTACCAAAAGATTTGTGTTTATTCTTTAGTTGACAGTGATGATGATGATAATGATGATGAAATTTTTGGTTGGAAATCCTTGCCGATAAAAACTGTCGAACCATTTTCAGTTTGTATGAGATATTATTTATATCAGGGTGATTATAGGCTAGGTTTCCAAAATGTTATTCATGGTGGTTCCATATTTTTTTCCATGGTGGTTCTTCATTGGTTTTCGAAGGTATTTGAATTTCTCAGTCACTGGATTTCACTGCTTAGAATAATTTCTATAGAAGTCAAGTCTTAAACCAAAACCCTTGCAATCCAAACCATTCAACCGTGATTAGTCACATCTAGCATGATTAAAGTCTTTTTGGGAAGGCAAATATGTTAAAATTGATCAAGTCCAAGATGTGCCTCAATCAAGATAATTACACAAAGAATGAAAAAAATTTGCCGAGAAATGCGGCCGATTTTGATAATAGTCCAAACAAAAGATGCAAACAAAAATGGCAAACCAAGCTTTATCCGAAATATATCTATTTGCTGCACAAAGTCAACACTTGACATGATTCAAGTTAACTATTGTAAGTTCCAGAATCTATTGGTCCTAAAAAATCCTCAATAAAAGATGGTTTCCTCAGGGAATCAAGAAGCTTTTCTGCCTTCTCTTTTACTTCACCTGAGGCTTAATGCTTAATGCTTGAAAGAACCTTTGGTGTTGAGATGGTGTGACATTAATTATATTACATTTTCTGCAGTATAATTTCTGTTACTAACGTTTTTATTTCTGCAAGTACTTTTTATGTTTTCTTAATTATCTTTTTTATACCTCGATAATGATGAACCATGTAATCCAAGCCAACCATTGAACCAGGTTAGAGCAAGCTTATTTATGGAGTTTTTATTCTTGCATCTCACAGATTTCTTGGGTAACCTCCTATTCATTCATTCCAATGAGATTTTAGAAATGCAAAAAATACAAACGAATAAAAGATGATAAAAGAATTAACAGGATGCTAAAAGAAAAATATTTATTCACAGGCCTTAAACACGGTCCTACTTTTCAATGGATGCGAAAACAGATTTTCATGGGATTGAAAGTTGAACCCTGGTGGTGACTAAACAAATAGGAGCATGTTTAGTGGTGGATGAACAAGTTGTGCAGTGGTGGATAGCACAAATCATAGATTTGAATCTTCACCACGCCAATTGCTTGATGCCGGCTTCAAGATATCCAATTGATTTAATGAATGATTTGTCTAAAGCCAGACTGGAGAGGTGATCAATCATAACGTAGCTGGCCCAAACATCACTTAACTGCAATAACAAAATAAAAAATGGTTATTGACTACATAAAATAAAATGCTGTGTTAATATGTAATATTATGCGGAAAATGAGTCTGAGTTATAGGCTTCTTCTTTTGGACTTTTGTTCATCGGTAAAAAGTTGCTTTTATTTTAAGCATTTATGTACACAAAGTGACAACTTTTCCTCTTAAAGTAATAGAAAACTCCATAAAAAGTTCTGTAAAACACTAACTACTGTGCATGCAGCTGTACAAATTTTGCAGTTTTCATGTTCAACGCTAACCAAAATTTGTATCAATTGCTTCAGAAGCAGTCTATACTTTAGCAGCACTATGTGTAATCACCAATCATGACAACAAATGTAACTTCTTAGCATTAGAGTATTATAGTATCTTCAAGATGCAAGTAAATTGAAAACAGCAGTGACCTACACAAACATTTCCTACATACAAAATAGGCCTTGCAAGTAGTTTCAATCTTTTAACCAGTTCTTCTCTACACTTTTCCTTTTGGTAATGCTCTTATTCACGTCTGGAAGGTTCCACTTTGTCATCTACAGAAAAAAATAGTACATAATTTATATATGATATTTGGTGAATTATCATTAATACTAATATAAAACATTTGTTCAACTTTGCAAATATTAACCTTTGACCTGGCTCTTCTGATTTGGGTACGACACCTCACTGAGATTACTTATCAATTCAACGTTTCTAGGCTTTAGAAACCACTTGCTTCAAGCACCAAACCCGTTTCCAGATAACTCAGCCTCAGCAGATTCTACATATTTTGCCCTGCTTCACCCTTCTCTGAGCTAAACATTACTGCAACAACCATAATACGGGTTTTAAGCCTTTGTTATGTGCGTGTTATACCACAACTTAGCTGGGGCTGTTATATTCACCCTTCTGCAATTCTCGTAAATTTTGTCTTGGCTTCATCCCTCTCCTCAACATATCATCACGCAATTCAAATGCCTTGTCGAGCTCTCCATTAACACAACAGCCATATATTAGCGAGTTATATGCAACCAAATCTGGTTTGAGACCTTTCTTTAACATGGTATCCCATAATTTAACAGCTGACCCTACATTGCCATTTCTGCAATACTCATAAATTAATGTTGAATAGGTAACACAGTCAGGGAAAATACCATTTTCACTCATTTCGGAAAGAACTTCAGTGGCTTCATGAAATCTACCAAGTCTGCAGAAGCCCCGGATAATAATGTTATATGTTACAGTGTTAGCTAAAAGCCCTTTAAGCATTGCATTGTGAAGCCCTATAGCTTCCTTCATATATCCCTCCTTCGTAAGATTGTCAAGAAAACAGCCATACGTGATTGAATTGGGAGGGACATTTGCAGCCTGCATCTTTTTAAAAAGAATACCTGCTCTGTCCATTTCTCCTGCTTTGCATAAACCATTCATCAAAGCAGTATAAGTCACGACATTAGGGAAGCATTCCTCAGTAACCATCAAATCCCAGCATTCAAAAGCTTTCTTCAGAGATCCTTCTTTGCTGTATGCATCTATCATACTTGTATATATTACATTATCAGGTCTCAATCCTTGATCATGCATATTTTTTAAGAGATCAAAAAATGTTTTCCTGTCTGGCTGCTTTAGAGCACCGTCAATAAGAACAGCATGGCAAACCAGATCCATGTTGATTCCTCTTTGAATCATTTCACAAGAAGCACTCAGTGCCTCCATCAATCTTCCTTCCTGGCAATAACCATGTAGAAGTGCACTATAGCACATCTCATTTAACTTTACTTTCTGCTTGTGGAGAACATCAATAAAATCTCTAGCTTCAGAAACCCTACCAGTAGAGCAAAGGCCACTGATAAGAGGTCTATAGGTATACGTGTCAGGAACAAGGCCCTTTTGAAGCATGTCTTCAAACAATTCAAAGGCTTTATCAATGTTGTTATCCCTACAATACCCTTCAATCAACACATTATATGTCACCTCAGTTGGCTTGATTTTCCTTTCAGCCAACTCATAAAAAAGTTTGGATGCTTCAGCCATCTTATTTGTGCTGCAAAGCCCGGAAATAAGTGCTGTGAAAGTATAAATGTTTGGAGTAATTCTTTTGTCAATCATCTCATTATATAACTCAAATGCTTTTAGTAGTTGTAGGTTTTTGCAATAACCACTGATCAATGACGTAAAAGTTGTAGCAGTTGGCTCCACCCCTTTATGGTTCATCTCAGCAAACAGAGACTCGGCTGCACTCAAATCCCCAAACTTGCATTGGCCATTTATCAAAGAGTTGTAGGCATATACAGTTTCTCTTATACCATCTTCTATCATTCTATCAAAATAAGATCTTGCAACATCCAACCTCCCCCTTCTGCAGAAGGAATCAATAAGAATGGAATAAGTGATACCATTGGGATGCAAGGTCATCAAACTCATTTTATTATAAAGCAACTCTGCCTTATCCAAATCTCCACCTTTGGACAAAGAATTGATCAATGCATTATAAACAAACAAATTCGGCACAAAACCAGACCTCCCTAACTTAACTACCAACTCATAAGCATCATCAATCTTTCCCTGCTTTCTCAATCCATCTACTAAACCTGACACGGCAGCTTCGGATGGAGCAAGCCCCAATTGAACCATATCATCCATAAGCTGAACTCCAGCCTCAAATTGTTGCACCCTACAAAAACCAAGCACTAGTGTACAGTATGTAACAACATCAGCTTTCAAACCCTTCGCCCTCAGTGATCTTTTAACCTCAACAGCTTCCCAAACTCTATCACCCTTGCACAGCCCATGAAGCAAGACATTGTAAGTTACAATACTTAAATCAAACCCATTAGATTCCATCCACAGAATCTTCTCCTTAGCTCTAACAAAATCTTTCAATTCACAGAGACTCCGAACCACAGCGGAACAAGTATAAGGATCAGGTCGAACACCCGCATTCACAGACTCATCAAACAATTCGCAAACCGTTATAAATTTTCTAACTCTCAAAAGCCCGTTCAAGAGGGAGCTCAATGTTCTAACCTCAGGCAACAAAGCATTGGCAAGCATGAGTTTCACCACGACCACAGCATCAAAAACTCGTGAACTTAGCACGTAACTCTGAACCAGCAAATCGAAACCCAGAGTGGACGGAAGCTTACAGAGCTTGTAAGAGTGTAGAAAGTGTGAAAAAACGTAGTTTGGGTGGGACCCGCGAAGGAGAAGGGTGTGCAAGAGGGAATTAGCGGGCCAGAAGAGTCTGGAGTGAACAAGTGCGTGGACCAAGATGGCGAAGGAGGCTGTGGAGTGGTTCATGTTTTTGTGCAGACCCAGAAAATTGAAGAACCTCAAAGCTAACTTGGAATCGTCCAAGGTGTTGATCAAGACTTGTTCCACATGATGGGGCCTCAATGCCGATGAAATTGAAGCATCGTTCAAAGCCACCTTCCAACTCTGCTTTCCTCGAACGATGTCGCAGAGGAGTGACACAAAACGACCATCATTTCCGTCGTCTAATTTCGACGAGGAGAAGAGTCTGTGGAGACAAGGGGTGGTGGTGGCTGCGGCGGGGAGCGCCGCGCCAACAACTCGGAGCTTCATTCGCCACCGCCACCCTACCCACCAGCACCAGATTTGTTACAGCTCAGTCGAAAGAAAATTGCTTCAATTTTTCGAAGTAATTTGGGAACGAAAATAAAGATCGCATGTGTCAAAGAGCTACTAAGTGTGCACACTAGATGTTTGATAAGTAAATACGAGGCAAAAGAATCTCAGTTCAGTCATGAAAACCAACTTAAATAGTTTCAAGTTTTGAATTTTTTTTTTTATTATTGGGACCCTAAAAATTGAACCATTTTAGAAAAAATGGACTAAAATTCTGTAAACACTTCCAACTGGTATTGTTTTTTACTAATTATTATTACTATTATTATGTCTTTTATTTATGAAATCATACAATTCAAAAATAAGAAAATCAAATTTCTTTCATATGAAGTGCAGAAAGAAATATGTGGAGTTACAGAAAGAAGATGCCTTACTAGGGCCATAACCTCTTTGTTGTTTTGATGGACTGGGCTCCCGCTCGGCCCGCTTCCGTCGATACAATTATTCGGCAGCTGTAACCCCTCTACTGTTCTACATATTTACTAAACAATGAAATATATTTATTATTTTATTTAAAATCTTATTTATATTTATTGTTATTATTATTATTATTATTATATGAATATAATATTTTATTATTGAAAACATATCTCATGATTGTTTTTAAAAAATGTCAAAATCATTTTCTTTCTTTCAAAATCATAATTCATCTATAAATCTTTTCTAGAGTTAATTTTGTAACGCACCTAGTATTCGTCATATCTGGTATTGAGAAAAAATAAGTTCCTTTCTTGAAAAATGGTACATATTCTTGTATAGAAAAAACTTTTTCATGTCCACATCATGCAGTAAATGTTTAACTATATCTTTATCAACCAAATATGACACTTGTAGCTCTTTTTCATCTAAATTACCTTGAACAAACATAAAGACTATTACATGAAACTCTAAAATCATCCGTAACTTACACAAAATAAAATTCAAATCATTATCGAATCTAAATCTTTTATATTGAGACAAAATTTGTTAAATTCCTTAAAACTATAAATTTGTTAAATTTGTTGGCAAGAGTCATCAACATTTAGATATGAACCATAAAAGGATAAAAGAGTCTTACCTACACAGATCAAATAACTTCATGTTCCACTAATAAACACACACCAACACCTCGAACCAGGTTCATCAAGTGTCCCTGACCACACTACAAACCAATGCAAATGTCATCCACCACACCTTCAACTATCACTTTACAACTTCTCTAACATAGAGGAATGATTTTAAAATACATACCAATTGGTGGAGCCATTGGCCAAAGCAGCCTCAAAACTTCACCAAAGGGAATCACCAAAGGATGAATCATAAAAACACACCTTACAAACATAGATGAACCAATTTCATCCGTGAGTGTTGGTAATTGGCCTGGGCCGACTTGTGTCTTTTGTCAGCCCAAGTCGATTCGTGTTTGTCCTCAGCTCAAGTTGGCCCGTGTCTACCCTTAAGCTAGGTCGACCAGGGTTTACCCTCGTCACAAGCTGGTTCGTGTTCGCACTCTGCCTGACCCAAGCGATCGGTCTTGACCTTTGGTTTGAAAAAACCCAAAATGACTCACTTTATCTTTGACTCTAACTCAAAGTATTATTTTTAGGAAGTCAAACTCACCTTAGTTCTAACCAAAAAAATATTTACTACATCTCACAACAAAAGGAAAAAACAAGAAAAGCAACATGAAAATGAATAACACATAAAAAAGACATAATGATAAAAAAACAATGTAAACTTGTAAATTCTCTCAAACTTTGAGTATCTCACATATTTATCTTCATACTCTCTTACAAATCACCACATGCGAACATTGTCCATTCCATAATTTATCCCACCAAATTCATCCATCAAATAAATTAGCTTAATGGAATACATTCTTTGAAAAGCGGTTTATATTTAAAAAAAATTTAACTAGTGCCAAAAATGTATATTAAAATAATATGATAAAAAAAAATTGATACGCTTTTTTATGGTGCAAAAGTGTAACAGTGTGGAAGCGACAGAGAAAAATGTCCGTCCCTTGATAAATTCTTGTCCACATTCATTCGCACCATTTTTTTTATATCACCTAATTCTCACGCTATCTCAACGAAATAAAGTAATCTAAATTCTCACGCAACGTATATAGTATATTGTCAACCTTTTTTTTTCTTTCTAAAAAACATAGTTTTAAATCTCAAAACACAAATTAAATATTTTTAGTTTAAAACATAAATTAAAATTACTGATTCAAATAAGTATTATACCTCAATTTCGGTATAATAATTATAACTTCAATTATTTTAATTTAAAAGTTCAGTTAAATACACAATTAATATATATTTGTTAAATATAAACCGTGTCATCACCTCGAGTATGTTAAAAGGCGCAATTAAAGAATATATATGAAGTATTGTTAAAAAAGTACTTTTCAGACATGAATAAGGAATATGTAACTATTAGATATATAAAGTAGGAGAAAAAAAATCATAATAAAAACTTAAATTTACTGTTATAAGTTATATGTATTTAAAAGAAAGATAAGCCAACTCCAAAGTCAACCGTAGTTAATCCACTTCACTAAAACCCAGCCACGTGTCCCATCAAACGCTACACTATAAATATCTCTCTCGTCATTCTTAACGGAAACTGAAACATTAATCCATCTTCTGTTACTACACTGTGATTCTCATTTCCCGTCTCTCCAACTATGCCGAATCCTAGAGTCTTCTTCGACATAACCATCGGCGGCCAACCCGCCGGCAGGATCGTGTTTGAGCTCTTCGCCGACACCACTCCCCGCACCGCCGAGAACTTCCGCGCCCTCTGCACCGGTGAGAAGGGAGTCGGTCGGAGAGGCAAGCCGCTCCACTACAAAGGCTCGATCTTCCACCGTGTGATCCCGAACTTCATGTGCCAGGGCGGCGACTTCACCGCCCGAAACGGCACAGGCGGCGAATCGATCTATGGTGCCAGGTTCGCCGACGAGAACTTTGTGAAGAAGCACACCGGTCCCGGCATTCTCACCATGGCGAACGCCGGTCCCGGAACCAACGGATATCAGTTCTTCATCTGCACAACGAAGACGGAGTGGCTCGACGACAAGCACGTGGTGTTCGGACAGGTCGTTGAGGGACTGAACGTGCTGAAGGAGATCGAGAAGCGGGGATCCAACTCCGGCAAGACCTCGAGGACCGTCGCCATCGCTGACTGTGGTCAACTATCGACGGCGTTGACCCAAGACGGTTGTCTCTGTGCTGGTGGCTCTGAATCTGTGTCGTGCCGTGTTTCCTTTTCTTTTTCTCCTCTCTTATAGAGGGATTGTGACGTTATAGACCCTTATAATCATTTATGCTTGCTTGGAGTGATTTATTTACGAGCGCGACAAAGAGCGAGTAAGCTTCTTTGTGTTTGGTTGGTTCGAGTGCTTGAGTTATTTGAAGAGAAATGAGAGCACCAATTTGCGGGTGCGAGAGTCCTCCCACAAACCAGAAGATGTTGAAGGAAAGCCACTTCGGTCACATAAAATGTTTGGTCAAATTAAATGTTAGGAGTTATATTTTAATGGCGTCTTAGAAAAACATGCAAGAGTGCATCTACTTGAAATGATTCTGACATGTAGGGTTCTTTAATTATAGTCCAGGTAGCGATTATACTGAATGCATACCTATGAATAAACTATATAATGTTCATTGAGAAATACAATAAGTTGTAATATACAAAGTATTTATTCAATCTAGAAATTTGTTGTCAACGAGTTGACATCAAAGTTTGAGAGTGAGTATTTGAGTGTTATAGAGAGAGTGTTTGAGAGTTTGATTAAGATGACCAACTTAACTAACAATATATCTTTGCAAAAATTATTAAAAGGCGTTAATTATGATAATTAGAGTCTATAGATGAAAATCCTATTACTTAGTTCCTAAAAAGTATGAGATGTGGTCGAAAATGGACACCATGAACTAGAGAATATTAAAGAACATATGATTGTCCAACTTGCTACATTTAGAGCAACACGGGAAAAGGACAAAACAACTTTGTACGTGTTGTATCGAGTTGTTGATGAGTCTGACTTTGAGAATATACTAAATGCTAAATCTTCAAAACAAATGAGATATTTTGGATAATGCATACAAAGGGGATAATCTTGTGAAGCGAAGATGGCTTCAACATCTCATAGACAAGCTCGAAAGTATGAGGATGAAAGAAGTCGAAGAGGTTATCAAGTGTGTCTCTTGTGTTGAGACCGTGGTAATAAACTCGAAAGGAATGGAGAGACGCTGCCTACTTACCGAGTGGTCGAGAAAATCTCGAGGTTGTTAACCGATGACTTTAAGAATATTGTTTGCATAATCGATGAGTTCAAAACTTGTCGGTGCTCTGTTGATTCTGACAAATGTACCAGATCGCACAAGTAGTAACTGGTAAATCCAGGATATCATTTTTCACAAGACTCTTGTAATACCAAATAATCACACAATTAATAAATGCTTTAAACTAAATAATGAATTTATAATTTGAGTTTTGTTGTAAGAAAGTAAATTTTGCAAAAAAGATAAAAGGTAATTTTAGATATTTGAAACTCTTGGAGAAAGCTATGGTGTCTGGTGATGACCTTTTGTCGCCCCACAATGACTGCTTCTTCCATATTTTCATGTTTTTTAACTTCTTCTTACTGCTCTAAGATCACTCATATTATTTTTATACAAGTACATAAATATATGGAGGTACACAAATAAATTACTTTCTAGAGCGGTAACCTCTTCGTTGTTTTGATGGTTGGACTCCCGTTCAATCTACCTCCACTAAGCTACTTCTTGCATCTCATTTCCCCTAAAAGTTGTGATCTTGAATTATTCCTCATTAACAATATAATAAAAACCTCTGCACCTCTCTCTTTCTAATATTTTTCGGATTAAATGTTCTGGAAGGTATTCCTAAATCCATAAATATGTTCTAAAATAGTTAGTTCAGAATATAAAAATAAAATTTTAGATTAAGTGGTCTGGAACATATTTTTGGATTCGAAAATACATTCTGAAACACTTATTCCATAATTTTTTTATAATTTGGTACACCGTAATTCGCAATATAAGAAGATTTCAAAAAATTAGTATTCTGGGAGGTATTTTTTCCTTAAATATGTTTCGCAACACTTGTTTTGAATTTCTTTTTTATATTTTGGAAGGTGTTTCCGTATTTAAAATTACCTTTTAAAATAGTCATTCATAATATTAAAAATAAAAAATTCGGAATGGGTGTCCTAAGAAATAAATTTCACGTGAGTTTCATCCTAACATTTTAATTGTTTATATTATTTGACACATCCTCAATTCAATGTTAGGTAGAAATCGGATTTGATATGTTTAAACAAAATAATGTAATTATGTTAAAATAGTTATATTTATTAATATTTAAAGTTTAGGAACCAAAATATATTAAAGTATGAGAAATGAACAAATTTCAATTTTGCGTCAAAGTTCAAAACCTAAAAACATAATTAACCTATTATTTTTTTATAAAAAATAAAAAATTATGGCAAAAAAAAACATGATATTATCAAATATTTAATACCAAAATGATGTATTATTGTTTTTTTAATATCAAATATTTAAAAATAAATTATAATTATATACATTTAAAATTAAAGTATCACATAAATTTTCTCAAAACCAAAATATTTATTATGCTTGTAAATATTAATGAAACAAAATTGATAAAATTAAAAAGTATTTTTCAAATATTATAAAAAAGGTATCCAAGTTTTACGGTGTTTCAAATGTTTTCTCACTATCTTTCTATATATTCTAATTAATTTTTCTAATGCACTAACAAAAGCTATAATACATTATTAAAAGAAATCACGCAAAGAATAAAAGTTAAACTAATAATTGAAATTTATCATATATATTTCATCTTTTAAATTTAAATATATGTTGGATGATGATAAATAAGATTAATGACAATAACATTAAATTATTATATTATAGTACAAAAAGTGTCTTTACACAATTGCGTTGATAAAATTACACTTGTGAAATTAGTTAAAAAATAAAAATAATTATATCAAAAATCATCAAAAATAATATTTTACATGATAAAAATAAATAACAAATATATGTTAAAAAAAGTAAAAATGATTAATGATGTGACGAAAGAATAAATTTTTTTATAAAAGTAAAAATTTTAAAAATGTTATATATTTATATACTTTTGAATGTGTTAGGTTAGCAAAGTATATTAAACGAGATGAATTAGTATAAGGTGGATATGAGAACGCGATGAACCGAGTATTTAAAATAAATATGAATTATAATTTTTAAATTTTTATATAAATTACAAATAACCAAATATAATGTTAATTTTTTTTTATATCATATAATTTCCAAAATCTTGTAAAATGTAATATTCTTTGACATATAATAGATTGATTATATAATCCATTATAATATTTTCTAAGTTTTATAAAATATTGTACACAATATTATAATATATGTACTTTTGAATTAATTAGCATTTGTGTAATATTTGAAATTGATAAATTATCATATTATTGTTTTATAAATGGAAAATAGTGGAAAATTATGTGTACCAATTTAAAAAATGTTTATTTTAAATAAATGAAATAATCTCATTATAAAGGACATAATGAAACATCGTAATTTCTTTAAATAGTTAGTGTGGACAGATAAAAAAGAAAATTCTATAATCATATCATTTATATATCCAAAGGCTAGGTTTTCATCAAACCTTCATTATACCAAGGTTTTGGGTGTACCATATTATAAGCTCACATAAAAGGGCCTCCAGAAAAAGCAGAACCCTAGGAAGTGTTATCAGTGTTTGGAGAGTTGGAGTTTGTTTCAGGCTGAGGCAATGACACGACCTTTCGGTGTGAAGGGGAAGAAGCGCAAGCACTCCCAATCCAAACAGAACTCAGAAGAAGAACACCCACAACCGCCACCAAAGAAAGTTGTTGCCGCCAAAGAGAGCAAAGAACCATCATCACCACCACAATCAGAATCTGCACCAACAGAAGAAGATGAAGTGAAAGTTGTTGCCGCCGAAGAGAGCAAAGAACCATCACCACAACCAGAATCTGTGCCAACAGAAGAGGATGAATTGAGTGGTATCCCAATTGCTCCCAGTGAGAAAGAAAGTACCAAACCTAATGTCATATTCATTCTGGAAAGAGCTTCTCTTGAAGTCGCCAAAGTCGGCAAGGTTCTACTCCCTACTCTTCTATTTCTCATTCTCCTTTTCTTTTTTACTTTGAACTTTCATTCAATTCTTTGTCTTTTCTTTGTTTTTATGGCACTGCAGACATATCAGTTGTTGAACTCCGATGACCATGCCAATTTCCTTCGCAAAAACAACAAGAATCCTGGAGATTATAGGCCGGACATTACTCATCAAGTAAAGTTTTCTCCAAATACATCATACTCATTACTCCTTAGTATGAATTTTGCATTTGAAATGACTTGATTGAGGTTACGCTGTTAAAATGATCCATTCTTTTTTGTAATTATACGTGTTTTTGTTTTTATTTTTTCAGTCTCTTTTATCTATTCTGGATAGCCCATTGAATAAAGCTGGAAGATTGAAAAATGTTTATATCAAAACGGAGAAAGGTGTTCTTATAGAGGTTAAGCCGTTTGTTCGAATTCCTAGAACATTCAAACGTTTTGCTGGTGTTATGTGTAAGTCTTTGCTATTTTATTTCCTAGGCCTCACTTTCTGGGAGGAAAAAGTAATGAGCTTTCATCATGTTTCTTCTAAACTTTTACTACCCTGCAGTGGAACTGCTTCAAAAGCTGAGCATATCTGCTGCTGGCAAGCGCGAGAAACTCCTCCGAACAATAAAAAATCCCGTGACACAGTATTTGCCTGTCAACTCACGAAAAATAGGTTTGTTTTGTTCTTGATTGTTGCTTGTGTTTACTTGTTTGTTTTTTGAACTGCTGGAGGATTCCAACTCTTTAATGTTAAAATCTGTGTTTTAACTTTTCTTTTCTGATAAATTCTTTTATCAATATAATTCAAAATAGTAAAAGTGATAGTCTCTGTTGAATTTCAGGTCTATCATATAGTTCAGACAAGCTTGTAGATATGGATGACTATGTATCAAAGATTCCCAGCAATATGGACCTTGTTTTTGTGGTACTTTCACCAGTTCAACTTTCAATTTCTTTGTTTATTTTTTCTGTGGATGCTTAGCAGTTAATATATTCTAATTTCAGGTAGGAGCAATGGCCCATGGGAAGGTTGAGACAGATTATACCGAAGACTACATAGCAAGTAAGATTATCCATACATATTTTTTTATCTACTATCATCTTAGTAATTATTTACATATTCCCGTGGTGACACTTGGGTTTTGGCTTCATTGGTTTTCTTTTATCGTGTCTTTGTTTGATAAGTGTTTGCTGATGGTCGGGTCCCTTTGTGTGTAAACTTTGTATTTGTTTTGGGGACCTGATAGACTTTTATTTTTAATTTTGTTGATATTTGTCAGTTCAAATTTCTAAACAATGAATGAAGAGTTTCATGAAATTTTGTTAAAATATAATTGGTCACGCCACCTGATCTCCATAATGCGTAAAAAGTGAACTATTTGATGCAAAGCACTTTAACTACTAAATGCAGGTTTGTGAACAAAATCTCACTGTTGAACCATGCTAGCTTAGCTTTGATAATACCGGCAAACACAAATATATGGCTGCTCAGCCTGTTATTGCTGTCTCCCACTTTGGTTCGTCTTTTGCATTTTATGCAGAATTCTAAGTGTGTTTGGAATCGGTGAAATTCAGTTTCCATTGTTGGAAGCTAACTTATGCTATAAATGACTAGTCTGTTTAAAATAGGGTGTTCTCTTTGAAGCCAACTTACTGTTGTTCGAATTATCAGAGCTCATGCTTAAATCGAACTGAATTTGAATGGTAGAAGTTGTTGTTAAGCTGAGTAAAAGCCTCCTGGCCGAGACACCCTACTGATTATTTTCATTTACTGTTACAATTTGTTGTCAAAACTTGTAGTATATAATAAATATGCAGAATGCTACCTCGCATGATTATTTAACATGTATCAGTCAGGATATTCTTATTTCTTACATCATAGTGTGTTTCCTGATTGCAGTTTCTGGGTACCCTCTAAGTGCTGCTTATTGTATTACAAGGATTACTGGTGCCCTTGAGAGAAAGTGGAAGATTTTGTGAAACGATTTACTAATTCGAGTTCCACAGTCAATTTATGTAATATCAGGGTAGGGTCTTGTCTTAGCAGACGTATAGGAAATACAATATAAGTTATTTTTTCCTGAGGTATTTTTAGGACCAGATCGATGTTTCACTACTGTATTTGAATTAAATGTTTAATGTATTATTTTGCTAGAGGAAGCTTTCTTAACAGAGCTTATTTGCTCTGAGATACGTGGTTTGGGAGTCACTTTTTCCTGGTTCCAAGTTATTCTCTTACGGCTGATCTTGCTCTTACTCTTTCGTATATATTTTTACCTTTTTAGTGAATATATCATCTTTATCAGACAGATATAATTTTCATATAATCATCTTAAAAGTTTCACGTTTATTGAAAATTAAAACCATTAGTTAACTAAAATTCTTTCAGAGACTGTATAGCTGCAGAAAATTTTGGATGGGAAGAGTAAATTGTTTTAGACTGTCATAATTTATTTCTTATGAAGTTTAGTCAACATGATTTACATAACTTTAAATTTTTTTAAAATGTTACCCTACTCTTGTAATTTGAGAAACAAATTATCCCATAAAAAGTTAAATTTCAGATCAAAAGTAAATCTCAACTTTAAGATGATTCATATATAAAATAATTATTTCTAAGTTCTCTTTTGAAGTGTTTTCATGTATAGAAACGTGAGACTAAACACTGAAACTTCTTTTTTATTCATCTGAACAGTAAAGGTAAAGCCTGTAGACAGAATGAAGAAACATCAATGTATCTGCATCACTTTGTTTAGCAGTGAAAATTCTTTGTTTAGCTCCATACTTGGCTTCAGGGTGATCATGTTGTAAATAGGCATTTCAATATCTGTTGATAAGTTCTCAGATTAGTTATTCCAAAAAAGGTCACCATGGTGATTCTTGGTAAACCATAAAGTAAAAAATGGAATGAAATTCAAATATGATTGGAGCAAATGCATACGTAGGGAAGTGAGGCAAAATACAAAAGCTAATATTTAGGATAAATATAAAAAAGTTTAAAAAGATCAACACATAACAATATAATGTGTTCCACTCCATTATTTTTTTTTTAGTTTCATCCATTCTGTAATTTTTGCGTTAATTTATAAATATTCTGAAAATGAGAATTTAAACCTTGGAGCAAAATTTACGCACATTAAGCACTGTTTTTTTTTATTAAAAAAATAGTATATAGGTAAGTATATACAAGACTAAGTGGATAATTAAGTTTAATGTACAAATATGTTTGACTTTTACGTTGTTATTAAATAATAAAACGTGATGTGCAGTAAAAATTGATTGAGTTTGATCATAAGGAATTAATTACATCGAAAGTGATTCCTGTTGTGATTTTTGATCGATGAAAAGAAGTTAAAAAAAAAAGAAAAAAGGAAAGGGCGTTTTCGTAGAAGCTGAAGCGGAAGAGGAAAAGAAGAAAAAGTATAAACAGTGACGCGTTTGGAGATGGGAGAGAAAATTGAAATGCGTGAAAGTTATGAAGGAATAGCCTTACGAAGGAAGAAAGCAATCTGAGAGTGATAGCTGATTGACATAAGCCTCAGCTGCTTCATCTTCCCAACCCCAATCGGAATCGGAATCGGCATGGTCCAACCGGCGATGACGCAGTTCCTCAACTCCGTTCTCTCTCAGCGTGGCCCCTCCGCCGTCCCTTACTCCGAGGACACCAAGTGGCTCATCCGCCAGCACCTGGTGGCGCTCACCGCCGCCTTCCCTTCGCTCGAGCCCAAAACGGCAGCCTTTACGCACAACGACGGTCGTTCCGTCAACCTCCTCCAGGCCGACGGCACCATCCCCATGACGTTCCAAGGCGTCACCTACAACATCCCCGTCGTCATCTGGCTCATGGAGTCCTACCCCCGCCACCCGCCCTGCGTCTACGTCAATCCCACGCGCGACATGATCATCAAACGCCCCCACCCTCACGTTAACCCTTCTGGTTTGGTTTCCGTCCCTTACTTGCAGAATTGGACCTACCCTAGTTCCAACCTTGTCGATCTCGTTCTCAATCTCAGCCTCCACTTCGGTCGCGACCCTCCCCTCTATTCCCAGCGCAGACCTAACCCTAACCCTAATCCCAACCCCAACCCCAACCCTAATCCAAATCCTCACCCTCACCCTCACCCCCATCCCAGTTTCGGAAACTCTTCCTCCAATTTATCTTCTTCCACTTCTTCTTCATCTGGCTACCCGCACGCTCAACCCCCCTCTAGGCCATACCCTCCTTCCCCTTACCCTGCTCCCGCTTCCAGGGTTCAGGCCACTGAGGATCCCTCTGAGGTTTTCAAGCGGAACGCGATTAACAAGCTTGTGGAGATGGTTCATGGGGACGTTTCCGCGTTGAGGAAGACCAGGGAGGGTGAGATGGAGGGGCTGTTTAGTTTGCAGGGCGTGTTAAAGCAGCGGGAGGAGACTCTCAACAAGGGGTTGAAGGAGATGCAGGAGGAGATGGAGGCTCTGGAGCAACAGTTGCAGATTGTGTTGATGAACACTGATGTTTTGGAGGGGTGGTTGAGGGATAACCAGGGGAAGAAACTGGGCGGTTTGGACAATCCTGAGGATGCTTTTGAGTGTGCGGATGTACTCTCCAAGCAGATGCTTGACTGCACTGCCGCTGATTTGGCTATCGAGGACACTCTTTATGCGTTGGATAAGTCTCTTCAAGTGGGAGCTCTGCCGTTTGATCAGTATTTGAGGAGTGTGAGGGGGCTATCCAGGGAACAGTTCTTTCACCGGGCCACCACGGCGAAAGTTAGAGTGGCCCAGTTGCAGGCTCAGGTTGCCAATATGGCTGCTCGGAATCACCATTATGGTAGCTGACACTTGAAGCGTTTTATAACTTTCTTTGTTGGTGATCCAGACGTTGAGATCTGCCATTGTGAGTACAGAACTATAGATTGCTATTTGTTGCTTCCCTTTGAGTCTGTGCTTGTAGGCGATAGCATGAATTGGTCATCCTTATAGTTACAGCCTTCAACAACTTGAAATTGTTAACCAGAGGCTGAACCATCGTTCTTATACAGTCTTAATAATACGATTTTCTTGAAATTTTGGTTTGAGGGATTGTCTGCTCAATCTTTTTATGTATAATTTTATTGTTTAGGAGTGTACATGCTTATGAATCATAGATTTGTTCCACCTTGTATTTTAGAACAATGGGTATATTACCATTGATATATACTTTTTTGTGCTTCGATTGCTTTCGTTCTGGCGCATGTCAATAGTTAAATATGAAGACACTTTTTATGCTTTGTTTGAGGGAAAAATTGTTTGATGCGAATTGTTTGAGAAGAACTGTACACTTCAGTTCATGTCTTATGACCGTCAATAATTCCTCGGGGCTTCTTTGAATTTGGCGAATACCCACAAGGTCTAGTTAGAATTGTCATTCCTATACCCACCGGCTTGGACCAACATAACGATGATGCTAATTTGGAATTAGATGTGGTTTAAGCTGGCAGTATAGTGTTTCAGTTTCTTTTTTAAACTAATCCTCTGTGCAAGCAATGCTGGTAGTATTGGGTTTTTACGCTGCACACTAGAACGCATGATTCTGGTGCTGTTTATAGAGTTTTCATATTTTCATTTGACTGTAGATTGCTATTATCATAAGTTTTTATAGTCATTTCATTTTTCTCTTTCAAATATGTTCTTGTGAAACAATTTTATTAGAACACGTGATTGATGTTTGTGAATCAACTGTGTGCATGTACAGTTCTGTAGTGTATTTGGTTATTTTATAGGGCAGAGGAATGTAAATATCTGAGTTCAATGAACATACACACGCTTTCCAAGTTCAGACAATTTCAAGAAGAGTGAAACTTGCTTTGTTTAGTTCTGAAATATCATCAGGATTGTTAGTTTGGTCATTTATTCCTGTTGTTAGTTGGATTTTATTGATGCTGGATCAATGGATCAATGCTTACAGAACTTGGCACAGATGTATATCATGATTCCATTTATGGGGTCTAAAATATGTGTATGAATCAGTGATCTCAGGATTATTACTTATATAAGCACAATTTCTTGCTAAAAATTCATGAAGTGAAGTTGGTCGCCTAAATTCTTTCTCCTTTTTTTTCTGAGAGGTGCTAACAATACACTTTTCACCGTTGATCATATTTTAAAAAAATTATGAGTGAAATTCTTTAAAATAGAAATACAAATTGCAAAAATTTGTAATTCAGTAAATTTGTGAAATAGACAAGTTGTGTTTCAAGTATGTAATTTGTTGAATTGCATCAAATTAGATTGAAGATCAGAGAATAGATAATGTTCATCAGTGTATATGATATAGAGAGAGTCAACTCCTTCAGGCTTGCTCTAACACTAGACCCTTGCATTGTTTTGCTGGTAGACATGGCCAAACAATGTTATTTCCCCATCTAATGGGACAGAAAAAGAGGCAAACTTTGCCGTTCTACGAGATTTCCATTTTTCGTATTGCAGTGCCACTCCTTTGTCTGCATCCAGCTGATTTGGAACTTAATTGATTCGATATTTTTGAGAGGGGCATCATTAATAGAATCACAATTGTTTTTCTTGTTTAGATTGTTTCCAGTTCTTGGAATTTTTTTTTTCTTTACTGCTAAATAAATAATGAGTTGATTGATTGATTCTTGTTCTGCTTCCTGATTTCTCTGATCCTGGGCTCGACAAAATAATCGGACATAGGATAGTATTTTTTGGTGTTTAAGAATTCAATTAATTGACATGATGGTCCTAAACTTGAGTTTTACTGTTTCTTTGCACACTCGCTTTAAAGGAGTGTTACATTAGGTTCAAATCGGTGAATCAGCTCTACGGAATTGAGTTAAGTTAGATAGGGTTAGAAAAAATCCAATTTATAAACGGATTTGAGTCACAGAGTTAAATGAGTTTAAGATGGATTAATTCATAATTTACCAACATTGATTTTCTTATATTTGTTTATTATTTGTAATTATGAAAGTTGACATTTTTTTTATTTTATTTTTAAGGACTATGATATTATTTAATAATATAATTGAATGGTTTAATACTTAAGTGAGTCGATTTATTTAATTACTAATTTATGCTTGGCTCGTTTATAAAGTTTCTGACTTCCTAAATAAAGAATGTTGGTGTATATTTTTAGCAAATTTTTTGTACCATTATACTTTTAATTGAAGTTTAATAAAAATAATAAAATGTTGCAAGTTTTAGTTTTTTTTTTTAAATTGTTATCAAGAGATGTCTTATATATTATATATTATACATGATTTTTTTCCGTCAGTTTTTCTCCTTCATTTTAAAATGTGATAAACTTTGTAAAAGAGACAAACATAAACCTTGTTATATAGATAATATTATTCTTTTACTAATAAATTTATAATTCACGATAATTAAGAATTATAATTAAATCATTTGATACTAATAGTTTTATTTTTAAAAGTATTTTTTCTAAAATATGTTTCCTTGAAATTTGATTTGATATTAACAATAAAAAGGACAAACATCAACTAAATGAATTCTTTCTATAAACAAATTTATTAACTGAGGTATAATCAGTTGTTATTTAATTTCGAATAAATGTAAGTTTAATGACTTTAATTATCAATAAAAAGGCCAATGAAAAAATAAATAAAAAGGAAAGGGGATTGCGAATTGAAATACAGTGACATAATCTAAGAAAGTGCTCGGATGACTTAAATATTTTCTTTATTTCCAATAATTTTTCAAATTAAGTGGATAAGATTTCATACTTTTTTTTTCACTATGACATGAAAAGAAAAACATTTAGTTCATAGTTGAAAATTTTATACTCATACATAGCATGACACTGACCACAGTTATTTCTCTCTTCATTTCATTTTATACGTGGTTTTTGTTTTCTCACAAAAAAATTAATAAAATGAATACGTTTTATAACTACAAATATCTATATTTTTTTCAGTTCCATTTTGTATATTTATTATGCAATTAAACAGGTGATAATTACATTTTTATTGTAAAACATCTATTTACAAATACAGAAAATACTAATAGCTGTTTTGTTTTTGTTTTTTTTTTAATTTGTAATGTATTGATAATTTTTGAACGATATTATCTTCATGTACTTTAGTCTATGATTATTATCGGAGTAATCTAATAATAATTAGATCCAAAAAAATAAATGCCATTATGAAAAATTATAAAAAAAATTAAAGACCACGTAAAGGAGTATTATTCTTGGTTAAATATTGCTGTTAGAAAAAAAAACATGTATTTTATTTTTAATTTTGATCAATGGACTATATTCTTCTTGTATTATTTTGGGTAGAAAATCATATTAAAATACCTAAATAGCAAAAATGGAAGAGAAAATTGGTATCAGCGTAAACCAGAAAAACAACCTTAACTCGTGTTTCATGTAAAACCCCATCATTCTCAGCTTCGATTTTTAGAAGGAAAATTGAAGACGAAATGCTGAGAAGAGTGTTGCGCCAATGTTACTCACTTCATCGTCCCACAGTGCCGCGCCTCTATCGAAGGTTCTGTTCTTCTCCTTCAGAGACCACCGCCGCCACAATCTCCATTGACCGTTCTACCCTTTACAATCCACCTGGTACTCTCTTCAATTTTCCCTCATTTCCTTCTTTATTTTATTATACTCACTCAAATTCTCGTTCTCTCTTCTGCCAGAGCATACTCACCACCCAACTTCTGATTCTGAGCTCGTCAAGCACCTCAAAGGCATCATCAAGGTTTTATCTTATTCCATTCAATTTTTGTATCATAAAAATCGAGTCTTTAACATTTGGGTTTCGTCGATTTTAATTTATGTTACTCGTGATCATCAGTTTCGTGGAGGGCCTATTTCCCTTGGCGAGTACATGTCCGAAGTTTTGACGAATCCTAAAGCTGGGTATTACATCAATCGAGATGTTTTTGGAGCAGAGGGTGACTTTATCACCTCTCCTGAAGTTAGCCAGATGTTTGGTGAGGTGAGGTGAATTATCTTCATTTATTGGACTAGAAAGTTTGTGTAAATTTCTATATTTCTAAGAAAAGAAAACCAAGTGAAAAATGAAATAGTATTTTCTTAAATCTCTTAGAAAAACTACGATGGAAATTTTCTTACAAATTAGTTTATTGGTAAGTTAAATTTTACAGAGAAACTCATTTTATTTTATTTTTCTTGTCTTATTCTCCTATTGAAGTGTATGTATAGAAATTTATCTAAGCATAGTTAAGGCTGGTTGAGGTGTCATGACACAATTTGGATTCTCTGGTTTTTTCTGTACTGGTACGTGTCTTCAACAAGATACACTTATGAAAATTGATTTCGATGTTTTAAAATATATTAAAAGATTTTTAAAACACCAGCATCAGTGTGTTTATAACACTCAACAAAAGACAATACGAAAAAACACAGCAGAGAATCTCGATTCATCATGACAATGATTGTAATTCTAATACCTTGTTTTCTCAAACACAGATGGTTGGTGTCTGGGTGATGTGTCTTTGGCAACAAATGGGCCAACCTCAGAGAGTAAATCTGGTTGAGCTTGGCCCCGGACGAGGAACACTCATGGCCGATCTCCTTCGCGTATGATGATGTACTTTTTGCTTGAATTTCTGTGTAAACCTCTTGTTTACATTCTCAACTACATATGAAAGTTTTTAATTTCTTATAGGGTGCTTCAAAGTTTAAGAACTTCATTGAGTCATTGCATGTGCACTTGGTGGAATGTAGTCCAGCACTGCAGAAGCTTCAGCACCAGAACTTGAAATGTGTTGAGGAAGAGAATGCTTCTCAAGATAGTGATATAAGAACTGCCAGATCTTTGTTTGGCACTCCTGTATCGTGGCATGCAATGCTAGAGCAGATTCCATCAGGATGTATGTAATGCTTTTCCAATGAAAATAAAATTTTGGGCATAAAATATGGTGTGCAACTTCTTATATGAAATTTCAATTCTGTTCTGTGTTACATTAAAACATCTTATTGAACTGTATGTAAAAATGCCCTGACCAAGTTATTGCTTTTGTTGTGCTCCAGTGCCAACAATTATAATTGCTCATGAGTTCTTTGATGCCCTACCAGTCCACCAGTTTCAGGTAATAGAATGCTTGTGCTATTAAGCTGAATTAAAACTAAGAACATCTATCAAGCTGCAAAATTAAGATTTTAGATTCGAAATTCTCCAATTTTTTGCTTTCAAATGTTTCTTCCACAGCTATGTTTACTTTTTACCTTTCCATCCACAGATATGTTTTGCGACAGATAAGTTTGAACCTCGACTGTTGCAACTTGCACCCCCTTTTGTTTAAACAATTCCAAATTTCCACCATCTTCCTGCTTCAAATGGGATTTTAGCTTGGCAAAATTCATAGTTTTAGTTCCTTAATGTCCATTAGAATAGAAGTTATGTCATCTTATACCTTGTATACGTTTTGTAAAAGAATGAAATCCGAGTTCTCTGCCAATTCCTACCATTTCTATATTGCTCTTGGTGTTACATTCTTTGAAGCGTGATTTCTTTGTCTGGGCTCTGCAGAAAGCATCTCGAGGCTGGTGTGAGAAAATGGTTGATGTGGCAGAAGATTCACCGTAAGTATTGTAATATAATCTACTATTTTGAATTGTATTTCTTCTGGGTTTAGTGTATTGATTGATATTTCTTACATATATCGGATAGGTTTCGTTTTGTTCTTTCTCCACAGCCAACACCTGCTACTCTCTATCTATTAAAGCGGTTGAAATGGGCTGCATCTGAGGAATTTACGGAGCTCAATCAAATTGAGGTTTGTCCCCAAGCCATGGAGTTGACCCAAACCATTGTTGACAGGATAAGTTCTGATGGTGGAGGAGCTCTGATCATTGACTATGGCTTGAATGGAGTAATCTCAGACAGTCTCCAGGTCTAGCATCTTTCTCATCTTATTCTTAGAAGTGTTGTTTTTCTAGTTTTACTATCTTCTGTATTCCAAGTGTAGTATCCCTTATCTTACCTTTCCTCTTTTGTTACTACCATGGAAATATTAGCATAAGCAAACAAGTTGGTTTATGTCTCAAGTAAAAATAAAAAAGTTGAGCACCCTATAAGATAAAAGATCCATAAATTCATAGTCTTTAAGGTTTTGGGTTGAAGGTGGTATTATATGAGTTGAACTCAGGTGTCATTTGGTGTTGTGTCTCTTAAATGAATTCTGCCCTCTTGAAAAACCTATCAAGAGGGTGGGTGATGGAACTCATATGGTCAAAGATAAGGTTGTTAAACTTGAGAGTGTCCATAAATTGAAGTTTCTTTTATGCTGGTAATTGTCATGTACAATAAGACTAATATCTGAGTGGATCATTCAGATGGATATTGTAGTTGATATATTATACATAGATTGTCTTTCCTCCCTCTTGCTTTCTTTTATGGTGTTTGGATTGATGCAGGCAATTCGGAAACACAAGTTTGTGAATCTTCTAGACAATCCTGGATCAGCCGATCTCAGTGCATATGTTGATTTTGCTTCCATTAGGCATTCTGCACAGGAAGCTTCGGGTATGCTCCCAAATGTTTTTAGTTTTAACAACCCGTATAGTGATTAGAATCAGATATCAGAAGTGTCAAAAAACTAATTTGGTAACACATGCAGGCGAAGTGTGTATTCACGGGCCAATTACTCAATCTCAATTTCTTGGTTCTCTTGGAATAAATTTTCGTGTTGAGGCGCTCCTTCAGAACTGCACGGAGGAACAAGCTGAAGCCTTGAGAACAGGTTACTGGCGCCTTGTTGGTGATGGTGAAGCTCCCTTTTGGGAAGGACCCGATGAAGGTGTTCCGATTGGTATGGGTACTCGCTACCAGGCAATGGCTATAGTCAACAAGAACCATGGTGTTCCAGTTCCTTTTCAGTAACTCTAAAACCCTAATCAAACTAAAATCTCCATCGTTTTGGCTTCACCAACGTTTGAACCCAGATCAACTTTTGGCACATCTGATTCCTATAATTTTTTCTTCTATTTATTTATATAATTTTAGATTAATTTTTATAGCTGTTTGGTTTACTTTGTGTTGAAAGAGTTACTCGATGAAACGTTATCGCAGCAATTATAATAATGCGAGCATTTCTGTAAGTTAGAAAAGGATCCCTATGCATGTCAAAAGAGCTGCTGTAATTGGAAGTTAATTGTTCTTCCTCGCCATAAATCTTTGTTTTAAAAGAAGATTGAAAGAAGAAAAAGTGTTCAAATTCAATAGTTTGGATAAGTGAAATTAAAGAGAATTTAAATTTGTAGGACTATTTATTGTAAATTATAATTTTGGTGTTTTTTTTTTTCAAAAATGTAAAGGAAATGCAGACTTTTTCATTGTTTCCTGTATAAATATCTGTTCTTAAAGTTTGCCAAAAATATAGTTCAAGACTTCAATGAAAGAATTAGAAAACTTACCATATCCGATGCACTTAAGTTCACGAATCCTACCACACAATCACAATAACTTCAAAAATAGTTTTTAAATAAGATATAAATTAACTTTTAAAATATTAATAACAATAAATAAAATATTATGACATATATTATAACAGTTTAAACAATCATAAAAATTGTAAAATTAAATATAACTTTCCATCAACTAGACATTTCTATAATCTTCAACTGCATTGGGTGGAGAATTAAGACATGCTGAAAACCTAAATTTAACAATCATCTTAGCTCAAGATTTGTTCCAGAGCACACAAATAAAACAGAGATTACAAATTGTAAAGAATAAAAGGACAAAGTGCAACTAGAGATCGAGTATCTTCTAAAAATGTGAAGAATGGAGAGAATTCTACATTACTAATTAAACATCATAGTCCCAGACACAGATAAAGTAAATTTTATCCACATGTTTTGGATTATGATTTTTAAACGCCAATTTCCAATTCTCAATTCAGTTCATAATTTGAGTGATATAAAAAAAACCTGCACTGGTTTACCTCGTTTCCACAAACACCTGAGCTGCACAAAAAAAATTAGATAAACAAAAACTCATACTTTCCTCATTACAGATAAAATTGAAATCCAGACTAAATGAAATGAAATTGCAGTGTACTCAACTACATCAAAGCAAAAACATGAACTCCTAAACAATGGCAATCTTGGCACCAGCTTCTTCAAGTTGCTTCTTCGCATCTTCAGCTTCTTCCTTTGAAACCCCTTCTTTGAACTTCTTCGGCAACCCTTCGATGAGCTCCTTCGCCTCCTTCAGTGCCAGGCTCGTCAACGCTCTCACGGCCTTAATCACGGCGATTCTCGCATTGCTCGGCACATCTTCGATCACGACGTCGAACTCCGTCTTCTCTTCCACCGCCGGCGCCGCATCCGCAGCGGCACCTCCGGGAGCCGCGACGGCAGCCACGGGAGCGAAGGACGCTGCGGAGACCCCGAGCTTGTCCTGGAGGAAGTCCACGAGGACCTTCGCCTCCTCCAGGGTGAGTCCGGCGATTGCGTCGCCGAGGTTTGTGATTTTCTCCGGCGCTTCGACGGCAGAGACGACGACGCGTGCCCGGCGCGTGGCGGTGGTAGCGCGGTGGAAGATGTTGGGGAATTGGATGGAGGGTTTGGCGGAGAGGTGCGTAGGGTAAGAGGAGGGTGTAGGATAAGATAGAGAGCGAAGGGTAAGGGTTGTTAAAGTCGTTGAAGCCATTTTTGTGATGAAAAAGGTTTGTGAGGTTTGGGATTTGAGGGAGAGAAGAAGAAAAGTGATGCAAATTGAAGTGAACACTGAAGATATGAAGATAGGATAAGGGGATTTTGAAGGGGTTGGTTATGGAGGGGTTCACGTTGCTCTTACCATTTTACCCCTCACTCTTAACTGTTTCTGGTCAATATAAGGGTGAAAGTTGTAAATTTGTTTTTGAGGATAAATTGTCGGAAACCATTTTGATGAAAAAATTTTAATCTTCTTATTTTACTAAAAAAATATTATTTTTATTTTTATTTTTTTAAGTGATTATCTTTTAATTATTTTATATTCTAGTGTAAAGTTACTATTTTATAGGCGTGGGGTCACGGTTAAATGAAAATTTGGAGTGTCTTTTATTAGTTAAGTAATTAAAAATATTTAACAAATATAGAGTTCATCTTTCATATAAAATGCTCTGTATATCATAGATAGAGTTCATCTACACATCCTTTATAAGGTTTAACAATTTTTTGTATGGTGTTACTTCCTCTTGCTTTCTTTTATGGTGTATGTATTTTTACACAGGAAATTTAGAAACACAAGTTTGCGAACATTGACATTAACATTGATAGTATCAATTACAAAGCAATGTCCATTAACATTGATCACACTACAGTCAACATGGAACATAGCCATTGGTGATTGAACATCATTGTTCAAAGGTGATGAAGACAAGTTCATGGTGAGATATTAAGAAATTGCAGAGGGTGAGTTAGTGTAACTCAGTAGCGGTACTTGGTAGAGTAATCTTTAGGAGAAATGACAAGACCACGTCCCTTCCTCGCTCCACGGTACACTGTTTCGACAATATCAATGAACTCTTGCTTGTCTTTGAGAGGCCAGTTGATCTTATTGTTGTTTCCGGTTCCAAGGTCTATCATGATATGTTTGTTCCTAAAAAAGAACATAACAGTGCATGGGTCATACAACTCGTACATGGTGTTGAAATCAGGCACCTCGCTGATATCCACAACATAAATCACAGCGAAATTTTTAATCTTTTCAGCGACCGATGCCAGCACTTCATCCATCTGATTTCAACCCAAATTAATCCACGATGCCATCAGATAAAGAAAGAAATGTAGCAAGAACTGAAATTAGAAAGGAGATGGAGAAGAGTATATATATACCTGCATGCAGGTTTCATCCCAATCGTGGCCGAAGCGAATGACGACAACTCGTTCTTCTTCTGAGAGAATACACTGATCAACGGCCCAACCAGAGTGTAAATGTGGTAACAAGTAAGACATTATTTCTATCTCCTTCTTCACTCCTTCTTCATGCAATCTAATAATAATGTATTCTCTCACAGTCTAATGTATCTATTTCTATTTCAACCCACAAACGAACTGTCTAGAAACACCTTACACCTTCTACCTTCTTTCTTCCACAACAGATTCCATTCTTTATTCTACTCCTATTATTTGTCCCCAAAATAAATTTGGACACTAAGACAACAATAGACCAATATTTTGAAATATGCTCGGTGTAATAATGTCATCATCATAATTTTTAATAATGTCTTCTCAACTCTTGGTTTAATTAGTCGGAATATACACACTTTTGTTTTAATTAGTTAGACGATACATATTTTCGTTTGAATATGTCAATTTGGTACCTGTTCTCTAAAAATATATGAATTGAGTTCTAACTTTTGAAAAGTTATATCAATTAGGTCTCTTTCAAAACAAAAAATATTAACGCCGTTAATGATATTTATATTTAAAATGACTTACAAAATTAAGTACTGATTAGGTCTCTCTCAAAACAAACAATACTTACAAAATTAAATACTGATATTTATATTAAAATTTAGTGGTAAAAGTCATAAATAAAGTTAACGACATTAATAATTTTGTTCTGAAAATAACCTAATTGAGACACTCTTTCAAAAGTTGAAACTTGATTGACACCCTTTTAAAAACATATACCAAATTAACATATCTAAACGAAAATGGATACCGTCCAACTAATTAAATCTTACCTTAAATAATAATATTGTGTGTTTAACCCACATGCCTATATAGTTTCGGAGTCTGTCTTCAATAAAAACTGTAAAATTTTAAGACTTAACATATCCTTGACAAAATACTTATTTTCTTTTGCATCTCAAATTAAAAATTTACTATTTAATCTTAAAAAAATTACTCCATTTTGTCCAACTAATTTTATTTTATTCCCAAAAACATTATATAAGCAAATTAGTTAAAAAAGTTATTCCTTTGATGGCAAATAAAATCAATAATTTGTTAAAACCAAACCATATTTAAACCTTTCAAAAGTTTATTCCGGAATGGGATGATTGGATGATCTTTATAGCATCCAGATCCAACTACCCCATGTTTGTATCACAATCTCTTAAATTCACCTCACCAATCCTCTTAAATTTAAAAATCACTCCTACTGTTTGGCTAACAAATTATTCTCCAAATAAAAATATTAAGCATAGGTTTGCACAAGCTAGTCACCACTACTCACGAGTGAGTCCGAGAGCAGATGTTGCTTAAATCTACTCTTCAAGTTCATAATACTATGTGTTAGTGTTGCTTCAAACGCAAAAGGGGGAAATCTTCCAAATCTATCACTCTTTTCGTGGCTTAACAATTCTGCAAGTGATTTCTAACGTATGTGGGTACGATCTATACATAAGATCCCGGATTATTGAGCTTAGCACAACATGAAGTTCTTTGAAATAAACAAAAAACATTATAAAATGTGTTTGTCAAATGCTGGACACACAATCTAAGCCCATAAATTTCTGAGAAGAACGATAAAATGGATAATTAATCCAGCAAAACATAGCCATGACTTTCATCCCAGTTAACAGGTGAGAAGCTGAAACATATCTAACTCTCATGAAATCACGCAAAAAGAAATCTCTTATTTTACAGCCAATTTATTGAATTAATCAAGGTAAGGTTTCAACTAACAGCACACCCACAGCAACAGACACTTCAAGTTCGGTTCTTCCCATTCTTGGAGATCGTGCCTGCCAAGAAAAATAATACATGTTACTCGGCATTATATAAACTCTTCTCTGAACAAATTATTTCCCTAGTTCATTTTGGTAGAGACTTCTGGCTTCAGATGTATTTCTAAATCTCAATCTGTGCTCTCCAAAAGATGTTGTGTATGTGCTGAACAGGAACAAGTTAATAAATCACTCTTGTAAATGTAAAAATAGAGTAGAAATAAAACTTACGAGTGTTTTGTTTCATGAAATATTTCCTGCTATCATTACATTTCCTGAAAGTCATTTGTATATTCAATTTTTCATATTTTTAGAAACACAGTCTTCATTGTATCATCCATTTCCATTTCCTGTGTGTTTTCTTTCTGGCACAAATTCATAGTAAGTTACTTTCTTTAGACTTACTCTTCTTTCTCCACACTTCCTTCTACAATCATTTTCAAATTAAGAACTCCAAACTTCACAACACATCTTCCCCTGGAAAGACTGTCGATTCAAGTTTTAAACTATAGTGATTCTGCCAGCAATCACAGAAACTGAGTCACCCAAAATAGCTTACAAGCTTAACATGGAAAAACAGGAATAGCTTTACAACTTTGAAGTTGGCTTAAGCACCGAGAGCACAAGCAATCAATTGACATGCGCATAGGGCAACAGACCAAATAGTCATTATCTAGCTACAACTTTGACAAAAATACAATAATGACGACCCTTGTCGAAAAGACACCGTGATTTTAAATTTCACCCTGAAAAAGTTTAAGGGCAAGAGTACCACTCCTCATAGAGCTCAGTCGACCTAACAGTACAAATAAGAAGCGAAGGCCCAGTCTTCTTTGGTAGGCCATGACATGAGGGTTGCAATGAAGAAGAGATGTGAAATAAGAAAGTAAAACAAAATAATTCTTTACGATAACAAATATTGTACCATATTACATTATAAGAAAACCCATTAACAAGAAAAAACAATCTGTTTGCAAAAATCTAAAATTTTCAGGAATGCAAACTCCCATTTCTAGGTAAGAGAAAATAACCTTCCAAACATTTGTCTTACCATTTTATATTTCTAGAAAAAAGATGATAAAAAGTAAATGATAAAACCAAACAGCCTCTAAATGTCGATGCTTCATCAAAAGCGCGCACGTAAACCGTATGGAAACGAAAGAAAACGAATGATATTATTTTCCATCTCGAATTTGAAAACGGTTTTTTTATACTTTAAATTTCAAAAGTTCGTCGCATCAAGAGGTTTATTATGATATATCAATGATAAATACGAATACCAAACCAACTGTCGGCAACAAAATAGGTAATACATTAGCCATCGTGTAGTGTATGCATATTGCCCAGAACAAAATGTGAACCAATCCTAATTTTTCAACTAGCAACTAGGCTCAGCCAGCATTATAATTGTGTCTAGGGTATAATTTAAATAAAATGGGTGGGGTCATGTTGTAGGTTCAACAAACCCACACAATAACCCAGATTTAAAATGTCATCGTACGGTTTCTAAGATGCATCAGGTGTGAAGAACATACGTTGCATTGCAATACCAAAGAGTACGAAAGAAAGCAGGTTTTATGAAGTAATTCATAAACGGATTAATAACAGGCAAGGAAAGAGGTACCTAAGGAATGCTAATGGTCCTTGCCATGATCATCATGGTGACCCTCCCAAGGGTGCCTCCAGCCCTAGAAAAAAAAAATGAAACAACGTTATTGTAAGGGTGAGGATGAAACAAATTGAATGAATTACGAATCAGAGTGGTGTGTTACCAATACAACAGGAGCATCTTGCTTTGCCCTGTACAGTACCCAAAACCTGAAACAAAAAATCATAGAATCCATGAAATTAGGGCAAAAAAAAGGAGCATATGAACAGCGGAGAAGTGAAGCGAAAACTGACCACATGACCGCACACAAACCCTTGCCGGTGACGGTGTGCCATCGCTTCGGTTGATGAATGGTAACACCTTTGTAGGTTGTGCCTTCGCCGTGTCCTCCCATCTCTCTCCACCTCCTCAATCACGATTCTCGCGTCGTTGCAGATCGAGTGAACCCTCTCGCCCCCGATTACACAAGATCCCTGTTATTTGAGTTCCCTTCTTTACCCTTACTTCAATTTTTCTTTACTTTCCATCACTGACTTTATAAACGGTGCGCTTTATTCAGAAACTATGATTTATCAATTTTCGAAATTAAAAAGATGTTTTCTAAAAATAAAAGTTTACTAATTTAAAAGGATTTTGAATTTTGAACTACAATATTTAGGAAATTTAAGAAATTAAAATCATTTTCAAACTTTCCATCTCAAACGTAAAAAAAAAATGTTTATCATTGCTATGTTAACAACTTTGTAATTAAAAATTAGTGTACTCAAAATTATGTCTAGTGTTACTTAAACATTTTTATCATTGTTATTGTGTGTTCTTTTCTTTTTTAGGGATTTAAAGATAACACTGACTGGAGTTGGAAATAAAGTCTCTGAAAAATTGTGAAATAATTTAATTAATGAGATAGATTAAAAATTTATTTTAATAGAAGTAATAGATAGATTATCATATTATTTTTTATATAAAAAGTAGTATAAATTAATATTTGTATGAGTTATATTTATTTTGTTAATTTTTTAATGTTTAATTATTGTTTTGGTTTCTATTTTTGTTCAAAGGTTTTAAATTGGTCTTTCAGTTTTTTAAGTTTCAATTTGGTTCTGATTTTTAAAAAATTGATGCAATTTGATCCTTTTTCATTAAATTTCTTGTAGCGAATCAATGGTTTTTTTATCAAGATTGACGTTGTGATTATGTTAATTACATCAATAAATCAAATCATCATTATTAACACCTTCAATCTTGATGAAAAATTAAAAAATCTTATCCATTTCAATAAATTAACGTAAATGACCGAATTGTATTTACAAATTGGAACCAAATTAAAAATTAAAGAAACTGGATGACCAATTTTACATTTTTGAAAAAAAATGAACGAAATGAATAATTAAACTTGTTTTTAAATTTAAGATACAATTTTGGTCATTTTAAAAGATTTATTTATGATTTATTTTTATTTTTCATCATTTTAGTGATTCTATTTTAATAAATCAGTATTTGAAAATATATATATATATATATATATATATATATATATTTTTTTGCATGATTCTTTAGTTTTTATTTTAATTGGCTAAGTTATTTAATGACAGACGAAAATATTAAATATAAATTTAATTGGACCAAAATATAAAAACTACAAAAGTGTGATACTTAAAATTTAACCAAAACTATATTTTTTCTAAAATTTAAAGACTAAAATTGTTTAAAAAAAATACAAAACCAAATTTATGAATAAAAATTAAAAAGATTCAAATTTATAACTTAGTCTAGTTTATAAATTGGATTGTACTACGCATAAGAAAACTTGTATAGTTTTGAATCACATGTTTTTTTTTATCTGAAATATTCCTTAATTTTTCAATTAAAATAAATAAGATTGTTTTAAAAAGTAACATTTTGGAATCCCCATAATATAACCATCTATTGGATTTTACAACAAATAACAATAACTAGTAATTATGAATTTATAAGTTAGTCTAGTTTATAATTGGATTGTACTACACATAAGAAAACTTGTATAGTTTTGAATATAGTTTTCAAATGTTTTTTTATATGAAATCTTCCTTACTTTTTTAATTAAAGTAAATAAGATTGTTTTAAAAAAGTAACATTTTGGAATCCCCATAGTAGAACTATCTATTGGATTTTACCACAAATAACATAACTAGTAATTACGAAATTATAAGTTAATCTAGTTTATAATTGGATTGTACTACACATAAGAAAACTTGTATAGTTTTGAATATAGTTTTCAAATGTTTTTTCATCTGAAATATTCCTTACTTTTTTTAATTAAAACAAATAAGATTGTTTGAAAAAGTAACATTTTGGAATCCCCATAAGAGAACTATCTATTGGATTTTACTACAAATAACAATAACTATTAATTATGAATTTATAAGTTAGTCTAGTTTATAACTGGATTGTACTACGCATAAGAAAACGTGTATAGTTTTGAAAATAGTTTTCAAATGCTTTATCTGAAATATTCCTTACTTTTTTTTAATTAAAATAAATAAGATTGTTTTAAAAAGTAACATTTTGGAATCCCCGTAATAGAACTATCTATTGGATTTTACTACAAATAACAATAACTAGTAATTATGATTATGATTTAGCTAATTTATAATTGGACTGTACAACATATAAGATTTTTCTTATACTATCAATGTATGTATTCTTTAAAAAATTGAAATATACCTTAATTTATAATTGAATTGAATTGTATTACATATAAAATTAATATGGTTTCATTGTATACATTCCTTACATATTTTTATCTTCTCTAAATAAGTATTTTTATCTAGAATATATTTACCTTTTTAATTAAATTAATAATTAATAATAAGATTACTTTCAATTTTTTTTACACAATAGTATTATCAAAACTTCTCAATAAATGAAAAAAAAAAACTAAATTGATACATTGTTTTAAAAAATATCTAAAAACAATAAATTAAACTGATCTTAATTGTTTCTTTGATGATTTCAAACTTAATTTTTCTTTTATTCATCTTTCAAAATATAGTTTAGTTATCATCATTAGTTGATATGTGGTAGTAGATCGTGTTTCTTAACCAAGTTTACATAATCTGGGTCTGTTTATAGTTTTATTTTTTTCTAGATAAAATATATTTAAAACTCCAAAGAAAAACTTAAAAATAAATTTACATTTTGTCCTTCTCCTTTCACCTATGATGCACATATAAGATACGTATATCGGATACGATACGTATCTGTCAAAATAATAGGATACGATATGTGATATATAAATATTGAAAAGTGTACAATAATTTTTACAAATAAATAAATATATGATTGTTAATATGTGAATTTCCTAATTAGAGACCAATTATTTAGGTAGCCAAAACCGGGTAACTAATGTTAGTGACCAATTTAAAAATTTCACCGTTGGTGTTCTTTCCGATCTCTACGCATTTCACCGCTCCACCGGAAATTCCCTCTGCCCCTACCGTACAGGGTTGAGCCCTGGGATTTGACGGCGAACTTAAAAAGCCACCTACAGACGCTTTACGCCCAATCATTCCGGATAACGCTTGCATCCTCTGTCTTGCGGCTGCTGGCACAGAGTTAGCCGATGCTTATTCCCCGGATACCGTCATTGCTTCTTTCATAATTGAAACTATTTTAATTATCAATTTAGAGACCAATTATAATTTTTTTGAACTATTTTAGTTCTCAATTTGGTCATTATATAATGACTAATTATTTTTTTTACTAAAATTGATCATTATTCAAAGATTGTATTGTATTACGACTTTATAAATTAGATATTTCGTTAAGAAGTATCAGTAAAATATCAGACGGTAAAATATCGATAAAATATCAGACGGTAAAGTATCGGACACGATACGTGTCAGACACAGATATCCAAAGTTGAAGTATCGGTGCATTATAGTCTTCACTTAATTTATTTAAGTAGTTTCTTATGTATATCATAACGAAAATAAAATTAAGTCGACCTATATATTTACCACACCCTGTAATAAATCATTAATCTTGTTTCTTACTTTTTTAAATAGAAATAGTGCAGCATTGGTCTTTCTTTTCTGAGTAACGAAGTTAACTTCTACGTAAGTGTTACAAAAAAGAACAATGACAAATAACACAGCCGTCACATAAAACACCCCTGTTGGAATTAAGAAACTACAAATCTTATTGCTAAGAACAGAATCCGAAAAGATAAACGAAAAAAAGAATGATTAAATCGGTTGAGAAGGTAATTTCTTATTTGCAAGGAAGTGCCGTAGCAGTTGCAGAGCTGGTTTGGGAGTGAAGGTTGGAACTTCATGGCCAGCACCTCTTATGGTCACAAAAGTAAGACCATCGTAAATCGTTCTCCATCCCCCAACCTGTGGTTCAACAATTCAACAATAACACACAAATTCATTCAGATTCATCAAAATTAATCTTATTGTAATTTACTCTCTTCAAGAGAGGAAAATGATTAGTTTGAGTTTGAAACATGAACTTTACCTGTTGACTAGTATACCAGGGAGTCCAATCTTCAACAATGGGAAGCCCCAACTTTTTCAGAGCGTATCTTGTTCCAGTCACGGGAACTCTTCCATCGGTATCTCCACTGTATAAAGAAACAAATTTTGTGGATATCATTGTACAATACTCTTAATTATCAAACATTTTACTAATCTTGTTCGTAAAATAGTGTACCTGTAAACCCAAACGCGAAGACCACCAGCAACAAGCTTCTTGATGACAGGAAGAGTGGACGCTGGTGCATCATTCCAATCCTCGATAGCGTTACTATGGACAAGAATGAAAGTAACAACATCAATATCATCATTTAATGTTATGTCTCAAACTTGTGCTAGAAAAGATGAACGAGAAAGTGGCGAAGATGGATGAAAACCTGCAGTGAGTCCATGGATAGGAAATTTTGGTGACATTGGCATGTAGTGCCCTTTGGACTTCTGGCCTGTTTAGGTAAAATCCAGTGTAATCGGATGCACACGGATCATATCCCTCTGGTTTTCTGTGCCATTTATTCTGTTCAAATAAAAAATGAAGAACATGCTATGTAAGTTGTGACAGATCTTTGATTTTCTCTTGTACACAACAAGTGATGTTTGGAAAATCGAAATACTAATAGACAAGAAACAGTAGGCGAAAGCTCACAATTTTGGAAAAGGTTTTTCGGGTTGTGCTGCTGATGTTGCTGATACACGTGGGAGTGTACAAACTATACAAGTCAATAACGTCATACGCTTCGAAGAACTTGTCCGAATAGTAATTGCATTCATCTGTTTGATTTTCAAATTGGAAATTGCAGTTGGTTGTAATGTTATGATATAATCCATCGGATATCACTGCATGATCCCAGGCATACTCCACCAAACCCTTTTGATCTGCTTCGTTGTCAATTGCTGCATTTCCAATCTGCACAACCAATATCATTTTTTCAAACTAGTTAGTATCAGTGTCAATGTAGTTATATGACAAAGTGAAATACTCGTCCTATATAGGGTTAACGAGAGAGTTTTACCATGAATCCTTTGAAGTTGATGTAGTCTTTCTTGGCACGATTGCGATTGTGATCGAAAATGAGCTCCGACAGTTGTGGAACGTAGTGCCCTGAAATGTTAAAACAAATGAAATTTAATATGAAAAGAAGATCTAAATCTCATCATAAACTTTTGGCAGATAAATACCAGCATAGCTTTCGCCAGCAATGAAGAACTCGTGTGATCTAAATTGTGGGAATCTTCTAAACCAGTTGACCATGAAGGTGTGTGAATCTTTAGCTGAGGTTGGAAAATCAGTAGCATCAATAAATCACTGTTTGTAGAAGCAAGTGAAAAATCATAGATGACAGCAACATTACCAGTAATGGCGTCACCAAGCTCCTTCAAATCTCTGCTGGTGTTGGTGTAAGAGAATCCCACTCCAACAGGGCTTTCCAAAAACAAAAGATTGGCAGCTGCAGAAATCATAATGGTTAACAAAGATCATCACTTTTTCTAGCATAGTCTTTTTAAATATTATATACTTATAATGATGCTTATGATACAAAAATACTAGTGTTAAACATCAACTTCTAAGTTAAGAATGTAAATTGACCAACCTTTGTTCCATGAGTAAGGGTTCAACTTTAGCTTTGGCTGGAAACTGTCCTGGGGAAAGAAGGGTCCTAACTCCTCTGCTTCTCCATAACCAATTGAGGAACAACCTGGGCCTGAAAATGTTCATCATTTTCATCATATCAGTTGCAGTAGTGTAAATTGTGTCACAGTCAGTTATTATGTGATATTGCTAGTTTAATTCTAATGGAACATTACTTATTAATTGATGAGTCAGTAATTAAGTACTACCTCCATTGAGCCACAATAAAACTGGTTTTTCTTCTGCTTTGTGAGTGGCTTCGAAGAACCAATAAAAGAGTGCTCTTCCATGAGTTTCATTGACAGTGATATAACCTGCATATTGCTTGAATTTCACTGGTGGTTGACCCGGTAATCCATAAACTCTATCAGCTTCTTGTTCTGCCACTACTTCCGGGGTAAGGTAATTATGATGATTAGTTAGTGAAAGCTTTGACACAGATAAAGCTTCTTTGGTGAAAGAGAGAAGAAGCAGAAGAACAATGTTGGAAACAAGTGACGACAACGCCATAACTGATACGTGTTTCTCAGATTCTGTGGACTCACTTTTTCAGATGTTGTTGAGTGTTTAAATAAGGAAATGAAAATATATAAATGAAAATATTAATTACTGATATACAAATATATTAATAATTTATTACTTATTAATTTTTGTTATCAATCATTACTTTAAATTACGTACTTTCTCTTATTATCTCATGACCTCAGTAACTTAAGAATTATTTTTGTTATTTAATATAAAGATTTGGTGATTGTTAGAGTTCTGTTAAGTTTCTTTGTGAACAGTTTTTTTTTTCTTTGTTTTTATTTCGTATATGTATGTTATTTCTAATTTCTGTTAAGATACTCGTTTCCAATATAATTTCTTCTGTAAAACGGATAAGTATATCCCTACTTTTTGGTTATTGTGTAAATTTCATGATTACTTAAATGGATACCAGTAAACACAACGGAGTAAACGCATTTTTAAATATTTTCTGTTATTTAATTTCTTAAATTTAGTTATTTTTATTTCTAAAGGGTGAAATGAGATACTAAAAATGTTTAAAAGTGATAAATAACTCATAAAAGTATTAGAAAAAAAAAATTAGAGTTACAAATGATGAGTACATAAAATAGAAAAAGTTGGTTAAAATTTTTAAATGAATAGAAGTAGTTAAATTATAAAGGTGAAAAAAAATGTGAGTTACATAAGTATTATTAAATAAAATATAAATATTTTTTAGTAGAAAATTTAATCAAATTTAAAAGTTTGGTAAAGTATTATCAAATAAAATATAAATAAATTTACTACCGATTTTAAATATTTTTGTTATTGTAATTTTTCAAATTTAGTTAACTTAATTTATATATAATAAAATTGATGTGCTATAAACATTTAAAAATAATGAATAATTAATAAATTTATTAAAATAAAATTTAAATTTTTGAAGTTACAAAACAATAATAAAGAATGTACGTTCAAAATTTTAAATTACTAAAGAAGCTAATTATAGAGTATTATGAAATAAAATATAAATAATTTGTAGTAAAATTTTTAATCCAAATTTAAAGTAGACAAGGAGAAAAATATTATCGAATAAATAAAAAATAATTTTAATTACAAATTTTAATTCAAATTTAAAAGAACAAACGACAAAATAATACTAAAAAATATAAATAATTTTTAATATAATTTTTAAACTAAATTTAAAAAATAAAAATCAGTTAAATAAATAGATAGAAAGAGAATACAATTGAAACTAGTGAAAGTTTTATACCATTGTTCTTTACAAATACTTATATTATTTAAGATAAAATACGGGAAATAAAAATGTACACCAAATATAAGTATCATCTTTTATATATATATATAATCTAATAAAAATTTACAATATAATGTAGCAAATTACAAATAATATTGCAAAAACAGTTATTTACATTATAATATAGTTTTTTATCTATATTTACAAACAAAGACATACTATACACTTTTTTTTTATATTTTATTCTTAATAATATAATTATTAACTTATTTTTTAAAGGTAATTATAAAGTTGTCCCCAAATTCAAATCTATTATTTTTTTATTCATTTATTTAACGAAATTTTATTTATTTATCTTATTTTTTAGTTTCAGTTCTCACTTATTAGTATTTTTTTACTACTCACATTATGTGTTTTTTAAGTTATTTTTCGCTTCTTTTTTCTTCTTTTAAATTTCATTATTCACTGATTTTCATACAAGTTGAAAACATAGAAAGAATATTCACATAAAGAGGGACAGAAAGCGAAAATTGAAATTGAAATTAAATTATGATATAACTTACGAATAATTTAAAAGTCGTACACCATCAGATTAAATGACATTGCAATACATGTCAAATGATATCCAAATAAAAATACAGTAAACACCTGAAATGAATGAAAGATTATAAGTTTAATGTTAAAGAATTATTATTATAAGATCCGTAGTCAGAAGTGAAAGACTGTTATGAAAAAAATAGAAAAAAAAATGTGAACAATTGCAATTTGTTTTACTTTCAAATTTAGACTAGAACTTTTACTAAAAGTTATTTATATTTTATTTAGTAATAATTTCGGTTTCTTTTTTTCAAATTTGAATTAAAATTTTTATTAATTTTTTTTATTTTTTATTTAATAATAATCCGGTAACTCACATCTTTTCACCTCTATAATTTAGTTATTTTTACTAATTTAAAATTTTAAACCCAAATCTTCTATTTTATGTGATCATAAATAACTTTGTAGTTCCAAAAATTTGTATTTTTTCTAATACTTTTATTAACTCATTATTTCTAAATACGTCTCATTTATGAATCGAATTAATTAGATTTCGAAAATTACGATAATAAATATTTTAAAATGTGTAAACCTCAATGTCTTTCTTCACGATAGTAATTTTAAAACTTACGGTGATCTTATAACATGAGATTTGTTTAAGTTTAAATATCTTAACATTATATATTTAAGTTTTATTGAAAAAAAAATGACCGGGGAGTATATTTATTAGGTGTTTTTTTTTTTTAATTAATGATTGCTCAAGATGAACAAAAATTGATTTTAAATTAAATAATATTTAATAATTCATTAAAGATATTCTATATTTAATTAGGAATTTAAATATATATTAAATAATTCATTCAAGGGACTTTATATTTAATAATGACTTATGTTTAATTGGGAAATTATGTATACAACTTTTACTATATTTAATTATAAATAATTTAGGTATGTTATGAAATAAAGTTTTAACATTACAATAATAATAATAATAATAATAATAATAATAAGTTTTAAAAACGTAATTTTATAATATTATTTTTTATATCAATTTAGAAAACAGGCTTTAAAAGCCAGTTGTAAGAAAAAGATTTCAGTTAAATTATTCAATAACAAACATAAAATGTTTTAACAATATTAAAAAAAAAAGTTTTGAATACTACTATATAGTAAATAATGTAAGCAATATGTTTTCCTGTAACTAATAAAAAATTAAAACAGAGTCATATAAACAGGTTTATTAATATTTCAGTAAAAATATAAAAAACAGTTTTAGAAAACTGGTTTAAAAAACAATTCAAATTTTTTTATCAGTTATAGAAAACAATCGTTGAAAGAAGTTTCGACAAAAAGACTTACAAAGTAGAATTGATAAATCACTGAAAAAAAACTGTTTCAGAATAAACGATAAACTCAATTAATTAAATTGATAAGAAAAACACCAATTTTGTAATTAAGAAACCTCGAATCTTATTGTGAAACATAAGAAAAAAAAAATGATTAAATTGGTTGAGATGGTAATTTCTCATTTGCAAGGAAGTGCTGTAGAAGCTGCAGAGCTGGTTCGGGAGTGAAGGTTGGAACCTGATGGCCAGCACCTCTTATGGTCACAAAAGTAAGCCCATCGTAAATCGTTCTCCATCCTCCAACCTGTACTTCAACAATTCAACAATAACACAAATTCATTCGGATTCATCAAAGTTAATCTTATTGTAATTTATTCTCTTCAAAGAGAGGAAAATGCTTTAGTTTGAGTTTGAAACATGAACTCCACCTGTTTGCTAGTATACCAGGGAGTCCAATCTTCAACAATCTTGAGCCCCAACTTTTGTAAACCGTATCTTGTTCCAGTCACAGGAACTGATCCATCAGTATCTCCACTGTACATAGAAACAAATTTTGAAGATATTGTTGTACAATACTCTTAATTACTTCATAGATAAACTATACAATTATCAAACATTTTAGTAAAATAGTGTACCTGTAAACCCAGATGCGAATACCAGCAGCAGCAAGCTTCTTGATGACAGGAAGAATGGAAGCTGGTGCGTCATTCCAACCATCGATAATGTTACTACGGATAAGAACAAAAGTAACAACAACATCAATATCTTTATTTGATGTTATGTCTCAAACTTGTGTATCTGTCATTACTAGAAAAGATGAACGAGAAAATAGAGAAGATGGCTGAAAACCTGCAATGAGTCCATGGATAAGAGAGTTTGGTGACATTGGCATGTAGTGCCTTTTGAACTTCTGGCCTGTTTAGGTAAACTCCAGTGTAATCGGATGCACACGGATCATATCCAGCTGTTTTTTTAGGCCATTTATTCTGTTCAAATCAAAAATTACCAACACGTAAGTTGTAACAGATCTTTTTTGTTCTCTTGTACACAACAAGTAATGTTTGGCAAATCAAAATACTAATAGACAAGAAACAGTAGGCGAAAGCTCACAATTTTGGAAAAAGCTTTTGTGGTTGTGCTGCTGATGTTGCTGAGACATAAGGGAGTGTACAAGCTATACATGTCAATAACGTCATACGCATCGGAGAGCTTATCCAGAACGTCATAGCATTCATCTGTTTGATTTTGAAGTTTGAAATTGCATCTGGTTGTAATGTTATGGTATAATTCATCAGATATCACTGCATGAGCCCAGGCATAATCTACATAACCCTTTTGATCTGTTTCGTCGTCCAATACCGCATTTCCAATCTGCACAACCAATATCATTTTCTCAAACAAGTTACTATTTGTTTCATGCAGGGTTTACGAGAGAGTTTTACCATGAATCCTTTGAAGTTGATATAGTCTTTCATGGCAGGATTGCGATTGTTATCGAAAATCAGCTCCGACAGTTGTGGAACGAAGTGCCCTGAAGTGTTAAAACAAATGAAATTTAATACACTTTTGGTAGAGAAATATATTTGGTATGTTAGAAGTTAGAACTTAGAAGATAGATAGATACCTCCATAGCTTTCGCCAGCAATGTAGAACTCGTGTGATCTGAATTGCGGAAATCTACTGAACCACTTGACCATGAAGGTGTGTGAATCCTTTGCTGATGTTGGAAAATTAGTAGCATCAACAAATCACTGTTTGTAGAAGGAAGTGAAAATTCATAGATGACAGCAACATTACCAGTAATGGCATCACCAAGTTCTTTCAAATCCTTGGTGGTGTTGGTGTAAGAGAATCCCACTCCAACAGGGCTGTCCAGAAACAAAAGATTGGCAGCTACAGAAATCATAATGGTTAACAAGGATCATCACGTTTTCTGGCATATTTATTATAGTGATGTTTTTGATACAGAAATAGTATTGTTGAAGTTAAGAATGTAAAAATTTAACCAACCATTGTTCCATGAATAAGGGTTCAACTTTAGTTGTGGCTGGCTACTGTTCTGGGGAAAGAAGGGTCCTAACTCCTCTGCTTCTCCATAACCAATTGAGGAACAACCGGGGCCTGAAAATATTCATCATTTTCATCATATCAGTTGCAGTAGTGTACTTTGTGTCACAATCAGTTATTAAGTCACATTGCTATTCTAAGAGATAATGTCAAATGATAGTAAAAAAGAACGGTGTCAAAATATCAATTTCCTTTACAAAATAAATATGTATCAGAGAAGTTTGTTGATGTTAAACAAAGATTAAACATTAAAATTATACTTAATTTTAATTTAGTTATATTATTTTAGTGCCCCTCCAAATGGTACTAAATATAAGAATATACCATTCTAATATTCACAAAAAAAATGAGTAAGTAACTAGGTACGTACCTCCATTTAGCCACAATAGAACTGGTTTTGCTTCTGGTTCGAAAGTGGCTTCAAAGAACCAATAAAACAGTGCTCTTCCATGAGTTTCATCGACCGTGATATAACCTGCATATTGTTTGAACTTCACTGGTGGTTGTCCTGGTAATCCATAAACTCTATCAGCTTCTTGTTCTGTCACTACTTCTCGGCTAAGAGAATTAACATGATCAGTTAGTGAAAGCTTTGACACAGCTAAAGCTTCTTTGGTGAGAGAGAGAAGAAGCAAAAGAACAATATTAGAAATAAGTGACGACAACGCCATAACTCATGTGTGTTCCTCTGTTTCTATGGACTCGCTTAATCAAAAAAATTGGCGTGTTGCTGGTTTAAATAATGAAGGGAGTTGAGAAAAACGGGTGAAGGATGAGATCACTTGTTGCATTAATGACTACAATAAATTAGAATTGTATGTGTTATTTAATATAAAGATTTGGTTATTCGTTATACTTTTAGTTTAATCATTACTATTTCATGTTGGTATTTATAATAATTGGTCAATGTTTTCTTTTAATTTTTTTAAAACTCGTTTTAATATTTATTAAAAGAAGGTTTAATGATTTATTAATTATTATTTTTGTTTAAAAGTGTTAAGTTGGTTTTTTAATTTGTTTTTTTAGTTTCAATTTGGTTCGATTTTTGCAAATTAATACAAATTGGTCTTATTTGTGAAAAATTGATGTAATTTAGTTATTTCTATTAAATTTCTTAAAGAATCAAAAACTTTTTTTAATATGTTTAATTTTTGCAAATTGATACAATTTGATCATTTATGTTAGATTTTTTGAAATGGATCAAAGATTTTTCATTAAATTTGAAGTCATTAATAAGATGGTTATTTTGTTGTGCAATTAACATAATTTCAATGTCAAATTTGATAAAATATTAATGATCCATTTTAATAAATTTAACAAAAAAGATTAAATTTTATCAATTTAAAAAATCAGGACCAAATTATTTCAACTTTTACAGATTCGAATTAAATTGAAACTAAAAAACAAAAAAGACTAACTTAATAATGACCAATTGAGTAATTTATTAAATTTAAAAAAGAAATGAAGTTTCTTCCCCTAATGAGCATTAACTTACACATCTAGTACATGTGCACTTTTTTTTTAATTGTCTTCTAGGCATTTTTTAAATTGTTTTACATGGTTCTTTAATTGTTCAAGGTTCAGCCTTTCTTGATTTGCGTTGGTTTTTTATCCTGATTTTTTGTTCTCCAGACGAAGATAAACGTGTGTTGTAGAAGAACCTTACGTGGTTGAGTGAAAAGAAGAAATTGATTTTAGGAAAAAAAAGAAAAATTAAACCCAAAATGTTTCAATTTCATAGATTTCATTGGAGAAAACAAAAATGTAAAAGAAGCGAAACACAATTTAAAAAGAAGAAGAAAAAAAAGGCCTATTTAGTCTTAAAAAATTGAGAAAAAAATATTAAATAATTACTACAAATGTCTTTGTCTTTTAACTAAACATATTATATATATATATATATATATATATATATATATACTATTTTATATATATTTTTATTCGAGAAATGGAAGGTATACCTACCTTTGTTGGTTATTGTGTAAACTTTATCATCAGTGAAATATATATTTAGTTAATTAAAATAATATTGTCAAACCATTAATTTACAATAGTGTAGTTTCGTATAATTTTAGAACAAATAAAGGTTTATGAAGATTTTATAGTAAATATCTTAACATTCTATATTTAAGTTTTATTGATAGAAAAAAAAGAGACTGTGGAATGAATTTATTAGGTGTTTCTTCTTTTACAAAAATTAGTGAGTAGGATTGCATTAGGATTAGATGTAAAGAAATTATATTTTGTGTAACTTTTCTGTTGTAATATAACTTCTAAGTTATTCAGATGTTCTATCTAGATTATTAATTTATATAATGGAATATCATACTACTTGTTAGTATTAAGTAGTATTTAATCATTGAGAAATTAATTGGAACTTATACAAGTTTGATTTTTAAAATAGCTTAAATCTCTTGATCATTATAAACATTTTATGTTAATGCAAATTGTATGTTTTAATGACTAAGAAATTAGTGATTTAACATATAGATTTATAACTTTCTCCAAAGGAATTAAGATAATGATGCTCATTATGTGAATGTTGGAGTACAATTGAGATATATTGCATTACTTTTAAGAATTATATGATCATTAATTTGGTTGATGAAATCCAATTCTAATAAATTTTTTACGGAATCACCTTATAACTTTTGTAACTTAATAGTTTCATATGTTTAATTTTTTTAATTGAATCAAATCTTTATTTTCACTAAAATTAGTAAATAATCATAGACAAATAAACGTAATAAAAACCTTAACAAACGGTTGTTCTTGTATATTGATTGATTGTATGTGATTGATATTTACGTAATAAAAAAAAAACAATAACACATAGCTACTACATAAAACACTGTTTAAGAAACTTAAAATCTTATTATGAAACACAATCGAAAAGATAAATGAAGAAAAAAAATGATTAAATAGGATGAGATGGTAATTTCTTATTTGCAAGGAAGTGTCGTAGCAGTTGCAGAGCTGGTTTGGGAGTGTAGGTTGGAACCTGATGGCCAGCACCTCTTATGGTCACAAAAGTAAGACCATCGTAAATCGTTCTCCATCCCCCAACCTGTAGTTCAACAATTCAACAATAACACACAAATTCATTCAGATTCATCAAAATTAATCTTATTGTAATTTAATCTCTTCAAGAGAGGAAAATTATTAGTTTGAGTTTGAAACATGAACTCCACCTGTTTGCTAGTATACCAGGGAGTCCAATCTTGAGCCCCAACTTTTTCAGAGTGTATCTTGTTCCAGTCACAGGAACTGCTCCATCGGTATCTCCACTGTATATAGAAACAATTTTTGTGGATATTGTTGTACAATACTCTTAGTTACTCACAGATACAATAAACAATTATCAAACAGTTTAGTAATCTTGTTAGTAAAATAGTGTACCTGTAAACCCAAATGCGAAGACCACCAGCAACAAGCTTCTTGATGACAGGAAGGATGGACAGTGGTGAATCTTTCCAAGGTCCCATGAGGCTACTATGGACAATAACAAAAGTAACAACATCAATATCTTCGCTTGATGTTATGCTCAAACTTGTGTATCTGTCATGACTACAAAAGATGAACGAGAAAATAGAGAAGATGAATGAAAACCTGCAATGAGTCCATGGATAGGAGAGTTTGGTGACATTGGCATGTAGTGCCCTTTGGACTTCTGGCCTGTTTAGGTAAAATTCAGTGTAATCGGATGCACATGGATCATATCCCTCTGCTTTTCTATGCCACTTATTCTGTTCAAATGAAATTGTGACAGATCTTTGATTTTCTCTTGTACACAACAAGTAATCTTTGGCAAATCAAAATACTAATAGACAAGAAACAGTAGGCGAAAGCTCACAATTTTGGAAAAAGTTTCTGAGGTTGTGCCTCTGACGACAGGGGCTGTGTTGCTGCTGATGCTGTTGAGACATGTGGGAGTGTACAAGCTATACATGTCAATAACGTCATACGCTACGGAGAAATTAGACAGATCGTCGATGCATTCATCTGTTTGATTTTTAAATCTGAAATTGCATTTGGTTGTAATGTTATGGTATAATTCATCAGATATCACTGCATGATCCCAGGCATACTCCACCAAACCCTTTTGATCTGTTTCGTAGTCCAATGCTGCATTTCCAATCTGCACAACCAGTATCCTTTTTTCAAACTACTTAGTATTGGTTTCATGAAGTGTCTTTAGGACTTTTACTCTTCATTGATTTGTTTTGACCTATTATGCTTCATCAACACAGATATGATAACGATATCCAATGTAGTTAATACGTCAATTTAGAGTTATATGACAAAATCAAGTACTCGTCCTATACAGTTAACGAGAGAGTTTTACCATGAATCCTCTGAAGTTGATGTAGTCTTTCTTGGCACGATTGCGATTGTGATCGAAAATGAGCTCCGACAGTTGTGGAACGTAGTGCCCTGAAAAGTTTAAACAAATGAAATTTATTATGAAAAGAAGATCCAAATCACATCAAACACTTAATATATCTGTGTTTTAGAAGATAGATACCTCCATAACTTTCGCCAGCAATGTAGAACTCGTGTGATCTGAATTGTGGAAATCTCCGAAACCACTTGACTATGAAGGTGTGTGAATCTTTAGCTGATGTTAGAAAATCAGTAGCATCAATAAATCACTGTTTGTAGAAGCAAGTGAAAAATCATAGATGACAGCAACATTACCAGTAATGGCATCACCAAGCTCATCCAAATCACTGCTGGTGTTGGTGTAGGAGAATCCCACTCCAACAGGGCTTTCCAAAAACAAAAGATTGGCAGCTGCAGAAATCATATTGGTCAACAAGGATTATCACTTTTTCTTGCATAATCTTTTTAAATAATAGATACTTATAGTGATGCTTATGATACAAAAATACTAGTGTTAAACATCAACTTCTGAGTTAAGAATGTAAATTGACCAACCTTTGTTCCATGAGTAAGGGTTCAACTTTAGCTTTGGGTGGAAACTGTCCTGAGGAAAGAAGGGTCCTAACTCCTCTGCTTCTCCATAACCAATTGAGGAACAACCTGGGCCTGAAAATGTTCATCATTTTCATCATATTAGTTGCAGTAGTGTACTTTGTGTCACATCAGAGTCAGTTATTATGTCATATTTCTAGTTTGTTTCGAATCGAATATTACTTAACTGTCACAATCATTCATTGATGAGTCAGTAATTAAGTACTACCTCCATTGAGCCACAATAGAACAGGTTTTTCTTCTGGTTTGTGAGTGGCTTCAAAGAACCAATTAAAGAGTGCTCTTCCATGAGTTTCATTGACAGTGATATAACCTGCATATTGTTTGAATTTCACTGGTGGTTGTCCTGGTAATCCATGAACTCTATCAGCTTCTTGTTCTGCCACTACTTCCCGGCTAAGATAGTTATCATTATCAGTTACTGAAAGCTTTGACACAGATAAAGCTTCATTGGTGAAAGACAGAAGAAGAAGAATAAGAATATTGGAAATAAGTGGCAACAACACCATAACTGATATGTTTTCCTCAGAAGCTGGTGTGGGTTTAAGTAAGGAAGAGAGCTGAGAAAAGAGCAAAGAGTATGCAATAAATTAGAATTATCTTTGTCATTTAATATAAGGATTTGGTGATTGTCATATTTTTTTTTTTTTTTGAGACACACACTGGTGTCTTTGTTTTTGAACAGATTTTTTACTATACTTTTCATGTGTCTCATTTCATTGTCTAATTTGATTTTCTTTTCCAGAATAAAAAAACTTTAATATAAATTAGTAATTTGTATTCTTAAATTATCGTATTGTCAGTACATTAATTATTTGATATAACCTTTTAATCTCTAACCTTATACTATTATAATTAAACTGAACTAACTAAGTCATAATTATTATAAAGATAAATTTAATTACACTTATTTTAAAATTTAATTTATCAGTTTACATACCATGTTCATCAATATTTATTAATTAAATAGAATGCATAATAAGAAGCATTATTTTTAACATACTTATACGTGGATTTAAAATGTGCAACAAACTTTTCTCGAAATTTAAATATTTTCTGCAAGAAACATTTTTAACGAACTTATGAATTTCTTTTAGCATAAAATTTCTCAAGAACATTTCATACTAATATTTTTCTTAAAAGATTTTTTGTGAACTTTGTATCCTTAGATAGTTTATTATTCACGAATAAATTAGTTGCAGATGAAAATTCACATGAAAATCCTCTCAAAAGTCACTTGTTGTGGATTTTTGTATAAAATGTAGAAAAAAAAAATCCTATAAAACATATTATAACAACAAATTAATTTTAGGAAATATTTGGTTTAAAAAATGTTTGTTGTTTTCAGTTCTAGTACAAGTATACTATGAGTTTTTTTTTTTCATTAAAATTTCAAGCTTTAAACTTGTTTATTTGGATTATCTTTAAATACTAGAAAATAATTGAGAGGTATTGTTATGCTGAAATTGTTTAATCGGGAGGGGACATGATGAATAACTTTAATTTAACGTCGTAATCAAGGTAAGTAGTTTATTTTTAATTCAAGATATTTTATAAAGAGGAAATATTGTCACTAAAGGATTTGGTATATAGAAATCAGAATAAGTTTAAGGAAATTTATGGAAGTGGATAAAGGAAAGTTTTTTTCTTGTAGTACACTACCTTTAAGTAAGAGGAATAATTTTTAGTATCTCCTACCATATATGTAAAATTAAATGCTAAGTGTTGTATTTATTGGATTATGAATATCCATGTATATGTTTTGTTGTTAGGAATATATTTTAAAAATAAATTGATATAATTAGATTGTGTATATTAACGTGGTACATTATTAGTGTGGGCTTCTTAAACATAAACTGAAACATAAACAAATCATCACGACAAATATGTTAAGAAAAATAACTTGAAAGTGGGCTTCTTAAATATTATGTGTCCATTCTTATAATGCCAAAGAAACTTGAAAACGTTACATATATGAAAAGAAAAGTGATTAAATTGGTTGAGATGGTAATTTCTTATTATCTATGAAGTGTCGAAGTAACTGCAGAGCTTGCTTGGGAGTGAAAGTTGGAACTTGATGGCCAGCACCTCTTATGGTAACAAAAGTAAGTCCATCATACACAATGCTCCATCCTCCCACCTGTCACAAAAACTTATTCATTCATAACTAAAACATCTAAAATAAGAATATTACACACTAATTGTGTTAGTTTTTTAAAAAAAAATCATCAGATAGATACAACACCAACAAAACACGAGTTTAATAAAAGATTGACACTACTCTTAACTTAAAATTTTAAGATAATAGAGTTATGAGTATTGTGATGTTGAACTTTCTCATATTTTTACTCCGTACGAAACTTAGACTCGTAATTATATTATTAACGATTTACTTAGTAATCCTACTTCGTATTCATATTAACGTGTTCTTATTTACCTGCCGGCTAGTGTACCATGGACTCCAATCCTCCACAATCCCAAGTCCCAACTTTTTCAGTGTGTATCTTGTCGCTGTTACTGGAATTCTTCCATCAGTGTCTCCACTGTTAAAGAAACCAATCAAAATATTAAACCTAACTTATTCTTTTGTAAAATCAGTCTGCAAAATGATATTTTTGCATGAAAACATAAATATAATGTACCTGTAAACCCAGATGCGAATACCACCAGCAACAAGCTTCTTGAGGACAGGAAGAATGGACTGTGGTGAGTCATTCCAAAATGTGATGTTATCACTAAGGACAAACACAAGAAGTAGACAACATCAATACATATTTCATTTGATTATGATTTATCTACTATGTAACAGCACAAAATAAGGTGCTCTTTGATGATGTTTTTTTACTACAGAATGTCTTGATTAGAAAGGGAAAAATAAAAAGGGTGGTTGAAAACCTGCAATGAGTCCATGGATAGGGAATTTTTGTGACATTGGCATGCAGTGCCTTTTGAACTTCTGGAATGTTCAGGTAAGCTTCAGTGTAATCGGATGCACAGGGATCATAGCCAGCTCGTTTTCTTTGCCACCTATTCTGTTCAGACATGTTCTATAAGATCTACAAAATCGATCTTTTCTATTTCTTGAAGTAAATTTTATAACATTGATACGTAGTGAATTGAGGAATTTTACTTCAGAAACCAAAAAGTTGGTGGAAAGCTCACAATTTTGGAAGAAGTTTGAGAGGTGCTGCTGAGGTTGCTGAAACACCTGGGAGTGTACAAGCTATACATGTCAATAATCTTATACACATCGAAGTACTTATTCAGTTCCGTGTTGCATTCGGTTGTCTGGTTTTGAATTGGACGGTTGAAATTGCATATGGATGTGATGTTGTGGTATAGTGCATCAGATATCACTGCATGATCCCATGCATAATCTATCATACCCTTTTGATCTGTTTCGTCATCCAATAATGCATTTCCAATCTGCACAATGTCACTCTCTCAAATTAATATAAATTAAAAACATTTATCACGAATGTAATTCAAATGAGAGAATTATATACCAGGAATCCTTTGAAGTTAATGTAGTCTTTCTCAGCACGGTTGAGATTGTTATCGAAGATAAGCTCAGAAAGTTGTGGAACATAGTGCCCTGAAAAATCATATTTTAGTATGAAACGAAGAAAGGTCTGTGTTTTAGAACATATATGTATATATATACATATACCTGCATAGCTTTCACCAGCAATGTAGAACTTGTGTGATCTGAATTGTGGGAACCTCCTAAACCAGTTTATGATAAAGATGTGTGAATCTTTAGCTGGTGTTGAAAACACAGTAGCATTATTAGTAAGAAAGACACTTAGTAAAATCAAAAGAACAAAAGACTAAAAAACATCAGCAATATTACCAGTAATGCTGTCACCAAGCTGATCAATGTCACTGGTGGTGTTGGTGTAGGAGAATCCCACTCCAACAGGGCTTTCCAAAAACAGAAGATTCACAGCTGCAGAAATCATCATATTGGTTAACAATGTTCATAACTTTTTCTAGGATAGTGTTTTTTAACATTATAGATACTTATGTTGATGTTTATGGTGCAAAAATAGTATATGTAAAAAATTAACCAACCATTGTTCCATGAATAAGGGTTCAACTTTAGCTTTGGCTGGCTACTGTCTTGAGGGAAGAAGGGTCCTAATTCCTCTGCTTCTCCATAACCAATCGAGGAACAACCTGGGCCTGAAAATATTCATGTGTAATTTCATCGTATTAATTCTATCTAGTAACGTAAATTCGTGTCACAATAATCAGTATCATTTGTTTATTTTGTCGGTGAAAAAAAAATACAAGTTTGCCTCAAATAAACGAAAAAAAAAAAATCTCTTGTGTCTATAATTCTTATATGATATTTTTTTTTTTGTATTTAATCAGTATATACATCAATAAATCAGAGACGTGAGGAATATTATATATTAATAAAAGATATAAAAGATGTAACGTATAACCTACTTCGAAAGTGACGGCTATAGATGGTGATATATATGGAGGATATATGTATAAAAAGGTATAAAACGTAATAATGAGTTGAAAAATCAAAAATCAAATTTAAACTAATTGGAGAAGTTCGTAATGCTACATTCCAACTTCCTTGTAATTATCATTGTAAACAGAAAGTAAGTCATATTTATATCCAAAAGCAAAAATAGTAATGATTTGGGATTCCAAGATTGAATGAATGAATCCATTGATTCCAACATGGAGTTGTTCAAGAGTTTAATTTTCATAAAACAAAATCATTGAGAGGCTTAACAACCCTCCCCAAGATGGGGAAGTGACAACCACACTTTTTTTATTCATTTAATAATGATTATCAATATATATAACGTTTATAAGTCCAATGAAGTTACGTATTATTATAATTCTAAATTAAATTTTTGGTTTATATAAAATAATTTAAATATATGACACAAGGTTATTTATCTAGGCCAAATACTTTAATAAAATTATTGAAATTAAATTTGGATGTACATATATGATAAAAAGGAGTAAATTGAAAGGGATATGTAGCTAACAAAATAAGTCTAGGAATAAAGACAAAAAAAAAGTGATAGTTTGATATAGTTGAGAGAGAATTACGTCAAATTGCATCTTTAAAAGATATAAATGAGAAAGTATTAATAATGATATTATTAATCTTTAAATATTAAACTTGAAACCTTATTCGAAAAATAATAATGACATGTTTAAAAGATGGGATGTTAACCATATACATCTTAAGAATTTAAGGACATAATATATACTGAATTACATATATCAACTAGTAGACACTACTTATACGTAATTATTAATATTAAAAATTGAAAATAATTATTTAAAATTTAAAAAGATAAAATATACAATGTTTTTTTTTATAAAAATGAAAGAAAAATTGATTAATTTGACTGATATCATTAGCATATTCAAAACCTAGAATACACAATTACGCAACATTTAACCAACAAGTACAATATATCCAAACTTCAAAGTTAGAACTTTTTTTACTTATGCACATGCTTGTTAATGTTTTATCATATATATATATATATATATATATATATATATATATATATATTTTTTTTTTTTTTTTTTTTTTTTTTTATAAATATATTTTTTTTTTTTTTTGCTGGTGTTAGTAATATAAAGTTTTCTTGCCTTTACGTTCCTATCAACACAAGAAAAAGTGAGGTTCTCACTTCGGTTCAAAGCAATATTCATTACTTCAGTTCAATTTCATTATGGCAGTTTCAGCTGCAAGTTGAAGCCACTGACCGAAGACTTTATAGTCAACTTTCCAATAACCGCATGCTTCCTCCATTCAATTATACTTTTTACACAACTCAATAATTTAGCAGCTATCTTAGTTAAGCAAATGAATTTGGAAAAGGATTACATAACCTATGAATTAAATGTGTTATTCTCAGACTTTGCAAGAAACAATTCATTAATTACTGATAACAAAATATGAGTGTAACCATCAAAAGATAGCAAAGTTGGTTTTCTCTTCTAAAACCTTATGAATCAATTAGGCGCAACATGTTTCTTACGGATTTGTTCAGCGAAAAATACTAACGAGACCTGGTCATAGGAAGAATTAATATACTCTCTGAGTTTTAACCATCAATTCTAATACCATTTGTCAGGTAAGAGGATAGATATAATACCAACTAGACCTGAATCCAATCACATATTGATACCACTCTGAACCAAAAACCTTAAAACAATAAGTTTATGGATCTTTATCTTTATACCGTTATTTACTTTTTTAATTCTATTCAATGTAAAACATAGACTCACACTTAAAGGCCAGATACATAGTAAGTTACATTGACCGAAAAACCTATGATATATTCAATGTTTTGTTTCCTAAAGTTAAGCTATTTGAAGCTATGATTGTTTGCATACTTGTATGTTATTATTTTAGGATTCAAAGAATGAGTGCTGCATGACTTGCGCCAAGGAATGACCTGGAGTCGTAGTTATGAATTATGATATATATAATAGAAGAGTTTTGTTGAAGCTTCTTGAATTTAGGTCGTAGAAACTAAGGAAAGGTCCCATGTTTGCTTCAGAATTTGTTTTTAGCAGTTTTCTTTTCTTTTCTTCCTTTTGTTTCCCTAAAGAGGAATTTGTCTTTAACCAGCTTTATACACTCACAAGTAACACCGTAGTTGACACGGAATTGTTATATGACAACATACGAATAATACAAACATTTTCTTGTCACGATCATTCACATGATCAATTGGTAATAGACTCAGAACTCAGCTAGTAATTCTACCATAATATGATATTATATTTACCCTATATATACATGAGTGTGATGTTACGATAAAAACAAAATTCTCGTTAAATTATTCACGTGAGGCAAGTTATGTATTGAAGAAGCTAGCTATGGCAGTTGAATGAGATGATAACAGTGAAGATGAGTTTGTGATTGTAAGTACCTCCATTGAGCCACAATAGAACTGGTTTTTCTTCTGGTTTGTGAGTGGCTTCGAAGAACCAATAAAACAGTGCTCTGCCATGAGTTTCATTGACAGTGATATAACCTGCGTATTGTTTGAATTTCACTGGTGGTTGCCCTGGTAATCCATAAACTCTATCAGCTTCTTGTTCTGCCAGAATTTCCCGGCTAAGATAATTATGATTATGATCAGTTACTGAAAGCTTTGACACAGATAAAGCTTGTTTGGTGAAAGAGAGAAGAAGCAGAAGAAGAATATTGGAAATAAGTGAAGACAAAGCCATAACTGATACTATGTTTGGCGTTGCGGGCTTTGGTTTAAATAAGGAAGAGAGTTGAGAAAACAAGAAGAGTGAGATGTAGGAATTGCAGGCACTGTTGCTTTATCTCGGATACAAAAATTTCCTTATAATACCCAAAAACCACACGTTGGAGTGACATAATGATTTTTCTTATTAAATATTTATGGACCACCACATTTAGATGCCTCAGTCAACCTTTATTTCAATATGATAAATATTAAATAATATAGTTTTTCAAATTCTGATAAATAATAGGGGTTTTACTTTTCTCTTTGTTTTGTCCCATTAAAAATTAGAAGCAACTATTTGAAGTAAATAAGTTTTTTATACCCAAAATTATTCTGAACTAAAATTGGTACCTGCAGAAATTTTTAGTGTGACAATTAATAAATATTTTAATTTTCTGATAACAACAGTCTTATTATGAATTACGTGTTGATAAACATATGACAGTCAAAATTAGCTTTAAATTGAATCTGAAATAATTTTTAATTTAAAGGTAAGCATAAATTTTTTACTGTTTATTCATACTATTTTTCTATGTTTGGTACATTATTTGAAAATATTTCTTCTCAAAGACGATTTTTATGTATATTTCCAATATTAGTACACTTGATTTAGCAATATAAAGTTCTAAACAAGATTCATATTAAAATTGCTACATAGTTAAGTTTAAGAATTATAAAAACTAATAAAAATAAGGAAAATCATTTGTTGACAAATTTATTTTTGACAAACTTAATAAAATTTCTATAAATAGAATTAAATAAATAAATTTTTTATTTTGTAATCAAAATGATATAATAAAGTAGTACGTTTTTTACTTAAAAAAAATAGTTAGTCAAACTTTGATAAAATTTTGTTCGTCAAAATATCAATTCTCCTAAAAATAACCATAATAAATTTATCTTAACTTTCAAAAGGAAAAAAAAAATGTTTTATAACATACATTAATTTAATTTCTTTTCTTTATCAAACATTGTATTTTTATTTATTATTCACTTTACAATAAACGCATACTGACAAGAGTTAAACAATGAAACAAGTAGACATGATATATTTTTTGTCAACACTGCTTTTACTAGTTTCGATGTGTCTTCGTAAGATAATTTAAGAGTGAAAATGCTATGGACATTATTAAGAATATTTATGTTCAACTAAAAGAGATTTTAGTTAATCTAATTTTGTTTTTTGAACTGAGATTAGACATATTCTGTGCTCCTTAAAGACAAGTTTTGTTTGGAGTGGATTTTTTCAAAGGTTTGGAGATCGAGTGGAAGGGAAGTTTTGTATTGAAGGGACATTATTTGCCGAATGGTCAATTGCTTTGGATTCAAATGTTTGAAAATTTTGTCAACAAACATCTCATCCACACACTTTCTTTATAATCACGTCTAAAAAGTTTACATCAAATATGATTTCAAATTAATCATAATATATTTATTACTTTTTTTTTCATCTAATCATTATTCTTAACTCATACTTGTAAAAATGTGTTCGGCTACATAGTATTATGCAGTTGGCTGCAACCAAAAAAGTCAAAGGAACAATACAATGTGAATATTGTACTCCAATTTTCTGCCGGCACTTGAAAAAAAGAAATTTACAGATTCGGCCCAAAACGGCAAGGTCAATTTAATGAGGTGGAAATAATTACTTATCTATTTATTTATATAAGAATAAATATCTGTCTCAATTAAATTTTAAGTTAGCATAAATTTAAGTATTGTTAATTGAATATATATTAAAAATATTTATTTTATTGATAAATAATGTTTAAATATCGCGGTCAATAAAATAATGTTACTATTAATTATGCTTTTTAGTTTCTAACTCGCTCATCAACGATGAATTCGAGGGGATTGAAGATAAAATAAATAAGTTAAGGAAATAACACTCTATTATCCGTTCAAAGAAAAAAAATCAAATGGTGAAATACTTAAAATATAAAATAAAGTATTTTAATTAAAAGTATTTAACTTTATGATATAACTGAAAATTAATGAAATAATTATAATATTTTTTGTGTGATATTTCATTCCTAATTTATGATAAATTTATATTTCAAAATGTATCATGCGGTATATAATATTATAGGAGTGCAATTTGAAATTATAGAGGTGCAGAAAGAAAGCTTCTAAAAAAAGAAATTATGTAATGTTGGGGGCCCAAAAGCCCAGTTTGACCAAACAGGAATATTTTGATACTGTTTCTGTGAATTTTGCTTTTCCCGCCATTTCCCGCGAAAACAGAGCGAAATTCCACAGATAACAGATAGATGGTGGGTTGTGCAAGGAGAGTGACGAGTGAGAAGTGAGAAAAATGGAGGGAAAAGGAACCGGAACCGGAACCGGAACCGGAACCGCCACAGGCTGTTACAAGTGCGGCAGACCAGGTCACTGGTCACGAGACTGTCCTTTCTCTGCTCCCAATTCCAATCCAAAACCTAGCGCCTCCACCAATCCCACTCCGGATCCTTCTTCCTCTTCCTTTAAGCCCAGATCCGCCGCCGAAAAGCCCAAGAAACTCCCCCGTACAAGGCCCAAACTAACAACGGAGATGCTTCTCTCCGACGACGGCCTCGGTTACGTCCTTCGCTATTTCCCTCGCCAGTTCAAATACCGTGGTCGCGGCCACGAGGTCATTTTCTTATTCAATTAATCTCACTCACTTTTTTTCATTTTCTCTTGAATCAACACGCGCCGTGTGCAATTTCAGCCACCGTATGTGTTTGCGTTTTTTTTTTCTAAAAATTTTGTTCTCTCTACGTTACGCATGGTCATTGGTGCTTACTTGTCGTAACTGGCTCGGTTTGCTTTTGGTGTGTTTGTTTCACGTGTCGTTTTGGACCACTCCTTTGAATTGTGTTATGATGCGTGTGCTTTTTTTTTAATAGGTTCGTGACTTGGGTAATCTGCTTCAGTTGTACACCGAATGGCACTCTCGCTTGCTTCCTTATTACTCTTTCAATGAGTTTATTCATAAAGTGGAGAAAGTTGGCGCTACCAGGCGCGTCAAGGTACTGTTTCTGCTCATTACATCTCTTCAAACTGTGTATCATCGTGTATTTGTTTAGTTATAGATGTTGGCATGCAATATGCGTCAATATGAAGAAAGATAAAGAGTGCTAGATAGGTCATAATATAACTTTAGGTGTCTGTGTGTGACACTAGTTTAAGAATTGTACTATTGCCGTACGTCTTGTTACCAATTTGTAAAATGGATTTAATCATTGTGGCTGTTAAATTATTCCTAATGGTCGTGTTGGTATTGCATAGTTAGTTTCTGATGCACTGGGTTATTTTCGGACAATACTTTGATGTAGTTCTTTTGGTATTAACAAGAATTCTATAGTGATCCAAGAGCCTAACGTGAAAAGTATTGTTGTTATAACCTATAATGATTGAAGTGGCCAACATCCATGACCCATGGTAACCAAAATGCATATTAAATGGAACAATCATCATGGGTAGTTGCTTGGATGTAGTTCTTTGTTGCTGAATATGTACATGTTAGTTTATTTTTCTTTCAAAGAGAATGAAACTTCTTTAATCTACGAACACAACATCTATGTTTCCAGAACAGATTCCCGTATAAGATTTTCATTCAATACCTGTTTTTGAAATCAATTGATGCATACATGATATAAAATACGAATTTCTCCATTTCATCTGGTGTCTCTTTTATATGAAGTCTGTTAGTGTTTGTATTTGTTGAGAGGACGTGTCTCTTGCATGTACATGTACTTGCATTGCATGAGTGATGCATGAATACCTCCTGTTTTTTACTCTACACAAAAAGGGATTCTTAGTGAGTATCAGTTAACTTTTTCTCCTGTTTTATAAGCAGAATTGCATTATGGAATTGAGAGAAAGAGTTGCAAGTGGTGGAGATCCAACAAAACTGCGCGAACCACCGGTTGTGGGTGACATTTCAATTGATGAACAGGGTATTTATTTCAACTTATTTTTGCTATCAAGGTCTCAACATAGATTAGTCTTGTTGGTTTTAAGCTTTAACTTCTGTTCTAATGGACGTGTGAATATAAATTAATTACACAGGACAATACCTAATAGGACATACAACTTTTTTGCTTGTTATTTTCAGCTAGGATCAATTATCAATTCAAATAATTGACGATGTTTGAAGTATGGTTAAAGAGTACCGCTTACAGACTTAACCAACTATATTTAATTGTTCAGAAATAGCTTTTACTGAGAAATCCTTTCTTTTAAGCCTCGTTTCGTCAAGCGTATGTGTATCTCTTAAATGTTAAATTGCACAAATTGACAATTTGATCCTTGTTGAAAATGGACCAATTCTTGGTTCGATCTTTAATTTTGAAACAAACTTCTCCATAACTCATTGCAATCAGGGCAGCTGTCTGATTCAATATAATTCACTGGAACATTGTTATGATTTACTCAAATTAATTAGTTAGGCTGTATTTATTTACAAGCTCATGCATTTTTCTAATTTTTTCCTTTAGGATTTGCTGGATCTGCTGAAGATGGGGGTGCAACTCATCAAGAGACAGATGTGTTTGCAGATTCTTTGAATGCTACTGACATTCAGGAAGAAATGCTTAATGATATATATGATAAAGCTACCGAAGTAAGTTAATTTACTTTAAACAAAATTAGTTCTTTGTCATGTAATCTGTTTTAATGTGTCTGTGAAAACAATTTGGAATGTTTTGCTTGGTGAAAGAAACCCTATCAACGGTATTTATCTAAATCAATCAGGAATACGAAATTATCTAGGATACTGATTCTGACAAATTTGTGAGTGATCTGATTTATCGGGAAAAAAGCTAATGGAATTCAGTTATCCTTGTCCAGTGGTATGCAGGAGTAAAAACCTAAAACAAATCAGAGTTTAGTTTATATTTTTTTTTATATTTCCCTCTCCTCTGTTCGTATTTATCTTTTCAATCAAACCAAATTATCAAAGAAGCTGTAAACGACGAGCTTATGTCAAAGCCTTAACGACATAATCACCTTCCTATTTTATTACAGCAACCTTCTCAGTCGACGGACAATGTGATGGGCACCAGCATGGCTTCAGAAAGTAACGCAACCGAAAGGAAAGCAGAGAAAGTCCAAAATAATGGAACAAGCGAGTCGGGCAAAGCCGAGATAACAGAAGAGCAGAGAGCTCGTATGGAAGCAAATAGGTTGAAGGCGCTGCAAAGGCGTGCTGCTCGAGCTTCCTCATCACAGGTCCCCTAACTTTGATCTCAGTTGTAAATAAAAACATTATTTGTCCTTGTTTCGCTACCGGTTCAGTTGGCCTTAAGTCCCCCATTAAATAGTTTATTGTTTTTTGGTTTGGTGTCTGTTTATGAGCTGGTTAAGGCTTATGATCACGATTTTCCAAAACAGTGAATGGATTCCTGTCGATATAGCTTAATAATGTTTCAGTTCTAAGCAGCGAACTTGTTTAATTAGTTATCAACATGCCATAACAATATTTGAGTGAGAATGACAAATAATTATGAAACAAGAATTATTAGATAGTTCTGATATATTCATCGTCATGGAATTCAATTTTATTAGTTATCAACATGCCATAACAATATTTGATTAAGCATGAAAATAATGTTATTTAAAACTGTTGCATGATCTTATCATAGTTGTATTTAATTTTTGGCATAAAAAGTAATAAATACTATTAATATTTTGTATAAATTAACAAAAGTTGACAATATAAAGATTATTGAATATAAATGCTTGACAATATTGTTAATGATATATATATATATATATATATATATATATATATATGTATGTATATAAAAAAAATATATTAGTGTTAAGCTGTTTTTTTTAAGTCGAATAACATAAGCAGAGCTGCTGGAGATTTCCAATGCCAAATGCTTTTCTTTATTGAACAAATAATACGCTATTGAATCACAGTTGGCATGTTTTACCAAAGCCATCTAAAAATCTTATCAAAACCGTAAAAAATTACCCATAATACATCCTTTTAGAAGAAAAAAGTATTTTCACTTTGTTCCTAAATAATAATCACTACAGTTTTTTCTCATAAAATATTATATTATATATATATATATATTCAAATATTGATTTATAAAGTTGTAGAGTAGGTGAAAAAAATGAAATGCCAAGAAATCAGTGATAAAAATATTAAATTATAATAAAATATTAATTTATAGGATTGTAAAGAGTGTAAAAATGAAAATGGAATGTCAAAGAATCAATGGTCTCTTTTAAAATTTCTTGATTCGTTAGGAGTGTATAGTTTTTACAAAGTACCTAAGAGTAATTTATCACTTAGAATGCTATGAAAATCCTAAATCCTATTACAACTTAATTGTTGGGTAACAACACGCCACTATGATTTTCGCCAAATTCTTTATAAGGTCGCTTGCTTTTTTTCCTTTGATTCTTTATTAAAAGAATCATTTAATTAACAATTTATTCGCTTTAAGAAGTTTATTTAACATTTAGATATAACAACACACTCATTTGCTTTAATCTTTGAACTTAAGGCGATAGCATTAATAACTCAAAAAACCAACGCAGGAAGTGATTTATTTCCTGAATTGAAATTTATAACTTTAATTTCAATGCTTCAATTTAAATTTCCTGAAACCACAACACAGTCCAAGCTACTGATTGGATAACAGGCCCAATATTGGAGGTGTCCATTTCCTGCTTTTGCGAGACTTCTGGTAGTTCATCTTCTTGTGGGTCTTATCATCACATTTAGAACAAAGTTGCATTCAAACCTCTCCTATAAATCGGCAAAGAAGTTGTTCGAACCACCTTGGGCTTGCCCATTATTTGCATTCTTTCTCTTGTTCCCTGCAACAAAGTTGTCCACACAAATTGAAGCACATCATATACATAGCTTTCCAAAAAACATACCATGACTTTACTCTTTAATGGTGCATATCTATAAAATTCACATCCATCGTAAATCATCTGTTACCTCTACTCAACTTCGAATGATCGTTATCTAGTTCCATCTCATCATCGTCACTATCAATCGCTCCAGTTTCATTTGTTTGTGTGTTTTTTGTATCTTGGAGTATAGTATCCAAATCCCATAGCTGCACAAAAGGACAATCGTGGACGTTCAGACGACAAAGTTCTTAGTCTAAGCTATACAATTATACTAAAATACAGACACACATATAACCAATTGTTCATATTTTTAATAGTTACCCATCCACCATTATTCTTAACAAAGATAACTCAGATTGGCAGGCCATATTTTAAGCCAAATAGTTACAAACTCATCCGAACATTTTTAATGCTCTGCTGACCCTCTGATGAATTAACTTCTGATAAAAATATCGGTATACGACCATCAGTGTAAGCCCTACAACTAGGCCAACTCTCTCAAGGCATACCATCAATTGTCCCCTTTTCAATTGCTAATGACCATCCCAATTAAATCCACACTGCTATAACTATTGCTAAAATCTACCATTCGACTAAAGCACTCTGGTGGAATGATTTTACTCAAAAATCGTAAACACTGAGACGCCACTTAATATTTTAGGCAATGTTTCTTCATAAAAATGTTATGAAGCCTGAGTAAAATGACAAAGGAAGGGTTTATGACAATCACGATAATGACTGCCTGGAGTGGAAAAAGAGGACAGAATTCCAGTAAAGTTTAAGGAATCAGAACAGAGAAGTACCTTTAACATTTGATCATGTGCGATGCTTCCAAGGAACTTCCTATCATGAGAGAATGCTACAAGACCAGAGAAACTATAGGTGAAGCTTATAAGAAGCCAGGAATAAGAAAAGGATATGTGTAAGAGACTGTATGTTACCAAGACACTCAACAGGATACTCCGAGTGTTCAGCTATTGGCTGGATGACTCTGTTGGGTAATATCCCGACCAAGCTGGAAAAAAAAAATAACATTAATATAAATGAAACAGAGAACAAAAGAAATAAAATATTGAAGTACAATTCACAGAAGAGGTACAATAATGCTCTCCAACAGAAAAAGACTCACTTGATAATCCCATTCTCTGATCCAGTAATAATTCTATCTTCATCAAGCTAAGAATATGATCAAGGAAAGATTATTACAAGACCTAAAAATGGTAGAAAAATCTACTGAAGCTGAAATAACGATGTTATGTTGTTGACTCACCTTCAACATTGCATCAATAGAGTTTGAAGAGAGATCAGTAAATCGATCACTGGAATTCAAACCAATTAGTTAGAACATCAGTTGAAGAAACAAGAAATACAAGCTAAGGAAAACATCCAATTAATGTCTCTCGGCCTCTCTCCTCCAGAAACACAACATTTTCATCATTTAATTCTGACACATTCCACATCATATACCTACAATCCTTGAAGCATCCCCATGAATACAACAGAATGATTCCAGTTTGAGATCCGCACACAACTTTCCTACCATTCTGGTCACCCCAGCCAAAAAATGTAAACATCAGTCATGTGATCATTTTAGAGGTTCAGTGTCAAACACAGTACACCTTTCAGCGGAAAGAAATACATTGAATAAGAGCATATTGGATATGCTGTAATAAAATTATAAGTGTATGTAATTTCATTAAAAAAATAATTTCTTCAGATATTTAGTCAAATTATAAAAGTGAAGATAGAAATAAAAGAAATGCCTTGAGAAGCGAGACAAAATTATTCTCCTAGTGACCAAGAATAGAAGCACAAAATGTATTCAATAAAATACTTTTTTAATAACTCTTTTCCAGAAATATTTAAAAAACTCCTATAAAAGCATAAGAATTCACTGCAAATTCATGGGCTTTGAATTTGATACCTTCATTAAAACAACAGACAGCAACTCATCTTCAGAAAATTCGGATCGAGTTTGCACCTTTCAATAAATCATGAAAGGGTGGTTAAAATTCATGAAATAAATAGAGAGAATATATACTTTAAGACAAATCAGAAAACACAGATATTCAACTTACTGTATTCCTTCGAAGATTGCAAACAGACAGAGTCCCGTCTCCACTAACAAAAGGAAATTTATGGATAATAAGAATTTAGACTATATCCATTGATATTTTGGGGCAGGTGAGCTACATGAATTTACTACCTTGTTGTCAACAGTTTCATTGCATCAGATGCAAAAGTCATGTCTGAAATATAATCTTCATGGGCATCAAAAGAATTGCAGCAAGAGCGTTCTCTGGTATCCCAAACCTAAGACAAGGAAGAGATAAATGAAAGACGTTGAGAAAGCACTAATAGCCTGACCTTCCCACAATTCTACAAGATCAACATTGCAACTATCTCTAGAACAGTAGTCGATTTCTGTGCTTCCTATGAGCATAGGGCTTTTAAATTAGTTGAGCCCAACTAATTATGGTTTATCAATTTAAGAGCTGGGTGAAGATTGTTAAATTTTAAAACAAGAGATCAATCCATTGTTGCCATCCACTATCATAGAAATGACTGAATATCTATGTAAAATATTATTAATGCATGCCACAAAATAATCTGGAATTCAAACAAAATACAAATTCTGAGAATTTGAAATAAGAACAAAAATGTACCTTTATACAACCCTCATCATCTCCTGAGGCAACAGTTGACTCGGTCAAGTTTATCAATCTATTTACTGCAGCCCTATGTCACAACAAAAGCCAAATAAAAACTCTAAAGCAATGAGGATACTAGTGATTCTCCAGTAAGCCAAATCACAACAAATCTGTAATTGCAGTAAATCTACTCACTCGTGAGCATTATCAATACGGGTAATTGTGGATCCGGTCTCCACATCCGTAGCCAGTATAGAGCAATCTGGAGAACCCGTCAACAGCACTGAAAGAGAAACATGACCATAAATATTTTGAACTCAAACGCATGCAAGTAAGATCATCAGAAATTATACACAATATCGAAAATAAAGTGCATTACCACGTCCACCATTGATGAATCGAGCAGCCCTGCAAGACTCTGTGTGTGCATGAACTTCCAATTGCCTGAAAGAATAAATAATAAAATAATATTAAGAATTGCAACAGATGACTACATATTAGCAGAAACTATCACCGAACAGCAACCACCACACAGCAAACAAATAAAGTCAGCATGTATGCGAGTTTACAAGTATCAATCAAGTATAAAAAGAATAAGGTTCAAAGTTTATACCTCACAGGGACACTATCAGGGCTATAACGGTATCTGCAGCACACATATTCAATGTAATAATTATCATAAATACAAAAAAGGTATAAATAATTAAAAAAAAAAAAAAGGTGTTGGCTATGAAAGCTGCAGCTCCAATCCAAAGTAACGTACAGGTGAAGGTCACCGTTAATTAGACCCGTGGCGACAAGGTTATCTGACGGATGAAAATCAACGTCAAATGCAAGTTTCCCCAAATTTATCTCCATCTTTCACCTGTTTAGTAATGCAAAGTAGAATAGGAAAAATATCAAGCAAGCTGGGAAGATAGGATCTCAGAAACTTGAGATCGTCTAAAGAAAAAACAAAACAAGAAATTGAGTTTTACCTCTTCCAAGAATATTCACACACAATAATAAAATTGAATTTCGCAATCGGTGAAATTAGTTTTAGTGATACAAGAATTTGTTAAAATGATGGAGGAGAGTAGAGGTTGGGGCAATGCATATGAAAACTGGAAAGTAAGCAACAATGGAGAAGAGTGTTTAGAGCTGTGAAGAACATACCTTAAAGTGCGCAAAGACACCGGTGAAGTGGCGGAAGAAAAGCAAAACGAAGTATGAACCTTCAAGAGGTCAAGAAGACAGGGAATTCTAGGGTTTAGGGTTAATCAGGTGGGACAGGTTTTTAGATAAATATTAGAATAATTTAATAAATAATTTGATTATATTATATTGGTTTAATTAAGTTTCAATTTTTTTAAAGTTTGATTACTTTTAATTAAAAAGTTTATTAAAGAGTTTGTTTATTGATTTGTTTACTTTTATATACTTTTTAATGAAATATTTGTTGTTTAATTTTATTGTTAAGTCGATTGAAATAACTATTATTTTGCATTATATGTTTTTAGATGAAAAATAAAAGATATGATTAAATTTTAGATTCTCTAAATTTATGTATTTATAATTAAATTGTTATTATAAAATTTTTTATTATAAAATATTAAACTTTTGGATATTCTATAAAAAAGTTAATAAATACTAAAATATAAAATTTTACAAGAGTTTAAAATTTAACATGTCATTATTTATATTTTATGTCAATAGGCTTAAGCAATGACAATAAACAAAATGGCCATAGTTGATATTGAAATTAATTTTAGGGATCCAATTTAAAAATAAAAAAAAAATTATACTCAAAGTCAAATATAAAATTTAATAAAAAAATCAAAATTTAGTTAAAGTTAAAACTTAATTAAGTATGTTTATATATATATATATATATTTAAAATCAAAATATATTTTCTAAAATATTTCAGAAAGAAAAATTAACCTAATTTTTAAATATCTATATCGCCACTGTTTATTATATCTACATTTTCTACTTGAATTTTAGCGTTCTATTTTTAAATACATTTATTTTAATATACTAAAAAAAATTGAATATACTTTAAAATATAAAATTTATGCTTTGAAGATACAATATATAGACAACACAAAAAAACTACTAAAGAATCAAAGTTCCTATTTCTTACCTATATATATTTGGTTGCATCCATCAATAACATCATAGTATACAAAATATCTAAACTTGTCAACGTATATGTATTGAAAAATAAATTTAAAATATAGTTCTAGAAAAGGTACATGATATTCATCAAAAGGTTAAAATAATTGAACTCTATTTGAGGTATTTATAATAAGATTTTTTAAGAAAAATTAAATTTTATAATAATTAATTACTTTTCTTTGCAAAAGAAAGTTTGTTAATATTAAAAAATGAGTTAAAGATTACGTTGGAACAAACTGGTTCGTGGTACAAGTGACAAATAGTCATAGTAATTTTACATTTTCTAAAAATTCCAAGGACTTTTACATTTCCTATAGTACATTTTTTTTTCTTTTTCATCCCTTAAAACTATAAAATTAATATTTCTAATACTTATATAGTGGGGGGATTATCTAATGTTTCCAACCTTCATTAATAGTTAAATAACATGCTAACATTGTATAATAAAGATTAATTGAGATCAATAGATAGGCAGTTAACCTAAACCTCCAACATCAGAAGGTGTTCTGTCTCATCATTGGCTACTTTCATCTTTGAGATTCATGTCCTCTTCTTCATCCGCTGGAGCATACCATTGTGGCCACTGCTTAGAGTTGCTCAATCTGTAGTTCAAAAGGAGTTCTTCATCTTGAAGAGCGCTAGTTGCTACCAGAACAACAGCTTTGAGGGTAGGAACATCTGATACACTGTTTTTTGAAACTACAGATTTGAGCCAAGAGCTGCCAAATCTCTTCAGGTTTACTTCTGCATTTCCAAATAATATGTTTGGTATGTAAATCCTCATTCTGTTTTCAGTCAATGGAAAGTCATAAGGGCAGATCATGACATTAGGAAGCATCCCTTTTGGAGGGTGATTAGCAAAATGAGCCAAGGCTAATGGATTTCTACGCTCAACTACATCATCATTATTATCAAGCTTGTTTCCTAACATTTTTCTACCGTCAAATCGTTCTGGTCCATCACCGCCACAACCCCATGGTTGGGCGTCAATGACAGTCCCGTCATGTCTTGTTATCAAATACGAGTTCTGCTCATCAAGGTATCCAGGAATTTGATTATAGTAAGATGGGGAATAGATCACACCAGGATAAAAGGCTAGAACAGCACCAACATCAACTGCACCATCTAAAAATAGACCTTTGCCAGAATCCTTGTGAGGTATTTGAGAAGGTTTAACATTAAGTGTGTAACCAAGTTGATCCTTTAACTTCTGAGAGACTTCCGATTGGCTTAATGGTCTTTGTTTAGAGGAAGCTGCGCACATTAATAACAAATGATAAACACGCAATGGTTAGAGATTTCATAGCAATATAAAAATGTGAATTAAAAAACTCAAAAAGGTTTTTCTCTACGCCTTCATGGATCAAAAGGAGAAGGAAATGACTGAGCAATGAGAAAAATACTGCAAAATGACAGGTAAAATAAGGGGAAGATTAAAATTTAAAGCAAAGATCAAATCACCGGGAATGTTATTAGTTGGGTCACACACACCTTTAGCAGAACTAGGCTTACCACGGAGAGGTGAAGTGTTTGCTTGTTGAGATAATTCTAAGGGGCCATTCACCATCTTTTCTTTTGAAACAAGAATTTCATTCATGCATGTGCAAAATGCTTTGATTTGAGAGTGAACATTTTCTTGTACTTGCATTTGTTGATCGACAAAAGAGGCTTTACTAGCCATTTTAATAATCTCTTCCGCATCTGCTTCATTAGCATTCTCCCCCAACAGTTTGTAGCTGGATATTTAAGTCTTTGCATGAGCAAAATATGTCAAAATGTTAAAAAGGAAAAACATCGCATAGTATACAAACAAGATAGAAAATAATTAGAAATAAAATTATTTGAATCCATAATACCAGAAATAGAAAATACTTTGTCCATGAGATCTTACGATTGAAGATTTAACATCTTAACGTTAAAATTAACTTAATCCTTCTGCATTTTTTTCCCTATGTTTCTTTGCGTTTCATTATTGTTTTATTAACAAGCTTTGGAGGCAACATACCCTTCCTCGTCTTCCTGTAGTTTCCTTATATTTAATAACATCAATATTACAGGTCTCTTCATGAGGATCAATGACTTCAGTCTTGCTAATCTTGTTCACAGGCAGATGTAAAACGCGGTTATCACTTTTATTACACGCCAATTCCAATTTTTTTTATATAACATCATATAATGATAAGAAGTAATTGCTCAAAAGGGTCGATCATTATTATATTTATTAATCAATATCACCAATAACTGAAGGGGTGCCCAATGGTTATATGGATCTTCGTATTCAAACAAATGCATATCAATGGAATTTCTCATCAGAACAAAGACAGTTGATTGTCTATAATCTATATCAGAAGCAGCATTGATGATCCTTCTTTGAATACAATGATTGAAGCTTAGAAATTCAGAGCAAGACCTTAAGGTGTCCCAAATTGGCTAGCCTAATGATAGAGAATACAGCTGGATTTGACAGCTCCAGTTTAGAGACATTGGCTTTCAAACTCAAAGCAAGAGCATCTATATTATAACCTAGTGTTTGGAGAGATAGTCGCAAAAGACATCTCCATTCACTTCCAACTTCATCAGAACCATTTTTAACCCAAACTACTAACCGAACTGAATGTTAACAAATCTGTTTGTCTGGCTCCGGCCACCTTTGATTATTAAAAAAGGTTAGGACACAAACACAGTCTATTTTGTCAAAATACATTAGCTCATCCATGATACAAAACATAGAGAGAAAAGTGTCTATTACCATGATATAAACCAAATGAATGAATCTTCACAATTAAAATTAATCAATAAACTTAGACAATAGAAAAGACCAACCTTGTATAAAGAAACAAGGAGTTAATGTCCGCTTCAAATTGCAGTTGTTTAGGATCCCTAGAAAATATGGGATTTTTTGTGAGGGTTCTCACAGCCTGGAGACAAATTAAGAACAAAATTGTTGTTATAGGTTTCACATGATGCTCCACATATATAATAAGATATCACAGTTAACCATAACATAAAAACATATTTTGCTATGAATGAGTTTTGGTCACTCTTCATTCAAGACCGCAAGTCTTTCATGAGGGCAGTGAGATTAACACATAATTTTAAGTGTTTTTCATTTTTCAATATTTATATAACAGTAACAACAACAATAATTTAAATAATTTGGCAAGGTCAAGCAAAAGTAGTAATATTTCATAAAAAATGAAGAGATACCTCTTGAAATTTCTGAAATAAAAAGGCCATCAGTGATTTGGAGAGAAAGGTGCTAGCGTTCAAAACCTAACAAGATTTTTATGCACACCAAACTTTAGATGCTGGAAAAGAAGCGTAAGACAGAAAAAGAGATAAAATCAGTTGTAAAGTGACATACACTGAAAACTAATCAGGGTAATATAAATGAACGAAGATCTTAAGCGGAGAAAATAAACTGAAATAATGTCAAAAAAAGAAGAAGCAGACTATTATACCTTCAAAGCTTCGGTGCGGCATTTCTACAGACACCTAGACAGAAACCTATTAACACAGCATTGCTTCCTTCCTAACCATTTCTCTTTGAAGCAAAGAAACACTCCGCTCACATCACGGCAGTTTTACCCCAAATGCATTACCAGAAATTTCATCGAACAGTAATAATTCCCAGTTTGGTCACTCTTCCCCCAAATTCAACAGAACGGAGAACCACGGCATTATCCGATTCAGGTTACTAAGACTACTGAAGCTAACTAGGTGAGCATTGCATTTGGAATGATTAAGCAATTGCCAATATCCCAGGAAACAGTTCCATTCAATTTTTTCCTTATTCAAGAAGTAAAACCGAGAAAAAAAGTGGTGGTGGGTATTTACTATTCAAAGATAGAAGAATAAAAGAACAAACCTTTGAAAGCTAGGAGATCACCGAACAATCACCACCGCCACAGCCACCGCCCATAATGGCAAAGCTGGTGAACACTTTTTTTTTCCTATAACCTGTAACAATATATAAATCTATAAAGATGATGAACATTTTTTTATACGATTTTATTCTTTTTTTAATTTACAACCTCTCGGTTAAATTAAATAATTTTAACATCCTTTACTTTTAAATTTTAATAAATAACTTTTTATTTGATATAATCGCTTCGTTTTTTTTAATCTTTTTAAAGTGGGGTTGGATAACAATTTTATAATTTCTCGAAAGTTTAAATATATTAAATTTAAATTGTTTTTGAGTGTTTTATTTAAATAGAAAATTTTAAATTTGTAAAAATCCAATTTATAGGATCGAAATACTGTTAAAAAGGTTATCACATAATTATACCAAGAGTTTCATACAGTGAGTCTGATATCATGTATAGTTCTCCAAAATATTCAAGCCAGACAAGTTTTTCAAATTATAAATGGAATAGACTATTACATCATACTTTGGGAACTTGCTGCCTATAAATTCGTTTACTTCTTTGTTTTTCAAGCTTTTTTTGTTGCCTATAATTATTTTTTTATTGTGGATGTTTAGAATATGTGAATCACCTTTTTTTTTAAATTATCTCCATTTGAAGTTAATGAAAATTATCCGTTTAAGACAACTGAACCAATATTTTACAATTGTGACTCATACTTATTAAAATTTTGGTGTTGGATACATGGTTTCTTGTATATCCTCTTTCATCTAATTGTTTTTTCAATTATATGGTATATATTATTTTTAAGCTTCACATATTAAAATATTATTTTTAATTTAAAATTTTAAAAAAATATATAAATAATTTTATTTATATATTGTTGTTCTTATTTTTAAAGTTATGTTAATTTCCTTAACACAGTCGACATGCAAATCCCATCATATTATAATTTAATAATATATTATATACATTTTTTAACATTAATAAAAATTAAAACCATAACATCTCATTGCAATTACCGATCATGAGCATGCTCTAGCAAGGGATAATAGGCTCAGCGACATGACCACACGACAGGTGTTGTCTCAGCAGCCACCAGGGCCAAAATTACAGTCACCAAGGTTCCTACTGCTCGGTTAAATCCTCGATTAAACGTTGCTCCTTTCAAATTCACAACCAGCATCAAAATTCAGTCATACAATGAATTATTCAACTTCAGCAATCATAGTTAGAATCACGTTTTTCAAGATATTGTAGTTTAAAATTCATCGCTTACAAATAAATTTTATAACATTAAATTAAGTTTAAAGTTCAATTCTAAATAATTTAAAGAAAATATTATATATATGAAATGGAACATACCAACAGTGTCCTCGAAGACAATGATAACAGTGAGAATAGTCCATATGATATTGGAGCCGAAGACTTGATATGAGGCTTCAAATAATACGAACAAGACACAAGAAGAACAATTATCCCAACTTTGAGTGCAAATATTTCTCTGTCGGTGTCTTCCTTGCAAAATTCCCACACAAGAATTTGAACCCAAATTTCTTTGGTTCCAAATTTTGTGCATGTGTACTTGTTGGAATGTTGATCTCAATGCACTCCATTTGTTTGTCCATTCGTCACACGGACCACCACTTTTGAATGATTTAAAGTAACAGAACACATGAAAAATTAAAAAATGTGAAAGAATATTGCACATTTCTGAAGTGACATACATTGTTTTCATCTTGAGGGAAATGTGAGAAAGTTCTGAATTTTATTAGTTTGGTAATGTAAAAGATGGCCGATAAAGGGTATTGATGTTAATATCATTAGAATGAAATGGAGGGGAGGTGTTTTAACAATTAGAAGGAGAATGGATTCCTACTTTCCCTCGGCACCAAAATAACTCTTTTTTTTTGTTTGAAATGAACTGCCTTCTATGCACTATACGCACTTTATTCACTCCAGTGACACTCCACTTCTACGCACTTTGTCCATTATCCTTTCTTTCTTTTTCAATACTTATGGAGCAAAAGAAATTAAGGTGTTTGTGTTAGTGTTTGGTCTATACTTGTATCATTGTATGGTTTTCTACTTTGAATTGTGAAAGAAAAAATAACATAATCTATCAGTTCAATAAATTAATCAAGTTTCCATTTGTAGTTGAACAAGAGTTTTGAAGGGGTTGTACCACTTATACTCAATCTGTTGTTGAATTTCCTATTCCGCTACCGTGACTTTTGATATTGGTTGTTGGAATAAGTTGTTCTCCACAAACTTGTACCTCCATTCCATGATTCAAGACATGTGGGGTCCAATAATTGCTGATCAGAGGTAATTTTGTTAAAAAAATGTCATTAATTATAGTGTAAAGGTAATTTTTTCTATATTTATCACTAGTGATGCAAGTGGGTTTGGTCTTCGCAAAGAGCATTGCCACGAAGCTTACATAAACACTCACTGCGAGTTGTTCAACTCGATCATTCACTCGAATTGAGTAATATATGAAGAAAGATGTCCCACATAGGTGGAACATGGGCCATGGCTGGGTGGTTATAAAAGAAACCATATGCCCCCCTCATTTCACACACCAACACATCTCATCTCCTCCTCCTTTCTCTCCTTCCTTAATTTCTCATAATTTTGAGAAATTCTTAGTGTAAGAGAGAGGTGATGTAATTTCTTCCATCACTACAAAATTTATCACTCTGACTGGGAAGTGTTTTGATCATGCATTTTTCATATATATTGCGGGTATGACATGGTTATAAAAGCTTGCATTATTCAATCGATTCCATGGCATTCTCTCTTCAGATTCTTTTTTTTCACCTTTCTTCTAAGTAGAGCAGTCCAAGAACAATATTCCGATAAGAATGAACAAGAAAGTGATTGGGTGAAATAGTTACCTGAACAACAAGCAGTGAATTTTAATCACTACGCAGGTTATGTGCAGTTAGGATCTAATAAAGAGATAGCATTTTTTATTGTTTTTTTGAAGTAGAACATGGTCCATCACAGAAATCTCTTGTACTTTGGCTCCTGCTTCGAAAAACTAGTAAAATAGTGCTTTCTCTTTGTCAGGTCCTAAGCTGACATAATCAGCGTAGTGATTAAAATTCACCGCTGGTTGTTGAGGTAATTGTTTCATCCAATCACTTTCTTATTCATTCCTACTAGAATATTGTTCTCGGACCGCTATACTTAGAAGGAAGGTGAAGGAAGATGAAGGAAAGACTCCGAAGAAAGAATGTCATGGAATTGATTGAGAGTGGAAAGAGTAAGAATTGGAGTAATTGAGATGAGTTCTTATGAGAGGTGCAAATGAGTTAAATGGTTATCTATTTATAATTAGATGAGGTGTACATCGGTAATTTTGTAATATTTTACTGTTTTTATTTCGGTAATGTAAAGTTGTATATGATATAATTCAATTCTATTTCAAGTTACCTTTCAAAAGGTAATATATTCTTATAACTTATTAAAATATATGTGTTTCCTTAATTTAAATTAATTGACAAACCAAAGGTAAATGTTATCACAAACTTAATTAATAAGTGCATTGTTATAAATTAAAAGGTAAATGTTAACAACACTTGGTTGCTATCATCACAAAAATTGTTTTATAATTTTAAGTTATCATCTTTCCACGATGCTTCTCGACAAATTGAGATCTTTCGGTAGGTGAAATATGATTAACACACTCAAAAGATTATACAAATTAAAATAGTGTTGTATAATAAATTGTTGATTGACACACCTAAAAGAAAAAAATTATGAAAAAGAAGTGAAAGAACAAAATAGAGAAGCATAAGAAATCACACACAAAATTGTGATGTATAACAAAGTGAGTGATTGATGGTGTCATTCTCTATTGTGAGTGTGTATTGTATTCAACTAATTCAGCTTTTCTTTTACCAAGTCCCATGCTTTCAACTTTGAACTTCAAATGAAGATACATGAAGCTAACCAAATATATTGTGTTACTTGCATAGCATAAAATTGGTAAAATGCAGCGTTGAGTCTCTTCAACTATAATTAGGTTATACATCCAATTTTTGATTCACCAAATGTTTTTTTTTTTCTATGATTCAAGTTTATGTTTTAATTAAAAATATTTTATAAACCAATTTTGAAACTTTAGATTAAAATAGAAAAATAGAATAATGCAGCTTTATACTTGGTTTACCACAAAATAGTAATAAAAACTCCTCCACTTCACTCCATTACAATATGGGGCTGGGTCATCTTCCATTCTTATTGGTCCTGAAAAAAACTTCTTCTGTAATTACTGATCGATCTCGTATAAAAACCAAGTTCACAACTTTTATATTTCAATATTTTAATTTCAACATAAAATAGATATCAACTAATTCATATTGATTTATTTTTTAATTAATGTATATACAACAATTAAATAAGAAATATGTGTTTTTATATGTTACTTTTTGAAGTCATTAACTACGAAATTCTTCAAGTAGAATGTTGATTTTAACGTAAGTAAGAAATATATATGACTAATTTGTTTTTAAAACTTCATCATTGATTTTAA
>Ga0214544_1000137_pt1 | contig 107445 bp, 61 predicted proteins | sample CNSS3metaG_FD_160074 | JGI IMG/M metagenome (GOLD analysis project Ga0214544, IMG submission 160074) | Root nodule microbial communities from cowpea collected in UCLA plant growth center, Los Angeles, California, USA - CNSS3 | ecosystem: Host-associated > Plants > Roots > Nodule | place: USA...
ATTTAGAATATCTCACTCGTAATCTAAAATAATAACAAATTTCTAAAACTGACACATATCTCTAAAACTGAAATATTTTTTAAAAACTAATTTAAATAAAAAAGATATTAAGTAATATTCTCAACACTCCTATGGAGGGAAGAGAGCCAGGATGTGGGTTATGGATTGTTGCCCCACTTCTAATCTTAGAATTTTCGAAATTTTGTTTCCCTTTCCCTGTGCTGATAAATGATTCCAGAGTGCCCCCCATGGAATTCATCTTGCTCGGGAAAGACATGTTGCCTTCAGATTAGTATAAGTTTTATGACTTCCTCATAACTCTGCTTCCATTTTTATACATGCACATCATTACAACAAGACTCCAAGAACCTTCATTTTTTATTAAGTGTAATCAAAGTTCTTTAATTTATATTTTCACTATTAAATTTTAATTATTTCTTTTTATAATATAAAATGATTTGAAAAATAAAAAAAAAATAAAAAAAAAACCTAAAAAATGTGAATTCAAGTTATAAAAAAAAGTTTATCAAAATTTAATTAATAAAAAGATATTTTTCTTTTTTTTAAAGAGGTGTCGATGTGCAAGTATCAGTTAAACTTGTCTATTCTTCTTTGGATTACACAATTGAATGCATCAAACACGACAAATCAAACATGAAAGAAACATTATACATCATCAACCCATAAATGTAAACACTACGAGTTTTTATTTTTCATCAAATTTAGAATCAACATAGGACATAATTGGACCTATGAATAAAAAGTACCTTAAAAGATTAGCTTCAATATTAAACAAAAAAAAGGTTTAAATTAAAAATTGCATACATAAGAAAACTTTATTTATTATTTAAAAAAAATATTGTTTAGATGTTTATATAAAAAAAATAGAAAAATTAGACTAAATCTCACAAAAAAAAATGACAAAAGAATGAAATCAAGCCCCACACTTTTATTTTCTTAAAAGAATATAAAAGGAAAACAAAACCAGGATGGACAGAAATATGTCATGTAGTAAAAGTATTAATAATAATAATAATAATAATAATAATAATAATAATAATAAATAAGTGACAAAAATAATACAAAAACAGTTTTTTTTTCAAATACAATAACTTTTATTTTCATATATATATATATATATATATATATATATATATATATATATATATATTATCCGACGGATTTGAGATTACAGGATCAAAATTCCTTTAACTCTTAAGTTAAAAACTTTTTCTTATAATTTTACATTATTTTGGAATAAAAATTAAGAGTAATTTAAATAAATATATATTTTTTACTCTCCAAAAGAACTTTTAAAACAAAACTATTACAATGGTTACATACTCTAAAAAGTAATCTTAAGATATTAGAGGCACACTTATTCGTTTTGGCTTCCTCAACAAGTGTGAATATTGGAAAAATAATTTTAAATGAGGAATGTGCTGAAGAAGATGCCCCATTCATCAACATCCTATGTTTGCTTTCGATTTGAAGGTTGAGAATTTCATAAAGTAAAGATAAAGAATGAAAGTATAATAAATGTTGTTCCCTCTCTGATGCTTCAAAATATATTCTATTTGGATAAAAACCACAAGTTAAGTGGCTGTCATATTTTATTAAAACTTTTAAATAATTATTCTGGTATTTAACTAGGACTTGCTTATCATAAAAAAAATAAAAAAATCTGTTATTTAATTTATTAATTAAATTTCATATTACAGGGATGAAAAACGAAAACAAATATGCTATGCAAACCGAAATTATAAAATGAGTACGTTATGTGATATTAAGTCATAATATATTTATTAAATTATTTTGAAATTAAATTCTCAATATATTTTATGATTGTTTTGAATATTCCATGATTTTTCAAATTTCATAACTTTTTTTATCTTTTTAAATAATTTGTTTGTGTTATCTGTTTTTCAGATAAATTCTAAAAAATGTTTTTAAAATTAAAATATTATAAATAATCATAAAATTAATATTTAAGAAACTATTCTAAAACTCTTACTTAGTAATAAATTAAACATAAAACACACAAATATAAGCAAAATAGCCTAATTTCACCATTATTAAAAGTGTGATTAGTTAAACTGATTCAATGTTCTTAGTTTTAAAAGGTTATTTTTGAAACAATAAATATAAGGGATACTTAATTTAAACATTCTGATTTCTTTGGACATAACTTTGTTATATTTGCCTCTGATTGCTTATTTTTTTTTTTTTTTTTTTCATCAACACAAACTAGCATGTTTTTCTTAAAATTCAAACCTTATAATTTTATAACTATATTGTTATATTACTTTTTTTATATCACAAAAAGAAATCACACGTTAGAGTAACTTGGTACGTGCAAATAAGAAAGTGAAACAAAACTTAAAAAGTTTTTCTACACTAACAAAAAGAAAGACTTTAGAGTAAGAAAAGTCATATTTAATTTAGAATGACCAAGACTTTGAAGCTACATCAACTCCAACTACCAAGTAGTATCTGCATAAATCCAATTGAAGACAAAAAGAAGAAGAAAGGTGAAAGAAAAAAATTAAACGTATCTGAAACAATCAAACTCTTTATCAATACACCGAAGTGCCCACTAGCTAGAATACAATGTGTCATTCTTTGCTATCTAACTATACTTTATTGTATATCTTTATTTCATGATTTGAATTTTTTATTTTCTAAAGTCAAGAATGATTTAACATTAAATAAAAATACTTAAGATTTTAATATTGAGACGATTATAAGTTGAGATGGTATTTTTATAATCAACGGTTGCATTTAAAGTGTTGTTCTTTTATTATGATTTTGTGTTTAGAAAAACATATTGTCAGATTAAAAAATAAAAATGTATATAAATTAGTCTTTTCACTTGCGATCCATGAAAATTTCGAGAGTGAAGTTTAATATTTATTGATAAAACCTGTTTAAAGTATCTTTTTATTAATTATTTTATCAGGAAAACATCCTTTATTTACTTCATAACTTTTGTCATCAAGCTATCATAAATACCTATAAATCAATAAAATATACCAAACATTCATTAAGTGAAGGTAATTATAACAGTCTTATAAAAGTGTTCTGAATTTAAGACTTCGGGTGTTAAAAATTTACTACAAATTATAAAAAATATCACAGATTATCCATATGTCAAAAAACAATATCGATTGGAATAACAACTTATGTTGTGACTGGAGACTAGTTAATAATCTCTCCAGCCTCATCTATGGAACCATTTGGGAATGGAAAATACAAACCAAAACAACAATTTCATGCATATATAATACAGCACATGTAACCCTCAGCTTCCTTTGATAGTTAGTGATATAATCATAACAACTCATTAATCTTCTTGCATGATAAATATTTGTGGCGAGATGAAAAAGAGAGGAAGGTAAGAAACAGGGTTATTAGTACTGTATCTAACCCACTATATCTGCTGTCAATTTGTCCAAAATGTTCAGCCCATTCTGAGAAGCAATTACCACTGTGCATCTGCATCCCATCATAACAATAGAAATAACTGAGTTCATATTTTCAAGCAAACCATTTTCCAATGCTTCTGTTGTCTAGGAAGAAGAATACTGACAGAACAGAACCAATGCAATAATAATTTGGTGACTAAGATGTTGACCATGATTACATCTTACTCATTGGACTAAAGTTGGTGCACCTAAAGCAAAAACTACAGCTCTGAACTGAAGTTTATTAAAAACTTATACCCTTTGCACCACTTTTGTTGAAGAAAACAACAAACGAGTTTGTAACTTTATTTGAAGCGCATGTCAAACACTTCTCTTTCATTGATTACTGACAGGCTCAGAAAGGGAAATGAAATTATAAGAGTGAATCATTTGATGTTTTATATGTCCTATCTATACCTTATCTTAAAGTTCAACCCGCATGATTCTCATCTACTTATTTAAAAGATTATAAAAGTTGAGAGAGAAAACTAACGGAATTTTAGATACAACACCATGGTCCACAACACCATCAACTTTACCAAGGCTTTTTGCTACTTCAGCTGCAAGTAATACTAAGTCAGTTAAACGGACCAGCACGAGTACTAAGGTTTATCACTTGAAACAGGTATAAAACTTGCAGAACTTACCAAGGTTTTCTATTGGAGATGTAAAGATAACATCAAGAATGTTGTGCCCTTCCCTGGTGACTACTGGAAAGTCACCTCCTAACGGACCTGCTTGCCCCATCGTTGGTCTTCTCCAGACCTTCATTTACAAAGAGGTGATGAATACAATTACAAAATATAAATTTCATGATAAAATATTTAAGAGAATGAAGAGAAATAGGAACAGGAGCATAAGAAAACGTCCTTGATCAATAGTTTCACAATAAACGAAGAGTCCATATTATAAACCAGCCTAGATAAGACATGTGTTAGCACCCTAACAGAGTCAAAAAACAACTCTTTCCCTTAAAAGATGGGAAGGAAGAAAAAAACTGTGGCATTACATTCTACTTTTGTAATTCAGAAACCTTGCTGTGTCACTGCTTTACCTTTCGGGAAAACAGGATGTTATATAGTCCATCTTTTTCTTATACTATAACTTCTTTTACTCCAGTTTCTGATCCATAATCCTGCTATTCAAAACTTTTTAATATGAAAGTCCTGGAAAGTTTATGTTCTCAAAAAGAGGAAATGTTTGTCTTTGGACTATGTCAAGTTTTAGAATTAATATAAATGATCTATTGCAGAATTGTAGCCCCCTGACAAGGCTGTTCATGTTGATGTCTGTATCTTCTGTTTTCTTCAGAGAAAAATAATCATCCTTTGGCATTGTCATTGCTAAGTTGTATTAGAAAATTGGGTTTTCTGAACAATTTCTAGGACAGTCGAATTGTTGCAACTGCTTTTATCCTTTTCTGTCTATTCACTGGCAAGGAAAAGGGTCATGCATGCGTTGCTAATTGCTATGGGGTAACACTGAATTTATAGATTTTTTGGAGATAAACAGCAATTTTCTAGTCTTAAGAAACATTATAATGAAAAAAAAAAAGTGACTGCATTGTAAACACGGGAAGTATGTATTGACCATGTGAATCAAATAGGGAGTTTCTAATAACTACATATTTGTATTAAGTTAATCCTTTGATCCTCCAGAAAGCAGGGTAATAAAATCTTGCTTTAATTTGGATCCACTGCTTTTAAAACTTTATTACACAATCATCCTAGCGTTGCCATGTTACCAAAAGAGTATAACCTCTCATGTAATTGTTTTCATAGTCAAACTCTTCTGATAACAAATGACCGGATGATAGTACACAAACATATCTACGCAGAATAGTAGATCACAACTAAGATGTGATTTCATAAAAGAAAATATAAGATAAAATGGTCAATAAGAAACGAAGATATTGGAGAGAAACATCTATTCAGGAAAAAATGGTAGCATATGACCAGGACATGTGAGGAAAAGACCATAGAAGCCCCATTAGAAGAACCAATTAGATGGAGTAGCCAAAGGTAGAGGTAGACAAAGAAAGACTCTCCAAAGATTTGGTCAAGGTAAGAACACAATGCCATGTTTGATTTATGGAGCAAATCCCAGTTAGATTTGAATTGTTGTTGTGGATCATTACAAAATCATAAATCATTTAATAAAGCAGCCAATAACCAGTTACATGTCTATACACATCAACAAAGCAAATCGTGTCAAAATACCATGAATCTATAAAAACATATAAGATCCTTATGTCAGCATCAGTTTTAAGTTGATAAGCAAGCAAACTCATAAAACATTTTGCATGCATTTGTAGAAAACTCAGCAAAAGAGTAAATGTAGAATAAACCTCAGCATCACCCAAAAACATGTCATCAATCTCTTCAGCAGTTGCCATCCAGTTGAGCTGAGAGGAAAATTTTGAGTATTAAAGATAAATATACACAAGAAAGAATCACTAAACTAATCTTTTGCATAGCTGCTTACAGACTGAATTAAAACTGGAATAGAACCTTCCAGACCACCTTTGTACTGGTTTTCTTCAATAATGAACACAAATTTATTGGAGGCATTTATTATAGACTGCAAACAAAAAAAAAAAGAGAAATCAATTATGAACACAAGATAATTAATCTTCACAAATAAATACAGAGAAAAATGGTATAGCAGCTCACTTTCTCCTGGATTATAGATTCCCCACTTTGCAATTTCCGGCGCCCAATGATAGCAACAAGTGTTCCTTCTTCTATAACATCAGCATCATCAAATGCAAAATCAATCTACAATAGAGTAATTGACAATGAATCTACAATAAGAATTAATCAATCTACAATAGAGTAATTGCCAATAAATTATTTCAGTCTTATGCAAAATAAAATAAAAATGCAACGAACTTCACAATCAGCACAGTCCAGCATTACTTTTTTTCTCTTTTCATTTCTTCAAAGTTATGCATATATGATAGAACTTTTTTAATTTTGTGTTTTTTCTAGGATAATCTTCACCAGGGTTGCATACAAGGATATAATTTCTGGCATCACCCAAGATTCCTCTAAATCAAGAAACACTCAACATTAAAAGAAAATGTAGAAAATCACTAATTTTTTTCACACTTTAGAACTTTCTTGGTAGGTATCCAATGGAATCCCAGCCTTTGCTGCTTCACTTGCACTTGCAACAGACCTGCATAAACCAATGCATCAATGTCAAGTGGTTTGGTAGAATTTACATCTTGATACACAAATTGGAAGCGATATGTTTTAACACCATTGCAATGTTTAATCCTTGTATTGAATAGAAAAATGTCTACATATCAACGAAGCAGTGAAAAGTTAGAAAGAATAGTTAAACTTCAACTTTAACCTAGCATCATTTAAAATAGACACACACAGCATGGTACTTTATCTGAAAGCGAAAATGATATGAAAGGCGGAAGAGCTCACATGGGAATCCCAACTATATCCTTCAAATTACCAGTACGAAGCTGGCGACCCAAATGCTGAATGGCCATACCAGAAGCATGACCAGACCCCAATCCTACAACCATGCCACTTTTTACGTATGTATTCACCTACAAAACAGCAAGACATGCCTACAAAATTCATTCATCTCCCAATAACATGAACAATTAACAAGCACAATCCAGGGGGTATTTGACACTTACCAAATACAAATTTTTGACAATATCAGCTGTTTGGAAAAAAAAAAAAAGCACAAAATTTTTGTTGAGATTGGCATAATAACCATGGATTAAAGTCAACTTATTTTCCTTACATGGATGCAAAAACCAAATTTTGAAAAATTTGAATGAAACTTGATGAATACACATACAATAGGAACCATTAAGTACATTTTCATTTCACCATTTCGTGAACTAATTCACACAAAATAATAAAAGTGGGTGTTGGGAACATTATCAAAAGGCAAGTTAAAAAAAAAAAAAAAACTACTAAAAAGAGCATTGTAGTTATTGAATTAGAATGAAAAGCAGGATACTGATCACACTTGAAAAGATGCTATAGAGTGAACAAATTTTGAAAATTGAAGACAATGGCAACTATGAATTCATAGTTCATACAGTGTATTCCGCTGCTTGAAGGAGAGCAGAACTGTCATCGAGACAGGAACGAGTGAGCATCCTCAGAAAATTGGGTCTGCATCTTCTTCTGCCTAACAGAGGTGTTGGGGAACACAGAAGATGCCTTGTGGAAAAGGATGAAGATGAAGCTACTGAAGCCATTGCTCTTCACTTCTCAATCTCCGCAATTTCATCGAAGTTTAAGGCAGTGATAATGGATAAGGGATTATGATGGCCACTCTACTCATCACTGATTTGAGCGATAACAGCATACCAATTTCACATTTTTTTGTCCCTTAACTTTGTATTATATTTGCCAATTAATTTCAATTACTTATAATCTTCAGAATTTTCTCCCACTGGGAATTTCAAAAACAATTTTATCTTGTCCCTTTTAAATTATATGCATCAACATTTCTTAGCCACCAGTTTTTATTTGTTTCAAATTGTAATAAAATAAATATTTAATTATATTTGTTTCTGTTTATTTCTTAAATAAATATTGAAAAGTTTAGATACCAGTAATATCAACTTAAAATATAGCAAATTAAGTTGTGGTAAATTGAATATATTTTAAGTTGTCTTCTCTAACAGTTGTAAGAAATTTGAAAAAAGAAAATAATGTTTTGAAAAAATAGAAAGAAGTCCTCGGTAAAAGTTTAAATGAATAAGATTCATCCTTAATAAAGGGTCCACCTCAAATCCATTGAAATAATATTGGTAAAATCAATTTAAGGTATTCTTCACTTTAGAACAGGAAGCTTTTGTCATAGTTTTGTCTCTTTAAAAACAAAAACCTTTGATTTTTTTTTTTTACTTTTGTATTTCGCAATTGAGAAGTATTACTTAAGAAAAAAAAATACTTTTAGAACACAAGATTTTTTATTTTCAGATTGTACAATAGAAAAAATAAAATGAGAAAAACATTCAGGGGATGCAAAATAGATTGTATAATCCAAAAGAAAAAGCAAAATGAGAAAAACATTTATGGGGTGCAGAAGAAAGTTGTGAAGTTGCAGGAATAAATTGCCCATGGTCTAGGACGCGTTCACAAGATAAAATTATTGCAGAATTTTTCTGCAGTCTAGCACTTTTAAAAAAAATAATTCTCCACCCGTCTTGGTGACACAGATAACAGAATTTACGTTACAAGGTTAGATTTTGATTTCTTAAAAACTGAATTCGGAATTTTAATTACGAAGAGATTAATTGAAAAATTAGTTGAAACTCGATTACAGGTAAATTGAATTTCAAACTGGATTTTTTTTTCTTTTCATTTTAAAATATGAGGAAGAGATTTTGAGGGAGAAAATTATTCACAAAAAATAACACAAGAAATTCTAATATAAATACTAAACCATGCAATATGTGTAAATAAATGGAATAGTGTGATATTCGAGAAAAGTAAAAAATAATGAACCTAGCTATTGTGATGAAAAATTCTATCATTGTAATTGATTGGGTTTTACAGTTTGTGCATGATCAATTTAGTGCTTATATTGTAATGTAATCTTTTGTATTCATGAACGTACAGCAAACAAAAGTTATAGCAATAAAGAATTTAGAATAAAATGTCAAGTAACTAGACAACCAAACTTTTCCTAATAGATAATCAATTCCATAGATAAATTGAAATCATAATGTTTTGTCACATATTATTTTTAAATCCAAACTATATTTTCTCTTTTTTCTTATCACTCTAATTCCAAAGATTGAGCTTCCCAACATCTAATAAACTTTACTTACAAACCACATGTTTTAAATCAATGAAAGAAAGTTTATTCTCTATGATATTTTAGCAGAAGCTATAATCCTAGCTTTGTTTTTAATTTTTGCATAACCAATTCCTAAGAGGACAGAAAGTGAGAGTTATATCTTAAGCAATCAGCATAAAACTTGGTTCAATCTGTGTTTAACGGAACAATCAACACATAACATATAACTTGCTAAATCTCTATTACATGCAACAAGTAGCTGATGTACGCAAAAAATGTCTAACAAAACAAAAATAAAAAATATCAGGAATGCAAACTTGCAACATCATAGATGAATAACATTTATTGGAATTAAAAGAAGATCAGAGAGGACAACAGAGTATTTTTCAAAACAATAGAAAAGGTGTAATAATCATAAAACTACAACAGCATTGATGCCAACAATTGCCACTAAGCATCTCTAATAACCTTGCTGTAGACGAAAACAATTTTACTATTTAAAGGAAGGCTTGCTTGAAATGTTGTTCGAAAGCCAGTCTAGTCCTTCATATAAACCTTCACCAGATGTGGCACATGTACTTTGGATGTACCTGGGGAAGACATGCATGCACATGGTTCAAGGATGCTTAAACTTGTGTGAGAACAAAACAGGATTGAAGTCATGTTTGGTTTTGAGTTTGGTGCCTTCGAAACTCAGTTGAAGAATAAACTCAGTTTCATGACATTTTATTGTATTGAAAAGTATGTTCATATATTAAAATTGTCTGAAAACTCGATTTATAGAGATAAGACTTTAGTTGTTTTTACAAACTTAATTTTATTGAAAAAATAGATTAGCAATTGCCATTGTTTGAGGACTTGATTTACCAGTGACGCTGGCGCAGAGAGTTTAGACCAAGCCTATCAGTGATTTCAGCAGCGTTCATTGCATTAGGAAGATCTTGCTTGTTGGCAAAAACAAGCAACACAGCATCTCTTAATTCATCCTAGTCCATGAAAAAAATCAAATTAATTACAAGGATGTTTTCACATTGTGCATATGAATATATATATATATATATATATATATATATATATATATATATATATATATATATATATATATATATATATATATATATATATATATATATATATATACACACAGACCTCATTCAGCATCCTATGCAACTCATCTTTAGCCTCACCAACACGATCACGATCATTGCTGTCTACCACAAAAATAAGCCCTTGTGTGTTTTGGAAGTAGTGTCTCCACAAGGGTCGAATCTGAAACAACCCCATGGTACTGAATTATTAAAAATGGAGTAGTTAACAAGAACTATGACAAATCTAAGGCAATTACTTGTACAACAGTATTCTCTAAAGTTAAATTTGAAGGCATCATTCAAGCATAACATACTTCCTTTCATACTTTTTCAGTTCTTGTTTTACACAATCTTTCGTGTCGTTTTTCTAACACGGGTTGGATTATTGTGCAGGAATTGAATCTACAATATATAGATTCTAGAACTTCTACTGTTCTGCACCATTTTAATGGTGAGAGTTGCAACACTACAGCTATAAGATAAAATGGAAATTGTTAGACAAACTTTTTATCACTGTGAAGTTCAGAAGAGACAATTGAAGACAGTAACTCGAAAGGTTATAGTTCTTTTGATAGGGTTATGTTATCTCCCCAACTCAAGTAGTTGAGAAGTGAGAGCAAAGTAAAGTTCAATATGACTCAGTCAGAAAAAAAAAAAATCAAAGGGGAGAAAAATTATTGAGTGATTATTTTCTACCAATTATCACCTTATCCTGACCACCAACATCCCAAACAGTGAAGCTGATGTTCTTATACTCCACAGTCTCCACGTTAAATCCTGCATAGATAATCATATTATTAAACATGGTACAAAAGAGAAATGATGTTATGCATAAAGTTCTGCAATGGTTAAAACTTCTTGGGAGTATTTCCATGGATCTCATAAGATTGAAAGGAAAAGATACCGATAGTAGGAATGGTGGTGACAATCTCCCCTAACTTCAGTTTATACAATATTGTGGTTTTACCAGCAGCATCAAGACCAACCATAAGAATTCGCATCTCCTTCTTGGCGCATAAACGAGAAAAAATCTTGCCAATAGATAAACCCATATTGTCTGCCTTACAATAACCATAAAAATCGTAACAGTGAAATAATCTGAAACTAACTTGAAATTTTATGAACATGATAACGATAGGCAAGAACCAAGAAATAACATTATAAATTCAAAACCAAGATCATCTACAATGTTACGCTTACTACGAGCTGTTAATGTCACATTTTCCCGATAAGCGTCTTATTGTGAAGTTCTGCTAGCAATTTACACAAACACAAAGAATGAAAGAGAAATTATAACACACTTTTGATAGTGATCCCAATGTCAATCTGGATGATTATGGGAAAACAAGATATCCATGACTTACAATCTTGAGGTTTTACACATGGGGAATTGGAAATACTAAATTTAAGGTTCAGAAAAATAAACAAATTGCCTCTAGCTTAAGGGAATCGTTCCTAGGTTTTGAGAAATCTTAAACAATGTAACATGGATTGTACGATCGGAATATACATCTCAGAGGCCAGCTATTAAGTGGTTCGATTCCATTAAAATGCAAACAAGGAAATTCAATTACGTCAGAAGCAGAAAACAGAAACGTAAAGAAATGTATTTCACGTAAAATTAAATCTTGTACACAAATTCGAATTCAATACGTTAGAAACAATAAAAATAAAAGAAAATGTGCGCAAGGAATTGAATCCATGTTTGAAAAAGAGACAAACTTACGTGATGAGATACGACAAAAGAGAGAGAGCGAAGTGGACAGAGATGCAGATTCAGAAACACAATAACTATTGCTCACTCTCTCTGTCTGAATAAGGTTACGCCAAAATCGGAAATCAATGTGAGAATAGTTAATTTTTTGGATTTGACCCACTATTTGGGTTTTAGTTGGACAAAAATCAATAAGCATAAATAATTTTCTGACTTAAAATAAATTTATCTACTTACTTAATTTAACTCAAATTAATTAGTCTTTTTTCACAGACAAATTATTTAGTGTTAAAAAAATATAAGGGTTTGAAACCAAACAGCCAGGTGTTAGTATTTAAAGAATTAAACGTGGTAAAGAGTGGAATTTCCCACATAAACATGAAACCCTTACAAAGTTGCGTATTTTTCCTAAAACTTTCTAACGTTAATGATGTGAAGTTCTGGCAGCATAAAAGGTTTACCAAGTTTAAGGATGCACAAGGATTTTAACCATTTTAGTTCAGCGTGTATGTTTGGCGGGAATCCCAAGCAAGTTTTCTTGAAGGACAATATAACGTAATGCACAACTTCCACAGATTATTTTAGCCAAAATATGCTCCACTTTTAGCAACATTATTCAATATTTTACTTAAGTTTTTACGGTTTACTGATATCTTATATGTAAGTTATTATAAGTAAATAAGTTAATAACTATGTAACAATTGGATTATTTTTTATTATATCTTACATATATCAGCTGAAGTGGAATTATAAGACTTAATCATGTTACTAATAAAGGCTATTAAAAGTTACATAAAAAGCAATGTAAGGGAGAGACTCTTCTGAACTTATTCTACATGTAAAGCCATCGGAATGAAGAATAAAGTGAAAAACAACAATTCTTCATATTCCAACCTACCCCAATGCTCAAGAAAGTAACAAGAATTTCCGTTTAACACCTAAAAAGAAGAAGTTCAATAAAAATGTAGAAAAGAATCCACAGACTTTGCAAAACTGCATCATATAGAACTTCAGGTTGACGTGATTCATCAATATGCTGTCCCTCCACAGAAGGTAGATATGCTCTTGCAGTACGTTGCTACTACGTAAAAGACCTCAAACTTGATTGAACCGATAATCTCTCTGCCAAAAGGTGTTAAAATGAGAAATTAAAGAAGGCTTAACTTAACTAAAAGACGAGGTTTATATGGAGTCAGGATAATTACAAGAACATTTTTTGATAATAGCATATGCAGACAAGATACCATATGCTAGAGCCAATAACAGCTAAGGTTTTGACACAGAATTCAAATTCAATAAAAATTATCAGCACAACACACGGATTGGATCCAGGGATTCTTTTTTTAGGAAGACAGCAAGGGATGATATTACATACAAAAAAACAACTAAAGTTAATGCTTCCTTAAGGTCAAGAACTTCTACATTATAGAGAAAGCTGAAATCACATCGTTTGAATAGTATACCAAATAAAGATACGTGTGGCTCCTCATATCACCTAACCATTCTAAAAAAGAAAGTATCGGTGCCAAAGTAAATAAGCAAGAAGTGGCATACTTATCAGTTCATAAGTAACAATCATAGTTGTTCCATAAAGTGACATGTTCAAAAATCTTGGTCCAAAACCCCTGTAAAATCCCCACCATCCATCTTCCTTAAGGAGAATCTTTGCTGTCTTCAGTACTGATGGTCTTTCAGAACCATAGTTGTCCATCACCTTAGTGCAAATAAAAATTTGACAAATCCAAAATAGCCATATTACAGTCTAAAACCAGAAAGTGGAAAAAAACACAACATAAAAAAAACACTAATTGGTTCATTGGAAGATATATCAATCCCAATTTAAAATCCTAAAAATCTCTTCCTTCATGAACAACAAAAAATCCTAAAGACAAGAGTCTCATTGCGCATACCTGAAGACGTGTTTTCACAGTATCTATGGGAGTGGTGATAACAGATGAACAAGCACCAGCCACCATCCCAGCACTAGCCTGAACTGTAACCATTTCCACATGTGAAGGTTTTTCACCCGTATCATCTTTGTAGCCCAAACTTCTAAAAAACAACAACCATTCATAAATTAAAAATGGAAAAAAAAAAATCATTTAGAGTCTTTAGGGTGCGTTCGGAAAGACTTAAATGTACCATGTTTTGGCCCGTAAAAGTAAACTACAATCTGTAACCTTCTATAAGCACTTGTTAACTCTTAACTTGCTCTGCATGGCTTGTGAGCTCATTAAAATAGGATAGAATTCAGATAGAGTTGTTTAAGTGTTTTTTCTTTTACATTCAGAATTGAAGTTTAATCTTAGTAATATATTCAACCAATAAAACTTTAACACAAGCATTCGTTAATCATATTATTAAGATGAAAATCCAACTCTAATTTGATACCAGTACCAGCAGCATCTAATTCTTGTCCATTAAGACAAGCTTCAGGTATGTGAAGCTTATGAACAAGCTTTCATATTATAATTCAAACACACCCTAAGGAGATAGTTGTATAAAAGAGCACAGAATGTACCTCCAAATTAGGTGTTGTGCGGCAGCATATGAACCCCACCAAAGTGCAGAAGCAGGGGACTGCGTAATCGCCGTTAATCCAAAACCCCTATACAAGCCACGAAACCCTTCAGTCTCCACAACTTTCCGAACAACATCAAACGGCCCTCTACAAAACGTTGTCCCAGGAAGACCCTGCACCATCAACCTCTGACAAATCTAACAAACAGACACAAAACCATTCACAGCATCATAAAAAAGTTTAGTAACAAAAATAAAAAAACAGAATCATGCACAGAGCGTGGGAATTTTGTTTCAAGTCATAATTTCTTGAAATGCAAAAGATTTCATGCAAAAAAGGTTTCTCATAGCTTAATTTCAACTCGATCTGATAAAATTGAGATGCAAAGTAAAGTTTGCATTACGCAGCGAAGGACCTACCACATCCAATGGCACGAAGTAGACGCAAGAAACCAAGTTAGAGATCATGCCAGCGAGTGCGTTAGCGAGGCCAACACGAGAAGCTTCTGGAATGTGAGTGGCTTGCGTGTGTTTCAGGATAATGTCTTTGGAGACCTCGAGGGAGGTGAGCGCCAGAACCCTACCGGGGATTGAACCAATGGCGGAAGTGCCGAAGCCTCTGAAGATTCCCGAAACGCCATCGCTCCGCAGAATTTGGGCCAGCACCGACGTTCCTCCTCGCACGTGCCAGGATTCCGACCCCGCCACTTGCATTCGTGTCTTCACCACCGCCGTTGGATGAAGCAGGCCTGATTGAGCCGTGAAGAGAACGGCACCGATGACGTGGAACCTGGTTTTGTCCAACCTGATATCAAATTCACAGACACAACAAAAAACTTGGTTCGTTATGAAGTCAATGGTTCAAACATTGAAGCGTGAATAAACAAAAAGCCAACCTGTCCCAGTTGATGTCTGTGTCGGCTAGTGGTAACTGTGAATTGGTGGTGGTAGCATCAGCTTCCATGCTCATAAATAACTGCTTTAACTAACTTTTCTCACTCTTTTGCTTTGGAAGTTTATGTGATGAGTGTAAGAACAGTGTCTGTGTTTGTTTGCGTTGTGTATATAACAAATGATTTTGGTTTGAGTGTGTCTGGTTTTGGGAAGTTTTGTTGAATGAAAGTTGGTAATGGGAAGAAGAAGAAGAAGAGTTCACCGCTTCCGGAGAAAGTTCCAGTCCTGTCCTTTCAGAGAACGTGTTTGTTCTTTATTTTTTTAGTTTATTTTATGTTGTGTTAAAAAATATGATTAATTTGTCTCGTTTTATATTGATTTAATTAAGTTTTTAGTTCTTGAAATTTCTAACATTTTTTTAAATCCCTATGGTAAATTTTGAAACGAAAATAATTTTAGTTTTAAAATAATAATTCTGAGAAACTAAAGAAAACGTTTATGTATCATAGAGAAATGATTTTATATTTTTTAAAAATATAAAATATAATGTAAAAAGTAAAGGTTTTTTAACAATCATTATCTTTGTGAATTTTGACATTTCATCTCAATCGTATGTTAAGAAGAGTTTAAGGTTTATCGATCGTATTTAAATCATATCAAAAACAGAATAAAAATATGGTTATAGAAATTGCATTTGAAATTCAAATAAAACAATTGAATAAATTTATGTGAAATTACAATAATTTGAAAAGTAATCTCAATAACATAGACATAAATATATTATTCCAAAATGAAAGTTATAAATGTAAAAAAAAAAAAACTAATGATTTTTATTTCAATTTTCTTTTTAATATTAAGATTTATATTGTCAACAATAAATTTCAAATTTAAAATATATAGTAACCAATGCATGTGAACAATTTTCACATACTTTAATAAGAATTTGCATTTAAATTCAAAATAAATTATAGTGCGAAACTTTTTCGTTCTTAGCAATATAATAATATATTATAATAAATAATAATATTTAATAATAATAAGATAACACAATATTACTAATATAGTAATGATAATTTCTTTATTACTATATAAAATCATAAATAAATAATTAAATATCAATATCATTAATAAACTAAATAATAAATATAAAAAATAATACTTCATTTAAAATTACATTACACGTATGTCAAAATTAATGTCTCTTAATAGAAATTAACATTGTTAAGTTAATCTCTTTTATTTTGAATTATATCTATCATTCTTATTTAAAGTATAACATCAATTTTTAACTTTTTTATTTATTTTTAATTGTTATGAAAAACAAATTCGGTAGTTTTAAAAGTAATACCGGGCGTTGCACGGGTCAATGGTCAAAATATTAATAATAAGAAGTAAAATCTTTCAAATAAGTTTTGTCAGCATAATTATGAATTTTAACATTTCTTTTTTTCAATTATATATTAAAGTCCAAAGTTTATTAATAAATTCTGAATCATATTAAAATTTATCAAGAGAGTAAAATAAAATAAAAAGATAATATATAAATCACATTAAATTCATGATAAAAGTTACACCTTACAAAACATAAAACAAATTATATCTATTAAAAAAATATTTAAATAAATATATGAATCTAAAATATTAGATCACTTATATTATTCTTTTATCAACATGATGATTTCTTATAAAAAAAACATAAATTTTTTTTATATGTTTCTTACCATTTTTTTCTAAGATTTAAATAAAAATCAATTAATATATTCATAAAATCATGTAGAATTAAATAATAATCGATCTCTAACCAAAATCTCAAATATTTACATTATTAATTTCTTAATAAATAAGTTCACGTGAACAAAATTCATATATTAAAAATATCATTATATGTATTAAAAATGATCATTACATTAATCAGTTTATATTCAATTTTACTCTAACATGATAAACTTTTAATAAATGTTTTATATTTTATAGGCTTAAATATTTCTTTTTCTCATTTTCTTATAATTTGGTGCAGGTGGCACTATTTGCAATACATCTACCATTTTTTAATTATGTGGACTGTTTGTAAACAGTGAGGTGGACAAATGAGTTATATAATTAGGGATTTGGGGAAAACCCTATAATTAGGGATTTTGGGAGCAAAAGAGGAATAAATTCTCTTCATGGTTGTTGCATCTGCATGTTGGTGACAACTTAAATGTTTGATGTGCTAGCTCCTCAGAAAATGTAGAAGATGTATTTGAAGGTAGGAAAGATGAAGACATTGATCAATATGGAAGAAAACTTTTCGACCATGTATTTAGGTATAACATTGAATTAGCCTTGCCTAATGAAGAGACATGAAAAAATTTGTAATAGACCAAAGCCTATATACAGCAAGGATGTTCTCTATTGTGTCCATGTTAATTTGCAAGATTGTTAGCAGTTTTATGGACTTTGAAATACCAAATGGAAAAGATGAAGAGGTTGTTGGAGTTTGGCACGGGAGATAAGCCTACAATGAAGTTTTTGTGGGAGAGAGAAGGGTTTTGTTTTGAGATGGTTGCCATATGGAGTTTGAGATGTTGAAGGATGACAATTGTTGTTGGGAAAAAGGGGATTGAAGATTGAAGAGGAAGAAAAAGAAGGAAGGAGGGAGAGAGGAATGGTTTCAATCCCAAATCCCTAATTACAGGGTTTCCCCAAATCCCTAATCCCTAACTTTAAAACTAATTTCTCCATCTCATTGTATACGTAATAAACAAAAGAAAAATGATATTTTAACCCACTCTCTTGACTCACTTTTAACCTATTGCTTTAATCATCATTAGATCATTTTTTTTATTTTTTGTAGTGATATGATGTGATGATCTAATAGTGATTGAAATGATGGGTTAAAAGTGGGTCAAAAAAAAGTGAGTTAAAGTATCATTGTCCTAAACAAAATATAATACATAATATAAACAATGTCACTTGTACAAGACTCCATTACTCATATAAACGGCGTGACACAAAATGGGCCAAATTAAACACAAATTGCAAAAATTATTACTATTTTAAACATTTGAAAAAAATTAGGACTAATGGCAATAAACACTGCGAAAATGAGGATCAAATAGGTATTTAAGTCTATTTTATATTTTAAAATTAATTATTATATAATATATATATATATATATATATATATAACAATATATAAAGAAGATTATTTCTTTTATGTCCACATTTCATAATACCAATTATACCCTATATAATATAAATATTTATTAAATTTTTTAAAAGTAACGGTTATTTTTACCTATTTTCTATAAAAATGTTTTTATTTTTTCCTTTTTTTTTATTCATCAACAATTAATTTCTTTATTCATTTCTCTTCACTTTTAACATTTCACTTATTTTTAATAAATATAAATTAATTCTATATATATTAATTTAATAATATTATACTATTATCACCAATTTTATAATATGTGTATATATATATATATATATATATATATATATATATATATAAAAAGACCGATTTCCTTCTAAAACAAAATTAGGATGTTATGTGAAACTATTGAGATAGAAGTTATTTTAAGAAACCCAAAATATATTATAAAAGTGAGTAATTAATTGGGAATATTGATTGTGAAATAATATTAGACAAGTGAAATTAGTAGACGTTACATAAACTGGTTAACGCAAAATATAATATTCTTCTAAATAATAAATAAAATTGTGTTTAAATTTAAATGTATTATAATCAAAGGGTATATATTATTAAAACATCAGTTATCCAAGTAAAATCGTGTATTCAGAAACAATAAACAATATTGTTTTCAAAAACAAACAAAACAAATAGTAATAGTTATTTCAACCAAGAATGTCAAATATGTGTTTGTCAAAACCTATCGGGTCAATATAAACCAAACTGACTCACTCATGATTTTACATTATCTCTTCTAGAACCACCACTAAAATACATAACAACCACTAAAAAACATAACAAGGTTGAATTAAGAAAAAAACTATTTTTGTGATACTTTTAGACTGCTAATATATTTAAATTATTTTTTATTGTATTATTATACATCTAAAAAAGCAAATCAAACTTTAAAGCAAAATCACAGATGATATTTACGTATCATTTTATATCTTTTATATAATATAAAACCTTTTAAATATATTTGTTAACCGATATTTTATTATAAAATTATTATTAAAAAATGTAGCATATTTTCACTATTTAATTGTTATGAAAACAAATAAAATAAATAAGAAGAAATTATTAATTATGTATTGAAATTTTTATACTACTTTGTACTATGTTTTGTTTGATGATTAACACTTAAATGTTAATGTAAGTTTTAGCTTGAAATATCATCTCTCGAAAGCTTTTCAAAAAATTATATTATAAAAAGCTCTCTATTTTGTTATACTTTAAATTTGATACCATTTAATATAAGTGAGCTTGATAAAAAATGATGTTTATATGATGTTTATATATATATATATATAAGTGAATTTGAGAAAAAGATAAAAGTGAGAATAACAATTTTTTATTAGTAAAATGAATAAATTATAATTTAGGGCATTATAATCCCTGACAAAAAGAAATATAAGATAATTTCATATAAGGTCTGCATATTTTATAGATATATATGTTAACAATAGAGTTGGGAAAGTAGTTAATAGGTTAGTCTATATGACACATAGTATAACTACAATCATTGGTTGTAAAGATGTTATATAATGGCAGATGTCTATAGTAACAAAACCACTTCTCAAACTCTTTCACTACAAACCAATCCTGAGGCTACAAAATCTCATACAATTATGCTCCCAACATGCTCTCTGCTAACAAAAAAAGACATATAATGACATTCTTTTATTGGTTGTCTGTTATTTATTGCTTAACATATTTCAGCACTGTCTCTGAATATGTTTATTGTCACCCAATAGAGAAGTTGTATTATTTTGTTGTTTATTTCATATCTATATAAAAATTGTACCTTAATGCACTCTCAGCACCTGCAAAAGCATAACATATCTTTTTCAACCATTTTCCTAACTTTTTTCATACTAGAAATGTCCCCATTTCAATACAAGTCTCATAAAGTTATATTCTCTGATGAATTCAGTGTTTCCAAAAACTGTTTTCCTTAAATATTTGTATATGTGTTTTCATACATAACATCACATTACTTGCCTAAATATCATCTTTTCAGCAACTAATTTTTTTAATTCAATTATTTATAATAAAAAGATATGTTGAAAAATAAATTTTTGTAATTAAATTTTAAAAAGTAATTATTAAAAGAGTAAAACTAAAAAAAAAATGTATACACATAGTGATATCTTTTATTAATGTAGTGAAAACACATATTTTATGTGCTTGTGCATTACTATTATTTTCTAATAAAATAAAAATATATAAAGAAAAAATAATTTTGGTAAACAATGGTTTATATTAATGGAACAATTAGAAAACGGTTATAAATATTTACAACAACTTTAAAAATAAAATAATTTTAAAAAATAAAGTAATAAAATAAAATATATAAAGAAAAAATAATTTTGGTAAACAATGGTTTATATTAATGGAACAATTAGAAAACGGTTATAAATATTTACAAAAACTTTAAAAATAAAATAAAAATATAACATATTATTAAAAAGTAAAATTATAAAAAAATTATGTACATCAAAACAATCATTTAAAAGGGAATGCTTTTATATATAATTATAAATAATATATATTAACAATATACACTAGTACATTAGTAGAAAAATATAAATGTATGTGTGCCTATTTTGTTTACAATACTATAAATTTTGTTACACCATAAAGTAATTATTTGTTATGAAATTAAAACATATTAATAAACTATAAAATAATTTTTTCAAAAAATAATTATAGAAATAAATAAATTTTATAATCATTTACTATGTAAATGGTTTTTTTATTGTGAATAATTATTTAAGTTTAAAAAGTTTTTTCTAAAAAGGTAAAATTAAAAATATTTTTTTATTATGATTAATTATTTTTTAAAAATAATTATTAAAAAAGAAAAATATAAAAATGTGTAAGATGAATCTAATATAAATAATCAAAATATTATTATTTAATTTTATACAGCGAAATATTTATATGAAACTATTTTTATATTTTTATAAATTCAAATTAATATTAATATTAATATAATAAACATATTATAATTTTTTAAAATCTCATAGTGAAACAAATACTAGTATTATCACAATGGACGATCAGCGGTTGAGTTCTAATGCGTTGGACGGTTGTGGTTAAATTAATATTCAGTGGACCCAAAGAAATACTGGACAATAAGAACCGTTGATAAGGGTTACTTTCCCATCACATGGTCCCCTGTATTTGAGCTTAAGTTGCACACCTGCATCTACATATTTACATCTTCTGTCTCTACAACCCTAACCCATTGCATTCAACAAACCAAAGCTGCCTCTGTATTTGCCTTTTGTTTTTGCGCAATTTTTTCTTCATCTCATACACACAACACCAACATGCAAAATCACAATTAGCAACAAGCCCCTTACAAATTCTCACTCATATAACCTAAGGTAAGTTTCGTTTCGGACTCTTCTTGCAATATCATAATCTTGTTTTCTAGGGTTCCTGAAGTGTTCTTTTGTTTATTTTATCTATTTACCTGGTTTAAGGAATTCATATTATGGATTACGCAGTCAGATTCTGGTGGCGTTAAATTATAAGTTAGGTTTGGTATGTCTGTAAGATTTGAATGTGTTGCATGTTGCTTGAACTCTAGTTAATGGTTGCAGAGATATACATACAAATTTGTTATGGCAACAGCTGAGGCAGCTTCTGCAGGGCTTGGCCCTAGATATGCGCCCGATGACCCTACTCTTCCACAACCGTGGAAGGGGTTGATCGATGGCAGCACTGGTGTGTTATACTATTGGAATCCTGAAACCAATGTTACACAATATGAAAAACCTGCCCCCTTAACGTCACCCTTGCCTGCGCCTGTGGCTTCTGCACCGAGCTTGGCACCTATACCTGTGGCTCACACAATGCAGGCTGGTGGGATGGCACCGCAGCATGGGCAGCAGTTAATGCAAGGGCAGCCCTCGCAACAGCAGGTGGGTCACCTTGCCCAACAGCATGGCCAGTCGATGCCACCTCAGCAACAGCAGCAGCAGAGTCCCCATATGGTGCAGACCACTCAGCAGAATCCCTCTCAGGGTGGTCAGTCTGCACCACAGCAGAACTCATTGATGACGCAGTCAGTGCCGCAGCCAGGTTTACATCAAGCCAGACAGCAAATGATGCAGCCCCAGGGGCAGATGTTGCAGCAGCCTCAAGGACAGCAAATTCAACATCAGATGCCGCCACAGACAATGCATTCTCAGCATTTTGGCCAAGGAATGCCTCAGGATCATGGCTCACATATTGTACCTCCACAAGTACATCAGTTCCCTACCCAAAACATGCACTATATGTCATATCAGCAAAACATTATTACACCCAGGCAACCAAACTCTCAACACATTCAGCCAAACACTGTCTCACCTGGGCAACCTAATCCTCAGCAGGTTCAGCATAACATGCATGGTCAGCCCTTCGAAAATCAACAAACAGCATTTCAAAAGGTAGAGGAAACTGAGTTTAAAAATGGAAGTCAGGTTGGACTTTCACCATCCCAGTATCCGCAGAGGAGTACCTTGCCTGCTCAGAATAATCAGAACCTTCCTGCTGACACAGCTTCTGGTCAAATGCCTAATGTAGGTGTCAATGCTGGTCAGCCACAGCAATTCAGGACTTCCTTATCAGGCAGTGTACAGAAGTCACCCTCTGCAATGCCATTGCAGCAGGGTGGATCTGATTTATATTACCAACATGGTCCTAACTTTAATAAGCAGATGAGCCCAGGAATGATGCATGGTCATCCATCCAATGTCCATCCTGTTGGCCAAAAGATGAGTCACGAGGATAATTTACGTGGCAGAGCAGGAAATGAATATTACTATAATTCTAACAAAGATATGCCAACAATGGGTCGTCCGCAACCAGATATGACTCAAATACCCGTTCCTAGAAATCAGCAGGTAGTTTTTTCCCCAGTACTTTTAAACCATTGCTTCCCTTTTCAATCTTCAACTAACTACAATTATTGTATTATTTGCAATGCCATTTGACTAATATATGAAAACCTCCATTGGATTCTCATTTCCGTCCACAAAATAATTTTTCTTAATGGAATGACTGCAATTAGTGATGTACTTGGCTGCAATTCATTTTTTCCGAGTATAAAAAAACATTAGCATAAAAGTTCTGTTAAATGACTTTTATACCCTTTAATGTATTGGTAGGAGGATAAGTTTATGGCTATACATGTCATATTTCAACTAAATATCGCTTTCATTTTCATCTCATGTACGAGCACTAAATTTACTCACTAAATTTACTCGTGCACTTTCGGCCCTCATACTATTTGCTTTGTGGTCAAACAAAAAAAGGTGCAGTCCTCATTTTCACTACAACCAACTTCCCTCCTTCCATTTTCTCTTAAATAATATTTTGCATCAATCCAGACTATACACCCTTGGTGCATCTTTCTGTATCAGTTAAGACAATCCTCATTAACTTCTCAAAAAGATCCTGAAATCCTAGCATCCGATTTTCTAGCATTGATGCTAAAGGGAAATAATCAGCATGCCTAAAAATAACCTCCAGTTCTTGAGACACTTAGCAGCAATAGACTTAAGATTTTTGCATCATGAACTTCTTGATAATATGCTATATTATTGCAAAAAAGTTAAATATTTACTCTTTCTATAAAGTTAATACAGCTTTTCTTTTCTGCTGTGTGCCTCATGGCAGTGTTTTTAAAGGTGCTTTTCATATTTGACTACTTCAACACTACCTTTTGTTGATAATACATCTGTGAAAGCTTCAGTGGTCTTTGTCAATTTTTAATCCTTTAATTTTTAAGTTGATCAGTCATCAATGCCTGTTCTTTGTTGTAATTAAATATTTTCATTTATGATTCTGTGAAACATCTATGCAGGATATGAGGATCGGCAATACTCCTTTTCAAAATGTAATGCCAAGTGGAAATGGAAGTGGTATTGCTGGGAATGCTATGCCTAGCATGTTTGTTCCTCCAATGGGAGGACCTTCACCTCTCTCTAATAACACTTTAATGAGGCCTTCCTATATGGGATCTTCTGATGCAAGTGATCTTTCACCTGCTGAAATTTACTGCCAGCAACATGAAGTTACAGCAACGGTCAGTACTTTTTTTGACACTTAGTTTAATATTTTAGTACAATTAGCATCTAGACCAAGCTTTTACACTACCCTAGGCATATTTCATATTATAATTTAATTGTGCGTATGTTACAAGCAATTAAGACGCTTCAAAATCAGAAGTGAAACCAAAGCCTGTCTTTGTTCTTATATGCTATATAGAATATGAGATGATATGATCTTCTTAGGGGAGATTGTTACGGACAAGTGCCATGTTTGTGGTTCTATTGTTTTATTTTTGTGTAAAATGACTTATTTTATTTTAAACTTATATTTTTGTGCATATTTATAATTCTTTTACATCACTATTTATGTCTCACTTGACAGGGTGGTGACATTCCCCCTCCTTTCATGACATTTGATGCTACTGGTTTTCCTCCAGAGATATTGAGAGAGGTAAGTTTATTGTTCTCCTATAATATGGTGTTGTATGCATTGGTGCTTCCTAGGAAAGAAATGGTTTTACTCCTTTTTCCCCATTTTTTTAACTTAAAATTTACTTTTAAACTTGTCTATTTTCGCTTGTCGCAGGTGCGATATCTGCTCCAGAGCAGGAGCATATGTCGTACGCTGCACTGCTAATCTGCTATTGGCACAATTACACGTGCAACTACTATCCTGATTTTTGGAGCCTGCATAATGGATGGTTGGAGCCTTTCTTGGGCATCTTCTAAGGGTGGATGGCCCTCCATTCTTCAAATTTCTATGTGATCTGGGATTTGTTGCTTATTGGCTCCGCCTCTTATGTCTTTTTTGCCTTTTTTAATTGCCTCAAGTTGCTTCAGTAAGCAACCATAACCTATGGGTCCTTGTTTTTGTTTGCTAAATTATACAAGTTGAATGCAATTTTGTGTTTTGCAAATCAAAAAGGCATTGGATTCGTGCACCATTCATAGGTCTGATATCTAGTCATATACTGTCATTTCAGATATATTCTGCTGGCTTCTCAAATCCAACACCAATACAGGCTCAAACATGGCCTGTTGCACTACAGGGTAGAGACATAGTAGCAATTGCCAAAACTGGCTCAGGGAAAACATTGGGTTACTTAATCCCTGCCTTCATTCTTCTTAGACAGCGACAAAATAATTCTCTGAATGGCCCCACTGTCTTGGTTTTGGCTCCAACACGGGAACTTGCGACACAGATTCATAATGAGGTTATCAAGTTTGGTCGATCATCACGAGTCTCTTGCACGGTTTGTCCGAGACCTTCTATCTTTTCCTTTTTGTTGAGTTTTAGCCTATGAAAATTGCCTTTATCTTTTGGTTCATCTGTTTTATTTTCCCTTTGCAGTGCTTGTATGGTGGAGCACCTAAAGCCTTTCAACTAAAGGAGTTAGATCGGGGAGCAGACATTGTTGTTGCCACACCCGGTCGGCTCAATGACATACTTGAAATGAAGAAAATTGACTTTGGGCAAGTTTCACTACTTGTGCTTGATGAGGCTGACAGAATGCTTGACATGGGTTTTGAGCCTCAAATCCGGAAGATTGTGGATGAGATTCCTGCACGAAGACAAACTCTCATGTACACTGCAACCTGGCCAAAAGAAGTAAGAAAAATTGCTAGTGAACTTCTTGTGAATCCAGTCCAGGTTAACATTGGAAGTGCAGATGAGCTTGCTGCAAATAAAGCCATCACACAGGTACTTAATTGAGGCAATTTATTTAAAAAACAAAGTACGTGGTAATTTTAGTTTTATCTTGTGTCTGTGTGCTCAGTTTTGGTGAATTTGTGTTCAATTTTTCTGTGACTGTTGAAAATATTTGCTTCTTCCTTTCATTTTTTCTTCCTGTTATATTCTATATCCAAGGTTCTACTTCCGGATATAAGGACGTGTTAAACCTCCAAATTTCAATAAATTTATTTTCCTTGTTTGGATATTGGCTTCTTCCTATTATTTATACTCTTTGTATTATTATATTCTATATCTAAATATCCGATTGTGGAAGTGAATGGAGACAAACTTTACCAATAAAGCTGAAGGTTTGATTTTTGGAAAAAGGTTTCTCTAATCACCACGGCTACAGGTATGCTTGTGGGAAGGGACTGAGGATGGTTGTCTAAAATAACAAAAACACATTCTAAATACAAGAACTGAAATACCATTTCAACTCTTCAAACTCATCTATGATTAATTATTTTTGTTTTATTCTTTGTGGTATTTGACGTTTCTTAAATGAGAATGCCATCAAAATATCTTTTCAAGAAGTTATAATTCTTGATGGCACTTTTGAAATGTTGGTTAATGTAACCTCTTTTTTATTGATGTAACAGTTTAACACTTGATCTAAAAGCATCTTCTATATGGTCATTGCGTCATGTTGACCTCCATGTGGCTATGAATATCTTCCTTAGCATAGTAATGTACTAGTGGTTTCATTGTCCTCTAAACTGTTCTGCAATTATTTTTTGTTTATTTTCTAAAAGGACCGAGACTTGTCCCAAGAGTAAGATTGTTAAATTTTTGTGACCTTGTGGTCATGATTAAAAGGTCTGTTCATGTTTGACCTTTTTCCCAGACCCCACAACTATTGGAACCTTGTGCACTGGGATTTTTAAGATATCAATGTTTTGCATTTCCCTTTTTTAGGAAGCCTTAACTTTTATCAGTTTTTGGAGGGGGAAATGTTGTCATGTGTAGTGAGTGCACTTTGTAAGTTTTGGGAATGGTTCACTTATAGAAAGGGTATTGCGAACGTTATGTTTCCAAAAATTAAAACACGGCCTTTTAATTGTGTTAAATTTGTGTGAAGGACTTTTTTTCTGAAATACCTTTTTCTAGGACGAGTTTGTTTTCTGTTGTGCCATATTTATTTACGTCTGTTTTGTATTCGATGTCATTATGTCATTATGCTGTTATCTAGTATCCTGACTTTTATTTGTAATCAATTAAATAATCCATCATTGATTTTCTCTATGAATAGATTTACTTTAATATGTTCCAAATGAAGAACAATATTTTTAGTTTCTTGGAGACTTGTACTCTTTTTTCCCTTGCATATGTAATTTGTATACTTGCAGTATGTTGAAGTTGTCCCACAAATGGAGAAGCAGAGGCGTTTGGAGCAGATCCTCAGATCCCAAGAACGAGGTTCTAAGGTCATAATATTTTGCTCCACGAAGAGGTTATGTGATCAACTAGCTCGTAATATTGGCCGCACTTTTGGGGCTGCTGCAATTCATGGAGACAAGTCTCAAGGTGAGAGAGATTGGGTTTTAAGTCAGTTCCGGACTGGGAAGTCACCAATTCTGGTTGCCACTGATGTTGCAGCTCGTGGGCTTGATATTAAGGATATAAGGTTAGCTTCTTTGTGGTAAATAATATAAATGAATGGGTAATATTATGGAGTCTTTATGTTACTTTGCATGTGCTGGATAATGATGAATCTTTTGTCTATCACATTGTGGCCTTAGCTTTGTTTAGGCGTTTTTTGCTGCTTCATTGTAGTTGAACTTGTGAATTTATGTTACAGGGTGGTAATAAATTATGATTTCCCCACTGGAATTGAGGACTATGTGCACCGTATAGGAAGAACTGGAAGAGCAGGTGCTACTGGAGTGTCATATACATTTTTCTCTGAGCAGGACTGGAAACACGCAGGTGATTTAATCAAAGTTTTGGAGGGTGCTAATCAGCATGTGCTTCCAGAGTTAAGACAGATGGCTATGCGTGGGCCATCAAACTTTGGAAAGGAACGGGGTGGGATGAGTAGGTTTGATTCTGGTGGTGGGCGTTGGGAGACTGGTGGTCGTGGTAGCATGAGAGATGGTGGCTTTGGTGGTCGTGGTGGCATGAGAGATGGTGGCTTTGGTGGTCGTGGGGGTGGCATGAGGGATGGTGGCTTTGGGGGCCGTGGGGGTGGCATGAGGGATGGTGGTGGCTTTGGTGGTCGAGGTGGAGGCATGAGGGATGGGGGATTTGGTGGACGTGGTGGTGGCGGTTTTGGTGGACGTGGTGGCATGAGGGATGGAGCTGGTGGGAGAGGTGATTTCTTTCCTGGTAGGGGCAACAGAGGTAGGGGATCTGGTGGTCTTCGTGGTGGTCATGTTGGTTGGGGTAGGGGTGAACGTGGTATGGATGACCGTGGACAGGGGCGCGGACGTGGCCGATTTGACAACAGAAGGGACGCTTCTTACAAAAGTAGAGGAAGAAGTTATAGTCGAAGCCCAGATAGAGTCCGAACATGGGATTATAGTAGTAGTAGCAGAAGCCGTAGTAGAAGCAGAAGCAGGAGTTGGAGCAGGGGTCGTAGTAGAAGTCGAAGTCGCAGCTGGTCTCGTGGCCGAAGTTACAGTCGGAGCCGGAGCCGGAGCCGAAGCCATACCCGCAGCCGGAGTCGGAGCCGGAGCCCCAGTTATGACAGGCGGGATAGGTCAGTTCAACAAGTTCCTGATCGAAAGGATCTTAGGGCACACGAAGTGGGAACTTCTGATCCAAGAATGCTTCCCTTGTCTCCTGGTCCTGGCACACAGGAGAATTCCTCTTTGGGAAGTGAACAAGGGCAGCAGCAATCTGTTATTGGTAGCTCTGATCCAGGGAATCCAGAAGCTGTAGCAGACATTAGTCATCAATCAGGTTCTGGTGTTTAGACTCGCGATTGGATTCTCGATTTTTGGGAAGGCATTCTAACTTTTTGTCTTGAGTGGATAGGTGGGTAAACCTTCCACTTTAGTTTAAGATTGTCTTTACATGGTGATATTACCTGATGGCTAGAGGTTCATTCACGGGGTAGTGCTGTAAGAAATGAGTGAACAGTCTAATATGATATGATACTGCATCAACATTATTTGGTGGGAGTTGTTCAATGGGTACCACAGGTGCTTAATTTTGATCAATTGGCGATGCTCGTCTAGCTTACGTATCGGTCTGGTTGGTTTTATTGGAGGGCATTATTTTAATATTTATATGTAGTATTAGTTGTGGAATTGGAATTAAACAAATTGTAACGAATCGATTATTGTTTTGTACTAGGCATTGTGGTTATTATTCTCTGCTTTTCCCCCTTTATTTTCTTTTCTTCGTGTTAACAAATGTTAAATGGAAATTTAAGATTGAAAACATAATTAACTAAATCCGATGCGTCAAATTACTCGTTTTCAAGTTTGAAGTATTTCTAACGTTATTCAACTCTCATGCTAAAACGCAAATTTTAGATGTGACTTTTTTAAGTGTTGTTTAAGGATGGGAGAAGTTGAGAAATCTCCCACTGTAATGAACCGTTCTCAAACTTTGGATTCATTACTTTTTTTATCGAGTATTTGTATTTTTCCTTTTGCAAAGAAAAACACTTGTGTGGTGAACCACGTTTCTGTTTCATGTTTTCTGTGTAGATGAATGAAGAATGTGGTGTAAGTAGGAAAAGCGCGTTGATAAACAGAGGTAGGTGGAGTAGTGGGTAAGATATTTATGAGCAAAGCAAGGAACATAATCCCTTTTGTTTCTTGCAGCAAGTGCTTCCAAGATTTACGTTAAATTAATGGTGAGGAAAAAGCATCCACTTTCTCTTTGCTTCCTGAGCAGCTGATTCATCTCAAAATGTTCCCACTCATTTTTCATTCCATTTTTGGTATTTTCATACTTTGGTTTTGTTCTCTCTGATCCAAAAGATCCAACATTTACATAAGCCTATGAAAAACTCAATGGGAAGGAGCAAAAAGGAATGGGGTAAAGAACGAAATGTACAAGTTTCACCAAAATGTTGATCAATTTTTTCATTATCATCATATATATCTTAAAATTCTACCAACTAAAAAATGACATAAACGAATTAACATTTTCTTGATACTGTTGTGTTAAAAAAAAAACTCATTATTATACAATAAAAACTCCTGTAGCAGCATAAAGACATTAGTTTGAATTTTAATGAAGTATGGAATTGATTTATGGGCAATCTGCAAGTAATTAAGTGCATGCCAGTCAACTCTCAACACCTAATTTACTTAAATTTTGTAGGGAAAGAGAAAAAAAAGGCTTAAATTATGTATATAAAAAAAATTCAAAAATTTGTAGAATGTAAAAATATTAACCCAAACACACCTTCCTTTCATTTGTTGGCCACCTACTTACTATATAGAGATATTTCTTTCGACGTATTTAAAAAAACTTATTCAAAAGAATTTGCTTCATACATAAATTATTTCCTAGATATAAGTATGAACTATTTTCTAATACACTGTAGGTTGTAAAAAGTGCAATCCATGCATTTTACAATACTGTAAATGTAAAGACAATAAATATTGAGAATATATGAAATTTATAGAGACGAAAGATAGAAAATAATTGTGTTTTATGAAGTATGAAAATTTGGTGTGATTCAATTTTAATTATGTATTGTTAATTTTTTGATATGTGAATCAAAACATGCAAGTAAGTGTTTTAAGTGATTTGTATGTATTATCTGATTTTTACTAATTTGGACTAAATATTTTTAAGTATTGATTGGTAAAAAAAAAAAATTAAGATGCAAAAAGAATTATAACTTAATGAGTTAAATATGTCTCCAGTCTCTAAATTTTGACGAAAAATTAGAATTTGTCCCATTCGAATAATAAACTTTGATGCAAAAAATGAAACTTTGATATATTTTTATCCTTGAACTATATAAATGAATGAATATATCTTTTTAGCTCAATTACATTAATTTTTTTTTACGTATCAAATGCATTTCACTTTAGCATTTGAGTTGTTTACACCGTTTAATACTTTATCGCTTTAATGAAAATCGAGAAATATGTTTGACTAGGAGTAATAATGTAGGCTTGAACTGGCGAGCCAACTTGCAAATCCATAAAAAAAAAATCAGAAGAATTGAGATATTTAACTCGTTAACTTGCAAAAGTTCAGACTAAAACAGAAATAGGAATAAGATTCAGAGTGAAAATAACAATTTGTATACGATTACTCAAGTATAAAATAGTCACAAAGATTGAAACAAGAAAGATAAACAAAAAATATATTAAAAACATATAAAAGTTGGTAGAGACATTAGACGCTACAAATAAATTGAATGCTTAATAAATAAGTAAACAAATTTAATGTAAAGACAGAAAGGTTAATATCCTAATAGGAAACTGTGAGATTTTGTTTATCAATGAAATCATGTAATCAACCTTTTTAATCCAGGCCAAAAATAAAAGAAAATGGACAAAATTCAGGTGTGAAATATCATAATTAGAATCATTGTCTTCACATGCAAAATTTGTTTCATTTATTCTCTTTATTTTCATAACTTTTTGGTCAAGGAGAACAATATACTTTAGTATAAGAAAATTATTGCAATTTATTCTTTTGATAAGATACTAGTATGGTTTTTTACATTACCATGTATGAATGCCTTATAATGGTAAAATTTTAAACAATACTATTTAACTTGACATAATCTTTATAAACAACTACACTATCATGATGATTATTGGAGTTCAATCTTTTGTTCAGCATAAGAAAAATGAAATTAACTTATGAAGTATTTAGATAGTAAAATTCAAAAGATTGACTTAAGGAATCTTAAATGTTTTGTACTAAAATATTTTCTTGGATAGAGAATTTTCAGAAAATTATGAAAAAAACGATAAAATTTTAAGTTCTATTAAAAAAAAGTAAGAATAACTCTCTGTTTTCTTTCTTCCTTGTTTCTCCACCCCTCATTTATTTTTTTCTACCTTCATTATATTTCATCTCTATGTTTTTCTCTTTTTTTTTTCTTGTTATCCTTTATTCTTTATCTTTCTTTATATTCTTTCTCTACTTTCTTTTGTTTGTTCAATATTAATATAAAATTTTTTGGTATTTTTATTATTAAATATGATTTTATATGATTTTAATTATTAATTATTTAAAATAATAAATATATTTTAAGAATATAATATAAAAAATTAATTTTAAACCTAGATTAAGTTGTTTATATATGAACAAAATTGTTCTATCAAAATTTGAAATCCGACTTTCAAACTGTCTGGTTTAAATAAAAATTTAATACAACCAAAATATAAATATAAATAATTTAATTTTCTTTTATATATTTTTAATCCAATCGCAACTTAAATTTATTTTTATTTAAATTTTGAAGATTCTTGGTGAAATGGATCGAATGTTGAACAACTTATCCATTAATCATATACATGTACGAAGGTTTATTCGTATATTAATATTACCTACCAACAAGTGAACAATATTAATAGGAGCACAATTAAACTGATAAAGAAAGCGAGGGAATCATACACCCGTTTTCGGCTACACGGGGAGAAATGTTATTCTCACGAGTCTTTCTCCTTTGTCACCATGACCGCTCCAATAGTCGCGTGCAGTGTGATTGTCGGTGGACAAATCCGAAGGGTATTATAGTCAAAACAGAAAATAAATTCAAGGCCACAATTGGACAGTGATCACCGCCATAATAACCCAATTACAATGCGTGCACATCAAGCAGGCAAAACGACGGCGTTGGCATTTTTGAAGTGGTGTTTTCGTTGTATCCGAAGCGGCAGAAGGGTAACTAGGTAATTTGAAAAGCGAACGCAATAAGAAATAGCGAAACGCTTCGTATCTTATAGTGGGGGAATCAATCTCTCTCTTCACTACTCCACTTGTGGGTTCTGGTTTTTTTGGTTACGCTCACCAAAACGGCTCTCTCGCAGGCCAAAAGCTTCACCGTTTCGGTTCCTGCCTAGGGTTTCCTTCTCGCGTCGCCAAATGCCGCACGGAGCCGCTACTTCGTTCTTCTCACTCTCCAGCTCCAATTCCCCTCCGCGTTCTTCACCCACCATGCATTGATTCTTCTTCCTCCTCTTCTCTTCAGGTAATTTCTCTCCTCTCTCGGTTTTGGTTCCTCATTTTTCTTTGTTGACTTCTTTTTATCGAATATTATGTTAATTGATAACTCGAGAGTGCTTGTTGTTGGTGTATTTTCTGCGGTGGTGCGCTTGATTGTGCTTGTGGAAACTCAGTTTCTGAGTTTCAGTGTAGGTTTAGGGTGGTTGAATTCTCGTTTTCTCTTCGGTTTTTTGAAATTGGTTTAATATTTGGTATGATGCTGAGCTGTATTTTGATCTTGAGGTCTTCGGCAGCCTGAAGGAATGAATGAAGTTTAATTGTGTGCTAGTAATTGCTCTGTCTAGAAAAAAAATAAAATTGGGCGCGTTTAGAATTCGATGTGCGTATCAGATATGTGACACTGCCAGTGTTTGATGGGATTTACTTGATATAATCAACATGCAGCTGTTGTTTATATAGCATTTGTGTTTAATTTGGTTATCTTGTCATGCTGCTGTTTGTAGTTATTCGTATTTATACTGTTCTTCATTTTTGTGGGTTTCAGTGTATTAATATTTGGTTGAGATGTTCTTTTACATATAATATAGTTTAGATTATGTGTTATTACTTGATGGAAACACTGTTTATGTCTAGTGTTTCTTATTTCTATCCTTTAATACCTTTTAGTTGTTATGCGTGCTTATGTTATGATTTTATGACTGTCTACAGTGGTGGCAGTTCTGGTATGGAAGTGTATGATATTTCTGAAACTAGAAACCATGATGCACATATGGTAAAAGAATTTAGTCTGTAACCTTTGTCCTTTAGTTTTTGATTTTTCAGGATTACTTTGATGATGGACATTAAATGTTTTATTCTTTTTTATTTTAGATTGAAGGTACTGATCTAAATTCACATTTCTCAAGCCCAAATCTTGAACGAACTGAGGTGATGGCCAACGAAGGAGCCCCTGAGTTTTATGTTGATCAGAACATGTATTACCCTATTGCCAACAATTATGGGTATTACTGTACAGGTACATTTAGAAACATTATAATGATAGTTTTGTTTTGAAATTATGTCACGGTGATAATTTCTTACTCATTGGTTTTAGGTTTTGAAACACCCGGGGAATGGGAGGACCACCATAGGATTTTTGGTGTAGATGGTCCCAATGTTCAGTACACGGCAAGTTCAACTCCCATTTCTCTCTATCTATGTTAGTTAATGGATTTTTTTAATGGTGCTGTTCCTTTTTCAGGGTGCACAAAATGAAAGTTTGCCGTATGTATATTATAGCTATGGATATGCACAGTCTCCATACAATCCATATAATCCTTATATTCCTGGTGCTATGATTGGAGCTGATGGCTCATTTGGAGGAGGGCAACATTATTACACTCTCCCCAATTATCAAAACCCAGTTTCTGCCCCTGGTTATATTCCCCTTGTTCCGCCAGACAATTTTTATGATAGTTCTGCAGATTCCTTTTTTGGAGCCAATGCTTCTGTCAGTAAACCTGATGGAAGAGGCTTGAAACATAAGTTCAATTCAGCTTCTGGTAACTTTTCTAGGAACTCTTCAAAATTTTTATCAAATCAGACAAGTTCCTTGGCCAGGGTGTCAGAAGGGCCGAGGGGTAATGATGGGAGGAAGCAAGATTTAACACATGCAAGTGTGTCCGGTAGTAGTTTTCTCAATTTAGCTTCACCGGCTGTTCATCAGGTAGTTGTATCACACTCTTTTAAATTATATTTGAATTGTTGATTTGCACATTTTTTCTTATGGTTAAATGATAATGAACTTATCTGCATGAAATTAGTTGTTAGTACTTCTCCACTAATGTGTTATTTTTTTTATATGCCTGCGGATTGTTTGGCTTGGTGAGAATTAATTTGTGAAATTTTAGAAGATCTTTATATAAATAAAAGATGGCTAAATTCAATGTTATTGAAAAAGGGCCATGGAGGAAATCACCGTGCAGCCCTGCACCTCGCTGTGAGGAAGAAACTGGGTCAGTGGGAAATTAAGAAAGCTAAATTGCCTACCAGCAGCACAGAGCTCCTCGTTATGAGGAGGAAACTGGGTCAGTGTGGAGTTAGGAAACCTAAGTTACCTACCAGCAGCACAGAGATGTTCTTCCTCGTAGTTCCCCTGACCCAAGCTCCAGGGTCAATATTTTGTACAGCGCCAAACCCCTCTACCCTTCCCTTTTTTCTCTTTTGTTCTTTACTGCCACCTCCCCCTTTCCTTTTTCTTCTTATTTTCGACTCTAATTATTTTTACTGTTATTTTAAGTCTTGAATTTGAACTTAGTCATATGGTGCATTTGTTTTATTGTTATTTAAATTTCTAGACTTATTATTATTAACTGTATGGCTGTGTTTCATTTTTATTTTGCATTAGAATCGTATTTCTGCATTTTTTTATTTGTTCATCTGTATATATTTGACACTTTTGTCTGAGTCTTCCACCATAACTTGTTATGGTTTCTGAAATATTTTCTTCAAGAATTTTTGGGTTGTGGATATTTTCCATTTTCCGATATCTATAATCCTTCACAATTTTTTTTTTCATGATGAGTGGGTGGTTTGATAATTGATGGGGGTTTCTTTCAAAATGTCATTTTTGTTGAGAGTTGTTTTATTTGATTGGCTCACTGTTATGCTTTTGTAAGGTATGGATTTCTTAATTTCAACTTGTAGATACAATTTCTAAATGTCTTATTTAACAAATAATGAATTTTCTGATTTCGAATCTAATGCTAATCGACAGTCTGCAGTTGCTAAACTTAGGCCGAAGCTTCACCCGGGCAGCAAAGTTCCAAGTGGTGGTGGAAATGGAAGCTCTGACATATTGGGTGAGCAAAATCGGGGCCCTAGAGTTGGTAGATCAAAAAATCAGTTGTCTGTGAAAGCCTATACAACGGTGACAGGAGATGGTAATGAGCAGGGGAACATTGTCATTTATACTGATCAATACAACAAGGAAGATTTTTCTCTTGACTATGAAAATGCGAAGTTTTTTGTTATAAAATCTTACAGTGAGGATGATGTGCACAAAAGCATTAAATATAATGTGTGGTCATCAACACCTCATGGAAACAAGAAGCTGGAGAATGCTTATGAGGATGCACAGAAAATAGCAGCTGAAAAGTCTGGAGTCTGCCCCATCTTTCTATTTTTTTCTGTGAGTGTTAAATGAATTTTAATCCTGGTTCTTTATTATTTGTATATCTACTATCTCTCTGTTATCTATCAGCAAGTCACACTTACTTTTCTTGTATAATGTTTTTCTTTTTAATGAAGGTCAATGCAAGTGGGCAGTTCTGTGGGGTTGCAGAGATGGTTGGTACAGTTGATTTTAATAAGAATATGGACTTTTGGCAGCAAGACAAATGGAATGGAAGCTTTCCTGTAAAGTGGCACTTTATTAAAGATGTACCAAATCCAAATTTTAGGCACATTATACTGGAGAACAATGAAAATAAGCCAGTAACTAATAGTAGAGACACACAAGAGGTATGTATTGTTTTTCCCTGTATTTCCTTTAACAAGTTTAGACATGGCAGGTTATTCTATTAACATTCTACAGTAATGCGTGTGATTGTTAATTTTTGACCAAATTTTGCAATTTATCTGGTGTAATTGTTTTGTTATTGATTGTAGAGTTATCGGACTGTTGGTTATCTACATACTACTGAATTTTTTATTTTTTATTTAGTTATATCTCATTTCATTCTTCTTGAATTGGTAGATTTTGATTTAACTGTCTTCTTACATAAATTTACTATTATTTTATTGATATTAGTATGCATGATTCCTTATGTGAATCTATTCAAAATGAACTTAGTGAACTATTGCACATCACATTTATATCACTGCTAGTTAGGCTATTTTGGTACAATTATTTTTTCGCTTTGAATTCAATAAATATAGCATGTTATCCTTTATCTCTATTTTTCTGCTTAAGCTTGTTACATTGATTATTATGTTCCTTGCTTATGCACAGATAGTGTATTTGAAAGGTTTGGAAATGCTGAAAATATTCAAAAATCACACGTTGAAGACATCTTTACTTGATGACTTCATCTACTATGAAAGCCGACAAAAGATCATGCAGGATGAGAAAGCCAAGTTGCTTGGCAAGAATTTTGATAGTCCGATATTTGTACCTGTGATGGAAGCTCCCCCAAAGCTGAATTTTACGTCAACTGGCAATTATGAGAAGAATTTGAAGCCCAAGGATGATTCTGATGGCTTGAAACAGATTCCAGTTTCAAGTCTTGAGCAGATTCCTAGTAATTCTAGTGGTACTAGCATCAAGCCTGTGGATGAGAAAGCTGATAAAACTGTTGCTAAAGATATTTCTTCTATCTTAAAGATTGGTTCAGTCACTATTGCCCCCAAACAGGTTGAGGCTAAACAATCGATCAGCATTGATAATAAAGAACCAGTTGATGTCCTTACCGTAGGCTCGATGAAGGTCAAAGTCAATGGGTTTGGTTCATCATCTGGATTCTTGAAGGTTGGCAGTATCCCACTTGATGGAAGAGCATTGCAATCGGGAAAAGGAGATGCTTCCGTTAAAACCGGATCACAACGTTAGATTTTACTTTGCGTTTGAAGCAAGATCTGGGCTTAGTCTACTTGGTAAAGATGGATTTATGGTTGCCCGATTGTATTTTACAATTGGGATGTTGATTTTCTTTTTGATCATTGTGTTTCCTACATGGTTCATTTGCTAATGGTGATGTTTTGCTGCAAGGCTGTTAAATCTTTGGGTCCTTGGACGGTGTTGATTGGGTCGACTTCTAAGGTTTTATAGGATAGTGTAACGTCCTTTATTTGTGCTTTTCGCCTGCTGGTTCTCAACATGCAAGGAGTGAGTGAGTTTGTTCATCCAATCTGTGTTGAGAAACCTGCTTGAACATCGCGCCACATAGTCGAGTGAGTCTGCTATATTGACAAGATCGTACTTCTATTCTATTGTTTTGAATGTAGTATCCTTATTTGGTTAAAGATGAGCAAATGTAACAATTGATTAAATGAGCTTTCTAAGGTGAGAGTATATCAATGGCAAGTGTATTAATTCTTGTACCTTATAATCTAATCTTAGGTGGAATCAGTTCACCGTGTTGTCTTTGGAAATGTTACGTTTGTTTGATGAAATTGTCGTTTCTCAACTCCCTATGAACTATTTAAAATTTATAATTAAAATTTAACTAGTTAGCGCTTGTGATTTTGCTGGTTGTTCTGAATGTCATCGTCACATTTTTTCGTGTTAGGAAAATGATCTGTTCGTGTGGTTGAATATTCTGAGCTATGGTAATCGAAACCATTCAGGTTATTTTCCGGTGAGATATTATTCCATGAATTCAAGTTTTTCTACTCTGAAAGCTAATTTGTGAAAATTAAGTTGTTTTTCAAATTCAACCAAAAAAAGCGACATTGTGACCATCATGTGGCTTTTTACGGAAGGAATCGTGTGCCCAGCGGTGATGCACCTAAAATAAGGTGGTGACTTGTGAGTACTTGCATCTGATCAGTAGAATGACATACCTTATTTTAGGTGTTGATTCTTTGGACTTTTAAGGTGCAAGTGGTTCCACCCAATTACCAAACCTTCCATCTAAGTCTAAGTATATCTTTGGCTTAGATTGAGTTGAGTTGTTTTAGGGGCAACAAAATTATATCTAAACGAACTGAGAGTGTTTTAAAAATCAGAATCAGGAGTAATAAAGTAGACATTGGTCTATCGGTCAACTCATCGGTCGGTCAAAATTTAGTGGGGTAGGTTGATTATTTAATCTCATAGTTTGTTTTGTACTTAACCTGCCAAATTAGAGAAACAAAAATGATAAAAATTTTAAGGAGGCTTAGATGATTTGGAACAACTTTAGTGAGCTGTGTTATATAACTTGATGTGATACCTAACTTTGGCAAAACTTAGTATGGGGGCAGTTTTTATTCATCTGTTATAGCAGGTAAATTTATTTATTTTTAAATAGTTTTAGTTTTTTTCGAGCTTTGTGTTATAGTTATTATTTGTTATATTTTGTCATTTATAAATGAGCAATTATTATTTGAGAAAACATTAATGCTAAGTGTGACGTTTTGTATATGTTTTTCCTTTTAAGGTAGCATGATGATAAGTTGCAATGCCTTCCATAGTTGATTGATTATACTTTTTAGGTTTAATTATGCCTTTGGTCCCCATTTTGGAGTCAAAATTTCAAAATGGTACCCAAATTTTTAAAAGTCTCATGGTCCCATTTTTTGTTAAAACGTCTAACGTTTGCCCTTTCCGTTAAGTCAAGGTTGACGTCGTTAGAAGGAGTGTCACGTGTCAATTCTTCAATTTTTTGAATTTTTTTTTATTTTTTTATTTTTTTTTTGAATTTTTTAAAAAATAAAAAAAAATTGTCACGTGTCAAGCTGTCATCGTGCCATGTGGCAGTGACAGAGTGACATGGCAGTGACAGTAACACGTGTCAATATTGTGCCAGATGTCATTTCTTTAGTCTCAATTTGGTCCTTTTATTTTAATTTGTCTCAATTTAGTTCCAATTTTTGTAAAAATTAGCAATTTTGTCCCTCTCCAAATTGAAATCAAAATTAATTTCTGTATAAATATACACAAATAGTTCCATCAAAATTGATATTTCAAGCAAATATTTTTAACTAAATTAAGTTCATTTAATTAATATTTTACATTAAACTTTATTTAAAATGATTTAAAAGTTGTTACTAGAAAATATTGTTAATAGAAAAAAATTCATAAATTAACTAGTAACAATAAAACAGATATAAATTTAAAATTTGAAAACAATTTTAAGTAAAGTTGAATGTGAAACATAATTTTAAATAAACTTAGCTATGTTAAAAATATATAATAAAAATATCAATTTGAATAAAAATATCAAATTTAATAAAAATATTTGTATAACATTTATATAAAATTAAATTTGATTTCAATTTGGAAAGGGGCAAAATTGCTCATTTTTACAAAAATTGAAACTAAATTGAGACAAATTAAAATAAAGGGAACAAATTGAGATTAAGGAAATGACACCTGACATAATACTGACACGTGTCACTGTCATTGTCACATCACTCTGTCACTGTCACGTGGCACGATGATAGTTTGACACGTGGCAATTTTTTTGATTTAAAAAAAATAAAAAAATAATAATAAAAATTTCAAAAAATTGGGGAACTGACACATGGCACTCTGTCTAACGGCGTCAACGTGAGACATTTTAACAAAAAAGGGAACCATTTTGAGACTTGTAAAAATTTGGGTACCATTTTGAGATTTTGACTCCAAAATAGAGATCAAAGGCATAAGTAAACCTAGTTTTTAACGTAGTTTTAGTATGATATCCTGAGTCAATGTCCTTATGAATGAATCTTTATATTTGCACTTAGTAAAATAACACCGTTTACTTTTTGAATTGATATAATATGGTGATTTCTCAAAAATAAAAAATAAAAAATTCAACGCATATTATTGAGTTAGACACTCTCAAGGTGCTAATCCTAGTCAAAGACTTGTAGTTATAAAGTGATTTTATATATTTTCAATGTATAAAGCAGAGTTAAATATGTTAAATGTATATCTAGCTAGAAATGATCAAGGAATGAAGTAGGACTAAAAATTCTCAAGGTGTGAAATCAATTTAAAAAATTTCTAAAGTTAAAGTTTAGCTAAATATTGTCAAATATAGATTCAAACTAAAAATGTCATAGTATGTTGTCGATTCATCAATGTTAGAGATGTTTTAGGTTTGAAGCTAAGTTAAATATAATTAAAAGTTGAGTTGAAGACTTTTTTTCTAACCCTAAAATCAAGCTAAAGATGCTCAATGTGAGTTAAGCTAAGTATGCTTAAGGCATGAAGTCCAAATACGTCAAATTGATGCTAAAGGGTTAATAAATAAAAAAGTTAGATATCTAATGATTTTACTAAGTAAACAAAATATGACTATATTCTTTCTCAAAGTAAAAATTCGAACTAAATATTCTAAAATATAGATCCAAATTAAAAATGTCAAAACATGTTGGACTATTAATGTTCAAGGTGTACAACCAAGTTTAGAGATATTTCAAATTTGAAACCAACTAAATATGATTAAAACACAAAGTTGAGTTAAAAATTGTTTAACCCTAAAATTGAGCTAAACATGCTCAACGTGTGAGTTAAACTAAAGATTCTTAAGGCATGAAGCTCAAATACATATGCTCAAAGTGTGAAACCAAAGTGTAAATGTTAAAGGATTGATAAATAAAAATGTTAGATATCTAATGATTTTACCGAGTGAAACAAAATATAACTATATTCGCCAATATTCTACCATGTTGTTAGGTAAGAATGCACTCGTACTTACAATGTTCTAAGTATTAATTAAATATTTTTCTAACAAAAGATAAAAAATAAAATTCAAATAAAAACATGAAATTTTTAATAATATAACTTTAGAATGAAACATTTTCTTTTTTTTGATATTAAATTTCAAGAAAGAAATTATTATAACAAATCTAAAATAAAGTATTAAATAATAGATAATGATATTTTGACGCACTTCTTTTTATCTGCTCTTAACCCACTATTCCAATTATCATCACATCATATCACTACAAAAAATCAAAATAAATAATTGAAAGGTGATTGAAATGATGGATTAAAAATAAATAAAAAAAATGAGTCAAAATATCATTATCTATTAATAATAATCATATCACAAGTTATTAAAGACAATAATAAATAATTATATATTATTGAAATCTCACGACAACTGCAACATTTTTTTATTTTTTCAAATGTTGAGGATGAAAGTACTTTTTTAATTTGATAAAAATTTGGTTGATTTGAACAAGTTGACCTGTCAAGGGAGATAATAAAACTTGTGTAACAAAAAAAAAAGTTATACAAATAATGTAACCAAGAACAAAAAAGTAAAGAGAAGATAAAGTTTGTAGACAAACACTTAAAATTGATAGTCAACCATGATAAAAAATAAACACTAAATAAAATTATTAAAAAAGAACATAATCAATGAAATGCATACTCTAAAACATATTAATTCTATAAAATTGAACAAATTACGTAAAGGTTAAAGTTATGTAATTTATGATGTGAGAAAAGGAAAGTATCTTACATATTTGAGTAAACCTGATAAATATCGAATGAGTTAAACAATTTTTAAGATATTTTTTTACGAATAACTGTTTTAAATAGAATATATAACAAGTCTTGGTTTCTTGGAACCGATATCATATCTCGTTTGGCCTAGAACCTCTTCTTTTAGCATTCAATAATAGACAAATATCTAATAGGTGAAGACCACAGATCCTGATTTGATGTCTTTTTACTCTTTCTCTCACTAATTATAACTTTGATGAACCAATTATTCATACATAGGGAAATTTACCTAACTTATTAATATTAGATAGGAGAACCTTTTTTCCATAATGAGTATCAGTACATGCAAAAATACAGTTTTTTTGGAAATAAAAGAAAATTATATTTTCTCAATGCTTAATAATAATACTATTCTTATTATTAATAGAGGATGTTAAGTGACAATTAGGGCAATTAGGTAGGTAAAAAACAATGATAGAAGGGACATGGTGACCCATATTGATTTTTTACTCAAAATCTCAAGACATTGACTCTGTGTCAAATTCAGATTAGGCATTAAATATCTTTAAGAGTAATGTTTTGGTCATTATTTTTCCGTGATGTGAGTTAGGTACATAAAATGCATCAACCCTTCTTCATGAACTTGATAGAATTGGAATGTTCATATAATGTTAAAAAGAAATAATAGATCCAATGAACTTAACTTAGAGGGAGGAATAATAATAGAACTCAACTCTTACCATAATTCGACAAAAAAACCTATTTGAAGATTCATGTCTTGTTCTACTTATTTAGGATTTATGTAAAACTCCATTACTGACCATATTTGTATTTTAAATTTCAAGAAAATTTGTTTCTACAACTATGCCTTGTTTTTTGTTGAATAACTTAAGCAAGTAGTTGCCTAAGAGCTTTGATATTAGAATTTAAGTTCAATTTTTCATAATTTGTGTGGTAAATATTTACATCAATTTTCAAAGAAGACTTTTGGGATGAAATTTAAATTCTAATTTGAAAATAATATCAAAATTGTTGAAGAAATTTATATGTAAGATTTGTCCTTATATAAAATAACAGTATCTTATTCTTTTTGCACATTTTTTTCCATAAAGATTCTTATAATCATTCTTATTCCACAAATCTAAGCATTCTTCATATTTTAAGAACAGAATATGGAGGTTTATTGTGTTTACACCTCACACTACAAATGCAAGAGGTTTTGGTGACAATTTGTTACAGTAATATTTCTATTGTAAATTTTTCACACCATCCTTCAAGCACAAATTTATACGTAGAATAAAATTATCTTTACATTTGAAATGAGTTTTAAACATAGAAAACCAAAATATATATATATATATATATATATATATATATATATATATATAAAAGATATGTTTAAATAAAGGTGTTGATTTTGATAAGCATTTATCATTTAGATTCAGTCATGAAATAGTTACTATTGTCAATTAGACTACAAATTCAAAAGATTTTGAAATATAGAATCAAATATTTTTTACTATTAACCCATTAGTAATTTTCTCTGCTTTTTTCTTTGAAACAAATTTATAATTAATTTCGTACTATCATGTACAATTTTAGAAATAATTTGGTACTTCATATACATTAGTTAGGTTTCGGCTACTATCATAGACATTAGTTAGGTCTTCGCTATGATTAAATTACGTGGCTATTTTAGATTTTTTTTTTAATATTAAAACAATAATTACATATTCAAAACTTGAATTCAAAATCACTAACTCAATTAAAAAAATTATGTCAAAGATTTTTTACTTTTTTTTTATAATTCAACCACAATAATTCTATGCAACCTGACTTTCAGTTAGTTAGTTATACAACATCATACGACTTCATATATAAGAAGAAAATTAACTTCTGATTTTTTATAAAGAAGAAAATTAAGATTAAGTTAAGTTTTTCTTAATAAATTTTCATGAATATAAATCAGATATCAAATTTATAGTGTAATGGCTTTATCTTATTTGAAAAGAAAAACTTACCAGTTATAAGATATAAAGAATGAATTATATTTTGCATCTATTATTTTAATCTCTCAAAATCTATTTTTGAAACCGACTCAAGACATTCTCTTCACGTGCAACATGACCCTGTAGATTCAGAGAACTATGTGCAAAACCAGTGTCAAGGAAATACATAGAATACAAATGTTGTTAATAAAATAAATGAAAAAAAAAAATCCAAATTCAAAACAAAGAATTTATTCTGTGGATCCGATTAGATAAGCGGTGCTCCAATATACATCACCTTGTTCAATATGGAGCCATTCTTTAACTCATTTTAATGTATTAAATTAAATTAAATGTTCAATAGTTGTCACATTGCTGGAGTTTAACTTTTTTTGACAAATAATCACTGATATTATTATTTTTAATTTAAGTTGAAATTTTGAGATATTTAAAAAAATCTCTCTTTCCTATCATTATAATTTTCTTTTTTGTTAACACATATAAACAATGTAATGATTAAAATAATAAATTATTAAATGTATCATAAAATTGTGGAACTTTCTGTGAAAAGTGTAGGTTAAAACGTTTATTTGGTCAGTGATTTTGATAACTAGTTTGTAATGTTTCCGGTTTCATTATGTTTGTATTTTCGTTATTTAAATATAAAATATTTACACAGTTGTCAAATGACATATAAGCATTTATTACGAATAAATGTCTAATCCAGCTACTAAAATTGACTGCTTAATTAAAAGCATATAAATGAAAAGTCTTAAAAAATATGATAAAGATTGGGTTAAAAATACTAACATAACTGATATAACTGTGATATAAAATTGATTGGAATTAATTTTTTAACATAAAATTAATATGTGTTTAGTTTTTAAAATTAATTAAAAATTAAAAAATTTGCGTTAATAAAAAATAATTAATTTTTACTTTTGTATTAAAAAATTGTTTTAAGTTAAAATCAGTTCAACAAAGAATCAAACATAAAACCCACCTCTAATTTCAACTAAACATTTTGCAAAAAATTAACGTGGTATAGATATACTTTATTTTTATCTTTTATTTACCTCTTTTATCAGGAAAATGAAAAATTTATCAGGTAAAAGTTTCTACAACAATTAGATATACGAATCATTTAAATTTATAAAATCATTTTACTCACCATCTTAATTTTTTTATAAATATTATAAACGTGCTTATTTAACCATGACCATTTTTGTTTGGTAGTATTATCTAATCATGAACCCAACCAAGTAAAGGGATTTCAAATGGATTCATTCATATAATTGATACTAGCAATGTACCAAAACCAAAACCAAGAAGCTCTTGTATATATAAATTGCACATGAAAGCTATTGAAGGGGAGAAACATGGGATCAGAGCTTCCCCTCTCTAATCATGTATTTTGAAACCAAACATCTCATTTCAACAAAACCATTCTGTAATTTTCTCTCCCTTCATTCTCATACATTGCATTTGCAGCACATAATCCAAACACTCATTATAGTGTAGCTTTTTTCTTAGCTTTTCTCAGGCATATTCCTATTCCCCTTTCCTAGCCCCCATTCAAATGCTTGTTCTTTTGCAATGACTAATGAGGCTGCTTTCTTTACTCGCCTTTCAGTTTTGACCCACATTGTCCTTTACCCACTTTCCATTCACTGCTATGTGTTTCAAATTTCCCCTCAGCCTTTCTCTGTTCCCACAATGAAAGCTTCCATTTTTTTTTCTCTTTGATTGCTTATGCTTACTCTTCCAATCATTTTGATCATTAAGTAATGTATACTCCAACTGGGGTTTGAAGCTTTCTTTATTTAATTCAACTTGTAAGTTCTTTGGGGTAGATGATGCAACATTGTTGTGTTGTGCTGCCACTGGGATTCTATTGAAGGGGTTTATTTGAGTAAATCTTGTTATAAATCATAATGATGTGTAATTGCTTGCTGATTTTGCCATAGGTGTGTAGCCATTGTTCTTCATGGCTGTGATGCTCGTAGCACATGCATTGGTGTCGGCCTAGATTAAATAATCAAGTACAGTGCTGTTGCTGCAAATCTGTGCTGTTGTTAAAGTATTAAAAAGTATAAATCCTTGTGAGGTTTTTGTTTTTTTGCCGTTGCTTTTGGTTAAGAAACTATGGAAGATACATTTGTTCCGTTTCGTGGAATTAAAAATGATCTTCAAGGGAGATTGATGTGTTACAAGCAAGATTGGATTGGTGGTCTTAGAGCAGGCTTCAGGTACACCTTTCTTATGCTACAAAAAATGGTAAATTATTTTATTAGGAGAGTTTATTTTGATAGCATGACTTATATGAAGATATAAAGTGTTATTTTTTGCTAATTCAGTTAGTATTCCTTTGAAATTACTACACTTTTTAAGCAATTCCCGATTACTTCATACTTCTTATTTTGATTGAATGTAACTTGCTACTTAAACCGTTGTTTCTCAGGATATTAGCCCCGACCACGTATATATTTTTTGCATCAGCAATTCCTGTTATTTCGTTTGGAGAACAATTGGAAAGAGACACAGGTACAGTGCTTGTTACTCATATCCCATATTTTTCTTGGGTTTCGTCCATGTATGGAAATTTGTTTATGTTAAGGTAGCTGATTAGATAAATGCAGAGACAGTAATATAGTGTACCTCAAATTTTTATTTTCTGTGTTCCAACAATTTCCAGATGGAGTACTTACTGCAGTTCAAACTTTAGCATCTACTGCATTGTGTGGAATTATACAGTCTATTATAGGAGGCCAACCCTTACTGATTCTTGGAGTAGCAGAACCAACTGTAATTATGTATACATTCATGTTCAACTTTGCGAAAAGAAGGCCAGAATTGGGTTCAAAACTCTTTCTAGCATGGACTGGATGGTATAGTTCGTTCACTTTCATGTTTGAAGAAGTGTAGCCATTTCATGTTCTTAGTTATAATTTTTTGACGAGTTACTATTTGTGTGATGCCTTATAAAAGAAACTTAGTTTCCTCGTGTATTTGCGGGCAGGGTATGCATGTGGACTGCCATCTTGTTGTTCCTATTGGCTATCTTGGGAGCTTGCTCCATCATCAACAGGTTCACTCGCCTTGCAGGGGAACTGTTTGGTCTTCTTATTGCAATGCTTTTTATGCAAGAGGCTATTAAAGTAAGAGACATGTTTGAGTTTTCTTTGGCTGTAATATTTACTCATGAGTGCTTTTAGCGCAAATGATTGTGCTTCTAGTCTGAAGTAATGAAAATATAAGATGATTGGAAGAAAATCTTTTCAACTGATAAACATGCTTTCTAATTGGGTTTGACAGGGACTCATCCATGAGTTTCACATACCTGAGAGAGCAAACCCATCATCACCAGAGTTTCAATCTTCATGGAGATTTGGAAATGGCATGTTTTCTTTGGTTCTGTCATTTGGCCTCCTGCTTACAGCATTGAAAAGCCGAAAGGCAAGGTCTTGGCGATATGGATCAGGTGAGACTTGTGAAATGTGAAGTTCCCAATCATACGTGCACTTGCATCATCAATATGATATGACCTAAGAAAGCATAAAATTTTCTTTCCCATATGGTCAATGGTGGATTGTTGATAATAGTTGCTGAAACACTACATTCATCCATTGAGATGTGCATCTTTGTTACAAGAAAGAACTATTTAACATAAGGTAATAAGTAGTAATTTGCATGGCATTGACTTTGCTCTGTACAGTTTGGTGCTTGAAGGTATGTATTTGGTTTAATCCTTTCCTTCGGGGTCCCTTTTTCATTCCTTTTTAAAACGTATAATTTATGCGACAACAAAGAAATAAATTAACTGAAATTCTGACCTTAGAAGACAAACTGCATAAGGAACAAGGTTGTTGAGGGGTACGGTAATGGATTCAAATTAACATTCCGTTATAATAGAGTTGATTTTCTTGTTACTGAGTTGACTTGCTGATCTGTAAATTGAATGTTGCTCGAAGAATATTCCAAAAATTATCTTTGAAGCATTGAACCTTCGAAGTTGTGAATTTCTCTCTTAATGAAATTTTTGTTGCTATTTTTAATTTTGTAAGATGACTTGTCTTTAATGAACAATGAAGGCTTGAACGTATAATACTCGAGCTTTTTGACCTTCATAGATCTATCAAATTCACATTGAAAATGGAAGTGGAACATCTGGAGGTTAAATATGATCGACTGAGGATTTTCTTTTTACTTGAAAATAACTGAAAAAGATCCTTTCAACTAATGTTTTCGATCATTTCCCATTATATTTCAGTAGTTCTTAGATTATTTTCCTCCTATTACAGGATGTTTACGAGGCTTCATAGCAGATTATGGTGTCCCATTGATGGTTCTAGTATGGACTGCCATTTCTTATATTCCAGCTGGAAGTATTCCAAAAGGAGTTCCTAGGCGTCTTTTCAGCCCAAATCCATGGTCCTCTGGTGCATTTGAAAACTGGACTGTCATAAAGGCACGATCTCTTCTGTGGAAATTATTTTATGTTAGGCAATAGGATTGTTAAACTTTTCTTTCACTCTTTAAATTCTTAGTTCTTCCATGGAAGGTTTTAATAAAATATTCAAAATCACAACAGGATATGCTGAATGTACCAGTTCTCTATATTATTGGAGCATTTATTCCAGCAACAATGATTGCTGTTCTATATTATTTCGACCATAGTGTGGCATCTCAGCTTGCTCAGCAGAAAGAATTCAATTTAAGAAAGCCACCTTCTTTCCATTATGATTTACTTCTATTGGGCTTCATGGTACAGAAAGCTCCTTGCTCTTTTTGATCCTTTGCTTTATATAAAATTGCTTAGTTCTTTGACTTTTTCCCAATGCTCTTTCTTTCCCTTGGCAATTTGAGATTGATATTGTGTGTGGCCTCCTGATCTGCTTGTAAACCGAGTGTGATCCTTAGTTGTGTTGTGACACATTGATATGTTATCTGAATGACAGGTTATAATATGTGGTCTAATTGGAATTCCTCCGTCCAACGGTGTTATTCCACAATCTCCAATGCATACCAAAAGTTTAGCAACATTGAAGCATCAGGTAGACATTAATTACAATTGCAGGTTTCTGTTCTCTCATTTTGTAAACATTTACTGAGATAATTGTTGCCAATGCACTTTCATTAGTACAATCTTTAAGGAGAAAGTAAAAAGAGAATTCACAGTGATTAAATGTGTGCTGCTACTTTCATCATACTTATATTTGGGTGATTTGCAGTTACTTAGGAATCGGCTTGTTGCTGCAGCACGAAGTTCTATGAGAAAACTAGAAAGTTTGGGACAAGTATATGGAAGTATGCAAGATGCTTACTGGCAGATGCAAACCCCTCTAGTTCACGAGGAATCTTCCTCACAGGTACATGGGATTGTGGACTTTTCTGTCACTCTTTTGAACACGAGAACTTGAATATTGTATCATTGATTTAATGGTTTGACAAACTGAATATGCTCCTAATTGTCTGTAGTTCAAACTAAAAGTGGCATACAATGTAATCATCCACCATTTCCTAAACTTTGTTGACAGGGACTTAAAGAGTTGAAAGAGTCAACAATTCAATTGGCATCAAGCATGGGGAGTATAAATGCCCCAGTTGACGAATCAATATTTGATGTCAAGAAGGAAATTGATGACTTGTTGCCTGTTGAGGTCAAAGAGCAACGAGTGAGCAACCTGCTCCAGTCTGTGATGGTAGTTGGATGTGTAGCAGCAATGCCTTTCCTGAAAATGATTCCAACTTCTGTGCTATGGGGTTATTTTGCTTTCATGGCCATTGAAAACTTACCTGGAAACCAGTTCTGGGAACGGATTTTATTAATTTTAACTGCTCCAAGCAGAAGATACAAGTATGAATATGATGTTAAAAGTTTCCTATCGGTTTTCCTTCTTTTTGGGACACTTAAAGTTGCATTCACTGACTTTTCCTTGCTTTCTCTTTTACACTATGAAACAAATGTAGAGTTCTGGAGGAGTGCCATGCAACTTATGTGGAAACCGTTCCATTCAAGACAATTGCAGTGTTTACAGTGTTCCAGACTGCTTACTTGCTTGTTTGTTTTGGTATCACTTGGATTCCAACAGCTGGTGTTCTATTCCCATTGATGATCATGTTTCTGGTCCCTGTAAGGCAATACATTCTGCCCAAGTTTTTCAAAGGAGCACACCTTCAAGACTTAGATGCTGCAGAATATGAAGAAGTACCTGCTTTACCATTCAGCCTAGCTGCTGTAAGTGTTCAATACTATACCCAAGTTCACCTTCTTATTTAGCTACATGCTAAAGCAAGACCAATGCAAACAGGCATTCATATTTCCAATGAATGAAAGGAAAATGCAGTATTTTGTATAATTGACATTGAATGTCCATTTGGATGGTTTTAAATGACATCACTCTTAGGTTCCCTTTTGAGGTGTCTTAACAAATACCGATGAGACTCAAGTCCAAACTATACATAACGGATTGATACTACTTACAACCTTAAACTTTAAGACAATGAGTTTATGAGTTTTCATTTATATATGATGTTTAACTTTTTTATTTTTATTCAATGTGAGAACAGACTTGGATTTCCAACACTTTTATGATGCTTGTTCTTTTTGTGCAGGAAGGGGACTTGAGCAAGACAGCTTCCTTTGCAGATGATGGAGAGATTGTAGATGGAATAATCACCAGAAGCAGGGGTGAGATAAGACATGTTTGCAGTCCTAAGTTAATGAACTCCACTCCAATCATATCCCAAGAGTTAACCACTCTTCAAAGTCCAAGGTTACCAGATAAGGTATAAGCCAACTCAGAGAAAATCAAAACCATCAAAGTGTTAGGAGAGGATCTTTCAGCCCAGGAGAAGCTACTCCATCATCCAATTTGAGGAAATCAAGATCAGCACTCATACATGCTTCTCATAGTAACTTATTGTTGTAGGCTTGTAATACAAGGATTCTTCTTCAATGCTTATGGCATAAATGCATCAAACATATCTATGTCATGAAAAAGCAGGTAGTTTCTAGGAATTAATGAACATTGATTATCATTCTAATATTTGATTTTACAATTTTAAAATTAGGTTTGAGGGTTTTGTCCAGATTTTTGAGTTCTAAAGTCTAGGGGAACAAGACAATTATAATAGTTAATTATCTAGTTTTTTTCAGATTCTACACAGGTAGATAGAATTAATCCATCAAATTCAATTTAAATTAGCGTTATGAATTAAATCTATCAGAATTACTGGCATAAATTTAAATTTAATTCATGATATAATTAAAAGTATTTAATCAAACAAATGTTAAAATTTGAACATTTAGAACTATAGAAAAGCAAATTTCAATTAATGAAGTAAGAATCCAACAAGAAAATTAAAAAATCATAACAATGGTAATAAGTACTTTAGAGAAAACTTTATAATGAAGTAAAGATAAAATATTTTTAAGAGTTAACAACAATAAAATTTTAAGAGTTAACTAGAAATGACTTCAAAGCTTAAAAAAATAATTGTATATCAACTTTTAGATACGCTATATATCACTATAAAAGCCATAAATGATCATAGATTAAACTATTATAAACAAAAATAACTGATAATATATATATTTTTTAACACGTTTTCAATCTCACCTATATGTTACGGATCAAACTCTCATGTTACTCAATTAATTTATTATTCATATAGTTGTTATTGACGTGTTATTTAGTTTTTTCCCTACATTATTGTTTTATAATGTTTTTTTTTTTTACATATTTCAGTTCAATTTTAATCTGTTATTGACTTGTAGTGATTTGTTTATCATGTTTCTTAAATATCATCCTTTTATTTAGTGAATGTTTCACTCCAGAATAATATTAACTATAATAATCTTATCTTATTAAAGGATTGTAAGCATAGTTTCCTTTAAATTTTTTTCACATAATAACTATAATTATATTTCATTTAATACTAGAACAATCTCGAGTTGTTGTTGATTTATTAATTTTTCCAGCTCCAAAACTTCACTCAGAATTTAGACGATTCATTGAGTGGAATGTTCATTAAAGTGATTATTGCTCTTCAAAATATTTTCACTAAATGAATAGATAGTCACCGAATAATATTCACTAGAAAAACAATTTCTCACTAAATGAATTTATAATTAAAAGAGGTACTGCGAATCTAGAAAGTTCTATAGGTGAACGAATATATGAGAGCTTTTTTTAACGAGATTGTCCCTTCTTCAAATCTTCTTCATAGGATCATACTGTGTTTGGTGTAATGAAAGTTGTATCGAACATTATGTAAATTGGGTTACATTTTTCCCTTTATTTATAAAGTTCAATTTGATAATTCTATTTCAAAAAGTTCAAATAAAGCTGATTGCGTTACGGATTCACAGTTTGAAAATGATTTTAAATTTTGTTAAAGTCCGTAACAGTTAGTGACAAATTTTAAAATGTCATTTTAAATTTTAATCAACAAAACATTACAAAGTATTACGAGTATAAAATAATTATTAAAAAAATGTCATTTTAAAATAGTGGTTGTACGAATTACAATTTTATCAGTCAATGTCTATATTAATATTTTTCTTTTTTGAATAATTTTAATGTTTAATGAATTAAAGTTTAAATAGTTACGATTTTAATATGCACTAATTAGTGGCGTATTTTTAACGAGGATGTAAAGCTGTTACTAATAATAAATTAATAGAATGAGAAAATAGCACCAATTTAGAGAATTAATAGAAAAAATTAATCATTTTAAAAATAGAGGGATATTAGACCCTAAATCAATGTATAGAGGGTTGTAATAATTTACCAAGCCGTTTATAACCAATTAAATACTCTTCATGGAGAACACAAAAATCTACCATGAAAGTGACAAAAGAAAATTTTTGCTTACCAACCTTCAAAACAATGCAGCTTCAGAAACTCACAAGTGAAATCCATTGAAGTTAGGAACTTCAGAAATGCGTACAAATCTGAAACCTAATTAATCCAGTTTCTGGGCTTATATACTTCGACTTTGCCATCTTTATAATCATGCACAAGCCCTTTATAATGTAACCGAAAAATAAAAATAAAAAAAAAAAAAAAAACAATACGGATCACTGTTATTTCTTCAAAGGTTTATTATCTCTACACTGAATCATTTGGTAGAAACTAGAAGCAGTATTAAGAAACTTGAGCAGTGTGGATATGGAAATGGCACCGGCAAAATAAGCCATCGCCCTATTTTCCACAAATTTTTTTAAATAACATTTTAAAATAGCCAGTAACCTTGGAAGGCTTTTGATACATGCTTGATCTGCCAAACCTTGCATTCATGGACAAACCGAATCATTTGTTAGGCTGCTTAGTCTTGCTAAATTTAGAACCTGTCATTTGCTCTGACTCATACAATATGTGATTGATAAGCCCCCTTGCAGCACTGCAGAACCAGAAACAAATCTACAAATAAGTAGATAGCGTAAATTTCACACACATGTGCCCATGTTATTGTGCTGAGACACTAATAACAAACGTGCACAATATAAATGTACTATACTAGATACAAGCTTACTCATCCTTCAACTTCTGAATCTTCTCAGGATCTGTCTCATGCTTGTGTTTCTTAAACTGTTGTCTCACCATATCAACAAGAAGCTCTGTGTTATGTTTCTGCAATAGCAAGAAGGCATAATCAGTTTCTCACGTCCTAGCATCATCGGACATGAAGATGTTTAAACCTTGTTTAAGCAAACTTCTTCACAAGTACTTCTCTAGAAGAGAATCAAAAGCAAAATAAAATAAACTTCGTCCGCAAGTTAAAATCAACGAATACATCTCATTTATCAACTTTTTGAAGAGATAGATATGAAAGTTTCTTTAAAAGCTGAAGTGCATAAGTCAATTTCAACTTTTGAAAGAAGGTTAACTCCTTTTACTTCTTAGTTTCCTTTTCAAAATGTTCAGGAAAAGTTTATCTCAACAGGACGTGACAAATGCAGTGCTTCAGTAAAAATAATGAGACAGTAAACCCAATGCAGAAGCATACCACGATCATGGGTGAATAGCATCACAAGCACAAAAATAAAAGATGAAGAAAATAATGCAGTGCACTGATAGGATCAGAGTTTGTCTAACACGTTAAGTCACAATACTTAAACATGAACACTAATTACATGTCCCTAGAAAACATGCATCATAAACATGAGACATATACGACCGAATTTTCAAAAAATTCACCATGGTGGGGATTCCCATGTCCCATACTTAAATTACTTTGACAGCAATTAGCTACAAGTGAATCTATTTGAAAGAGAGAGAAAGAGAAGAATGACTCACCCGATGACCAATATATTTAGCTCTGCGAAGACATTCACGGTAGAGCTATAAAACAAAGGCCATAAAAATAAGTAAGATATTTTATTTACTTGTTTGTAAAAGGATAAATTAGACTTTTGATCATTCATATAAATTTGTGTTTCAATTTGGTCCCTTAAGTTTAAAAAGTTTAATTTCCGTCTTCAAAACACCAAGTTGGTCCTTCTGTTAGTTTAATACATCAATTTAGTGTGTTTGGATTTTCAGTTTAATCCCACAAAACTCCCTTTTCAACTGAATTTAACACTCAGATTACTTCCCATTCGTGCATGGAAAATATAGCTTTTGCATTCATCGCCATTCCAACATACATCAAATTAGGTGAAACATGACAAACGTCAAACCATGAAACATGATACTCCAGTAAAAATTACCATTGCTAGTCAATCTTTTAAACTTAAAAAGGGATCAAATTGAAACCAAAATTCCAGATAAGGGGAACGAAACTCCAATTCTGTTTTTCTGGACTTATGGAAGCTAAGTAGAGAATAGGAGTTTGATTGAATTAGAGAAGACAGAAGGTTTGGCATGTGACTGACCCTAAGAGCATTGTTGGCGAGCTCAGGAGGCAGAGCAGTTTGAAGGGACGGCATGGTATAGAATCTGCGAAACAAAAACACAGAGGCAATTCATCGAACAGTTAGAAGGCAGAAAAGAGAACATTACTTAACCGACAAATTAGGATAGTGGTCGCTTGTCTAATACCGATTATCACTAGTTCTGACTCAGAGTCCTCGAGGTATGTTTACGAGCAAAGCAATTGAGCACAAAACTTGAATTCGCGATCCGTGCGAAACGAAACGACTCTGCGTTTTACGGTACTAGAAACGGAGAAGAGTGAATCGTGATTTATTAGTGGTCTAAAATGCCCAAACCAAAATGCACTATCGGGCCGATTCCTTGTACATGGCCCAAGAACTGGGCTTCTTCCCGTAACTCCAAAGATTTCCTTTTAACACCCCCAACTTTTTTTACCTTTTACTACGATAAAAATTTTCTCTCTTATATTAACTTCCTCACAACACTCCAAACAATCAGATTTGAAATTTGATTAAGAAAAGCCCGAATTTCGAAATTCGATAAACAAAATATTGGATAAATACTTCGCTGGATCTCAAGATTCAATTAAAACTCCTACCAAATTATGAAATTCAGTTTAGAAATTTACCAAATTTTGAAATTCAATTAAAAAACTCACTAAATTTCAAAATCGTATTAAGGAAGACACCAAATTTCAAAATCCGATTAAAAGACTCACCGGAATTGAAAGTCCGGTTAAACGCTCTTTCTGATTTCAAAATCCGGTTAACATAATTATTTAAACTGTTTTTTAAATTTAAAATTCAATAAACATTTTAATTAATATAATTTTCTTTTAAATATTTATTTAAATTGACACAAAAATAAAATATATTCCATTTGTGTCAATTTTAGTTTAAAAAAAATCAAAAAAATTATTAAATATTTTAATTCATATAGTTTAAAATTTTAATTCTTTCTTGTTGCTTATACCGGATTGGTATTAGGTGTATTTGGAGTTATAGAAAATGTATCTCTATAACAGTTCCAGCTTCTTAGTTAGTTTTTGTGGCAATCCAAGTTAAATGTATCAGTAATCACCTCTCTATGAACTGCATTTCTTAATTTCAACTCTTGAAATGAAATGAAACTGAAGCTAATAGTTAAAACCTATCATATTATATATGATATATGTAAATGCCCAATCAAACTATTACAATGTAGGTCACAAAAAGGAGACTAAATTCTATAACTCATCACACACAAGGGGAAACCCCAAATAGGGACGAATCCTAAGTAACAAATACAACACCACAATCACAACTCAACAACAATGTCTCTCTCTGCTCTATATGCATACTATGTCATATATCATATACTTCCCACACCAACGTGACATGTTAACTACTACATTCGTAGGCAGAGAGCTCCACCACTGTATCAGGTTCACCTTCTCTTAAGCAATCAAGTGGAGGTATAGTCATGGTCTCTTGAGTTCCATAAGCATTCCAGCAAAAAGGGTCATCTACTAATGCCCCTTCGTATGGCAAAAGCTCTATCTCAGAGAGTGTTATGTTGGTGCATGCCACACTGTCACTGCAAGCAAAGTGTATAGGAGGAGTTCTCACATCATAAGTACCCTTTATGTTCTTATATATCACATTGTTTACATGCACTGCTGAAGTTTGATTCAGACACTCTTTCGACAAGCAGTAGTACTGGTCAATGATGATGCAGTTCCTCACATTCTCCATTTGGATGTTTTCAAATCTTAGGCCACTCACTGACCCCGTTCCACCTTGCCATGTCTTGATTCTCAGGCCATTGTCTGATTCCTTTATGATGGTGTTGCGAACAGTTAAGTTTGAGACACATGCCTGCGAATTGTGCACTCCGAGGCTTCCAATGCTGTCGAAAAAAGTGACCAATGTTAAGCATTTGGTGTAAAATGCTGAAACTAACATTGGCAATGTAAAGGTTCCGAAATGACTTTTATGTGTCTGATTAATGCAACAGAGTAGAAGATTCTGCTCTGGAACCATGAGGGGCCAGAAATGAAGAATAGAAACTGTGATATTATTAATTATTGCCAGTTTGAACTGTTCCAACTGTTAAAGTAATACACCTATAAAGATCACTAAAATAAGAAGGTAAATAAATAACTCCTGTGACCCTAACTTTTTGGAGAATTGGTGAGGATCATTTGAAAGGCGAAACTTTTTATTCTTTTGTGGAAGATCTATTAGTTGGAATCTTGGGGTACAACTTGGATAGTCACTATACTCATGCCATTGGTTGAAGTCACTTTTCACTCGTTTTGCTTTTAGAAATGGTTCTAGAATCAGTTAACAAAACAGAGATAATAATAATATATCATACTTTTATGTGTAAATTAGTCATCATCATTAATAAGGAGTTAACATAATCAGCAACACAGTATAACTACAAATTAAGATTAATTATGTAACATACCTAATACCATGGGTGGGAGCACAAGTAACACCCTCTATGTCCACGTCTGAGCACCCGGGTCCAATCGAGATGCAATCGTCACCTGTTCAAAAATCATATTATTCTAAACAACTTTTCTGTCATGTATATAAACAGAACAAAACTTCTATATTGAGAAACGAGACATTGCTCTTTGTTGTTTGGTATTTACCATTGCTTATCATGGAGTTATATATCCCAACACCCTTTGTGTTTCCTAAGTGGATTCCGTCAGTATTTGGACTGAGTTTAGGAGAAGAAATTGACAACTTGTCTATCAGTACTCCTTGGCAACCATCGAATTTCACGTGGAACATAGGACTGTTTTGAATCTTTACCCCACTCAGCACCAAATTGGAGCTCATGAAGAACCGTATCATCTATATTTGAGAAGACAAACGATTTTGAGACAGTTCATGTGGGTTGGAAAAAATAAGAATAAACAGAGTAGTTTACTCACTGTTGGGCTGTCACATGGTCCTGATACAGTTTTTCCATCGGGACCCTGAAATGCCAATTTTTTTACCGTTTAGTTTGAGTTCTTTCTGCATTAAATAAGTATACAACAAAGAATAGAATGGTGCAACTGTTATAACATGATTGATTAAATGATTACCCGGTGAGGTTTGCAAGGAAGATCCCACCACTGTTCCCCATTGCCTTCTATGGTTCCTTTCCCAGTAAGAGTCATTTGATCGAGTCGATAGAACACAAGCCATTGACTGTGGCTGTCTTCCTTAGGCCATGATTCTGGTCCATCAGGTGCCATGAGAGTACCATCCACCTGTTTACATTAGAACCTTGTTAGTAAGCTACATTAATGGAACACAAGAGAACTACAAATGAATTTCATGAAAGGAAGAATGAAGAACTGGGAAATTCAACAAGCGTTCTTACTTGAAATACCAGTCCAGGCTTGCATGGACCTGTAAAGATAGTCGAAGTTATCTTGAAACAGTAATTTTCTGGAACAAGAACAACTCCTGACTCTACTGCACAAGCTGCTTTCCATGCTGCCACGAATGATTGTGTGTCATCAGCTGAACCATCTCCAACTGCCCCAAAGGATCTTACATCGAAAATGCAGTTTGAAGGGGAATCCCCAGGATCACTGGGATAAGGGTCAGAGGGAACACCAGGGGAAATGGAAGGAGGTGAAGGTGAAGGTGAAGAAGGTTCCTCTGGTGCAGGGGAAGGACTTTTCTTCTGCCCCTTGTGATAGTGGTATCTTCCTTCCACACTATCCCAATTATGGATAAAAATAATCATGGTAACCCATAGGATAAAACACCATCGAATCAGACTCATTGCAGGTTTCAATTCTACGAGTTTTCACACTAAACTAACAATGTCACTTCACCAAGATGATTGATACCTGTGGATAAATGGAGGAGATTAAACTAACTTGTAAAGAGTTGGAAGAACTATCCTGAAGCTAAGTTTGTTATTTATACTCAAAACATAGAAGATACAGTTCATGAATGAATTCTAAAGCATGAGATGGACACGTGTAGAATCCTGGTTGATTTACTGTCTCAAGGAAACAGTTGGAGGATTTTAGAGGCTTTGGAGGACAATGTTGTGTTTAACCGTGCCACGGTGTCATTGTTCTCCAACCTCAGTTCCGTGACCATCCTCTTATTTTAATCGTATCTGTTCATTGTGTTGTGGTCCGTGACATTATACCTTCGCCCCCCTCTTGCTTCTTGAACCACTAGTTTTGTTTTCTGAATTTGTTTTCAGAAACTGTCCTCTGGACAATTTTAAAAAGTGTATGCTCAGAACTTTTGAGGCTCAAGTTTTCTAGAAAACTGTGCCTCACTCACCAAATTTCTATTACTTTTTCTTCTTATTTTATTCCATATCTGTTCATCCGTATTTTCCCTGATTAAGCTAAGAAATAAAAAGTGAGTTAGGTGTAATACACGGGAAATAAGAGAACTCTGCATCAAGTTCCATGGCATTTTTGAGTTTTCTTGAGTCAACTGATTCACTATATATTGCTGAACATGTGTTAAATTAGAATAAAGAAGAAACAGAAGGCAATAGTACTGTTCAAGAAAATTATCAAAATATTTGTGAAGATGAAAATTGGTGTTGTAGCATATTTGTCCGATTGTATGACATATTTCATCTTTGGTTTTGCCTTGGAGGTGGCCAAACAGACATGTAGCTATTGAAAAATAATAATTGTATGAGATACTGCACGTGAATTATTGCTATAAGTTAGAACCAGATCTCTGAATAACAGAGCAGCAGATAGCAAAAAAGAATAAAGCTAACCACAGTGGGAATCATGAACATACAAATAGGAAGACGAAAAAAATAATTGAACTTACATAATCAGTGACAGCTACATTTGTAATTTGAGTTCGACAACATTTATCTTTCCATGCAATGAATAAGAAACTATCTTTGCTAGATTGATCAACTAATAACCCTGATTAAAATGCATTCTACTCAGACATAATCAAAGAAAGGAGTGAATTACAGTAATCGGATATGATTAAAGTTGATAACTCAAAAATTACACTAATTGGATTACATTATCCATTAGTTTTTAGTAAATTTTAACTATAGTAGAATATTTATTGTTAGCAGAACTTCTCTATCTTTATCTGTCATGACAGCAAGTTACTTTCTCATTAAAAACGAAACAATATGTGCATCCAATTTTTTTCTTCTCTTTAAACCAAACAGGACACTAAATTTTAGATAAAAAAAATGTAAAAGAAAAGGTGCTAGGGGACCTAAGAGGAACACAAAGAAGAGTAGATGTGGGAATGTAGTTTTTATTATTCAAAAACAAAAACATATCGTGACTCTTCGTTGTTGGTTAGCTCATTGTGGCTATGAATTAGCAAGAAGGACAATTTTGGTACGCGACAACAGAATTAACGTTATTCACGGGTGGAATCAAACCCCTTATGATTTAATGCAAAAAATAAAAACAAAACAAAGAAAGTTAAACATATCCAATGTCTCCATATCTCTTACGTGCCCATTTAAGCAAATAAAGCAACAATGGAAAATCAACTAGACTTTTGGATTCACCTGATGAAGAAGAATGCTGCAATTTTTTTCTTCTCCTCTTTATCTCTTTGCTGTAGCAAACATGAAGCTGTATTGTAAGTATGTGTGTGTACGAAAATATGAGTTGCTGCTGTATAAAATATGTGTAGGAGTGTGGGTTTTATAGAAGAGACTAGCGAAGTGAAAATAAATGTGCATGGATTCGTGTTTGTCTTAACCTGTCACGTGTGTACAATCAGAAGATGAGAGTGCAAAAGCAAATAAACCATCGAAATTTCAACAGAGAAAAAGTTTGTGACTAGAGAGATTCTAGGGTGCACTTTTTTATGGTGCTGTGAGATGACAGCATGGTTTGTGGCTCTCTGATATGCCATGTGGCAGGGGTTCATACACGCACCTCACTCGCGGAGATAGTGGCTGGTTTGTTCAAAACGTGGGTCCTGTGTCACCATGATTGATAGGGCACGAGAGAGAGAGAGAGAGAATGTGTGTTAGTGTATTATGTTTCATCATATCACAGTTCCAGCATAATGTTATGTAGTCACATGCAGCTAAAATACAACCAGATTCTGCAGAAATCGAAGAAAGAGTTTATGCATGTGTGTGTGCTCTTTTTTCATTGCTCACTTGGTTTGAGGCCACGATGATATATGATGAGGAGAATGGAAGAGGGGACACGTGTTAGGTCAGAATTCACGGGGTGGTGTTTGTAGTTTGTGTCACGGGCTAATGAAAAAGTGTTGATTAAAAAGTTAGGAGATTGTTTTGTTCACAAGGTTGTTTTTACGATTCTAATGGCATTGATTTTGAGACATTGATGCGGACAGCGTATGAAGATTAAGAGTAAAACACCGCATTCTGGTGTCTGATTCTAACACCTGTTAAGTTTAACATTAGTTTACTCTTAATCTTGTCTGCACTTGCTTCCATCACAGTTTTAATTAAACACTGAACCAGCTTGTCGGAATATTGATGCTAGGTTCCAAGTTCACAGGCATTTTTCCTACTCTGACTGTGGAACAGATCAAGTCACATGAAGCTTTTATATTTTCTTTGATCATGCTGTTTTTTCAGAAATTGTTATAATATGCTTCTACAATTCAACACCCTTTAATCTGGTTAGCATATTGTAACAATTTTGTAGCTTTGAATAAATGTTTCGACTGCGGATGAAAGTTTGCAAGCTCCGACTTCAATATTTTTGATATTTTTATTTTTTTACTTTTTTTTATATTTTAAAATCACTTAAAAATATTATTTTAAATTATAAATTATAAAAAATTATCAAAATTTAGTTATTAAAATATTATTATCCTCGTAATATCACGTACGTCTGTGTTCTTTCAAATTTTTCTTTTTAATTTGATATAAAAGGGTTGATATTAAAGTTTTGAAAATGACAACTTTATAACAAGATTATTCTTGTGTGCTATAAAAGCAATAATGAAATACAGAAGAAACGCTAAAAAAACAACCAATGGAATTTCATTAGAGATAATAGGTAAAATAAATGTAGTTATATAACTACAAGGTATCAATAATTGAATAATATTTCAAAAAATTAAAATAACATCCTAATATTCTAACATTTTATTACAAAGTTAGAAGTTTTTTTTTTTAAAATACTGTATGCTGGGTAAAAAAAAAACTTCAAAAATAATTTTATGTTTTATTTAGATGCATTCTTCGATTAGTTGAGTCATGAAAGTAGTATAAAATACGTATCCCTCAGTCAATGCAAGTTTTTTTATCATGTGTTTTTAGAGATAATGGCCTTTGATTTCGAATATAATTATGGTAAGTAACTTTTCTTTTTTAATGAATTATACATAAAGTCTTGTGTTATTTTAAAATTTGACTTTGAATATAATTCAATAATATAAATGGACGTGTTGTTTAAGATTTTCCAAATAATTTATACACATGATTTAAATTCTGAACAAATTGGATGAATAGAGTGGATTCTTTTTGAAATTTGGAAAGAAAACATAATGGGCCAGTTATAATCTTCAGTGGGCCTCTAGTTCTGTTTACACTTCTATTCAATTATGCTGTTCCATTAGTGGAATATAATGGAACAAGATTCTTGTATAATAATAGGCATCAATTACTATTTTCTTTAACACCTAAAGTTAATTTTATCATATTTTTTCTCATCATGATTCATCATTATTTACAAAAGGATTAAATATACTTTTTATCTATGAATTTTTAGCGGAAATTGAAATTAGTCCTGAAACGTGATAGATTGAGTTCTTTTATTTAATTTTTATTTTTATTTAAAGTTTCAAATGCATTTTAGGTTATTATTTGACTTAATATTGAAATGAAAATGTGTAAAACGAGATAAACAATTTAAATATTATCATGAGATATGTTTAGAAAGTAAAAAAAAAATCTCAAAATTTAGTTAAAAGAATTAAATCATACATTTTTAAAGTTTTAAAGTTTGGGAGCTAAATTGGTCTACAATAGTTTCGAGAAGGGACTGATTCTAATTTTCACTAAAGTTAAGACAAAAGCATATTTAATCTTTTATAAAATAACAAATATTCAAATATGATTTCCTTTCTTATTACCATATCTGAATTGGATTGCTAATTTTAACTTTTTGTGCATTTTCTAACCGTTACTTTTTGGTCCTTAGTAACAATAGTTAATCTAATGCTAAAACAATTAATATAATTAGGACAAATAATAGTAATTTAAATTAAAATAATTATAGTTTTATACATTAACCAATGACGACTTTGAAGTTACGTGTAACATAATTTTACATAATAAAGTCTATTAAAAAAAACTAAAACATGAGTATTAAAGTCAATAAAAATATCAGAACAAAATATTAACTACATTAACTACATTAACTATATATTGTTTGAAACGAGAGAGAGAGAGAAAGAGTAACTGAGACTCACCGTTTAGTCAATATCAAAGCTTAAGGATGATGTTTGCAGAAGTTGCAGAGGGAACATTATCTTTGTTCTGTGGTAATTATGAACTGCATAAGCTGCATATATATATATATATATATATATATATATATATATATATATATATATATATATATATATATATATAATGAAGATATGGGTTTTAGATGGCATAAGAGGCAGAATAGCAGTGATTAATAATTGTGATATGAATGATAATATAGAAATGAAGTGATATGTTTTGCATTAAGCAATTGTGGGAAAGTGACAAGAAAGGAAAAACCTTGTGCGAATTGGTAGAATGAAAGAAAAGAAGAGGTTTTTATTTGCAGTGAGTTTGGTATATACAATAGGCGACCATGGATTAGAAGTGGAAAAACATATTTGTTGGTTTTGCGGATTTAATAAAAGATGTGTGCGATGGTTCCCGAACACAAAAGCTTAACACTGACCATTCAGATTCATCATTTTACACCTAAATTATATCTTTTATGCCACGGGACAAATGTCATACCACACCATATTAACAGTTTATAAAACTGTCAAATTTAAATACACTTATTTTTTGTAAAATTAACTTCTTTTAATTTTGGTGAAATTAACTACTTATAAAAAAAATTGCAGTGATTTCTTTTAGTACGGTAAAATATGTTATTTTTTTATTTGGTATTTTATGTAATTTTTAATCTCCTAAAATTTTAATTTAATAGTGAATATGGAAGTGAGACAAGTATCTATTCTTAAAAATGATTTTTGCTCAAATGCAATTTGATCGTTTAAACGAAATTCATGATAAGGTAAATTATTTTTTCTTTAAAGGATGTTTGCTTGTCACTTGAGTAATGACTACGTCGCTTAAATGAAAAATCATGTCAAAAATAAGACTGTTTATTCAAATTTATTTTTGTTCCAGGAGAAATATCTTGCTTAAATGATCTTTATACGGTGAAATTAAAGTGATACTTATATCTATATATAACTAATTATACAAAAATAAATTAAAATTTGTTAGACATCCCACATTCACGGGAGATTGTTGGTGGCAATGCGGGTCAGTCCGGCCGGTTTAGGCTCGATCCGCATAAGGTCCGCACAACTCGGGCTGGTCCGTTCCGCTCTGCATATTTTATACAGGTCGAAAACACTGATCCGCCCCACATACCAATTGGCCCACTTTTTTTTTAAGTTTTTTTTTTTATGATAAAACTTTCAATGTTTAAAAATTGAGAAATTTTAAGAAGTTCACAAACTTAAGTAAAGGCTTTGGAGAATTAAATGATAAATTGATAATTCAACATTTTCATCATATTCATATTATGACATACACAATGTATCCTTTAAATTTTAGCACATTAAAAATTACATAATACTTGTCTTTTTCAGTTATACAAAAATTTGAAACGTTAATGCAAAAGTCTATAAAAGAAGTGATTAATATACACAAGTGCAAGTTTTTTATTTTTTTAATTTTATGCGGATTGGCCCGCGCAGGCCGCGGATCTATGTGGACTGGGCCTGCGGGTTCACTGCCCTAGCTCGCTCCGCATTTTTTCTGTAGACTTGCGGACCGGTCCTAATTGTCACCCCTACTAGAGATAGGATAAATTTGTAGTATATATATATATATATATAGCCAGTTCATACAGTGTGGCCCGTTAACCATTATCATCTCTTTATTATCCCTTGATACATGTGGTGAAAAAGGAGATGAATAAATGAAACAAAAGTTCAATAAATACTCGTAAAAGAAAAAAACAGTGTGGAAAACATGGTTAAAAGGTGTGAAGAGAAAAGCGTAGAGGGAGTGAGGGTGAAGCGTGGCACCAAACCTAACAACCTCGTAGATGAAGCGCTTCTTTCACACATCTCTCCCATCAAACTTATTTTATATCCATTCGCTTCCCTATTACATCAATCCAACCGCAATTTAGGTAACTCCAATTTCCTTTTTTTTATATTTTTTAATTTAACTAGCTTACACGTATATATCGTCGCTGTGTATGATTTTTTTTTAAAATATATGTGATATTATATTAGTAAATAAATCCATCAACATATTCATGACTAATTTGATATATCTAATGTCTCGTACACGCGTCATAAAAGTTAATATAATTTAATGTCTCAGAAAGGTTTGTTTTTCTAATAGAAAGCAATGCATCAGATTTATTACGTTACCAGTTTCATATATTATGATATACCATACTATAATACTTGAAATGGAACCCATAACACACAGGTCTGTGTTATACACATGTCCAATACTTTCATAATTGAGTGAATATGATATATATGGATATTATTTTATATTTTATGGAGTTTTTATTTTTTTCTTTTTTATTATTCTTTTTCGATACATGTATTCCCTAATTACCTTTTAAGTTGAAGTTTCCTCTCATCACTAATTTATTGAGAGGCACGAGCTCAAATTTAAATAAAGAATTAATATTGTTTTTAATTCAAATTTAAAAATAATGAATTTGTAGATTCTTTATTTTATATTTGTTGATTTATTTATTTATTTATTTATTTTTCACCTGACATAAAATTCATATTCGATTAAATTTTCAATACCTATAATATTGTATAAACAAACTTTCAAAAAAAAAAAAATATGTGAGGGTGTTCAGTGTAAAGAAAGAAAGAAAAGTATTAGGACTAATTTAAACGAGACTAATCTTCCACCAAATAACAAATGTTGATATTTTCATTATTGTGTTAACCATATAATTTATGGATTTGCTGATAAAAAAAAAAAACATTCTATGAACGACTCCTATAGTCTAAATTATTGAAAGAAAAATATTTTTTGACTATTAAATTTTAACTATTTTCTCTATAACATAATGTAGTATTTTCTAAGTGGTTTTAAATTATTAAAAATAAAAAAATAAAAAAATAGAAAATCATCTAAAAAATTAATAATTAAAATATGTGTATTTATTTTAAAGTGTGTGGCTTGTTGAATCATAATATGCCCCCATCAATTAACTTTTCTGGACATTCCTCTTCAACTGTAAAACCAAATTGCAACCACTTTCTTATTATCATTACCAACTGTAAACAATCTGTTTTAAATCAAAACATTTTTTTTTTCTTCATTTTCAAACTCCAATACTTAATATCACAAATAGGATAAAATATTGAATCCTTAAATAAGATAAAATTAGTTTAAAAAAACATTTATTTAATTGTGTCTTTTAGTTAAGAGTAAGTTATATATAAAATGTGTTGGATAAGACCAATAAACTAACAATTAGTTCATTTAATTAATTAGCTTGTAAACTAATTTGATCAATGTTATTAAGAGCAAGAATATTTTTTTTATAATTTTTTAGAATATAAGATATAAGGTATTTGTAATTTAGTTTTCTTTATCATTATTCTTTCTATTTTAATAGTTTTTTTTTCATTATTCATGAATTATTTTACGTATTATTACTCGTAATTGTACACAATAAAAAATATACAAAATCAATGTGATAACTATTTAATTAGATGTGATAAATATAAAATCAATGTGATAAATATACATTTGATTAATATTTATTAGATCAACCGGGGTAAATAAAATAATTTGTTAAAAACAAATGTATGCAACTTTTAAAATATAAATAAAAATATTATAAAATTTAATTATCTTAAAAAATATAATTACATAACGATTTACTTCTTTAAAAAAATATATGTGTTTTATTTATATAATTTAAGCTCAATTATATTTTAAATCCATAATAAATTTTAAAACTTTTAACAAATACTTGATAATGTCTATATTTTATTGAGTACTTAATAAATTTAATATTTTTTATTCTTTGCGGTTAATTTTTACTATTGATTTGATGATGTTGCTGTGATTAACATGATTATTAAATCAAAAGTTTCCTTATTTATACCAAATATTATTAACTTAAAAATTAATTTATTTTTATTAGTTGTATACTTTTTGTTATTAATTTTCACTGTAAACTTTTTGGGGAGTGGGTGTAACCTATTAATAAGATACCGCATTCATTGAATTTCATTTAAACCCAATAAACCTAACTCATTGAATCTTGTGAAGAAATAAATGGAGAGCATGTTCTTCCATATACACATATTTGACTTTAATTGGTAACAATTTTTGGTTGTTTACTTCATATCCATGTGTAAAACATGTCATGTCTTTTTATTCTTTTACGTGTGGTCGAAATTTTATTTTATTTTTATACAGAAAAACCTTTAAAATTTTTAATATCTATTGTTTCTCTCGAAAGATTCCATTGTCATAAAATGAATTAAACTCAAGGTTTACACAATCTTTATACGACAAAGTTGTCTTACTTTAAATATTATTCTCAAAGTCGAATTAAATAATAAAAACAAAATTAAAATACTGATTTAATAATCCATTAGAAATTTATATGACCATCGTATCTGTAGAAAGATTCATTAAACGAAATTTTTTTTATTTTAAATATCTTAACTAAGCATATTTCCACTATAATAATCTTCTTCCAGATTATCTTTAATCCATCACTTCAACCACAGAGATTTTACCCTTTTAATCTTCAAAACAGAAAACAAATCTCTATATGAAAAACAATATTTTTAAATCTAAAACAATTTCTTAAAGATTAAATGATACTTTTAAATTTAGATTTTTCTAATATAATATTGGTTTAGTAGATGATAATCGTGGACACTAAGTCCCCACTAAAGGAATATTGTGTGCGGCATATATATTTTACACAAATCATTATCATTATTTGCCACAAATCCATATACATAAAGAAATTAAATATTCATGACGGATACAAAATTATTTGACGTAAAAGAAAATAACTTTACTTAAATTATGTATTAATTAGTAACCAAATTAAATAGCGCGTAGGATTATTGTCGTCATTTCAGACGGAAGCGTGGAGAACCCACGCCACCACTCGTTTCACAATTTTAACGTTTTCGCTTATTGGACGCAAAATATCTTTTCAATCTATACAATACCAAGGGTATTATTGTAATTTACGACGTACAGTGAAGTGAAATTTCGTTATAGCGCGTTGTATATAAGTACTCCCGCTAATTAATTTGAGGCCAGAGAAAATAAATAAAAACGCACGAAATCAAACGGGAAATTCTGTTGTTGAGAGCTCTCAGAAAACAAGGAAACCCTAATTGGAAACGCTTTCGCAATCCCTAAACCGTAGCCCTAGTGATCCGTTGCAGTGGTTTTGGAAGAGACGAGCTAAACGCGGCGTCTTGGCGATCATCGTGAGCCAGAACATGGTCGTAGAAACGGAAATCATCTGCCAGAAGAGAATTCCGATGCTGGACGTGAAGTACCACCTTTGCGTGGCGCAAGAACACGGCGTTAAGGTTGATGTTTCGCCCACCTCCAACGTTGTTCCCATCTTCGGTCACGTGAGGATTGCCGCTGAATCTGTTTCTACGGAAACGACTCGTTTTGAATCGGTGGGTACTTCTGGGTTCCCTTTTTTCCTGGATTTTTGGATTGTTTTCTTTTTATTGTTTCGGTGTTTGGATATTTTTTCTCCTGTTTTCTGAGATTCCTTCTTGGGATTTGGTTTTGTTATTGTTCGTGTAAAAATTGGTGTTTCATTTTGTTGTGGTGTCGGTTTTCTCTTGGAAGTTGAATCGGTTGATTTTAAATTTTCTTTTTTATGCATCAGTCGGTGTGAATTTATGTGTTTAACGTGTTCTTTCTTGTTATGTTGCTTGTCAGATTTGGGGGGCGGGGGGAATATAATTTTCGTGTGGATTGTTGTGGGGGTTTCAGAAGCAGTACAATTTTTTAGAGGATTTTGAATTGAGTTTTTCTATAATTTGTTTTCCCTGCACCTTTGGTAAAGAGTAATAAGAAAACATACTTTGTTTATTGCGTTTTAAACATTTTTCCCCTCGGTGAAATCAGGTGATGCAACTGGTGTTAATGTTATTTTACATTTCAATTGGTTCAATTATGATAGGATTTATTAGTATAAGAAGCGTAGCAAAGCTTGTGATTTGTATGTATATCTTTGTTTCAAAATTACCCCCTAGTCTAAATGAATTGCATTTTTTGTGCTGACTAATGTCTTCTGTGTTATTTAGGCTGTGAGTTTCCCTGAGATGATTGGAGATCCAAGTTTAGAGGCTCCTGCTACTAAGTTTACACCAGATGTGCGATCTGGCTGTTTTGCTGATATTGGACCCAGGGGGTCTATGGATGATGAGCACATTCAGATAGATGATCTAGCTGCGCACCTTGGATTCAACTTTGAGCAACCTATGGCAAGTGCGTTTTATGCAGTTTTTGATGGGCATGGAGGGCCAGATGCAGCTGCCTTTGTTAAAAACAATGCTATGAGATTATTTTTTGAGGATGCTCATATGCTGCAATCATATGATGCTGATGCACTTTTTCTGAAGAGGTTGGAAGATTCTCATCGAAAGGCGTTTTTGGGAGCAGACATTGCCTTGGCTGATGAACAAAGTGTTAGTAGTTCCTGTGGAACAACGGCGTTGACTGCTCTTGTACTCGGGAGGCATTTGATGGTTGCTAATGCTGGGGACTGTAGAGCCGTTCTTTGCAAGCGAGGCATTGCTGTTGATATGTCCCAAGATCACAGACCAAGTTATTTACCGGAACGCAGAAGAGTGGAGGAAATGGGTGGTTATATTGATGATGGGTATCTCAATGGTTATCTTTCTTTGACTCGTGCTCTTGGGGATTGGGAATTGAAAAATGCACTTGGTTCTGTGTCGCCTCTCATTGCCGACCCGGATGTTCAGGTGGTGGCATTGACAGAGGAGGATGAGTTCTTGATCATTGGTTGTGATGGTATTTGGGATGTAATGTCAAGCCAGGATGCTGTTAGTCTGGTGCGGCGTGGATTAAGAAGGCATGACGATCCTGAACAATGTGCCAGAGAGCTAGTTAAGGAAGCTTTGCGCCTACACTCTTCAGATAATCTTACTGCAATTGTTATCTGCTTGTCCCCTGTGCAGATTGTTGAATCCTGTCTACCCCAGAGGCGAAGATTCAGATCTTGCTCTCTGTCTGAAGAGGCCCGGAACAGGTTGAGGAGCTTGCTAGAGGGAAACTGAATGTAAATATGATTTTCACCATTCACAATCATTCCTTTCATGAAAAGATTGATTCGTGTTTGTAGGCTGTTTTAGGTTTAGAGCCAATCAGTCAACAGTTTTGTAGTGATAGAAAAGGATAATTGTTGGGAGGTTAGAACTATTTAAATTAGGGGATTTATCTCGGTTATTTTGGTGGATGTTGAGAATCACGTAGCTAGCTAATTTTGGCGGGAACAGTGGAGGATTTGATTTCAGATCATTGTTTGGATCTGTATGTAAGAGATGATTTAGACTTCTCAGCAATGTTGTAGGTGAATGCATCGACAAAACTAGTTATTTTCTTTATTGTTGCATTCAACAGAGTTTTGTTTAATGGGATGAGATAGTTGAGTAGAGTGCACGTTTCAGCCTATTTGATTTTTTTTCCTCTCTACACGTTTACTTCAAACTCCCAAATGCTCTCAGAGTTGAGGTGCTGGAAAATACAATTTCGTATGAACTGCTATACGAAGATATAATTTATTTAAAAAATAATAAATTTTTTAATTAATATTCTATGAAATTTTAGGCAGGTCATAATAATATAATGAAAGTGGACTATGATATAAACGTCGCTATTGATTTTCCTTCCACGCTGCATGTAGATGATAGGATGATGGACACCTGTATAATACGTGGCTTTGTGTTTTTCTGACGTTGTTGTGAATTGAAATACTCACGTGGTTATCCAGAGGTTGTAAACATTTGTCTTTGTCTGGTGTGCCTGTAAGGCCATTGGATGGTGCTTAGATAAATTTAACCTCTCCATAAGCCGCAGACCTTTTTCCTAAAAGGAAAATAAAATCATAAAAAAACTTTCCTTCATTGATACATATTATAGGGAGTTCCTATTAACCTTATTATACTGATTTTACTAAATTATAATCTCAGTTAATAAAAGGTTCATTTAAGAATAGGAATTGGTTGAATAGACTCTTTTCAACCAAATGTTTTTTATAGGGGTAAACCTAAAACCTACTTTAGAACGTATCTGCATTTTCTAATATGATGAGTGCAGCATAAAATTGATATCCTCTTGTGTGTATTGTGTTTGTTTGGTCGTTAAAATTGAACTCATTTAACAGGATTACCCCCTGAGTGCTTTCTACTTTGATTACATTTAGAGAAACATAACACTTGAAGAGAATCATAATAATAAACATCTGAATCTGTGAACAATTGAAATGGTCGAACTTTAGAACCACAATACAAGACTATTAAATTATCATTGTTGAAACATGTTGAATGAGCATGGAATAATATTGCTTTAATCTGTCTCAGGACCCTCATGTTGCATCCTTTTGGAAGCTGAAGGAACATGAGAAAAGACACTAATGGTTCAGACAAAAACATTTGGAGTGCTTATGTATTATTATAGCAACCAATAAAAAAGTGACAGCTTTGCAGTATGTTTCAGTAACTGAGGACATGTTTGTACCATTTGCATCCAGAAACCATCAGCAAACCACACAATGAAACACTCAATCCACGATGAAAACCAGATATGTAAATAGATGCTGTTTTTAGGTTTATTTGGTTGATACTGTTGTTCAATTAATATTAAACTTTTTATATTAATAATTCATAAACTTTTCGGAGGAAATTAAATTTAAAAAAAAAACACAAAATAAATATAGTCCCCATAAAAAATTAAATTAAATAATTATCTTTTAAGAGAACTCTTTTATTATATATTGTTTAATTTTGTTATCTCAGTATTTAAACTCAGATCTTGAATTCGTAAACAAAATTATGTTAAATATCTACTTAATAAGAAAGAAAACGAGAAAAATAAGTGAATGAAACTATGAAAAAAACTAAAAGACGAGAAATTGAATGAAAATCATGATATTTTATCTAAGTGCACCTGAAGTTGATATTTCACTTTAAATGCGATTTAGTATACCACTTCATTTTAAGCAACATAGTGTACAAAAAATTTACAAATTTTATTTCAATGGATAAGTCTTTTAAATATTTCACAGTTTTATAAATTTTTGTTTACACTTTCCCTTATAACAACTTAAAAATAGTTCAATTATTATAATTAAATATTAATTCAGCAAAATATAATAGGTCAGGTCTTCACTGACATAGTTAAGCATTCCTTTTTATTTAGATTATATACGTTGGTTGATGAAATTTAGATTAATTAATTTTATGTGTTTGATAAGATAATATTTTTAATGTGCAAGGTTTTTAAGAAACTGAAAAATAGCTTATTATATTTTTTTAAAATTTTTGTTTAAACTTAAAAAAAAGAAAGTAAAGCTAAATGTAAGCTGAAAAATAGTTTATTTGACTAGGTTACTTTAACCTGTCAAATAAATTGAAGAGGAAGCTGAAAAGTTTAACTGATGATGTTTTATCTTCTACATATTACAACTATAGAAATTTAAAAGTGGATCTAATATGTTATTGTATTTTAATGTTAAATTATCATAAATTATTATCTTGTATACGTTGGTGTTAAATTATAACATTATACCAAGTTGGAATTTAGCTTTTAATGATTTTAAATAGTATAATTTTTGGTATTATATATTAATTGAAAAGATCTCCTCCCTATAAAGAAGGGAGCACGGTCTTCATTCGAGAGAGCTTCTTTTCAGTCTTTTCCCCGAATCAGCACGATGGTCATCTCCTTCCTACCTGACGAGCACATCAGACAATCGGCTCTTTCATGACTCCATAACAACTACCTTATCCATTGATCTCTTGTGAATGTGAAGGTCCCAAGAACTACCTTCGCTTTTCAAGCAGGAATAACTCTTTACGAAAATAAAAATTCCACAGCCGGGGCTTGAACCCGGATTTCATTTCATTTGTTTGAAGTGAGATTAACCCGATGTGCTACTGCGGATTTTGAAAGTATGCTTCACTTTAATACAATTTATTAGTTCTATTTGACTAAAAGAGATGCATATTGTTCATAAAATAAATACAAAATCAACCTTACTTTATGTATCCAAAGATTAAGAAATTAGAAAAACACTTCAATATATTATACAAATTACTACTAATATCAGATTATGTAATTCTAGTTTTGAAATATTACTTCGTGTTATATTAATAAAAAAAAGGTTACGATTAAGTCATTTGAAACTTTAATTCATAACAAAATATTTATTTGAATAAATTCTTTTTTATATTTAACTTCACATTCTAGTGACACATAAATTTAGAGGGCTCACACTAAAATAGTTAGATTTTATTTTATATATTCTCAAATTAAATATTATTAGCAGATAGATAATGAATAAGGATAAAATTAAGAAACATACAAAACATAGGTAGTGATTAATTTGTCCTTATCCATAAAAGAAGTATAAAAAATTATGTTGCGTAGAAGAATGACTCAATCAAATATTAATTAAGTTTTTAGATTATTTAATCACTATTAGATCATTTAGTGTTATATATTTCACCTCAACAGTTAAAAATGCTCATTGTAAATAATTTTGTTATGGACATTTAACTTAAAATAAGCTGTGGCTGGAGCATGTTAGTTCAAATTATTTGAATTAAGATGTCTTCATCTCAACTTAAAAGTAAAATTGAAAACACAAGACGATAAGACAAAATAATACTTTCATTGTCCAATTAATACTTAATAAAATTCTATATTGAAGAATTTTAAATTTTTGAAGATCCAATAAAACACTACAACTTAAAACTTTATTAAACCATATATTTATTACTATATTAAAAAAATAACATTTTACTTTTCGTTATTTACTCGTTTCCTATTTTTAATGTCGCTATAATTAAATTGAAACTTATGTGGCTACGTTGTTGTATTACAGAGGAAGCAAAGGGTGTTTGAAATGAGATTTGTTTAAAAGTTATAACTTATAAATTCGATCTTTGAAGTTGTAAGTTGCTGCGTCATAAAAAAGTAAAAAAGTGAAACAATAACTTAATTTATTTTCATTTCGATAATTCAATTCACGCCTTATCTATCAAACACCAAGACTGCACTATACAAAGGTGCCATGCCGATGGCGATGATGGCGTCGCAGTTGCGGTGGGGATGGAGGCCGCCGCCGAAGCAGCAACGGCGTCGTATGGCTCCGGTGGTGTGTTCAGTGGCTGTAGAGAACGCGCAGAGGAAAGAGAGAGTGAGACTGAAAAAGCTTTTCGAAGAAGCGTACGAGAGGTGCCGCAGTGCTCCCACCGAAGGCGTCTCCTTCACTCTCCAGCAATTCACCGACGCTCTCGACAAGTATGACTACGAATCCGAAGTTGGCGCTAAGGCACGTTCCTTTTTCCCTTTACTGTCCAAAAATGGTTTTGAAGTTGTGTGTGGTTGAGAGTGTTTTCGTGTTTACCTATTTTATACTATTTGCGGCATTTGCTAATTCTTGGTGTGTGAAGAAAATGAAAAGGGGAGAGGTTTTAAATTCTGGCTGTAGTTTCTGTTTTGTCTCTGTCCATGTGTTGTAGAGAATTATGGACAAATGCAGCTGATGTGACCAATTTAGGTTATCTAGTAATTCTTGATGTTATAGAAAATGCAGCTTATGTGGCGCAATTGGTAGATAACCTAAATATCTAGTAGGGTTGAGGACTGAATTTTGGATCCTTGGGAGGGGCTTGTAATTGTAGCCTGAATTATACTTAAGTCCTACGTGGATAAACTTCTTCGTAAGAGATGATTGGATACACGTTTTTATACATGCAAGAGAGAACATAACTGGTAAAATGAACCGAGTTCGTAGAAAATAAATGAGAGAGTTTTTAATAAAAGTTAAGTGCGTAAGTTGATTGTACCTTACAGGAGAAACTCAAATTCTTTTTGCCTTACATATTTTCTTCTTTAACTAGTGTTTACAAGGAAGTTTATCTTAATAGGGCCTAGTACATTTTACATGTTTTTTGCCTCACATGTTTTCTTTAATAAGTGTTTACAAAGAAGTACATTTTAGTTTACCCTTGCGTTTTGGGGGTTTTCGAAATGAACTAGTGATGGTTGCTGTTTGTTTTTTCAGGTTAAGGGCACTGTTTTTGCGACAGATGCGGGTGGAGCTTATGTTGACATTACTGCAAAGTCCACAGCCTACTTGCCCCTGCAAGAGGCTTGCATTCAAAAAATTAAGAAAGTTGAAGAAGCAGGTATAGTTCCTGGGTTGAGGGAGGAATTTATGATCATTGGTGAGAATGGAACGGATGATACATTGATCTTGAGTTTGAGGTCTGTCCAATATGACCTTGCATGGGAACGCTGTAGACAACTGCAGGCTGAAGATGCTGTTGTCAAGGGTAAGGTGGGTTTTGCTAACTGAGAAACTTAATACGGTTAGGATTTGGCTTATCTGTTTTTTTCAAGTGTTATTTGTTATGACATCAATTTGTGGCAATCTTTCAAGTAAAAGTTATTGAGTAAAGCATAAGAAAAGTTGATTCTGTTACCTTTGCAAATTTGTTTATTTGATCGTGGATTGCATAACTGTTTCATTTCCCTATCGATCTCCATCTTCTTACCTATGTATGTTGTATGGCTGTCAGGTTGTCAGTGCAAACAAAGGCGGTCTGGTGGCTCAAGTGGAAGGCCTCAAGGGGTTTGTTCCATTTTCACAGATATCTGCGGTAAGCTTCTTTGACATTCATGGACTTGCATGAATTAGATTCAACTTGTAGCAAGAGCTCAACATATTGGCATTAATGAAAGTATAATAAGGGCATTGGTGGGAACAAGAATCGGATAAGGTTAACTTAATTGTGGGTGTTTCAAAAGATGTAAATCTGAAAAGCATATTAACAATAGTATAAATGAGTTGAACTGCACTGAACACTTGAAACTCAGGCTCGCTTGGCTTGCATAAAAGTATGGTGCTCAAGCTTGGCTCAGAGTTAAAACTTTGGCTTGGCTTGTTAGGAAGTATAAAGCTTGAGTTTGACTTGTTTAACTCATTTATAACTTTTCTTTTTCAAATATATTCTTAATGATTTTCTTAAGTTTATCAGTATTGTTTTTAATAGACATTTTCTTTACAAAAAGAAATAGAAGACGTGAAAGAGAGTATCTGAACATAGAAGTTATATATAATAATTCTTTTAGATCAATCACATTTTATTTACGTAAACATGTACAAGGTATTCTTGAGCCTTTATGTCATGCCAAATTATTACAAGGTACAAAGCTTGACCTATCCAAGTCTAAAGTCAAAAGCTTGAGCTTGTTTTGCTTGTTATGCGCTTCATCAAACACTTAATGGGTGGAGTTTGAATAATTCACAAATAACTCAACTCATTTATATTCCTAAATGATATGGAGATGACAAAGCCATAATAGTTCTTTGACAAGTATTGATCACAACTAAACTTGTAAATATCCAACTTCCACTAACATCAATATTGAAATTGTTTGATGCAATTTTACTAACAGTACTTGTATCCTTCAATAAATTAATGTAGATTATTTTGAGTAAATAGAAAGTTTTATGTCATGTTCATTCTTCTGTCTCATTTTAAAAATTACAATTTCAGCTGCACACTCAAGCAATTTCCATTTTGCCTCTTTTCTGCTTAGAAATCAACTGGAGAAGAGCTTCTTGAGCAGGAGATTTCTTTTAAGTTTGTGGAGGTGGATGAGGAACAGTCTAGACTTGTCCTCAGTCACCGCAAAGCTGTGGCTGAGAGCCAAGGGCAGTTAGGAATTGGATCAGTAGTCATTGGCTCTGTTCAAAGCATAAAGCCATACGGTGCCTTCGTTGACATTGGTGGAATCAGTGGCCTCCTTCATGTCAGTCAGATCAGTCATGACCGTATAACTGATATTGCGACTGTTCTTCAACCTGGTGATATTCTGAAGGTAAACCTATGATAAGCTACACTGTATTTGCTTGGAATCACAGCTGTTAAATCTCATTTGCTGTTTGGTTAGGTGATGATCTTAAGTCATGATAGGGAGAGAGGACGTGTAAGTCTTTCCACAAAGAAGTTGGAACCCTCACCTGGTGACATGATTCGCAACCCAAAGCTTGTCTTTGCGAAGGTATAACTCAAAAGAAGTAAATCAAGATTTTTACCAAAGCTACTCGTATAAAATAAATTATAATTGTAGCACTCAAAGTAGCTTCACTTGTCATGGTTTATTTCAAGTTTTCCACTTCCTGCTTCTCTCTCTCTTGAATGATATCCTAGAACAGCCAAAATACCGGGTTCCTTTGATTATGTTATAACTTCTTCCTATCTCTTCCTTTCTGTGACAAATCTAATCAAACCTTCTCATTAGCATTATTACATTTGAAAAAACGCACCCTTATAATTCTAAATTTGTTTTTTACAGGCGGAGGAGATGGCTCAGACATTCAGACAGAGAATCGCACAAGCAGAAGCTATGGCTCGTGCTGATATGCTCAGGTTCCAGCCAGAGGTATTTATTTGTTAATTATTTGTTCAAAATCTCATCTCAATGATTGATACTGAACGGAGTTCTAACCTAAGTTAGATTGCAGTAGGTCTAGTGATGAATTAGCATTTTCACTTTTGTTAAAAAAAGTAAAGTCACATGCTTCTGCTGACTATAAGCATTATAGATTCTGAAATGACTATTTAAATGGTGTTTTGGTGGACCTTTTTAGTGGATGAAATACGAAAGTTTTATATGCATTTCAATTCTGATGATCTTAGTTAGGATACCAGTAGTATTGATTTTGGAGTTTGGACTCCTGAATGACTCTCATTTTACTGACTATAGATATATGAATATATTCTTGCTTCCAACTATTACAAGTTTCATCTTTGGGTTGGATATATTTGTTTGATCACCTTATAGCATTCATGCATACTTATAGAGATGCACTGTTTGTTCATTCGGTGAACCTATTTCATACCTATCCTTTTTGTTTACAGAGTGGATTAAGTCTCAGCGGTGAGGGAATCTTAGGACCACTTTCTTCAGACTTGCCTCCAGAGGGAGTGAATCTGACTGAGGTACCCCTGGCTGAAGAGTCATGATTGAGAACTGAGACACCTCTTTTCCATCCCTTTTGTTTTTCTCTTTTTGACACCTTGGTCTGAATATTGATGTAGAAAGACGAACCTAATGTAAAGAACGGTTTTGTAGCAACTCATTTTTGTAGAATAGGCTGTTGTAGAACTCTTCATTTTCTCTCTAAATTATTTCGAGGTATTGTCGATGTTATCTTTGATTAGATTGACAATAGTGGAAGCAGTTCAAAAACAAGATTTACATAGTTGTCTCTGATAAATTCACCATTGCCAACTGCTACAAACCAAGAGTATCTCGTGTTGCTTCTTATAAGCAACACATTAGAGTTCTTATTTTACTTCAACTGCTATATCACATCATTTTTAAGTAGTTTATAGAAGTTTTGCTTAGTAAGAACTCACACTTTTATAATTTCGTATTTATATTTTACTTTTTTACAGCTTAAAAGTAATTTAATTATTATTATTTTTAATTTTTTATTCTTATTTTTCTTGCTAAATATAATTTCCTGTTTAAATTCTTGTCACGTTTTACTACAATTTTTGGACAACTCTTTTTTTGATAAACAACTCGTTAAGGACTCTATCGGAAATACTCTAATATGTTATAGATAATTGACTACTAAATTATCATATCACATTTGAAAGGTTATTGAAATAGTAAGTAAAAATATTATTTATCCTATATTATAAATTATAAACTCATGACCCGAAACCACTCAAGACAAAATTATAATTAAGCTTCTTTTATTTTTGAATATTTACAAATTGTATTTGTAAAAAGTAGAAGCCGACACCGTTTCATCAAAACTATTATACTTTATTATGGTAAACAAATAACAATTTAGATAAATCTTTGAACATATATAAAATTTCTTATTTGATTACTCCTGTTATAGTTAACCATTTAACTATAACATCTTTAATGGTGCAAATATATTAAAATATGTAATAGTGCAAATCTTATGAAATCTTTAACTATTTATATATTAAAAGTGCAAATATATAAATATTTAAGAGGAGGTGGACAGAAATGATTAATGAGCAAGTTTATATTTTCTAAATCATATTAATTATATTTTAATGGAATTGAGTAAACTTTCCAAAAAATTGTCACATCTTTTGTAAAGTTTTAAGTTACTTTCATATTTTATAATATTTTTTATATTTATAATTTAATTGTTAGATCTTAGTAAAAATTAAGTTTCTCCACTGTTATAACTAAGTAAATTTGGTCCTTCTGTAAATTTCCTTCAATTTTGCAAATATTTTTTTTATCCAAATATGGAATTTTACAGTACTTTAGTTGCATAAAATAATTTTTCTTATTTTTTGACATATTTAGTAAAAAAATTGATAAAATTTAAAAGATATGAGATTAGAATTTTATCAGGAGAAACTTCTTGTTTGGGTAAAATTTAATTTTTTGGTTAACTTAAGTTGAAAATACTAATTTGAAGTTTTAATATACAATAATTAGAATAATAAAGAGAACTGTCCCACTACAAATCTCATTTCCTAAAAATATTCTGATTTCTTTTTTATCGGCGGAAGGAAAACATATTCTGATAAAATAACTGTTTTATTCTTTTCACCTAAAAAAATTATTCAAATCTGTATTCAACTAAATCACTCTCTAATTTTTTACTAATTGCAATTATTTTCTTTAAAAATAACATGTTTTTTGTTATTTAATTTCAATAAAAAAATAATAATCTAAAACAAATGCATATACACATATTTTTGTAAGTATAACAGAAAATTTAAAGTTGTCAAATTTCCTCAATTTTGAAAACGAGATATTTAATTTACTACATAGACTGCCGATACATCCGGAATGTACATTCCAAGTTATTTTTCATTATTAAATTTTTTAAATGATTAAGTTCAATTTAAAAATAAGAATAAATTTAAACAATTAAAATATTTCAAGTATTCGATAAAAAATAAAAGACTAATTTGATATAGTTAACTAATCAAACTTATTTGAAATTACAATAAAATAAAAAATCATTTGAAAGAAATAAAATTTAACTAATTTTTATACAGATTACAATACAATTAGACTTGCAGATTAATAAAACATACGAATGTTTTTCATTTAAGAATATTTTCTAAAGATCACTCATTTTGAAGATTGTTAAATAAAAACATTCTCGTTCAATGATGAAAACCAGATTTACAATATAGGAGAATACATGGCTAGACAGTAGTGTTGGAACCACTGTTTAAATATATCTTCTCAACAAAATCCAGAGACAGTAGTGGTCTGTGACTGTAAGGCAGAAAACCTAAAAGGATATAAAACCGAAGGGAAGAAAACTTCTGTAGTGTTGGAACTTAGGAAGGATATACAATATACAAATTTCTAAACTCAAGCTAAAGAAAAGAAACAGAAGCAAAACAAAACTTCAGCTGTGTAAATCCTACACGGGGTTGGGGATTTAGGATCCACTTTCCAAGGAATAATAGAGAACATAAATAGAATAAGAGTTACAGAGGTGCAGTTATCTTCAAACTGTCATGTGTTGGCTAACTAGCTTGTTTGCTGCTCTTCTTGCCTTTCTTTTGCTTTTGCTTCAATTGAGCAAGGCCGGCTGCTGATATTTTCACATTACCAATAATTGCAGCAACTAGCTCAGGATCTGTACAGGCCTTCATCAACTCCTTCTCCCGGGTAGTTGCTTCTGACATGTGGCTGAACAAGTTCATTGCAGTTTTTGCAGCTGTACAAACAATGGAAAAATAAAATAATTATGGCAACATCTTGAAACAAATATCGATTACTCAAAAAAACATAGATTACCATAGCCAGGAAAGAAATAATACACATACAACAAATGCAAGTTACAGAACCATATAAAGATACTAGTCGCCAATTATGAAAGAACAAATATTCGAGCTAAAAAGTATTTTTCTAAGACTTACTTCTACAAGGTACTACTAGTCCAAGATACAAGATAGCAAAAACAATATATATATATATATATATATATATATATATACAGTAAAAATAAATAATAATAATAATAATAATAATAACCTTTCCCTTTCTTCGCTGGTCCAGGAATTATCTTCACCCGATATTTGTAAGACTGAAGTGCACTGTAAGGAGCACAAACAGGAACAGCATACAGGAGAATGTCATTAGGAAGTGGATTCCCAGTCAAGTAATCCACGTCATTTAATTTTTCTTTTTCTTCTTCTCCTATTTCATGAATATCATCTTCTTCCATTGTCACCCTGTCTGCTTGGGAAGTTTCAATATCAGTCATTTTGGGATTTTCTTCAGCTTCACCAATTGCATTCCTATGCACCACATCATCTGATTTTTCCTTACAATCCCGAGACAAGTGACCTGGCTTCTTACACTTGTAACATATTTTTGGTGCATCAATAGGACCTGCTACAATATCATATTACAATACAACAGAAAATAAAACACATTAAATACTGCGATAACTGCCATATAAACATGTGTCTAATTTACAGCTAAATTTAGATCTCATAATTAGGTAATAGATACAAGGACAATGAATTACAAAAACAAGTACACCAATGGGCAATGAACCAAGCAGGGTCACTATTCAATCCTTTAAAGAGATCCAAAGACTGTACAAGAACCAAACAGTGAAACTTGGTAGAGAATTTCCTGGAAGCTTGACTTGTGACACAGTCGACTTGTTTAGTTCATAAAACAAGTCTATCAAGACGTAAAATGAAAAAAAATGAAAACATTATACAAACTAAATATATTACCATAATTAACTTTATATAAAATACAATATGCATGTTCATGAATCTATTAATGAAATGCTTGGTCCAGCTCAACTCAAAATGGCTCACAAATCTAAATTATTTGAGCCAAACCAATCAGAATGGTTCTATTATCTATTTTAGCCAAACTCAAAACAAACAAATTGATTCCCATAATTACATGCAAAATTTTAAGGCAGTCGAATTGTAATCAAGCTGAGACCAAGCTTGTTGGTTAGCTCAATCGCAGTAGCACTCGTTATGAAACTATCTAGAAGGCTTACCGTTGCCAGATTTTTTCCCTTTGTCTAATGCAGCATTTTCAGACGACGTGTCTTCCTTCTTGATTGATTTTCCAGAAGACTACAAATACCAGAAAAACAGGTTGAGAGTTATAGGTGGACCCAGGGAAATCAGAGGAAATATGCAAGAATTACATGGCAGACAGTAATATGTTCTTGAAAATTTCCATTATGTGATCTCATGTTCTCCTACACTGATTTATTTAAAAGATGTTTTAGGAATTACAGCATTAATTAAATTTAACATCTTTTGGACTCATCTTAGCAGGTATGTGGTATGAAGTCCAGACAAGGTGCCTTCAATTTAGTAAATATAAAACAGGTGGTGCATAAGGCTAAAACATAAATTATTCTGTGGATGGAAATGAAAGGACATGTAAGCTACTGAACTCACAGCCAACAATGCCATTCGGATGTTCCGTTCGTCCTCATCCTGTCCAGCATATTTCTCCTTTATCTTTTTCAGTTTACCCTTCTGCCCACGGCTGATTTTTTGACCACCACCTTTTTTCACATTTTGCTCTTCCTTTGCAGGTAGATTTGCAGAAATATCTTTCAGTTTCGGTTCATCCTTACCATGTTCAACATTTGAATCTGTATCTTCATGTTTCTGTTCTTTTTTAAGCTTTCGTCTCTCAGCTTTTGAAATGTAAGGTTTATCCCTAATTGCTGCTTTGCTTTGTTCCAAATGTTTGTCACCGCCTAAATCAATCTGAGAGTTCTCAGTTCCATAAAGCTTACTTGGTTTAGCAACAGATCCAAGTTCCAGAGCTTGGTCAATAAGTTCCTCAAGTTGAGGGGGGACAGCAACTAAGCCATCTCTGCTAATGTCTGATGATATCTCCCTATTAACCATATTTGATGTACTTGTCTCTTTCACAGGAAAATCCCGTGAAATTTCCTTTTTGGAACTGATAGTAGCTAAACCAGTCTGAGATGAATCTTTGGAAAAGTCTTCTGATAGGGGCTTGTGTGAATCTGCAGATAATTTACCATTCATTTCGGAGTCAATGACAGATTTTATATCATCGTTCTCAGATTCTGAATCAGATTTGTCTTCCAGATTAGCATTTTCAAAATCATCTGTTGCTTCCTCCTCTCCTCTCACTCTTCGTTCATTTAAATGTGATCCTAATGAACTCTCATCCAGGCGAAATAGTAGGCCAAAACCCATGATAAGAGGGTGTGGTGGAAGAAAATTTTTCTTTCCCCGGATCATGAAACTCCCTACTGTGAGATATTCACCTGTAGGAGCTGTTTTACTAACCTGATGAGGATAAACCCACCAGGCACTAGTAACAATTTTTGAATCCCATGCCTGGCTATGGCAGACCTAATTCCAAAATGATGTGGAAGTGGTAAAGTTAACGTTTGGTTTATTTCATAATCAAAAAAGTAAATTTAGATAACAAAGTAAAGGCAGGTCTTAAGCATACTGTGAAACATCCAGCTTGGTTTAGGGTCAGTGGTGGAACTGGTTGAATAGGTTTGTGATTCTTGATAACAGTACTAGAAGCTCCATGCAGATCGGCATGTACATACCTATTATATGAATAAATCAATGAAATTAGAGAATCAGAGATATACTTCAAAACAGAAAAAAGTTTAAAATTTTAAAGTGAATTTTTATTTCTGAAGAACAATGACAGATGTTCCAGGTGCTTTATTTCGAAAATGACATGGTAAAATTAATTTTAATTGAAAATAAAATTTACAAGATTCCAGTCTTCTGAGAAGTCTTAAAACCAAATCACCAAATTGATGAAGAGATATGAGTAGAACAAATTAAATAAGAAAGTGCATCAAAGTCCATAGTTTTTTTCTATCTGAGGGTCGGGGGGGGAATGAGAACCGCAAGACAAGGAATGCTTTTCAAAAGAATACAAGTTGATGATGCAATGAGAAAAGATCAAGTTCAAGATAGATGGGTAGAACCAAATAACTATGAAAGTGCATCGAAGTCCATGACTTTTCAAAAGAATACAAGTTGATGATGCAATGAGAAAAGAAGACGAAGTTGAAGATAGATGGGTAGAACCAAATAACTATGAAAGTGCATCGAAGTACATGGTTTTTTTTTTCTAGCATCGAGGTTTCAAAGATCAACAAAGAAAATGCAAGACAATAAATGATTTTGAAAGAAATACAAGTTGCTAATAGCTTGACGATTAAGAAAGATGATTAAGATGAAGATAATACAAGAGGATTATCTCTTCAACCACAAATTTTTTCGATATAAACCAACCTCAGATGTCAGTTACCAAACAAAGAAAAGCAATGCACTCACGTCACGAGAACAATTTCCAAGAACCTTAATTTGCAATGCCATGGTCCCCACATCCTATGATCCGACACACTACAAACCCATACTTTCAATGCGGATTCAAGTCCCACAATTTACAATTGAATCGTAGCATTAGCTATGTTGGAACTGGGGGAAACCACCATAACCACCTGCTAGGGTTAATATTGAGTCCCATAATACCTAACTCCCCCACCTCACTTCACAGGGTAGCAACAAATTTCCAACTAGGAAATCTCTAATTTCCAATGGTATTCGGTTTTCTGTGATTTTCTTCATTGTTTGCAAATTCACCGTGACCTCAGACCTTTTTGAAATACTCAAATGTTTTGAATCAAGGATATAGCAAATTTTGGTTAAACATATTTTCGTTTTCAAACGACATACAATTTAACATAGTCTTCAAATAATATTGAGACATGTCAACAGTTAAATGTTAGTCATTTAAAAGAAAATAGAATCTGAACCATGCTAATATTATTTTCAATACTACTCAACATTTTTTCATTAACATTTAAGCATTAGCATCAAGGAGGTAGAAATTTAGGAGTGTAATATAACAAGAAATACTCACAGGTCTCCTTTTGACATATACCGCTTCACTATCAGCTCATTTTGCTGTGCATCACGTCCACTGATAACCAAATAGTTCTCACTGGTAATGAACCAATTAAATTTCTCAAACCAGTGGACTTTGCGCATATGTGAAATTGAGGCAACAGTTTTTTCCTGGAAATAAATTTCATAGGAAGCATATAATTAATTTAGTTAAGTACAGATATCAGGAATGAAAAAGAAATCAGACTAGGGTTGCATATGAACGTATTACAGATATAAATTTGGAGAAAAAAGCCTATTGTTAATTTCTATTTTAGAGAGAAGTGATCAGGAATAAAAAGACCGTTGGTAAACTTCTAATTTGGAGAAGATACCAAAGATGACAAAAGATGATCAAAGAAGGAAACGACACCCCCTTGAAAATAACATTCGGCCAAATATCTAAAGAGGCCAAAAAGACTATCATCTCCTATATAAGAAAATTCAGAAGCTTCTTTAAAAAAATAAAACAGTTTCATGAGAGCAGAGAAAGTATCGAAGCAGATTATATAAATTTGCCTAGGGAAGATCCACAAAAATATACAAGATAAAGAAAAACAGGCACAAGTTGACTTATTAATGCATATATATAATATGATCATAATTCATAATGACCCAATAAACTTGAAGTTGGAATGAGACAAACTCTGCAGAAATAATCACGCTGCTTAAGCCTCAAATGCACTGAATTGGGGTTCAGTTCCCAGTCAGATTGATGATCTGATTTTAAAAAAAATGATTAATAAGCACCCAAACACGAAAACCCTACCATAAAAGACGCCTATAGAGGGAGCGGGGTAGAAAAAATCACTTAGACCCCACAATATTAAAGTCACATAGCATTGTTCCTAAGAGCCAACATCACAGCAGCACACACTCTAAGACGCTTCACTCAGCATTTTTGGTCAGTCCCTCTATAGTTAGCCCTTTCTGAGATATGCAACCAACTCTAACAACAATTGTTAACAATCCTGGGAGAACCAAACTACAAAAGCTAGCTGCTTTAGTCAGGGTGCTCAAGGCCTAAAACCCACATCAGAACCCTATACCGTACCATGCAATTGGATCCTTATAGATAAATCTGCACATTAATTTTCAATAAAGACTAAAGATTCACCAATAAAATTTTTAACCACCTGATTAAGCTGTAGGCGAGTCTTTCTTTCTGCAGCTTTAAAAGCCTTTTCATGGGCAGTTACAGTTTTTTCCTGTTTGCTCTCCTGCTTTTTCTTCTGTTCATACCACCTCCGAGCATTGGCATGTGCTGAAAGAGCTAAATCAACTTCAACCTGGAACATCAAGATACAGTAATGTTAAACATTCAGGAGAAAAAACAATAAAAATCAGCATTTAAAAAAAAATGAAGAAAATCAGTGAGGATAGCGATAATTTAAGATAAAAAAGGTTGATGAGAAAGTGAAAATGCCAACTAATGGACATAAGACTAGCCTATAGGAGAAGAATATAAGGTAAACATCAAGGGCATGTTTAAGTGGTCAAATTGTGTTTTTTCGTGACAAAAGGTAAACATCAACATTTGCCGTTTAGTTAAAAATCATGACAATGGCAGACAGTGTAAGAAATGCAAAAACTTATGCACAACAACTTGCATCAGTTCAACAATTTGTAGGTTGAATAAATAATTGAAGACAAACAACTTGTAAATGTTTTAGGTAGCCTAATAGAAGTTCAAGAGAAAAGATTTAAATATATCCCATGCCAATTTTTATAGTAATGGCAGCCTAGGGTACACTTCAGTACACTTAGTTGAAGCATAACTCTCTTATTTTTAAGGTTTAAATGATGGATCAGATAGCTTTGCTATGTTTTCTTTTATTACTTTATTGTTTACTATTCAGCCTTTTTTGAGGAGGATCATTATCCTCCCTTCTCTCTGTACTTTTCTCTGAATGACTTTATTCTTTTGCATGATAAATAAACACAAACCTTATCCACAGGGAGTGTCTTCTCATCATCATCCATCTCATCAAGATTGTTGCTTAACAATAAAGTCATGCAGTTCCTCTCAAGATGGAGCTTGTCGATGAGGCCAGCTACTGGATTTCCAGCTTTCTTTTCTTCCTTCACCATCCGAGCAAGGTCATCCCAGTTCATACCTTTTGCTAGAGCTACTCGAACAGCTAATATAGCAGCATCCACATCTTCCAAGTTATATTCTATCAACTCTGCCATCTTAACGCATTGATCAGCTTCTTTCCTCAAAGCATGTACTCGATTTTCCTACACAGCAAAAATGAGATATATTATGCCGAGTATCAGATGCCCTAAATATTTATTTGAAGTTATAATTGTGTCCAGTGTCACCACTTGCAACCATAAATAATTGTTTTAATTTATAGATGGAACCAGCAGTCAAAAGATATATCTGTTAAAATTCACCCCTCTGATGAATCTGAAGTAAAAAACGAAATTTAGAGCTTATTTGGTTCAGAAAACCATGTTTTGTCTTCATGTCCTATAATGTTATTAATGAAAATTAAACAAGAAAACAGATAACAATTTTGGAAACCAAATTTCAAGTAGCACAGCCCAAATCTCTATATTTTGCAGAATGGAAGCACAAGTACAGACGAAAAATTGAAACCATACACCACGAACACAATATAGTAAATTTTAAAAATTATAGGAAAGCCTATAGCACTCTTTTAAAATACACTTCAAATCCTTCAATAAGAGTTTTGACACACATGCATCGAGGATCTAACTCAAACAAGAACAATGGAAACTAAGAAATGCTGCCTTCATGTGATCCAAAATGAGATATTCGATTAACAAGATTGTTGCCACATGGCTCAGCTGACTTTCAAAGAAATGTGTTGATCAGTTTTGGAAAAACAGTACCAACCTGATCCTGGCGAATCTTATTAAGTTTCTGCGCAGCTGTGTTTTCTTTGGCTTTCTGCTGCTGTTCAGCTCTTTGACTCTCAATTTTGCTGTAGAACTCATCTAAGGCTGCATCAAATGTCTCAAATTTTGTATAATCCCTTGACTTAAACTGGTTGAGTAAGATGGGGCAGAACTCATCATACATCTGTGTCAAAAGATACAAGTATGTTAACAGTAAACTCCACAAAAATCTGAGTAAGAAGCTTTTTACTATTTTGTCCTCTATATTTATAGTGCTACTAAAATTAGAAAGAAATAGAACATAACCTGGCTAACACTTCCAGGCTGAGATATTGAAGAATTGTTCCCCAAATTTTTGTTCTGCATCACAATGTATCCTTCAGGGACTACTTCACCTGAAATAACATCCTGCATCCAATCTTCAAACTTCACAACAGCTTGGACCAAAGCCTGAATAGTAGCATTATCCCACGTCTTATCTTTGGGAACTTTTGTACTAGGGATTAGGCCAGCATCTAATATTATATGTTCAGAAAGTGCAGGTCCATAACCAAGTGCCTCACCAAGGACAATTTTCAGCGTTGACAGCTTCCCACCTTTTTGGGTTCCCTGCTTCTCTTTTGCTACACTAGAAACATTATTTCCATTTCCATTGACCTTAACATTCTCATCGTTATCATCTTCCTTGGAAGATACCAGAGATGCCCACAACTTTTCAATAGTAGTTCGCTCAAAAACTCTACAACTTTCAACAGGATAACGATGACGTGACATAATAGCAAGCCCTTTATCATCATCCCTGTTAATGACAAATTGCAACCATTCTGTCAATCACATATATTTTAAAAATGCCAGTTATAGGTAAATTAAATAAGCAACAAGCCATGCCCCAAAGAACATAAATAAATGAATTCTGAAAGTGAAGTAAAACAATGTTAATTAATCGGTAAGATTAAAGTGCAAGGTCTGGCGGCATAACACGCCAAGCCAATTAGCTCGACTAGGCATGACATAAAACATTCAAATCTAAAAATGCAATGCAATACATAATAAACATTCAACGGAACACTCTCATGATCCTACAAGAACTACACTTAATTTCACTCTCAACAGAAGATCCTATGATTGTGAGCTAGCGAAAACAAACGCTACCTGGATGCAAACAGTCGATCCTTAAAATTTTATAGCACAGTAGTCTTATGGTCTGTTCAGGTAAACTTGTCTAGAAACACTTTAAAAAAGAAAAGAAAAGAAAAATGAAAAATGTTTCCCCAATCTTGTGGTGAAGTCAATATGAAAGAACTTCTACAAATGTATAAATTAAAAGAGAAACTTATGTCATTCTTGTTTTTACTTTTATTTTCTTCTTATATAAATAAAGATGAAGAATCTACTCTAAAGGACTCCTAGACAAGAAATGGGAAGTAGAGGACAGAATAGAAATTAACAAGAACCTGTGAGACCGCAGCAGAGTCATGACGGTAAAATTAGAATCTGTGAGGAGGATGTTTCCCTGAGCATACAGTTCCAATATAACATAGTTCGCATTCTCCCCAAGTCCAAATTGGAAGAGAATAATCTGCCACAGTTTTCAAAAAAAGTTATATATTTTTTTTTGGTTTGCATAATAAACAAAAGGTGGTGGATGATATATGGAAGGAGGGTTACACTATACCCGATCGTACCCAAGTTGGCGCACATCCTCGAGCCTCCTCGTACGAATATGCTTCCTCAATTTGAGAGTGAAACCAGAAGGCGTGTTGCTCTTGTCACGCATGTAGATAGTAGAGTGCAATCTAACGCCACTCTCCATGAGAAGTAGAACCTTTTCGCTCTCCCCAGATTCCGAAACTCCACTGCTGTTCATCAGCTTAAAAACGTAGGTCTGCAGAGAGGGAAAATCGAATCAAACCGAATTGAGGAAAGTGGAAGAACAAAAAACGAGAAGAAAGGTGCTACCTTGGGAGAAAGATCGTAGACGTTGGAGCACCGCATTCCAATGAAGCGCCGGAGGCATTTGACCTCGGCGGCTACATCGGCGGTGTTCATTCGCACCTTCACCATCTTGTGTTAGGGTTAGGTTAATAGTTTGCTTTGATAAATTACTGCGATGAAGAAGAAGAAGAAGAAGAAGAAAAGAATATAAATTTATATTGTGTTTGGATTGAATTGATTAGAATGGTTTTGGAAGGAGAAGGAAGAGCATGAATGTGTATATTCTGTTCTGTATTTGGTTGCAGGGAGCGGAAGAGAGACAAGAGGAGGCTTTTAGTCTTACTCTTTGTTGGATTATTTTTCTCTGTTTTAAAGTACTTTTAATTGTATACATTTACGTACTCTATGTCTATATATCATTTATCAATATCATTTATCTATATCATTTATCAATATCATTTATCTATATCATTTCTCAATATCATTTATCAATATCATTTATCAATATCATTTATATAAGTGAAAATATATATTATGCCTTTATTATTTATGTTGATTTAATAAAAAGGTATTGCATAGTTTTGATAGTTAATTGTGTTCAAAAAATATACAAAAAACTTAAAAATAAAATAAATTTAATTAATAAAAAATAAAATTATTTAAAAGTTATGTACACTAAAAGAACTGTAACAAAAATAAGTTTCCTTAAATTTTCTATTGATGTACACATTTTTTTTTACTTTTATCCTTCAAATAACAATTTTTTAATTAAATTAATTACGTGACTGTATTCTAAATTTAATTCTTTTTTATTTCACTATTTTTAAAACAATTCTATTTTCGAAACTTAAATACATATTTACACTAAAAACTATAAAAAATAAAAAATAGTAACATTTACTTTAATAATCATAATAATAATAATAATTTGATTATTTCTTGTTATCATAAAAAAATTAACATTGTAACACATGTTTTCACTAGTATCTAAAACTAATATCTAAATGTATATTCCCTTATCTCATTATAAGAACAAAATTATTAAATTGTAAAATTATTTTTTATAATTAACTTATAATTTTTTATTATATACATGACTTTTTTTTATTATGAATGAATAACTCATTGAATTAAAAAAATTACTGAACAGGATAAAATTAAACAAATATTCTTTTAGCATTAATAATTATTGATTTTAAGAAAGATAGTTATCGAGAAGATAAAATTAGAATAAAATATTATTTATTAAATTAAAAAATAGTTATTAAAAAGATAAAAGTGAAAAGAAAAAGATATGTACATGAAAAAGGTAAATATAAAAAATCTGTATATCAAACGGACACGTATTGGTGGTAAAGTCTACTTGGTCAGTACCTATAAACAATCTAGGACCTGTGACTAACTTCAGTATTTATATCAGCTGTATGATTAAAACATGATCAGGATTGAGATGTAACTCATTTATGATGACACTTGGATAATTTAACCTCTTTATATATATATATATATATATATATATATATATATATATACATATATATATATATATATATATATATAATATATATATATATTATATTGTTAGAAATATTTTAATACAATTTAAAAAATAAAATATTAAAATAAATTTTTATGGAGTTTTAATTTTATGGATTAATGGTTAACGATAATATTTTTGTTATAATTTATTCATTTTATCTTTCTTTCCTACATATAAATATCACTTGAGTATACGAGAAAAGACACAACAAACTACAATGAACAAGATTCAAACGTGTATCCACCGATTGTAGGAGTGTAAGTCACAAAATACTATTTGAGATTTTACCAAGTGAATACGATGGTGGGGCCGTCATTGTGAGAGATGGACGAATCACACTCATAAAACAAGATACATGCATAAGGTCGTAATGTCTGATTAAAAACCTATAATGAACATTGATATTGTACGTGTTATTTACTAAAATCCACTAAAATATGATCATAGGAAACATAGTTTAGTATAATTAAATCTGTGCATTTTCTAAGATGGAAGTTTATAACCATCAGATATAAGGCTTAAACCTAGAAGGTTCCTTGTGCTAAGTACAATATTTTGTTTTTTTATTTTTTTAAATTATGTTAAAAATTGTTGAAAATATTTTAATATAATATAAAAAATAAAATTATTACTATTACTCATGTTTCCATAAAGTTTTCATGAAGTTTTAATTTTACATGTTAATGTTATTTATAATTGACGACTATATTCTTATTATAATGTACTCTTTTTGTCTATCTTTCCTACTTATAAATACCACTAAGTTGCATGAAAAAAAATACAACAAACATTAGAGTTCTCTAAAAATTGTTCTTCTCTATTGCTATATATTATCTTTAAGATATTGGTGTTCATAAAATTCAAAAATCCTTCACAACACTTATCAATCTAACAAGTTGTATCTTGAAAAAGAAATACATATAATTTTGTTTTGTCCTATCCAGTATAAACATTTTCTCTCTAAAAATAACATTATACGTGTCTCAACCCAAACTATTTCTATTCCTTACTTTATTTTTTTTTATCTATTATTTATTATTGTTATAAGAATTATTGAATATGTGATTAATATTCTTTTATTCATATACATATCAGTATTATTATTGCTTTAATAATTATTATTATATTATTTTATATTTTTATTATTAATAATACTATTTATTTAATCATTTTTCTAATATATATATATATATATTCCAATTAATATAAAATGCATTATATATGTATGATCGTACACAATGCCATGTTTGATAATATCAATTGTAAGTTAAGTTTGCTCCTGAATATTTTAATTCCATACGTCTTTAGTGATACAAAACAATATCCCACCGTAATTATTTTTTGCCAAATATATTTACATTTAAGGACAAATTGACAGAGACGACGAAAATGAATATTATGTACATGGCATTCCTATCCTTAGTGACACATTACCTCAGATATTCTAGTCAAAAATACTACTGAACCTCTAATTCGGCGGAAAAGAAATGATGCGGTAAATTGCGGTGCCTCCTTTTAACTCAAATCAAACCCAGCGTCAGCATTTATGGCATACAATAATTTGGTTTCCAGTTGCTCTTTACTGCATTGAACAATGAATGAGTAAGTTTGCCACATAAAAAACATCAAAAAGATAAAAGTACACCAGTTAAAATAAATCCAAACTACTTTTCGAGAATCAAGAACAAGCAAAAATCCATCAATATTGACAACGTAGCTCAAAAACTTAGTTTTCATAGTCGTAACGATGGAAAAAAATGGAGGGAAATGACAATGCTCAAATTGAAATCATAAACCAGAGATCTGTCCTCCCTCGAGCGTGAACAATGTTTGACTTAAATTAGCATGGACAATTATTATAGAGAAGTTCTAATATAACGAAACGACTGATATCCAAAATCACAAACATTTAAGGACATTAACAAAAAACATCCTATTTAATGAGTTAATATCCAATAACCACCTAATAAGGTTTCAGATCAGCTAAAAAGGTTTTCAAATTTTTAAATCTGCTAAAGATAATATTTCAATATTTCCACAACACTACAATCATTAGTCTTCCGTGATATCTTGTGCACACTTATGTGTCAACAAGACGGTGTAATGTCGAATCGAGAGAATCAGATTATCTCGATTAATTTGTGTTTCCAATCTAATTTCTCTCTCTTTCTCTCTACACATACTCACCGGTATAAATTGACAAAGCGAAATTTCTCCTTACTTATGTCAGTATTATTAATTCTAACATCTTTAATTTTCTAACCACTCTACAACGGTAGAGACAAACAAATTTTAATGTACACATTTCAAACAGAAAAGACAAGCAGTACTATAACGAACCTTTTATAAGGTGGAAGCTTTAATAAATTCATACAGGTGGCTGATGTCGGTAATCGGTCAAGAGCTTCCTCCGAAGCATTACCACCGGCCCTATAATAAGAGACATCAAACAATTCCAATATGACCCTTTTGTCTGTAAAATATACCAGCTCTGGTAGAAATGGATGGGAGCAAATAGTAATACAATCAAAGCATACCTTTGTATGCAAAACAAAGGTTCAAGATATCGGAATCCAAGCAATGGTCCCCGAGAGCAACCTGTCACAAACCTGTAAAGCTAATAAATTTTTATCTCACAAACATGTCATAAAAGAGCAAATAAATGTTATTACGGAGTACATCTTACTTCAAAAAGTTTTTCTTGTTTTCTAATGAAAAGCCTTTGAGAACTTCCCAGAACATTTCAATAACATAATGTTCCTATCAGAAGAAAACACAAGTCAGAATTCACAAGTATAAAAAAAAAAACTGATAAGGCAAAATGGTTCAAATGCTAAATGACATTTAGACTATTGGTATTTACCCTAAATAGATGGAAAAGGTAAAAAAACATAAGCTACTAGATCAGCAAAAATCCCTTTTATATAGAAATTAAACATCAGGAGAGCGCAAGCTATCCTCCAACGTGGAGGAAACAGAAAACCAAGTTGGAGGAAGTTCCCGTGCAACAGCAACCACAAGATGACAACATAAGCAGATCCAGTAATTGGTTTAGCAAGAGCTGCCCTTAAAAAATCAGATCACTATGCACCAACCAAATGCTATGCTCAAATGTTAAAAGGTTGAAAAGACTACATACTTCCACGGAAATTATTCCTTTGTTTGACCAAAGTCCCTAATGAGAATCAAATTTGATCCAATGTTGAATGCTCATCAGAACTCCAAAAGTATTGTTACAACGGAAAGTACTCACCTTACAGAGTTAAAATGTAAAAATAAAAGCTCCACAGTTAATGAGATTGTTGAATTTAAAGGAGCTGATTTAGGATTCAGTTACTTGAGTGGAAATGGGAAGGAATTTGGCGAACCATATTTTATGTGCTCACTTCATAAATTAAGGGTTTCTTTGGATATGTTTCTCCATGGACGTTTATAGTTAGGAAAAAGAATAACGAAATAAAAATGAGTATTTGACACGAAACTTCTACAAATTAACATATGTATAAACTTACGGAGTTTTTTTTTTATCCTTTTCATTTTTCCTTCTTTATTTTCTTTTTTTATTAAATGTTTATAGACAGATTTATTCATACAGGCCTTACATGGGTACTGTTTCCTAGGCTGAGTAACTCCGTGATTGATTTATACAGCAACAAAACTCAAAGTTTCTATAATCTCAATCTTATCTACCTTCAAAATCCAACAATTAATTATAGAAAAAAAAAAGTAAGCAAAAGAACAATCTCGGGAAGTTTTTCAGTTAGTGTATCATTTAAATGTTTCTTTCTTTTGGATTACTGACTAAATCCTCACATAAATACCAGAAAGCTTACACTATGATAGCCTCCTGCATAGTTCGTATGCTGCCGCAAATCATCAACATCCAAGCTGTCAAGTGACCCTGATATCAAAAGCTATGGAAAACAATAGTGTGAAGCAAGTTGAGTACGAAATTACATCGAGACAAATTACAGATTTTAGAGGAAAACTTGAATGAGTAGAAAACTGAATCCAGAAATTGGCAGTCAAACAATATGTATAAAAAATTTCAGAAAACTATTGATGTTTATCAACAAATAAGTATTCTAAAAGTCCAAGCCTTTCAGTAACATGTTCACAAAAAACTATGGCTATTGGTTACTGTTCCAGTCAAAGAGTATATGATAACCTTAGACCGAAGACAAAAAGAGTGAAATATTTTAACCTTAGCTAGTGATTTACTTGGGCAAAAATAATTCGTCTCTTGACCATAGGAGTAACATTCTTATTTATAGGAGATAAATCGGTTACAAATATTATAGATATAGATAATCTAATAAATAACAACTAAAATACTCCCCTGAATAGCTAGAAAATTTTCCTAAATAATAACTAATGTATCTTCTCTAAATATTTTTCCACCTAAAATAATCAACTTTACATATCTAAGCTATACACGTGTACCATCTCCTCAATCCCAACTTCTTACAGAGAGGTCGGTCTAAAGACAACACCCTCTCACATCTCGATCCGTTGATCACCAATCTTCAATGGCGTTGGTCCTAGGGAACCTTCTTTCACAGAAGTCTCTCTCAAAAGCTATTGTTAGTAAATGAAACTTGCATTTCAGTGAGCAAAGTAGAAATCCATGTTAATTCAGTGAAAGTTTGAGCTAAACTTCTATATACCCTACCCATGAAAGGTAAGAGCACGTTCAACGCTATTGGCCCTTTGTATTAGGGTGTTTGGATTGTTCATTTAGGAGCAACTAATCACATGACTCATTTTCCTAAGCTCTTCAATTTGCCTGTCGAAATAATCATAGAACAAATTCCAGTTGCAAATGGTGATAATGTGCCCATGTGTGAATCCAGGAATATAACTTTGAAATCATCTATTGTATTAAAGGATGTTTTACATGTACCAAAACTAACCAATAGCCTTCTTTCTATACAAAGCTCAGAAAAGACTACAAAAAACTAAAATTGTTCAGTAACTTTTTTTCTTTCCTTATTGTGTATTTGAAAACATTGACACGAGGAAGACCATTTTAATTTCTAAGGAGCAAAGTGGGTTGTATATATTGGACCACAGACAAATATTGAATCCTACACTCGTGATGTCAGTCTTTGGTCTAAGTGTATTGAAAATCTCACATCAACAAGAAATATGACCAAATTATAGTATATAACCAGGAACAAACCTCAATTGGAAAACTGATTTATATAGTTAAATTAGACTTAAAGTAACTTTCTAAGAAGGTAAAAGCATAGAAGCAAATCTAACAAAGTCAAATCAAAGCCTACTTTTCACCTTATAATTATCGATCATTAGAAACATAATTTGTAGCTAGAGACAAAAATAAGCTGAGTGCATGGCCATCTAGCAATGGCAAGTGTAAACTATGGCGTGTAGGAGAAAATGATAAACACGCAATTGTTGATCAGACCCATAAGATCACCATGCAAGAACAGGAATTCAAATGAAAAGGTATTAGCTTTAGAGGCCTAAAAGTCAGTCAAGATAGAAGGAAACCTGAAGTTCATGCTCATTGAACATATCAATCCAATCCTTCTGAATAAGTTGCTGAAATCCTCTCAGGAAATGAGAACTTTGTTGACGTATCTGAAAAAGATAGTTATTTTTAATATATTTGACACATAAATACAGTCACCCTTAGATGCATTTTAAATCAAATAAAAAATTAAGCCTTGTTTGGTTAAATTTTTTCTACAAACACTTCAAGTACAAGAAAGAGAGGTCAAATGAATAAAAATTTCCCATAAACTGAAAAGCTAAAATCATATTATGCACTCAACTTTTAGAGAAGATATCATATTAAAAGTTTAGCATGCAAAAATTGATTTCACCTCTCCATTTATTTCTTCTCTTACATGAGTGCTGTTAATTGAGAACTTTATTCAAAGTAGGTACTCTACCTGAAAATTCAAGCGGTGATTGGCTACAAGATGAATAAAAGTAATGACGTTCTCATTAGTAACACGGATGTTCTTTCCCCCTGGAAGCAGCTCCTCTTCTGTTTGCTCTCCGTATTCGTTGTTTACTATAACAAAATATAGTTCCAACTCCGAAATGTCACCCTCATAATGCTGTTAATCAAAAAAGAGGGAAAAGATTGACACACTCACTGAGAAAATCAAGGCTTTCCTCTAAAATCACTTATGTTACAAACTCCCCACCAATAGTTCTAATCCAAGGACAACATAGTCTTAAAATATATTTTGTATTTTGGGGCAGGATATCATATATATATATATATGGTAGGATTAGTTACATTCATATAAGATTCATGCTGATACCCCCCGTCCATTCCAATGTTTATTTTCAGTTGTTTGATCATATTGTAATGTATAAGATTCATGGTGATATCCCGTCCACTCCAATGTTGATTTTAAGTTGTTTGATCATACATATGCAAGCATGACAATATGTTTATATGAATGTTCAATTGTTAGATTTGATCTTAACCCCCCCTCCCTCTCTTTCACTCCAACAATGCAAGTAGAATTTGACAACATTTGCTTTTAACATTGAAATTTTTGTAGTGCATATCAATTCAACACAGGGCCATAAAAACGTGAGTGTTCATGAAAAAAACAAGTCAACCTATATATAGTTCTATTAGCTTTTTATAGCTTGGATACGAGCTTAAGCTGTTAGTTTATTTGCAAGAAACCTTGTACAGTTCAGTGAAAACTAGCATTACATAAATTAATTCCAGAGTTTTCGCAAGAATGAAATAGATCCCAGGAAATGAAAGCCAGAGATGAGCCGTTACCTTAAGAAAAATAAGATGACGATATAGTTCTGGATCCAGGGAAGGCAAGTCATTTAGATAGTTGTGCCTGATACAACCAGAAAATAAATGCATAAGAAAGCAGCAATATAGCTTCCTCTCATCGAACAAATGCATCACAAATTAGGCATAATTTCTCATTCCTAGTACAGGCATTTTACTTAGTAATTTGTGCATGGCTTTATTGGTTCGTGTAATTTTTCTTGTTTTTTTTTATACATGAAAGAAATCCCCTCCCCAAGTACGCGACAAATCCAAAAATTATGGCTTCCATGAGTAACTAAACTCTTTTACAGAATGATGAGGTCCAATCATTCTCTATCTCTCTTTATTGAGCATTTAAATTTTCCAAATTACTATTTCGTTGGTTGTGCAAACATGGTTCTCTCCGATTAACAAGATAGTATAAAACAAATTAGAACAGTAGATCTATACTTGTCTATTAATCCTTAATAACTAGTGGAAATCAACGACACTAGAGGAGAAATACAACCTAATCTAAACGAACCAAGACAACATGTTTGTTAGTTCCCTTTAGGACTTAAACCTATTGATAGGCTAAATCCTAAGAGTTTATTTAGGCTAGTGTATTGGTAATGGAAGTAGTCAATGAACTTCTCATGATTATCAAGAAAGTAAACACCAATTGGCTATTAAAGCTTATTAATATCTAGAATCAGTTTGTTTAGAGGGAAAGCATACATACTTTAATCAATAATTAATCCTAAGAACTGAAGCTAAGATATTTACCTTGGGCTACAGTTTTCTCGTCATTAAATCTTAATCATCTTTCAGTCATTTCTATAGGAAGTGCACATAGGCCCATTCATTTCAAGAAATAAATACATTCACATCCAGCTACGCATTACATTAAGGCGTGTTATTTGTGAATCACAAAACATCAACATAAAGCAGTTGTAAGCAACTGAACAAATGCATGGAAACTCAAGATTTGAGCATTGCACAATCTAAATTTAAATAGAGTAAATAATAACTGAAGCAAACAAAACCAATATAGCCCAGTCTTACTTTTGTTTCAATTTGCTCAAAAAGAAAGTAGCAAATGGTAAATCAACCAGAATCCCTTCAAACATAGCCTGCAAAAGTATTTTGTAAGCGTGAAGTGTTGTTCTAATCAAGCAAAATCAATATAGGAAAAGAATGCAAACACACAAGGAAAAGAACGCATACAAACTAATAATTGATACAGACCAATGAATGACCCACTAAGAATATTCAATCACTATGCAACTTATACCAGATTGCTTGATCCAAACTAAACCCCAAAAAATTATATCAAGGAAGGAAAATAACCAGATATTATATGGAGTATTTTGGCCTTGTTCGTACTATACACTATTGGAAATCTTAAAACACCCATCTTGCACCTAGGAACTTGACATCTGAAGAGTGAAGTTTACAGGGCTATACTACTACAGGTAGCCAAATACTAAGGCTGCATAGCCTCTGATTTCATATATAAAAAGGATTGAAAAGTAGGATTCCGTAAATCATGTAAGGATTGGATTATTTTGGCCACTTTTTAGAAAATATAGGATGTCTTGATACACCTTATTAAAAGACAGAGGAAAATGGACAGAAACATACCTTTGCAAGAAGAGTACCAAGGAAATGGAAAAATTGGAGATGTTGTTCATGTATCATTCCTGATCCAGGATTAGGATAAAGCAGGTGATCTGCTGTCTCCTGGATATAATGATGTTCAGAAATTCAGACATAAACCAATAAATCAAAGTAAGAATATAAGGACTATCAAGGAAGGTGTCTAGCTGAAGCAATGTCAAATCAAAGATTACAAAACTCAAAAGCTTTTTTTTTTTCAAATATTTTCGATGACACATTACAAACAGTTGGTCGTTGTTACTAGGCATCATAGCACTTATATTTTCAAAATTCAACAAAGAACTGCAAAGTTTATTCACTACAATTCTTGTCTTTCACACTTCACCCATACACCCCAAACCAGCCACACCACTGCAACAATATGTAAAAGTTGAATTTGCTGCTCAAGTTTGGCTACTATGTTGAAATGAAAATGCTAACACACTATCCAGATCCAATTCTACTCAAAACATAGTCTATATGAGAATAGTTTTGCAATGAACCAGCTTATCCCAAAAGGTTTGTCAGGCAAAAGAACATGAAGAGTTTTATATTTAACATCCCCTCCCACTCAAGAACCCTTTAGAACTAAAGCAAGAATAAATATGATGTACAAGCCTACCTTGTGCTAAAATTCAACTTTAATTTAGAAGGGTCTGAGTTAACGGAGGCTATGACATAAACACACTCTTCCCGAAGCTTAAGCTATCGGGTGAAACACAAAAATCATTTTATATCTGACTGTTGTTGTACGTTAAGAAACATGAAACACAAACAGTAGATAATATCCATATGACCTTAAATAATCCATATTGCACATCGAATGCAGCACGTGTGATGTTCTCCATGAAATCTTTGAATATTCCACCTCCATCTATTCCTGCCTCTTCAACTCCAAATTCATTAACAAAAGCCACACGAATCTGAAAATTACAATGAAGGATGACTTACAAGTTCTCTCCTGAAGACCAGGGAGGAAATGATTAGTAAACATTAGCATAGGCCTTACCAGTCCTCGAAGGTCATCTTCTGACAGCTGGCTCATTTGATTGTAGGCATCTTCCAAAATATGATTCCGACGTATTTTGAACCGGTTTCTAGTAAAAACAGCCTGAGATCCCTGTCTCTGCCTAGCAGCAGCTAGTTGAGACTGATGAAACAACAAATAGACAAAAGCTAGTTTATGAAATACTCAGGTAACATATTATGATAAGCTGAAACTCCAAAGTTGCTCATTATCATCCACTGAAATTCTGTAATATAAAAATAACCCCTATCTGAATCACATCAGAACTTAGTGAGATTCTTACAGTGAAAATTTTAGCCCTGCTAGTAAATGGTATCAAGAAAGGAGCCTGCTTCAAAATTTCATTTGCTCGTGTATTTTCTATAACGGCCTGCAGAAAAAATTTGCACAACAAATCATGTTTCTGCACATATAAACCCTAAATATCAATTGTATAGGAAATACCTGAGAGATAAAGTAGTCATTCACCCCATCAGCATGAAAGTCACTGGGTGATGTAAACTGTCTTCTGTTGTTCCAATCTTGCAGCTGTGGGGGAAAAAGGTAAATTAGGAAGATAAAAGAACCTTCAGATCCAAAAGGTTATTAGTAGTTGCAGATTCCCTTATAGGACAGAGGTATCAAAGAAATTGTAATTTGAATAAGTATACAAGAGTATGGATAACCTCTAAAATTCCTTGTAATTAATAGAAGAAAATATATTTCCATTCTTTTGTATAAGAAACCAATGATATATAATTTTTTTTATAAAAAGGGACCAGAGGTAATATTATTTATTAGTGAAAAACGAATTACAGCACCACTACAGAAAATATTCTATATCCTTCAAAGTGGAAAAAGAAACATGAAACCGATTACAATGTAAGGCGTCCAATTGCTCTGAAACTCCCTAGAAATAATAATAGAATAGCACTATAGAAGCCACGTATGTATAAACCCATTATAATGCAAAGTATCAAGTGATGCCCTTGAAAAACTAATCATACTATCATGACATCTTCCAAGTTCAACAGTGTGGAAACATAAAACATTGTTATACCTGGGACAGAAGCTCAGAAACTACAATGCTAACCCTCTGTTGAATAGCTTCGAACTGCTTTTTAACTGCTGTGCTGACTGGACCAGATTTTACCGAATTGGCAGACGTTGTATGATTCACCCACAATAACTGCCACAGAGCCTGCAGAAACGACAAACTTCAAAAATTAGTTGCTACCGCAAAGCAGGTTACATTTGTCAGGGGCACTGCACTAAAACTTTAGGGATCCTTTTGACATTTCTAGTCATGACCACCTATTTTCCAAAATGTAGCATAGTCCAATTCTTGGAACTCTGATGCGTGTACACATTAGTATACATCATTGTTTAGGTCTTGATTAGAGAGCCAGAAAGATTTTATTTTTTCACTATAAATATGTGAGTGAATTCCCCCTTTCCTGGGACTACAGATTTCAATCTCTGAACTCTCAACAACTTGTCTCACTAAAACAGGCATTCCATGCCATAACATTACCTGCCTTAGCAGAGTGATAAGGCTTTTAATATCCTTCAGTGATAGTGGTTTCTCTTGCTCATAATACTCCTCATTATCAACTATCATGAGCATATGCCTGATAAAAGACAGGTTATGATTAAAGGAAACACTCAAAGTGTGCAGAATCTACAATTCATGCATTAATAAAAGCATGTAATAAAAAAGTGAACAGTATACAAGATGCTTACTTGTAAACAGGACAGAATACAGAAAGTGGCAACAGCCAACCTGGTGCATCGCCGGACAGGTATGATAACCGTTCAGACAAAGATGACCATTTTTTGTTCTCATGGCAACGTTTCATAAAATTCCAAAGTATAGGAACAAGTTCAGTTCTGTAGGCAAGTACAGTCATAATCTTTTCAAGTGGCAATGTGTTGAAGATTACATGTAAAAATCCACAAACGGCGCCAACAGCTGCAACCTCCCTGTCCTCTGGCTCGCGATCTGAACCATTTGCAGATGAAAAATCTCTAAATAATATAGTTGTCTGCATGTGACAAAAAACACAATTCATCAATTTTTCGAAATAAATGGTTAAGAAATTTTTTTGACATTTGATACGGAAATCATTTGGAAAATGGTATACCAGTTGCAGAAGGAAGCGAGTATCAATGGCATTAGAAATTTGTTGATTCAATTTCCCATCCAAAACTACTTCCATGACCTCATCTTCGCCAGTCATTTCATCATCAGCAATTTTAGAATCTGAAATTAACACTTCACAGCTTAAAATCAAATGGTAAAGAGAGAACCATCTCCCATATACAAAAAATGATAAATTTAATAATTATGATTAAATATAGTAACCAGGCTTCAGAGTTGTGTTCAAATTTAACATAGAAACAGTTGCACACTTATTTTTGCATTGTAAGTTAACTTCTCTATGATAGATTACTTTGTTTGGGGTTCTAAAAAAGTGTCCTTCCACTTTTGTGCAGTTTTTAATTATACACTCAGTGTTTGCAGGTAAAACTAGGCTGTGATGTTATGGTGTTAGAAATAATATAAAACCATTCATGTCCTTTCACGTAATAATAACTTAAGCTTTGTTTGTCGGGTCATGACAAATTGCAATATAAATGCGATAGAACTGTATTATTGGCTTCTGTCAATTTTTTTCCTATGGTTGTTATTTGTTTTAAGTTCATTTTATAACTAATACCACAAAAAAAATTATAGACTACTTAATTAAATTCTTCAGACACCTGGGGTTGACTCTTTATTTCTTCTTTTGGCCTTTTTAATATTGTCGCCTGAAATGTAATTGCCTTCTTTCTTCCTAACGTTAGTGTATGTGTATATATTGAGGATTGTTTATAAAGAGAAGGGAAAGGTGATCCGTCCTTGATAAGGGTTAGGTTATTGCCTAATTAGTCTCCTTATATATATAGATGTAATTGTACATTATGATAATCAACAAAAGATTCAGAAATATTCTCTAAATTAAAAATATATTCCTCCTTCTTTTAAGGACAAGAAAGGTGATGTTTTTCAAAAAAATTTAAAACAAGAATAATATCTTTAATAAGAAAAGTTTGAATGTCTGATCAGAAATCATACTCTCCCTACCATCAGATCTTGTAGGAGATGGATATGATTCCAGCAAAAATGTAGTAACAGAAGCAAGGTCTACGGCCTGCATACAAAACAAACACAAATCAACTTAGGTTTTAAGACAAACTTTCAAACTTCATTCTTGTTAAAACTGAAAATCTTCAACCACCAACCCTATCCCCCCATCAAAAACAAAAAATTAAACATACACTTTCACAATCATATCTAATGATAAAGTTTTGTGCAGAATGAGATGAAGTAGTTAAAAGTTTAAACGTAATGGTAGATGAATGCATAGCCTTATGGCCCTAATCCACAAAGCCCGTAAATGTTCTTCAATCTGTCAGTGCTTCCTCCTTCATCCTAAACAAGAAAAATTGCTTTTCTGCGTAATTTCCAAAATTTTGTATTACAAAGAAGTTTTACATTTATATAAGTCAGGTGCTAAAGCAGAATCAAATTATTAAGATTTCGAATATATTGATTACAAATCACGTGTCTTCATTGTAATTGTTTTCTAATGCATTACATTAGCTCCTTTGGCTGCAAATTAAATGTCTTACCATTTATAATACAATGAAAATCTTGCCAACTAGCAAAAATAAAGAAAAAGTCTCAATAAATAATTTCAAATTGAATTTGAAAGAAATGATGTTTCAAAAGAAGGCTAGTGAATATATATTTAATAAATTTACTTATTTTCACCTACCAGTATATCTTGACCACATATATCTGTTTAGAATTTGCTATTTTATGCTTACACTGAAATATTAGGACCTTTAATTTTTACACAATATACATGGTTTAATGCGTTAAAATATGAGCTTTGTACTTAGTAGTCACTAGTATGTATATACCTAATAAGGCACATCGACTCACCAATCAGAGGTTACTTTCTGTTATTTAAAGCAAACAATTTTAAGTTCATTCAACCACGAAGGTTGCTTATAATGCATTAAGATATTCAATTATATTAAACATCGAATATTGCTTATAATGCATTAAGATTATTCAACTTTTCTATGCTTATGATTTACCTAAAGTCTCCATATTTCATTCAAATGGAATAAAAGTGTTCAAGGCCCAAGAGCAAAATATGCACCACAACTATAAATTTCCAGGAAAAAATATCATATCTCGTATAGCCAATCAAATCAAAACTCATACCATAAATTAATAGACAACTAGCGACCGGACTACCTACAAATATCTAGTCGCACACAAATATTTAATCGGGCATTCAAAATGTCTAGCTTTCAATGTAAGGATATGTGTTAGAGATCTTATATCAAATATAGACATGACCAAATTATAGTACATAGGTGACTATATATCTCACCTTACAAGCCAATTTTGAGGTTCAGTTAGACATAAATTCCATTTTCTGAGATATACAAAGCAATGTAAAATTAAAAATTAGAATAACAATAACAAATGGCAATTGTACTCTCCTTACCATATCAAATGAACAGTCAGGTCGAGACAAAGCAATTCCACCAGTTTCTAATATATTTCCAAGAAGACAGGCATAGGTAGGAAATTCATCTGATATATCATTAGGAAGAGAATTCATCAGATTTGGTAACCATGTTGCCATCTGATGAACGTAATGTTGGCCCAGGCCCTGTTTTGCAAATACCTAAGTAGAAAAAAAATAATCCAACTTCTCACAAGACTTTTCAAGGTGAAAGCAAGTAGAAAAAAATAGATGTAGAACGTTATCCAACATGCCAAGGAAAATTCAGCATGAAAGCAGGAGATTTGAAAAGACAAAGACATAAGCAAAAAAAGATAAGGATAATTTCATTTTTAATCAGTTCAGGAGGTCCCCAAATCCCCCAGATTATTTAAGTAGCATACAGAGGCCCAAAACACATAATATAAAGATTCTCTTATTTTTTTTCGACGTGGTCCTTTTACTTGAATTATGAATGGCATGTTGACCTTTTCCTTCAGTTTTGGTTAACAGGATTATATTCTATATTGGTAAATTTCACAATAAAGATCCATCAGCACAAAGAGAATTTGGAATGTATTAATTTTCTGTATTTCAGCAGGGAGAAACAAAATGAATTTTAAAGGAGTTTAAAATTACTGAGGAAAATTTCTTTCAGTGATTTCTAAGAATTTCATCACCATCATACATGCTTTCTATGTTAAATGATTAGATACTTTGAACACTACTTCATCAATCTGGATTTTAGTTCTGCCATATATTTACAGAACAAATAAACATCTTTGATGAAAAACACCTCTCTTGAACCTCATCTTAAACAGAGAAAAGGATGCCAATTAAATATGTTAGTACAATGAATACCTGTTTTAAGTTTGGAAAAACATGCCACAAGAAAGGAATTGAAAGGATCTGTGATGAGAAGCTATATACTGGATCAGTAGGTGAACAGATACATGGCTTCTGACCAATGTGGCATGTTACAACAGTAAGCACACGCTCCAATGATGATCCTTTTTCACTGTAAATACAATTTTCAGCATTATCCTGCAGTAGATCATTTAGGTAGTTTATGGGTTCAAGTAAAGCATAGTATAACATAAATATCATACAAAATAACAAAACCAGAAGCAGTCT